>Ga0209595_100017_pt1 | contig 160966 bp, 125 predicted proteins | sample Porto_4metaG_FD_187427 | JGI IMG/M metagenome (GOLD analysis project Ga0209595, IMG submission 187427) | Marine algal microbial communities from Porto, Portugal - Porto_4 metaG (SPAdes) (version 2) | ecosystem: Host-associated > Algae > Red algae > Unclassified | place: Portugal: Porto... | reverse complement strand
TACACTGGTCTTATTTAAGCTTCCAGCTAGACGAGAGGATAGAAGATATCCCCGATGGGTTAAGCCAAAACCATCTAAGTATCCCCATAAAAAGAAAGATGCCAGTCAGCTTAACTGACTGGCATTAGGCTATTTAGCCCTTTTTTTATGTTTATTTATTCATTTAACTCATCTTCTTGCTCAGATATTTTAATTTGTTCCTTTAAAAATTGAGCAGCTTTAGAGTATTCAATTTCCAGCTTATCTCTTAACTCTATTAATTCATCGGTTGTGAGTTCACCTTCTTTACATTTATCTTCAAATGCACTTGAAAGTTCTGCCACCGTTTGGGCACCAATTGTCTTGGAGATCGATTTTAATTGATGACACCCTTCAATAATCTCATTTAAGTCGTTAACCATAACGCCGGAATTAATACTCTTAATTAAGCCTTGGCTTTGTTCTAAATACATTTTGAAGAAACGGATTTGCTTAGCGTTATCACCGTTTACATATTTAGCAACAGCTTCCATATCAATAGGTAGTGCCATAGTTTGATGAATAACTACATTTGGGTTTTGGCTTTGTTTATCGCTCCAACGTTTTAGAGTTTCTTCTAACGCGTTTAGCTCTATAGGTTTGGTAATGAAGTCGTTAATACCTACTGCTAAACAGCGCTCTTTTTCGCCTTTAAGTGCGTTTGCTGTTACTGCAATAATGTAAGGCTGTGCATCAATCGATTCTAATAACTCTGCTTCATTACGGATTTTTTCGACCATATCGTAACCCGACATTTTAGGCATGTGTAAGTCGGTTAAAATAAGTGAGTAATCACCTTTTCTCCACATATCTAGACCTTCTTCACCGTTGTTAGCTATTTCAACGCCAAAGCCCAGTATATGTAGTTGATCGGTGAGGACTTGTTGGTTTAGAAGGTTATCTTCAACAAGTAGAACCAATTTGTTTGAATTACGTGCCTGCTCAACATTTAAATAGTTATTAAGTGTTTTGGTTTTTTTAATTTGCTTAGGTGTATGTAACCCTGCAGCCACCAATATAGAAAGCATAAAGTTAGATTTACATAGAGGAGAGGCATTAATATAAAAAATGTTTTTATGATTTATAGCTGCTTCATCAAGCTTACTTAGTACAACAACTTGTTGGTTATAATCCTCTAATGAATAAAATAAACGTCTTAGCAGCGCATTAGTTTTATCCATATTGTCTATGCCATCAGCTACCCAAATAATATCTTGTGAATGCTGGTGCTCTTCAATTTCTTCTTCTGTGTGTGCATAAATTATTTTAGCGCCCATGAACGATAAATAACGGTACATTGTTTTTTCACGTTCTAGGTGATTACTAACTACAACAATTTGCTTACCATTTAATGCACCTTTATGTGCGTACTTAATTTTACCCGATGTGCTAAACGGCAGCTCTACTGTAAATTCACTGCCAATTCCCGTATGACTAGTTACATGAATAGTACCTAGCATAAGCTCAGTTAAGCTTTTACAAATAGAAAGACCTAAACCGGTGCCACCATATTCTCGGGTAATTGAGTTTTCGGCTTGAATAAATGGATTAAATATTTCGCGAAGTTGCGTCTGCGACATGCCTTTACCGTTATCAGTTACGCAAAAGCGTAAGGTAAAGTGATCAGTCGTATTGTGAACCACCTCTACTGATATTTTTACATGGCCTTGGGTTTTTTCATCAGTGCTAGTGAATTTAATTGCGTTGCTACATAGGTTATAAAGCACCTGACGTACACGCACACTATCACCGGTAAGATTGACTGGAATATCTGGTGCTATTGCTAGTTCTAAATCAAGCTCACGTTTTTTAGCAACTGATGAGAGCACTCGAGCAACTTCTTCAATGGTATCGGTTACCGAAAATGGGATCGGGTCAATATTTAGCTTTCCAGCCTCAATTTTAGAAAAATCTAAGATATCATCCAAAATGCTCAATAACGAAAATGCTGATTCACGAATAATTGTACTTAAACGATGTTGAGCGCCATCAAGTTCGGTCTGGCGCAGTAAATCAATAGTGCCTATAACACCATTCATCGGTGTTCTTATTTCGTGGCTCATTGTGGCTAAAAAGGTCGTTTTGGTTTCGCTTGCTCGCTCTGCTTTTAATGTGGCTTGCTCAAGCGCTATAGTACGATTTTGCACTTCGGCTTCTAGGCCATTTTGTAATTTATAAAGCTCTTTTTGTGCGGCGTCATTCTCACTCATCGCAGTCTGTACTTTTTGTAGCAGTAAGTTAATGTTTTTTGCCACTACACCTAAACCAATATCAAGCTGCTCATCAACACTACTATTGTAATTAGCATTTTCGGTGATTGCCTGCAGCTCTTGTGTAAGAGTGTCAGTACTTTTTCGTAAGCGACTATTAATGTACATATTAAACATTAAAGTAAATATAAATAATGCAGCTACGCTTACTATCGCAATAATGTAGGCAATAACTTGAGAGTTTTGAGCGCTTAAAGGAGCGGTTGGTAGGTTTTGCTTAATAATAAGCTCGCCAATAGGTTGATCGTTTAACAGCAGTAAGTGATGTAGGATGCCTTCTTCTACTAGATGCTTTTCAGTTTTAATTGAAGCGATAGCAGGTTTACTACTGCTATATACCAATTGAGTACCTGATGTTGGATTGAAGCGATATAGAGTATATTCAAAGTCATCATCTAATAACGACGTTAAATCAAGTAACTGCCTTACTTTACCTTGGCCATACATAGTTAATGCATCAACCATAGGTAAGTCTAATCTATCGGCAAGCGTTACAATATTAACAGATGATGCAGGTTGGGCTGTCTTAACTTCAGTTTGTGAATAAAATGAGTGGGCAATAATAGCAAGCGCTGTTACTGCAATATTTATGATTAAAAAAAGAGGTAATAAGCCTTTGACTGGCGATGAAAATTTACTCTGCATTGATTGTTTCCAATTGTGATTTTACTACGATAAGTCCCTATCGTACGTATCTAAGTTAATCGTAACATTTACAAAAAATAATTCACTACGGTTTTAGTCTGATTTATTTATATTTATAGTTCGATTTGTGGTAAAAATGAACGTTATTAATAAAAAATACACTGAGTTGTCTGAAAACCGTTCAAACAGTTATAAAGAATAAAAAAAAAGTTGACTTGTAAGGGCAAAACTCGTTTAATACGCCGCACGCCCAGATAGCTCAGTCGGTAGAGATGAGTGGGAATTGCATTAAAAATCCTTCAAGATTTTTAATTAGCACTGTTTAAGTGCCTCGATAGCTCAGTTGGTAGAGCAGAGGATTGAAAATCCTCGTGTCCCTGGTTCGATTCCGGGTCGAGGCACCATTTATTAAAGTAGTGGTGTTTAATCAATAGTTTAAACATTATTACGCGTGCCTTAGCACACAGTTTTGTGTGCCGACTTAGCTCAGCTGGTAGAGCAACTGACTTGTAATCAGTAGGTCAACCGTTCGACTCGGTTAGTCGGCACCATTTATTAAGTTAAAGGTTAATTTTATTAATCGGTAACTAGCACAGTTTATGTGCCTCGATAGCTCAGTCGGTAGAGCAGAGGATTGAAAATCCTCGTGTCCGTGGTTCGATTCCGCGTCGAGGCACCATTTACTTTAAGTTCTCAATCTTTAAAATTGAACGTGCCTTAGCACACAGTTTTGTGTGCCGACTTAGCTCAGCTGGTAGAGCAACTGACTTGTAATCAGTAGGTCAACCGTTCGACTCGGTTAGTCGGCACCATTTATTAAGTTAAAGGTTAATTTTATTAATCGGTAACTAGCACTGTTTATGTGCCTCGATAGCTCAGTCGGTAGAGCAGAGGATTGAAAATCCTCGTGTCCGTGGTTCGATTCCGCGTCGAGGCACCATTTATTGAAAAGCCTTGCTTATGCAAGGTTTTTTTATTTTAAGTGCTTTATAAAAGTTCTCAATCTTTAAAATTGAACGTGCCTTAGCACACAGTTTTGTGTGCCGACTTAGCTCAGCTGGTAGAGCAACTGACTTGTAATCAGTAGGTCAACCGTTCGACTCGGTTAGTCGGCACCATTTATTAAAAGCCCCGCTTATAGCGGGGCTTTTTTGTTTCTATATGTCTAATACCAATCCGCAATAATACTTAATTAATTTGAGTGATTAAACCTACCGTTAACTGCGTTAAAAATTTCTGATATAAGACAAAAATAACGAAATTTTTGCCTTGTTATCGACACAATTTTCTTACCTCAAAATAGATCACTTAATTAAGCGAATAGGTATAATCTTTTAGATACACTACAAAAAGTTAATTTTAGTATTAAAAATTGCTGATCATTTACTCATTTTTACCGTATAACTGGCTATTATGTTAATTCATCGCTAGCTATGTAATGTTATGTAAAGTAAGTTGAGCAAAATTTGCCAAAGTGCTTGAATTACGTTCATAAATAGCAGTAATTTAGGTTTAATTATGATTTGGCAATGCAAGCCAACCCTACTGGCAATTAGTGTGATGCTGCTCAGCGGCTGTGCGAGTGATTTAAACTCGTCGCAGCGCATGCAAGTCCCTAATAATATGCCTCAGCAATGGCAGCAAGAAGCATCAAGCTCAGCATTAAAAGTACAAGAGCAATGGCTTACACAATTACAAAATCCTACGCTTAACAAATTTGTACAACAAGCACTTAAAAATAACCAACAGCTTTTGCAAACGAGTTATGATGTTGAAATTCAAAAGCAGCAACTTATAGTCTCGGGCGCTGCACTTTGGCCAAGCCTCGATTTATCAACACGTACAAGCCGTAGTAAAGACAACCGCCCTGTAAGTTACGACAACGCAAGCTCCGTAAGTTTAAATTTAACTTACGAGGTTGATTTATGGGGTAAGCTTTCTGACGCCAAGCGCGAAGCTAATCTTAACTATTTAGCTCAGCAGGCACGGTTTGAGCAAGCTAAACAGGAACTCGTTGCAGATGTGGTAACAGGTTGGTTTGATGTGGTTACGGCGCAGCAATTACTGGATTTATTTAAGCGTCGCGAAGCCAACTCACAACAAAATCTCGATATTATTGAAGCTGGCTATCGCCAAGGCATAAACGAAGCGCTCGATGTGTATTTAGCGCGTAATGAGCTTAATAATGAACGCTCTCGCATTGCCACTCAAACAGCGAGTTTATCGGCATCAGCACGTGTACTTGAGCGTTTACTTGGTGAATACCCAAAAGGCGCTATTACTGCTAGTAGTGACTTACCTGTTATTAATACCGATATTCCTCTAGGATTACCTTCTGAACTTATAACGCGAAAACCTACTCTACGTGCAAGTTGGTATGAGCTTTTAGCAGCCGATGCATCATTGGCATATGCGCACAAACAACGCTTTCCAAGTTTAGATTTAACTGCTTCATTAAGCGATAGCACCGACAGAGTAAGCGACTTGTTTTCTCCATCAAGCCTTGCATGGTCTTTGTTAGGTAGTATTTCAGCGCCACTTTTTGAAGGTGGGCGCTTAAAAGCCAACGAAGAAATAGCGCGTCTTAATACTCAAAAGCAAGAGCAGCTTTATTTGCAAACGCTTTATGACGCATTTGGTGATGTTGAAAATGCAATTTCGCAGCAGCAGTCCCTTAAAGCGCAATACAGCAGTACTCTTGAAGCGCAAGAAAACGCACTTGCTGCAGAGCAATTGTCATTTGAGCAGTATCAAAGTGGCTTGGTAACTTACACGACAGTGCTTGATGCCCAAGATCGCTCTTTCGATGCGCAAAGCTCCTTAATCGATATTAAAAACCAATTAATAGCCAATAGAATTAACCTACACATTGCCCTTGGTGGTGATTTTGCAAAGCCCTCAAGTGAACTAAAGAGCAATAACGATGAAAACTAAAACAGCAAAAATTATTATTCCAGCGGTGGTTATTGTTGCCACAATTTTAATTGTTATGTTTATTAAGGGGAATCCACCAGAGGCTAAACGCTTTGGGGCACCTCCTAAGGCATCAATAAGTGTGGCTGCGCTTGAGCTAAAACCACAAAATTATCAAGTTATGATAGACAGCTACGGTACGGTAAAACCACGTACACAAAGTTTGTTAGTGGCTCAGGCATCTGGGCAAATAATTGAAGTAAGTGATGACTTTAGAGAAGGCGGTTTTTTTGAAAAAGGCGATGTACTTTTAAAACTAGACGACAGAGATCATCAGGCTGAAGTTAAATCTGCTCAAGCCAATTTATTAACAGCAGAGCAAGGTTTGCTAGAAGAGAAGGCGCGTGGGCAACAAGCTATTACCGATTGGAAACGCCTTGGCGGCTCAAATCAAGCAAGCAGTTTAGTACTACGTGAGCCACAACTAGCAGCCGCTGAAGCTGAGGTTTTATCGGCTCAGGCAGCACTTGAAAAAGCGATGCTTGATTTAGAGCGCACTAAAGTAACGGCGCCATATGCGGGGCGTATACTTAGCCGCAGTGTTGATTTAGGGCAAGTTGTTACTAACAACACTCAGTTAGCTACAATTTACGCAATCGATAGCGTTGAGATTCGCTTACCAATTAAAAATAAAGATCTCCCATTTGTAAATTTACCAGAGCAGTATCGCGATGGTGCTAAAAACCAAGCGGGTTCAATTGTTAAATTTACTTCTGACTTAGTAGGTGAGCAAACGTGGCAAGGTCAATTAGCACGCACAGAAGGTGCTATAGATGAAGGCGCACAGCAGCTTTATGTAGTTGCTAAAATTAATGACCCATATAAAGCAACAGCAAATAACCAGTACCCAATAAAAATTGGGCAGTATATAAAAGCGCAAATTACCGGCAGAACAGTATCTAACGCACTTATAATTCCTAACAGTACAATTTATCAAGGAACGTACGTTTACATTGTTGAAGGTGGCGTACTTAAGCGCAAAGACATCACACTAGCTTGGCAAAATGCGACTCAGGCGATGATAAAAACCGGTTTAAACGCAAATGATAAGCTTGTTATTACTCCACTTGGCCAAGTAAGTTCAGGAACTCAAGTAAGTATTTTAGGTGAACAAAGCGCAGATCAACCTAAAAGCCGTGGAGTGAATGGGCAAGGTAAAGGAAAGCGTCCGACTCCAGAGCAGCTTGAACAAAAAGCAAAAGAGCTTGGTATTAGTGTTGAAGAGTTAAAAAAACGCCGTCCAGCAAAGCAAGGAGATAAGCCATGATAGCTTGGTTTGCCAAAAACCATGTTGCTGCTAATTTATTGCTAGTAACGTTGCTGCTGTCGGGGCTTTTTAGTTTATCGACTAAAATACCGCTTGAAGTTTTCCCTTCATTCGAAACCGACATGATAAGCGTGAACGTAAGTTTGCGCGGCTCAACACCAGAGGATGTAGAGCAAGGCGTAACAATTCGTATAGAAGAAGCCGTACAAGATTTAGAAGGTATTAAGCAAATATTTAGCCGCTCTTCTGAAGGCTCAGGCTCTGTAACAATTGAAGTTGAAACGGGCTACGATCCGCGTGAACTTTTAGCCGATATTAAAAGTCGTGTAGATGCAATTAATACTTTTCCAGCCGATGCTGAAAAGCCAATAGTCGCGCTTGCTGAGCGAATTCGCGAAGTTATCGCGGTTACTGTATCAAGTGATTACGGTGAAAAAGAAACGCGCGAATACGCAGAAACAGTACGCGATCAAATTCTACGTTTACCAAATGTGACGCAGGTAGAACTAAGTGGTGTTCGTGATTACGAAATTGCCATTGAAGTAAGCCAAGACGTTCTTCGCCAATACGATTTAAGCCTTGCACAAATATCGAGTGCGATTGCTAATTCAAGCTCTGATATTTCTGCTGGTAACTTAAAAACTGAAGGTGGGGACGTACTTATAAGCTCTAAAGGGCAAGCATATCGTAAAGATGAATTTGCCAATATTGTTGTTAAAAACCAAGCTGACGGCACGATTATTCGTTTAGGCGATATTGCAATAATTAAAGACGATTTTGAAGAAACCCCAGTACGTACTCGCTTTAATGGTAAGCAGGCTGCATTTATCGACGTATATCGAATTGGTCCACAAAGTGCGATTACTGTTGCTGACGAAGTAAAAAATTACATAAAAGAGCAACAAAGCTCCCTTCCACAAGGGTTTGAACTAAGTTACTGGGATGATGATTCGGAGCTGGTTAAAAGTCGAATTGCCACACTAACGACCAATGCCCTACAAGGCGGTATTTTAGTACTTGCTTTACTTACTTTGTTTTTACGCCCTGCAATTGCATTTTGGGTATTTATTGGTATTCCGGTTTCATTTATGGGCGCGTTTATAGCGATGCCTATATTTGGCGTAACCCTTAATATTATGAGTTTATTTGGCTTTATATTAGTACTGGGAATTGTTGTTGATGACGCCATAGTTACTGGCGAAAATGTCTATACCCATTTAAAAACAGCTAAGTCGGGCGAGCAAGCTGCAATTTTAGGTACTCAAGAAGTCGCAACACCAGTAACATTTGGTGTATTAACTACCGTTGCCGCCTTTTTACCTTTGGCCTTTATTGAAGGGGCGCGCGGTGCTTTGTTTGCACAAATACCGGTAGTGGTTATTCCGGTATTATTGTTTTCATTGATTGAATCTAAATTTGTACTACCCGCACATTTAAAATATATAAAACTACGCCACGAAAAAGGCGAACCTTCAAAGTTTGATGTTATTCAACAGCGTTTTGCAGATGGATTTGAAAACGCGATTTTAAAATATTACCAACCAACTTTAAATTTAGCACTGCGCCATAAATTGGCTTCGGTAAGTTTGTTTGTTGGTGTGTTTATAATAATTTTAACCATGATCACTAGCGGTTGGACTAAGTTTGTATTTTTCCCGCGTATACCAAGCGAAACAGTCCGCGTTAACTTAACACTACCAACAGGTACGCCGTTTGAAGTCACTAATAAATACGTAATTGATATGTCGCAAAAGGCGCAGCAATTACAAGAAAAATACCGCGACCCAGATACAGGTGAAAGCGTTATTTTAAATATATTAGCCACAACAGGTGGGCGCGGTGGTGTATCTAATTCAGGTTCTGTACGCTTTGAAATAACACCGGCTGAAAAGCGTGAATCAGACATAGGATCAAGAGAGCTTGCCAGCGAATGGCGTGATTTAATTGGTGTCATTCCAGGCGCTGAAAGCTTAACGTTTAGAGCTGAAATTGGCCGAAGTTCTGACCCAATTGATGTTCAGCTTAGCGGGACTTCGTTGACTATTTTACAAGACGTGGCTGATCACATTAAAACCCGTTTATCGACCTACCCAACGGTATTTGATATTGCCGATAGCATGTCTGATGGTAAAGAAGAGTTACAAATAGAGCTTACGCAGCAAGGCTTAGCGCTGGGATTAAATAGAGTCAATGTTGCAGGTCAAGTGCGTAACTCGTTCTTTGGCTCGCAAGTCCAACGTATTCAGCGCGGGCGTGATGATGTACGAGTAATGGTACGCTTGCCTATAGACGAGCGCCGCTCAGTTGCCGATTTACAAAATATACTCATCAATACACCTACTGGTGGCTCGGTGCCGTTATCGCATGTTGCAACCCTTACCGCAGGGCAAAGCCCGTCAACTATTAACCGAATAGACCGCTACCGTACTTTAAATGTAACAGCGGATATCGAAAAAAATAACACCAACATGACCATACTTCAGGCTGACCTAACGGAGTATTTAGATGAATTAATGCAGCAATATCCTGGAGTAGATTACAAACTAGAAGGTGAGGCTAAAGAGCAGCGAGAGTCGTTTGGCTCATTGGCTTGGGCACTTGTGTTTGTATTTTTCATAATTTATGCGCTATTAGCAATACCGCTTAAGTCTTACTTACAGCCAATTATAGTAATGAGTGTAATTCCATTTGGCATGATAGGTGCTGTAGTCGGGCATTGGATTATGGGCATGGATTTAACCATTATGAGCTTGCTTGGTATGCTCGCCTTAACTGGGGTGGTAGTAAATGACTCCCTTGTACTAGTTGATTTTATCAATAAAAAGCGTAGTGAAGGAGGCAAATTACTAGATGCAGTTAAACTTGCCGGTGCATCGCGTTTTCGCCCTGTAATGCTAACAAGTTTAACGACCTTTATTGGCTTAATGCCGTTATTATTTGAAAAAGCGACTCAGGCGCAGTTTTTAATACCCATGGCGGTAAGTTTAGGGTTTGGGATTATTTTTGCGACCTTTATTACTTTATTGTTAGTGCCAATAAACTACATGATGATGGAGCGCTTTCAAGGTTGGTTTAAGTAAATAAGCGTAAGCATTTAAAATTTAGCTGTAAGTAAGAAATTGCTTGCAGCTTTTTTTGCCAAAAATTATAAAAATAATGTACGAAGGTATAGCAAAAAAATGAATAAGTAATAAGAGGGAGTATAAAAATAAGAAGGTGTTCCCCAAGATACGGTACCCGGTTTCAGTCCTGAAACCAGAAGGTTTCAGGGCGGAAATCTGCGGTTTACCGTAGGCTTCTCGGTACATGCCGAGCTTGCACAATAGTAGACGAACAGAAATCCTAGTATAAAATTTATCGGCTCAGGGACTTAACCAAGCTCCGGTACCCCAGGGAACAATTTAAGTATATAAGACATAATCCAATCCTTAAACCCTAAACGTAAAAAATTAAACCGTTCGCTTAGTTTTCCCGCACCTTTAACTCGTCATTTACTTTATCGCATGGTTTTTGAGCTTGATCATACAATTAATTGGAGTTGCTTTTTATCGAGTGGTAGCATTGCCTTAACTTGCAAAGCGAAGATTCGATTATGAACGATTTACCCGATTACGAAAAAGCTCAACTGCTTTTAGAAAAAAACGAAATATTTGTATCACCTGCCGAAGCGCATGGTGTAATTAGTGGTTTACTTGCGTGTGGTTTAACCATTGACGACAAAGAATACTTAGGCCTTTTGAGCGATGTGTTTAACGATGGTGAATCATTTAGTAACGATTTAAAGCAGTTTTTTGGCACTATTTATAAGCAAGTAGTTGCGAGCTTTAATGATGACGAGTTTCAGTTTGATTTATTTTTACCAAACGATGACGAAACACTCATCGATCAGGCTAATGGCCTCGTATCATGGGTAGCAGGGTTTATGCTTGGTTTTGGCTTAAAGCAAAAAGATTACGGTAAGTTATCAAGCGATGTTAAAGAAGTTATTACTGACTTTAGTGAAATCACTCGCCTAGATACCACTTTTGAAGAAACCGAAGAAGACAGCCAAGCGCTGCACGAAGTGATTGAATATGTGCGCGTATCAGCACTACTTTGTTTTGCAGAGCTTGGTAAAGAGCAAAACACGCAAAGTACTAAAAAAACACTTCATTAGTTTAAAAAGTTAAACGGGTTGGTTAATAATGGTTGAAGTACAAAAGTCAGAATTTAAAGCACGCCGCGAGCGTTTACTTGCGCAAATGGATAAAAATAGCGTTGCTATTATTCCTGCTGCGAGCGAAGTGACGCGTAGCCGCGATACCGAATATGCATTTAGACAAGATAGCGACTTTTTCTATTTAACAGGCTTTAACGAACCCGACGCTGTACTTGTACTATGTAACAACAGCGATGCACCCAGTACTTTATTTTGCCTAGATAAAGACAAGCTTGCAGAAATTTGGCATGGCCGCAGAGTTGGCTTTGATAAAGCTAAAAGTGACTACTTGTTTGATGAAGCTTACCCACTAAGTGAATTAAACGATAAGCTACTCAATATACTAAATGAAAAAGATGCGATTTATTTTGCACAAGGTGCTTATCCTTCATTTGATACCAAAGTGTTTACGTTACTAGGTACACTTAGAAGTGGTGCGCGAAAAGGTCTTAAAGCACCGAGTACTTTAAAAGAAATACGCGGCCTTATTCATGAAATGCGTTTGTTTAAATCGCCAAGCGAGATAGATGTTATGCGAGAAGGCTGTGAAATTAGTGCGCGAGGGCACATGCGCGCTATGCGTTTTTCACACCCCGGAGCTACTGAATTTCAGCTAGAGGCTGAGCTACATCATCATTATGCTATGAATGGTGCGCCGCACCCTGCATACGGCACAATTGTTGGCAGTGGCGATAACGCCAATATTTTACATTACACGCAAAATAGCGACGTATTAAAAAATGGCGACCTGGTACTTATAGACTCCGGTTGCGAGCTACAAGGTTACGCCGCCGATATCACCCGTACTTTTCCAGTAAATGGTCAATTTAGCGAAGAGCAAGCCGCGCTTTACAATATTGTACTTAAAGCGCAAGAAGTTGCTTTTGATGAAGTAAAACCAGGTGGTTACATGTCGCATGCTAATAAACTAGCAATGGAAGTAATGACTCAAGGTTTACTTGATTTAGGTATTTTAACCGGCGACTTTGATGAGCTAATGGCAAAAGGGGCATGTAAAGAATATTACATGCACGGGCTTGGGCATTGGCTTGGTTTAGATGTACATGATGTTGGCGATTACAAAGTAAATAACGTTGAGCGTGCATTTGAGCCGGGTATGGTACTCACCATAGAGCCTGGGCTTTATATCAGCGAAGACTCAAGCGCACCGCAAAAATACAAAGGCATTGGTATTCGTATCGAAGATAACTTGCTAGTTACCGAAACCGGCCATGAAAACTTGACCCTAAGCGTACCTAAAAAAATTAGCGATATAGAAGCACTTATGCAAAGTGCTAAAAACGTATAAAGCTCGGAGAGTAAAGTGGCTAAGCAGTTTGATGTAGTTATTATTGGCGGTGGTTTAGCGGGAGCAAGCTGCGCGTTAAGTGTGGCTAAAACTAATCCCGCGTTAAATATTGCCGTTGTAGAAGCTAATCAAGTTACCGGCGACTACCACCCAAGCTTTGACGACAGAAGCATTGCACTTGCTCAGCAATCGGTAGAGTATTTACAAAGCCTCAATTTATTTGAACAAAATGCCCCTTACACTGCCGCAATCAAAAAAGTGAGCGTGTCTGATAGAGGGCACTTTGGCAAAGCGCACATTAATTGCGACGAATTTGCTAAGCCTTCACTTGGTTACGTAGTAGAAGTTAACCCTTTTGGCCGAGCGCTCCACCTGCGTTTAACGCAATCAAATATTACGCTTTTGTGCCCCGATAGCGTAATTGCCATTGAGCAAACTCTGCATAGCAATACACTCACCCTGCAAAGCGGCGAGCAATTAAACGCAGCGCTATTGGTTATTGCTGATGGTGCACAATCACCCACACGTAATTTACTTGGGCTTGGTTTTAATACCCAGCCTTATGAACAAGGCGCAATTATTGCTAATGTAGAAGTGGCTGGTGGGCATAATAATCATGCCTTTGAGCGTTTTACACAAAGCGGGCCTATGGCGTTATTACCCATGAGCAATAACCGTTATTCGTTGGTGTGGTGTATGAGCCAAGAGCAGGTTGAACAGCACATGGCACTTAATGAACAAGACTTTATAAGTGCCCTACAAAGTGCGTTTGGTTATCGCGGTGGTCAATTTACTAAAGTAGGCATGCGCACGAGTTACCCGCTCGTTTACGGGCAAGTCGAGTCTTTGGCTGCGCACCGTACAGTGGTTATTGGTAATGCTGCACATGCTATTCATCCTATTGCAGGACAAGGTTTTAATTTAGGCCTTCGCGACGTGCAAGTACTTAGTAATTTAATAGCAAACAGCCAACACGGTTTAGGCAGCTATGCGTTTACACGTGAATATTCTAAAAAGCGCAGTGATGATATAAAAACCGTAATGAGTTTAACCGATGCACTTGTTAGGCTTTTTTCAAACTCATCGCGAGTGCTCGCATTGGGGCGCAGTATTGGGTTGTTCTCGATGGATTTATTTCCCGCATTAAAAGCGCCATTAGCCAAACAGTTAATGGGGCAAGTTAAACAAGGTAGGCGTTTATGAAGCAAGCACAGGTTTGTATTGTAGGTGGCGGCTGTGTAGGGCTAACACTAGCACTTGGATTGGCAAAAGCCGATATAAGCGTCGTTGTACTCGACGGCGCACCAACACAAGCGTTGCCAACTGACGAATATGGTATGCGCGTAAGTGCGCTAAGCATTGCAAGTCAAACCTTGCTTGAGCAATTAAATGTATGGCCAGAAATTATCGCACAGCGAGCGTGCGCTTATACGCATATGGACGTACGTGATGCCGACAGTTTTGGCAAAATAGCGTTTAATAATGAACAACTTGAGCTTGAGCATTTAGGCCACATTGTTGAAAACGACATTATCCGCTACGCGCTTATAAAAGAGCTAGAGCAACAACCAAGCGCTACGCTAATGTTTGATACGCAGTATCAGCAAATACACCAAAGTGAGTCCGACGTATTTATAACGCTTAAAAGCGGCGAACCAATTATTGCAAAACTGCTGGTGGCCGCTGATGGGGCAAACTCAGCTATACGTAAACAATTTAATATGGCGCTTAGCTTTAAAGATTACGACCATCATGCGCTAGTTGCGACTGTTAAAACTAAAGAGCCGCACGCAAATACCGCACGCCAAGTGTTTTTACCAACCGGGCCACTGGCATTTTTACCTCTGAGCGATGCCAACACCCATTCAATAGTGTGGTCTACCAGCCCAAACCACTGCGATGAGCTGCTTGCAATGGATAACACTGCCTTTAATAAAACCGTTATGGCTGCAATAGATGGCCAATGCGGGCTATGTGAAGTGCAAAGTGCGCGCGCAGCTTTCCCACTTAAAATGCGCTACGCTCAGCAATGGGTTTCAGGCAAAGTGGTACTCATTGGCGATGCTGCACATACAATCCATCCACTTGCAGGGCTTGGTATGAACCTAGGCCTAAAAGACGCCGCTTATTTAATTGAGCTACTCACAAGTGATAGCAAGGAGTTTGCAAGCACGCGCACACTGCGCGATTACGAGCGCACTCGTAAGCTCGATGCACAAAAGCACATCGCCATGATGCAAGGGTTAAAAGAGTTATTTGAAGGTGCAAACCCGGTTAAAAAACTTATCCGCGGAGTAGGGCTATCATTAGTTGATAACCTAGGCCCAATAAAACACCTGTTCGCCAAAGAAGCGATAGGAAAGTGATGTAGGTTGAGTGAAACAAAACTCCACGAGAAAAGCGGTTAGTTATTCGCTTTTAATAAAAAACCGATGTTTAATTTAAGCATCGGTTTTGTTTTATGGTGGTTTTAAATATATTAAAAGCTGCGCTTTTTACGCGAGCAAGCTCAGCGTCTACATGCAAAGTTTCACACTGAGCTTAATTTTACCTGTAGGCGTTTAGCTTGCTGACGCGACGAGCGTAGCTCGTAATTACTATCGTTAGCTAAAAAGTGCTTTGCGTTAAATCAGTTACAAATTCTCTTGCGCCTCATTCACCATATCTTTGAGTGCATCAATTAACATTGGATCTCGCGAGTTTTGCTTAGCAAGTTCTAATGCGTGTTTCATACTGGTGACAGCCTCTTTGAACTGCTTATTTGCAGTATACCCTTGCGATAAACGCATGTGAGAATAGGCTGCATTTGGGTAATGGGTAGTAAAGTGTTTAAGCGTGGTAACAGCTTTAGCTGTGTTACCAAATTTTTGCTGGCTATGAGCAAATTCTACGTATACATCTTGTGGAATTTTAAGCTCAAACCCATATCTATCACTCAGTGCTTGGTAATAACCTGTAATGAGCGATACATCAGCAAATCTTCCGTGCTCGTCAGTAACGCTAAAAATTAGGTCGCCAAATAAGTGAATTAGGCTATCGCTAAGGGCTGGTAGTATGGTGCCCATATGACTAAAAGTAGGGTAATGCTTATATTCCCATTTTAGCTGTGTTGGCATTTGTTGTTCTAAATTTACCAAAGTATTTAATACACCTGTATAAAAGCGTGACCCTTCACTTGCTACGCTAATAAATAACGATTGACCGCCTTTAGGATTTTTAGTGTATTTTATAATATTATTTTTTAATTCTTCATCACTCCACCAACTGTTTGGGCTTATAGCTATATAGTTATTAAATAACTCAGGCTGATTAACTAAAGTATAAAGCGCCAAAGTACCAGCATTAGAGTGGCCAATTAAGGTGTTGTAGCCGTTAGTTGAGTAGTTAGAATTTATGTATGGCATAAGTTCGTCAGAAACAAACTTTAAAAACTTGTCGGTTTGCCCAGCTTCAGGCCATTTGTTTTTAACAAAAGTTTGAAACTCAGTTTTAGGCTCACCATCTACTTTAGGTAAGTAATCACGAACGCGGTTAGTTGTATCAATACCAACAAGCATGGCATTAGGTATTTGCTCGTAATCAACTAAGGATTTTATAACCCCAGACGCCGTATGAAAGTGCTCAACACCATCAAGTAAATAAATAACATAAAGCGGTTGGTCATCTTTTACGGTGTCAGGTATGAAAATTTTGATAGGCCTGTCTTCGTTAAGTATTTTTGATTGCAGAATGACTTTTTTACCAACGGTTATGTCAGTTGTATTGGTTTTTGCGTGGCTTAAAAATGGTGTACTAAAAGTAAGTATTAATACAAGCGATAGTAAGAGCTTCATAAATATCCTTATTTAATAATGTATTGCTTAATAATTGCACGGCTTTAAGTTTGAGTAAATACTTATATTTTGAGGCAGGTGTTAGACTTAAGTAATTCAAAGCTGCGCTTTTTACGCGCGCAAGCTTGGCGTATATGATAAATATTAAACTGCGAGTTTAGCTTTTCCTTTAGGCCTACGGCTTGCTAACGGGATGAGCGAAGCTCGCAATAATTGCCTTTAAACTCTTATCTATAAAAGCTTAAAAAACCTGCTTGCTTAATTATCCGTCTAAGCGTAAAATGCGCGCTCATTTCGGCTTTTAAACTATTAATTCCTTGCCTTAAACCGACCGGCCGAAACGGTAGAAGGCTCTATTAACCGTAAGGAATATCCATGCGTCATTACGAAATCGTATTCATGGTTCACCCTGATCAGAGTGAGCAAGTAACTGGTATGATCGAACGTTATACTGGTTCTATCACTGAAGCTGGTGGTACTATCCACCGTCTTGAAGACTGGGGCCGCCGTCAACTGGCTTACCCAATCAACAAGCTTCATAAAGCTCATTATGTTCTTATGAACGTTGAAGCACCTACTGAAGTAATCAGCGAGCTAGAAACTACTTTCCGCTACAACGATGCAGTGCTTCGTAACTTAGTTATGCGTACTAAAAATGCTGTAACTGAAGCGTCTCCTCTTGCAAGAGAAGAGAAGAAAGAAGCACCAGCTGCTTAATTGTTTTGAGTCCTAGCATGGCATGTAGTCAGCAGTTATTATAATGGTTAGCCCATATATGAATCAGCTGGTTATATCTGGGGTAGTTTGTAAAACTCCCAAGTTTAGCCAAAGCCCTGCTGGCATCCCGCATTGTATTTTTGTTGTAGAACATAAATCAATGCAAACCGAAGCAGACCTTAACCGTAATAGTTATGTGAGGCTTCAGGTAGTTGCCAGTGGTAAGCAAATGCAACAACAGACTCAACATTTGCACGTTGGGCAGGCATTGCAAGTGAGTGGTTTTTTAAATCGCCACGAAGGTCGTAACGGCCTTAGCCAATTGGTTTTGCATGCTCAGCATATAGAAAGAATTATTTGAGGAATTAATCTCATGGCACGTTATTTCAGACGTCGTAAGTTCTGCCGCTTTAAAGCGGAAGGCGTACAACAAATCGATTACAAAGATCTAGCTACTCTTAGAAACTATGTTACAGAAAGTGGCAAAATCGTACCTAGCCGTATCACAGGTACTAGCGCTAAATACCAGCGCCAGCTAGCAACTGCTATTAAGCGTGCTCGCTACTTAGCCCTTCTTCCATACACTGACTTACATAAGTAAGCAGCGGATTAACAGTTTTTAAAAGGTGTAGAAACATGCAAGTTATTCTACTAGATAAGATCGCTAACCTAGGTAGCCTAGGTGAACAGGTTGTAGTTAAATCTGGTTTCGCACGTAACTTCCTTTTCCCGCAAGGTAAGGCAGTTCCTGCGACTAAAGCTAACATTGAAACGTTTGACGCTCGTCGTGCAGAACTTGAAGCGAAAATCGCTGAACAGTTAGTTGCTGCACAAGCACGCGCTGAAAAACTAGAAGCATTAGCAGAAGTTACATTAGTATCTAAAGCTGGTGACGAAGGTAAGTTATTCGGTTCAATCGGTACTCGTGACATCGCTGACGCTATCTCAGCTGTTGGTGTTGAAGTTGCTAAGTCAGAAGTTCGTTTGCCTCTAGGTACTATCCGTGAGACTGGTGAATTTGACGTATCAATTTCAGTTCACTCAGACGTAACGGCTACTATCAAAGTAATCGTAATCGCTGAAGCTTAATTTTTAATTAAGCTAAAAAAGCCGTGCTATTAGCACGGCTTTTTTGTGCCTATAATTTGGCTAACTTCATTAGTTGAGGGCACAGTTAAATACAACTTCGTACAAGTCCACTTTTTTATTCAATTATTTTTTCATTCCTTTTAAACCTTTTCGAACTGTCATTACGTCTAACTTATCAATACACTTAAGTAGCAACTCAACAATAATAATTAAAAGGCGGCATCACGGATGTTACACGTTAAACCCGAACCAACGCCTTTGTGCGAAGCTGCACTCATTGAGCGAGTTAAATCGGGTGATCAAGGCGCATACACAACGCTTTATGAGTTACATATAAAACGAGTATACGGTTTATGTTTACGTTTATTAGCAGACCAAGCACACGCCGAAGACGCCGCCCAAGAGGTATTTGTACAGGTATGGCATAAAATAGCATTGTTTGATGGGCGTTCGCAGTTCTCTACTTGGCTATATAGTGTTGCCAGTAATGTAGCGATAAGTTACCTGCGCAAGCAAAAAAACTGGTTACAAAAAGTAGTAAGTATTGAACACAGCGGTATGGATGAGCAATCAGCTAACGACTGCAAAGGCTTAAATGGCCTCGATAAGTTAATAGTAAGGCTTCCTGAGCGCGCACGTATGGTATTTGTATTATTTGCTATTGAAGGTTACAGGCACGAGGAAATCGCGGAGCAATTAGGTATGGCTGTTGGTTCAAGTAAGTCACAATATCATCGTGCTAGGCAGTTATTACAAGAGTGGTATGAAAATGAGTAAACCAAACTTTAACGACTACTTAAATAAGTCATTAAACACGCTTGATAAAGAAATTACGCCACAAAAAGATTTATGGGCGGGGATTGAGCGAGCAATTGTTAATAATAAGCAGAACCCAAACAGCACTATTATTTGGCCAAAACTAACGGCAATAGCAGCGTGTACTGTGGCTGCTTTAATTGCTGTTAATATATTTGTTATAGCACCTGAACCACAGCCCGTAGTGGCTATAAGTGATTACTTTTCGGCTCAAAAAAATAGTTTGTTAGTTGAATACGAAAATAAAGAAGCATTAACCACTAACTGGCAAACGCAACTACAAGAACTTGAAGAAGCTGAGCAAGCAATAAAGCAAGCTCTTGAAAACGAGCCACAAAACCAAGCGCTACTGACAATGTTAGCGCAAATATATCAACAACAACTTGATTTAATTAACAAGGTGCACGCGCCACGTTGGCAGCACATTTAGGAGTACGATATGAAAGCGATTTTATTAGGACTGAGCTTATTTCCACTGGCGGCATTTGCGGGTGAAAAAATAGATAAGCAAATAGACGTACCAAGTGGCGGCACTATTTTTATTGAAAACCAACGCGGTGATATACATATTACAGGCTGGGATAAAAACGAATTTAAAGTATCTGGCGAGCTTGATGATAAAGCACAGGGTTATGAGCTTAAAACAAGTGGTGATAAAACACAGTTTATTGTAAAAATGCCCCGTAAATCAAATTGGGGAAATAGTGGTGACGGCTCAAACCTAACTATATTTATGCCTAAAAGCAGTAGTTTAGAGTTTGCTGGCGTTAATGTATCGGTGACTGCAAAGGAGCTTAAAAACGGCGCAGAAGTTGATGTGGTTAACGGCGAAATTACGGTAGATGATATTACTGGCAACATTAAGCTCACCACTGTAAATGGTGATGTGAACGCTGAGAACTTAAACGGGAATATTCAGTTTGAAACCGTAAATGGTGAAATTAACGATAGGCAATCAAGTGGTGAGCTGCGTTTTAGCGCTGTTAATGGTGATATTAAATCAACTTCAAGCGCTAATGATGTACGCCTTGAAAACGTAAATGGCGATATAGAATTTACGCTATCGGCTATTAAAAACCTACGTATTAATACGGTCAATGGCGAAGCAGAAGTACAGATTAACGAGCTTTTAAAAGGTGGTGATGTACGTTTTGAATCAGTAAGTGGTGATGCCGACTTTTATTTCCCACAAAGTGTATCAGCAAAGTTTGAAATTAAAGCCCATGCTAATGGTAAAATCATTAACAAAGTCAGTAGTGACAAAGTCAGTAAAGCTAAATATGGCCCAGCCAGTGATTTAGAATTTAGCATTAATGGCGGTAATGCTAATGTTGAAATGGATACCATTAGTGGACGCATAGAGCTGCGTACCAAATAACACTCATTCCCCATCACGATTACAAAAAGCAGGAAAGATTTCCTGCTTTTCTATTTGCACAGCCCCTGCAAGTCGATAGAATAGAGCCATTCAATTTTACTACTGTGAAGTTATGGCCAAACCAGATAAGCAAGTCGATACTCTTAAAGTTCCTCCCCATTCAATAGAAGCTGAACAATCTGTTTTAGGTGGCTTAATGCTTGATAACCAAGCTTTTGACCGCGTAGCTGAGCTTGTTGTATCACAGGATTTTTATACCCGCACGCACAAGTTAATTTTTGAGGCGATGACGGCACTTGCTGAGATTGGCGATCCGATAGATTTAATCACTATTTCTGAAAGTTTAGAAAAAAATAATAAACTTGCAGGTATTGGTGGTTTTGCTTACTTAGCCGAAATTGCTAAAAATACCCCAAGTGCAGCCAACATTGATGCCTACGCAAACATTGTACGTGAGCGTGCTGTTGTACGTGAAATGATTGGCGTGGCAAATGAAATAGCCGAAGCGGGTTTTAATACCGAAGGGCGTACTAGTCACGACTTACTCGACTTTGCCGAAAGCAAAGTATTTAAAATTGCCGAGCAACGTACAAAAAGTACGGAAGGCCCGCAAAGTATTCATAACATACTTGAAAAAACCGTTGATAAAATAGAAGAGCTTTATCAGTCGCCACAAGATGGTGTAACGGGTGTAAGTACAGGTTATGCCGATCTTGATAAAATGACGACGGGCCTGCAACCATCTGACTTAATTATTGTGGCAGCGCGTCCTTCAATGGGTAAAACCACCTTTGCGATGAACCTTGCAGAACATGCCGCAATGACTCAAGACAAACCCGTGCTAATTTACTCGCTAGAGATGCCTTCAGAACAAATTATGATGAGGATGTTAGCGTCTCTTGGCCGTATTAACCAAACTAAGGTACGTACAGGTCAGTTAGATGATGACGATTGGGCGCGACTTTCATCAACAATGGGCTTGTTGATGGAAAAAGGCAAAATGTATGTTGATGATGCCTCGGGCTTAACACCTACCGATGTTCGCTCTCGTGCACGTCGTATTGCGCGTGACCACGGCGGCATTAGTATGATCATGGTCGATTACTTGCAGCTAATGCGTGTACCTAGCCTTGCTGATAACCGAACGCTTGAAATTGCTGAAATTTCGCGTTCACTTAAATCACTAGCAAAAGAGCTAAAATGTCCGGTTGTCGCGCTTTCGCAGCTAAACCGTACGCTAGAGCAACGTGCCGATAAGCGCCCAATTAACTCAGATTTACGTGAGTCAGGGTCGATAGAGCAGGATGCCGATTTAATAATGTTTATTTACCGTGACGAAGTTTACAACGAAGACAGTACCGATAAAGGTATTGCTGAAATTATCATAGGTAAACAACGTAACGGCCCAATTGGTAAAGTGCGTTTAACGTTCCAAGGTCAATTTTCTCGCTTTGATAATTACGCGGGACCAGCGGTAGATGACGATTACTAATGCGCTTAGCCACTGCTGAAATTAACTTAACGGCACTTGCGCATAATTTAGCGCAAGTAAAGGGCTTTGCACCTAACAGCAAAGTAATGGCGGTGCTAAAAGCAAATGCTTACGGGCATGGATTAGTAACGATTGCGCAGCATTTAAATAATGCTGACGCATTTGCTGTGGCACGTATAGATGAAGGGCTCGCCCTTCGAGCTGGGGGCTTAACAAAACCAATTGTTTTGCTAGAAGGCTTTTTTAACAAAGCCGACTTACCTATTTTACTTGCCAACAATTTTCAAACTATTATTCACGATGAGTACCAATTAGCGGCGCTTGAAAAAGCAAAGCTAGATGCACCAATAACATGCTGGTTAAAAGTAAATACAGGTATGCATCGATTAGGTATTGCGCCAGAGCAGTTTGAAGCGTTTTATAACCGCTTACAAAAAACACCTAACGCTAAAAATACGGTTAATTTAATGACCCACTTTTCGTGTGCTGATGACGTTGATAATGCTAAAACGGTTCAACAAATTACGTTGTTTGATAATTTAGTGAATGGCATTGACCAAGCGCATTGTTTATCAAATTCTGCTGGTATTATTGCCTGGCCGAGCGGTCATGGCGATTGGGTACGTCCTGGGCTTATGTTATATGGTGTATCGCCAATGGCAAATAGTATTGGGCAGCAACACAAATTAAAACCAGTTATGCGCTTAACTACGCGCGTAATTGCAGTACGAGATGTGCCTGCTAATGAGGCTGTTGGGTATGGTGGTCGTTGGAAAAGCGATAAACCAACCAAGTTAGCTGTTGTAGCTATGGGTTATGGCGATGGTTATCCTCGACATGCTAAAGAGGGGACACCGGTAATAATTGGTGAGCAGCGTTATGGTATTGTAGGAAGCGTAGCTATGGACATGATCAGCGTTGATATAGGCGCTAATGAGCATAATATTAAAGTTGGCGACAGAGTCACTATGTGGGGCCCTGAGCTACCAGTTGAAGAAATTGCACTGTGCGCTGATACTATTCCTTACGAGCTATTATGTAATATTACACCACGCGTAAGTTATGAGTATCAGCCATAGTTAGTTTTTAGCGTATACCAATTGGGTATAATTACTCTTTTATAAAGTAAATGTCGCTAAAGCCCATACGGGCAAACTCTTGGTCGCGAAAGTTACGAACAGAAGCAGACCCTTTTGAGGTCATTTCTATTTGGCGTACCATGTTTAAGTAATTTGTTAAATCAATACCCTCGGCAGCAGCAATAGCTTGATACATGTCGTGGTATTTATCTTTTGCGAAGTTAATTTCGCGCGGTTGGTTTTTAAATGTATACGTTATTCTGCGTGCCATAATAAGCTCAGTTAAATTGAGTGTTAGTATAATTTTACACTGTATTGAACTGGCATTGAATGATTTGTTTAAATCAAATAATTAAAAAGTAGAGTTTAAAATGAAATTATCAGTAGAGATCAGTAAATATCCACTTCACCAAGATTACATTCCGTTTATTAAAGGCTTTATTGACCGCTTAAACGAATACGAAAATTTAAAAGTGATTACTAATACGCTATCAACGCAAATTTTTGGTGATTATGATTTAGTAATGCAGGTGTTAAATACCGAAATTAAGCGCTCATATGAAGAATTTGGTAAAGCTATTTTTGTATGTAAGTTTCTCTCTGGCGACTTATCGCCTGAATAATCTATAATACCAACCTGCATAAATCTTTGATCAATTTAACGAATTAAATTGCACTATAACGTCGTTAAAATTTTTTATTTAGAACAACTAGATACAAAAATTTTTGCCTAGTTCTAGCGTAATTTTCTTAACGTTAAATAGACCCCCTATATAAGCAGATTGGTATAATAATCGGCACAACTAAACGGTAACTGCATAATATGGACTTTTTAACACAAACCTTAAGCGGTTTTACAGCAATGTCGCATTGGGAATACATTGCGGTAGGATTGTCGATGGCGTACTTATTATTGGCAATAAAGGAAAGCTTATGGTGTTGGCCGGCGGCATTTTTTAGCACGCTCATTTATACAATTATGTACTGGAATGGCGCATTGCTCATGGAGTCGTTACTTAATTTTTATTATATGTATATGGCTGTGTTTGGATGGGTTGTATGGAGAAAAGGCAAAGCTGAAAATTTAAATATTACATCGTGGTCGATAAACCGTCATGCTGTTTTAATTAGTTTAACAACCGTAGCTGCAATTACAATTGGTTACGTTATGCAAAACTATACGCATGCCGATTTTGCTTATCTTGATAGTTTTACAACGTGTTTTGCCGTAGTAACTACTTACTTAGTTGCTAAAAAAGTCCTCGAAAACTGGCTGTACTGGATTGTAATAGATGCAGCTTCCATGTATTTATATTATGAAAAAGGCTATTACCCAACGCTTGCGCTCTTTATATTTTATACCATTATGGCAGCGTGGGGCTTTAAAACTTGGTACGAAGAGTACGAACAAAGCCAAGCTAAGCCGCTAGCTCAGCTTTAATTAATGATTGAGCATAATCAGCTAGTAAAAATGTGTAGTGCGTTTATAGAGCCTACAAGCATTGTTTCAAGCGAGCGATTACTTAATGGCTTTAGTAACGATAATTTTTTAATACGTACCGAGCAACAAGGGTATTTGTTAAAGTGTTATAAAAGCCATTGGCCAGCCGTAGGGCTTGAAGCACAGCGTTTTTTAAGTGAGCTTAATATATGTCCTGCGCCTGTTTGGCTCGATAAAAAGAATAGCCGTGCGGTATTTAATTATATTGAAGGTAATACAGCGCAATCGGATATAACGCTTAGCTTTATTAATAAACTTGCTCAAGTGCACAATTACAAAGCGTCTACTGCGCCAATGGATATAGCTAAAGAGCTGCATTTTTATCAAAGCACCGGCGTATATACGCAATATAAACCTCAAATAGAACGGGCACTCAAAGCAGTTGCAGCCATGCAATTTGATGAAGGCTTTTGTCATAACGATTTGGTAAAAGATAACATTATTGTAAATGCTTCGGGCATGTATTTAATTGATTTTGAGTACGCGCAAACTAACGATGTATATTTTGATTTGGCAGCCCTTGCAGTGAGTTTTAACCTTAATGAGCAAAGTAAAAAAGCGCTGTTAAACAACTATAAAAATAGCGTTGATAAAACAAGCACGTTTTACCCATCAATAGATAAGCTAAATTACTATAAGCTGTTTTTTTTGGTGTTATGTATTGCTTGGTATGAGGAGCGCAGCATAACTAGTAAATCTATAATGTTACGTGCGCAGCTAAATAAACTTGTTACTAATACTTTTTTATAAAAGTTACAAACCACCAAAGCGTTCAGCGAGCTCTTTGTACTTTGTTACTTCGGCCGCATCAAATTGTGGTTCGCCATTCTCGTCTTCAGATTTAGCAATTAATAAACTTTCTCTAGAGAGACGTTTTACACGCTCTACTTTTACACCTAAAAACTCAGCGACTTGCTCAGTAGACATTAAACTCATCATTATTTCCTCGTATTAAACTAATCCTCACAGCGACAATCATAATTTTAATGTTGCTAAACCGTTACTGTTTCTTATCTAATAAGAATAAATAGCGTGTTTTTAAGCCTTTGTGAAGTGTTTTATTTAAAAGAGTTTAATTAATAAGCATATAAGCTGATCTTACTGGTATTTATTTAAAGATCTCTTTATCATTGCGGGTGCTAAAGCACTGATATCGCGAGTTGGTGTGGCGGCAACAAATGTGCTCTCGTGGTGAAATGGATATCACGTGGCCCTCCGGAGGCTGAGTTGTAGGTTCGATCCCTACCGAGAGCGCCATTTGCTTTTATATGTATTAATTATCCTCTCTATATTACCTAGCTTCTTATCAATTACTCTTGTATTTAAAAATGCATTTACTGCAAAAACTTTGAAAGTTAATTTTAAAAACAGCTTTCTAGTTATTTATACAATGCAAAATTAGCATCCAAAAATCATGTTGTACTTTTTTGCATATAAGATTTAGTGATAAATGAGGAAGACCGATTCAATGTTAAATAGTCAATTAGAGATACTAGCTCAAGGACACGCTTATCTTGAAGGTGTAACTAAAGAGGACTATTCCCAAGTCATTACTCCTAACTTTATTAGCTCGGCAGGAGCTCATATGCGACATATTATCGATCATTATCAATCTTTAATGACCGGCTTTAGCACGCAAAAAGTAGATTATGATTGCCGCTTAAGAGGAGGAGATATTGAAAGCTCTCCAACTGCTGCAATAAAAAAAATTGCCGAAATAACAACGTGGGTTGAACAGCTAAGTCCAGATGATTTTAATAAACCGTTATTACTTTCAAGTGAAGTTTCGATTAAAAGCAAAAATGTACAAACAGTAACAACATCACTTGCGCGAGAGCTTATTTTTGTAGGCAGTCACGCTGTGCACCATTACGCGATGATTTCACAAATTTCTTTTGCTCAAAAGTCGCAGCTCGATCAAAGCTTTGGTTTAGCACCAAGTACAGCTACCTTTTTAAGAGAAAATAGCCAGCCAGCACAACCAAAATCGATGCAAAATTAAAATGTGCACGTTAAGTTACTTTTTAACTGATGATGGCTACGAGCTATTTTTTAATCGCGATGAGCAAAAAACACGAGAAACGGCAATCGCTCCAAGTAAGCACCAGGGCAATGCAATTTTCCCCATTGATCCGCAAGGAGGAGGTACTTGGCTTGGGGTATCGCATTTTGGGCAAACACTCGCATTATTAAACGATTATCAAAGTGTATTTGATATAACTGCGGTAAAGCATAGTAGAGGTCTGTTAATCCCTCATTTACTGAGCAATAAAGCCCCTGCATTGTACCAATTACAAAACATGGATTTATCGGGCTACGCGCCTTTTAAGTTGTGTATTTTTCCGGATGGGCTATCGATAAATAACAATAACGTGGTTTTTGTTAGGTGGGATGCAAAGCAGTTAATCCACTGCCAAGTTGAACCACTTGCTACGTCATCAGGTGTTGAGCTTGAAACGGTGACACAAAAGCGTAAACAACAATTTAAGCAACTTATTGATTTAAGACATCCTGAAAGTGAGCAGTTTTTAGCGTTTCATTACAGTAAAGCCGAACAAGGGCAATATGGCGTAAACATGCTAAGAGAAGATGCAATGACGGTCAGTATTAGTCATATTAAAGTTGGTAACACTATACGTTTTAATTATTTTGATAAGCAGTCTCAGCTCATTAGTAGCATTGGTTGTTTAAAAGTGGCTGCAGCTTAACTAAATATTTTTATAGCCATAACTATTACATAATTAAAAACAAAAAAGTCGATGTAATTAATTACATCGACTTTTTTGTTAACTGTATTTTACCTGCTATATTAAGCAGCAGGTAAAAATTATGAGTGATTTATATAATCATCCTTTTTATCACCAAGGTAGAGCTTAAGTAGCTTTTCAGGCGCACTTGGTAGGTGCACACTTAAAAGTAATCCTGGCGTGTGATTAAAGTTGCTATCAATGCCCATGCAATGAAATTGAGCGCCTAGCTTGTGGTATTGCTTTAATAAAATCGGTATATCTTTTTTATCTTCTTCTATTCCCATAACCAATGCTGATACATGGCTTATATTTAACGTGTGGTCATTAATAAAGTCTTCAAACTCTGGGTGCAGCTTATTATTAAAAGGCGTATTGGCGCTAACACCTTGTTTATTATTAACCATTGCATGGTCAATAATTGCAACAGAACGAGGGTCATAAAGTTTACTTAATGAAACAGTGCCATATAAAGTCCTATAGCGTGGATTTTGCGCCATAAACGCACCAATCCCTTTAAATAGCAGTAATAAACCATGGTAACTGCCCTGATGTTTTTGAACTATAAACGAGCGACCCATTTCTAAGCACGGCTGTTGCTGATTAATAAAAGAAGGTTCGAAGTTAAACATTTGCGATAAATAAAGAGCGCTCACGTCGCTATTTTTTTGTAATAAATCGGTTTGTCCAATTCTATAAGCACCAATAATTTCTTCATTTTTATGATCAAAAATAAACAAATGCATGTAAGTCGCATCAAACTTATCTGTGTCGCATGGCTCGCCACTTCCTTCGTTTAATGTGCGAAAGGTTATTTCTCTGAGGCGTGTTATTTCCGTAACGCAATTAGGTATTTGCTCTTGGTAGCCGTAATAAACTGAGTAACCTTTAAAGTCGACTAAGTGCTGCTCGCTTGGCAAGTTGGCAAGCTCATTTTTCATTTTTGTTTTATCAACTTCCTGCATAATGGCTTTGAGCTGTGTTGATTGGTTATCCTCTTGCCAAGGCGTTACAAAGCGCTCATCGTTTAAGTAACATTGCAAGCGCGCAAGTGCGTTTATGTCGTCAGTTTTTTCAAACTTATTTAATAATTTGGGTGTAAGTAAATTACCAGCGCTTAAGCTAATAGAGCTTTTTTGAATTTTAAGTAATTCGCGTATTAGCATTAATAATCTAAATCGGTAGTAAACACGCCCCAAGTTATAAAAGGTTGAGCTATTCTGACCGCTAATAAATACAGGCAATAAAGGAGCTTGTGTTTTTAAAGCTAGTTGAGCGGCTAAACGATTCCATTGCCCGTCAGTTACACGTTGTTTTTCTGATTGAAAAAATGACACTCTTCCCGCAGGAAAAACCACAAGTAAGCCATCATTTTTAACATGACTAAAACACTGTTTTATTGCGCTGGTATTAATGGCTGCTTTTGGTTTTAGTGGGTTAGCAAAAATAAAATAGTCTTTAATTTCTTTAAATATTTTTAAACCCACGTTAGCCATTACTTTTGTATCGCTACGATAGTGGGTGATTAAATTTGCAATAATTACGCCCTCAATCATGCCATAAGGATGATTACATACCACTATGCAAGGGCCATGCTTTGGTATTTTGTTTATAATACCTTGTGCACCAAGCACATTAATACCTAATACATTTAACAGCTTTTCACTAAACTCTTGTTTATCTAAACCCGATAAATTATTAGAGAGGTATATATCACGCAGCTTATTGATGCCCAATAGGCTATCGAGCAGCGGAGCGGCTATTTTTAGTATATGACTCAAAGGAGAAACGGTGCTTATTGCCGCTACACTTAAGTTTGATACGGGGTGGTTTAATTTTGTCATATACGTTGATGCTCTTAAATTTTTATAGCTGTTATGTATATTTAGACCGAGGAAAAACCACATTATGTTCAAATTAGGTTAATTAAGTTTGTTTAAAAGCGTAAAAATAATACTCAAATAGCCTTTTAAGTGCTAAGTGGCTGTAGGTTATTAAGAAAATAGAAGAGGGTTTTAATTATCCATAAAATAAGGTTACCCACTACAGCTAATAAGAGTGATACAGCAAGTAATCCTTTGTAGTTACATATCACTACTTACAACTCAAAAACTAGACTTTTAAGCTTAATTAATGCTATTTAAGGTACATCTACTTTAAATGTAAAAAATCTCACCTTTATGCTAATTACTTTGCCTGTGTCTGAGCTCACCCCTGGTATGTACGTTGATAGCGTTACTAAACAACACGAGGGGATCAATAGCATAAAAATTAAGACCAGTGGCTTGGTGCGCGACAAATCTATTATTAAGCGTTTAGTGTCTGAAGGGGTGCTCGAGCTGCTTATAGATTTTACTAAAGGTGATGCGCCAGTTCCTGCCAAATATAAGCCCAAAAGCGCACCTAAAACATCTAATAGCCAAAAAAAAGTAGAAAAAACACCTATAGCTATTTCTATCGAACAGGAGTTTGCTAAAGCGACTGTAAATTACGATCAGCATGGCCGAAAGTTACAATCATTATATGGCGACTTAACATCTGGCCTGAGTGTTAATATAAAAGTGCTTGATGAAATTGCCAGCGAGATAGTCAGCTCAGTTTTTCGTAATGCTAACGCTATGACTATTCTTACTCGTATAAAAGACAAACATAGCTATAACTGGCGGCATATGATCAACTGCGCCATTTTTACTGCTGTATTTGCTAAATACTTAGGGTATGAAAAGGCTGTTGTACAAGAGCTTGCAATGGGGGCGTTACTTCATGATTTGGGCCAAGCTAAATTACCGCAGGGTATATTTTCCAAGCCAACTAAACTAAGTAATAACGAGCTAGCAGCAATTAAAAAGCATGTTGCCCAAGGTTTAGGTTTAGTTAAAGGTGAAAAGGGTATAACTCCCCTTATGCTCGATATGATAGTAAATCATCATGAGCGTTTAGATGGCTCTGGTTATCCGCGAGGCCTGCAGGCTGAAAAGTTAAGTCGCCCGGCGCGTATAATGGCAATTGTAGATGTGTACGATGCTATGACAGCTGATAGAATGCACCAAGAGGGTGATGAGCCAATTAATGCATTACGCTACTTATTAGCCAATAAGCACTTGTTTGATGGTGAGTTAGTTCAGCGCTTTATAAAATGCTTGGGGGTCCATCCGGTAGGGACTATTGTAAAATTAACGAATGAACGTTTAGCCTTAGTGCTTGAAGGGAACGTATTAAATCCTATTAAACCTAAAATTAAACTATTTTATAATGCTAAGCACAATCATCATGTTACACCTAAAGACATAGATTTAAGTGAGCACACCCAAGAGCTGAAAATACTAGCGAGTGTTAAGCCTCTTGATTATCAGATTAATTTGTCTCGCCTGCTAAAAGAGCATTTGTTGAACTAGTTTTACTGCATTGCCTTTTTTTAGTTTGTTTTGCAGAAATAAACGCACCCAAAAAACAACTTCCCATCAGTGTGAGCCATAGCAAAGTACCTAACTCTACGTGCAATGCAAAACAACACAGTCCTAAAGAGATCAACGCATTTAACATTGCCCCAAGCCAATAATGGTTTACGGGGTTATCGCATTGTCCTGCTTGAGTGCATGCACAGTAGTTTGCTTTGTAAAAGCAAAATACACTCGCCCCACAAAATATTAGCCCTGTAATAATAAATAAAATGATCACAGTTTTACTTCCTTTGCGATTTTATAGTGAGTGTAATTTGCTATATATTTCAAGTCAATCTAAATGATAATTAATTACAATTAGAGCTTTAACTCTAATAACACATTTCTCATCCGATGAGTTTTAAATAGTTGTTAAAATGTCGTTAAATAACATGTTTTTTGCTGTTTTTTGACGCATTCATAGAGTTTTTTACAAAAAATTAAGGTAGTGTAGCAAAGTTTCAAATCCTAATAACAACACACATAGTACCCAGACAGTCAGTTTGGTTAAGGACTCAACAATGAAATTTTCTAAAACTCTTATTGCAGCTTCGCTTGCATTTGTTTCAGCTGATAGCTTTGCAGCTGCGTTTCAATTATCAGAGCAAAATGCATCGGGTTTAGGCCGTGCATACGCTGGTGAAGCTTCTATCGCAGACGATGCGTCTGTAGTTGCACGTAACCCTGCACTAATGACTTTATTTAAAGATAAACAACTAAGTGTTGCTGCTATTGGTGTAATCCCAGATGTAAGCTTAGAAGGTGAAGGCGCGCCAACTGGTATTGATCAATCTACATTAGATGACGATAGCATTGCCCCAAGTGCAGTGGTACCAGCAGCTTACTTTACTATGCCTTACAACGATAAAGTATCACTTGGTTTTGGTGCATTTTCTAACTTTGGTTTATCAACTAAGTTTAATGATGACTACGCCGCAGGCCAGATTGCGGGTGAGACTGAGATTTTTACAGTTAATATGAATGCAAGTGTTGCCTATAAAGTAACTGAGCAGTTTAGTTTTGGTGTTGGCCTAAATGTAATTTATGCTGATGCAACTATAGTTCGAAAAATAGGTGTAAACCCTTTTGGCGTTCCAAGTTCAACGAACGTTGTTGATCTTGAGGGTGATGATACTGGCTACGGCTTAAATGTAGGTCTAATGTATCAACTTGATGAAAATAGCCGTTTTGGTTTTAATTATCGTACAGAAACAGATATAACATTTGAAGGAACTTATTCAAGCGCTGCACGTGGTATCGCTGAGCGCTCAGGTTCTGTTGATATTACTCTACCCGCTATCGCTGAATTTTCTGGTTCACATCAGTTAGATGAAAAGTTAGGTTTACACTACAGCGTACTATGGACTGGATGGAGTAGCTTTGACAAATTAGAAGCTGAAGTTGGTTTACCACCAGAGCAAAGTTTTGAAAAAACAGAAGACTTCTCAGACTCTTTCCGCTACTCAGTAGGTACTGATTACCAGTTAAATGAAGACATACTACTTCGTGCTGGTGTTGCATTTGATGAGTCACCGGTATCACAAACGCACCTATCAATCTCTATTCCTGATACAGACCGTTTCTGGTTCTCGTTTGGTGGTAACTACACAATTGATCAAAACTCTAATGTTGATCTTGGTGTGAGTATTATCCGTGGTAAAACACAAACGTTTACAGAAACTGATGATTCAGGTAGTCAGTGGGCTTTTGAATCTAAAGGTCACGCAGTACTAGTTGGCGCTCAGTACAACTACAAGTTTTAAAGAAGTGTCTTGTGATTAATCACAGGGCACAAAAAAGCCGCTCACTTTAATTAAAGTGAGCGGCTTTTTTAATGCCTATTAAATAGTGTTAATAGGCATTTTATGAAAGCTTATAAGCTTTCTATTTTAGTTTTTTGCTCAAGTAGCTTAGTTTTAGCATCGCTAAACTCAGCCAGTTTTGCATTTTCTTTAGCAAGTACCGCTTCAGGTGCGTTATTAACAAACTTTTCGTTAGCGAGTTTGTTTTGCACTTGTGCTAGGCCTTTTTCTGCTTTTTCGAGTTGCTTATTAATACGTGAAAGCTCGGCTTCTACATCAATTAAGCCCGCCATTGGGATCATGATCTCAAGGTTGCCAACATAAGACGTTGCACATGCAGGTGCCCCGTCTTTGTTTTCAAGCATTGTAAACTCTTCAATTTTTGCAAGTGATGCTAAAAATGATTTGTTTTCTTCAATGCGGCGCACGTCGTCGCTTGATGCATTAGCAAGTAATACGCTAAGCGGTTTACTTGGGCTAATATCCATTTCACCACGAATATTACGAATAGCTAAAATGAATTGTTTAACCCACTCTAAGTCGTCCATCGCTTTAGCATCAACGCTTGCTTCATTATATACAGGGAACGGCTGAACCATAATGCTGGTGTTTGCTGTTTCAAGGCCTGCAAGAGGTGCAACACGCTGCCAAATAGTTTCAGTGATGTACGGCATCATTGGGTGCATTAAACGCAGTAAGCTTTCAAGTACGGTAATAAGTGTATTACGTGTACCACGTTGCTGCGCTTCATTACCTTTAAATAATACCGGCTTAGTTAGCTCTAAGTACCAATCACAAAACTGGTTCCAAGTGAATTCGTAAAGCGTGTTAGCAGCTAAGTCAAAACGGTAGTTATCAAGGTGTTCAGTGTACGTTTTAACTGTTGACTCAAATTGGCCTAAAATCCAGCGGTCAGCTAATGAAAGCTCTTTTTGTGCATCGTTTGCAAAACCACAGTCTTGCTCTTCTGTATTCATTAATACGTAACGGCTCGCGTTCCATAATTTGTTACAGAAGTTACGGTAACCTTCAAGGCGGTTCATGTCCCAGTTAATATCACGACCGGTAGATGCCATTGCAGCAAGTGTAAAGCGAAGGGCGTCGGTGCCGTGTGCTTCAATACCGCCTGCAAATACTTTTCGCGTATCTTTCTCGATTTTAGCGGCAAGTTTTGGCTGCATCATGTTACCAGTACGCTTTTGTACTAGGTCTTCAAGTTCAATGCCGTCAATCATGTCTAGTGGGTCAAGAACGTTACCTTTTGACTTAGACATTTTATCGCCATTATCATCACGTATCAGACCCGTTACATACACGGTTTTAAACGGAACTTGTGGTTTGCCATTTTCGTCTTTTACAAAGTGCAGCGTCATCATAATCATGCGCGCAACCCAGAAGAAAATAATATCAAAACCAGTTACCAGCACGTCAGACGGGTGGAAGGTTTTTAAATCATCGGTATTTTCAGGCCAACCTTGTGTAGAGAAAGTCCAAAGTGCTGACGAGAACCACGTATCAAGTACGTCTTCGTCTTGGCTTAACGTTACCTTATCTGCAATGTTGTTTTCACGGCGAACTTCGGCTTCGTCGCGACCAACAAATACATTGCCTTCACTGTCGTACCAAGCTGGGATACGGTGACCCCACCAAAGCTGGCGTGAAATACACCAATCTTGTACGTCGTTCATCCACGAGAAGTACATGTTTTCGTATTGCTTAGGTACAAATTGAATGTCGCCGTTTTTAACAGCGTCTTTTGCAGGTTCTGCAAGTGGTGCAACACGTACATACCATTGGTCGGTAAGCAGTGGCTCAATTACCACACCAGAGCGATCGCCGTAAGGAACCGTTAAACCATGGTCTTCAATTTTTTCTAGTAGGCCTAGTTCTTCAAATTCTGCCACAATTGCTTTACGCGCTGCAAAACGATCAAGTCCATGTAGGCGCTCAGGTATTGGTGCATCAAACTCAAGCTCTTTACCGTCAAAGGTGTATGTTTCACCTTGGGTAAGAATAGCGGCGTCTTTATCGAAAATGTTGATCATCGGCATTTGATGACGCTTGCCCACTTCGTTATCGTTAAAGTCGTGCGCTGGGGTTATTTTTACACAGCCCGTGCCTTTATCTTTATCGGCATGTTCGTCAGCAACAATTTTAATACGACGATTAACGATGGGTAATAAAATCTCTTTACCGATTAAATCTGTGTAGCGCTCATCATCTGGGTTTACTGCAACACCCGAGTCGCCAAGCATGGTTTCAGGACGTGTTGTTGCTACTACTATGTAGTCTTTTCCGTCTTGTGTTGTAACGCCATCAGCTAGTGGGTAACGTAAGTTCCACATGTGGCCTTGCTTGTCTTTATTTTCAACTTCAAGATCAGAAATAGCCGTGTGTAATTTTGGATCCCAGTTTACTAGGCGCTTGCCTCGGTAAATTAGGTTTTCTTTATGAAGGCGTACAAACACTTCTTTAACGGCTTCAGATAGGCCATCGTCCATGGTAAAGCGTTCACGATCCCAATCAACCGATGCGCCAAGGCGACGAAGTTGCTTAGTGATAGTGCCGCCAGATTCTTTTTTCCATTCCCAAATTTTATTAATAAAATCTTCGCGGCCTAAATCGTGGCGTGTTTTGCCTTCTTCGGCATGCAGTTTACGCTCAACCAACATTTGCGTTGCAATACCTGCGTGGTCAGTACCTACTTGCCATAATGTGTTGTTACCTTGCATACGTTTAAAACGCGTTAGGGTATCCATTATTGTATCTTGGAAGGCGTGGCCCATGTGTAAGCTACCAGTGACATTTGGCGGCGGGATCATAATTGAATATGGTACGCCTTGGCCAGATGGCTTAAAGTAGCCTTTTTGTTCCCAGTCTTGATATAGCGACTGTTCAATATCTTGCGGATTGTAGGTTTTATCCATTACACAGAACCTTAAATAAGTACTTAAATTAGTTGGTTAGTTTGCCTGATTGGCTAGCTATTAATATCTTGCGTGGTGAGATTGGCACCGAGTTGGCGTAGCTTTTTAAAACGCTCGCGGGCTGCTTGCTTAGCAGCTGGTTCTACGGGTACAAAATCAAAAACTTGGTTAAACCGACGAATGTAATCCGGTAACTGAGTAGCCAAGTTAATTAAAACTTTACGATTGCCAACAGGTGGCGTAATACCAATTTCTACAGGTGCGCCGCCTTTAGGGCCTTCACCTTGTAAATTATGTGGCACAAAACTATCTGGATCGAATGCCCAAATTATTTCATCAATGGCACAGGCTGCTTCGTTATCGTTAACACAAATAAACACACGTTGCCCATTTCGATACTGATCGGCCGCAATTTGAGCTGCCAATGCAAAATGATCGTCAGCCTTCGCTTTAGACTCATCTTGTTGCTTTAGAACGAAAAATTTAGCGTTCATGTTCATTGTATCGGGGTTTCCCATGACATTGAATGTATACCAAATTGATATACACAAATTAAGAGGCAGATTTTGCCATATAACGGGGTTTGCTTCAATTAATACACAAATAAATAAGGCGCCAAATGGCGCCTTATAAATAGCTAAATAGATTATTAATCGTGCGTAGCTTCGCTTACACCCGCTCGGTTTAATAAATACTGAGTAAGCATAGGAACAGGACGGCCCGTTGCGCCTTTTTTAGCGCCACTGCGCCACGCTGTACCGGCAACATCTAAATGTGCCCAATTATACTTTTTAGTAAATTTAGATAAGAAACATGCCGCAGTAATAGTACCCGCAGAGCGTCCACCTAAGTTCGTAAAGTCAGCAAATGGGCTTTCTAGTTGATCTTGATAGTCATCCCATAACGGTAACTGCCATGCACGGTCGCCACTTTGCTCAGACGCTTTTAATAAATCGTGTGCAAGTGGGTTATGGTTTGATAGTAAACCAGTAGCATGCGCGCCAAGGGCTACAATACACGCGCCAGTTAGCGTTGCTACGTCAATAACCGTATCTGGATTAAAGCGTTCAACATATGTTAGTGCGTCACATAATACTAAGCGACCTTCAGCGTCGGTGTTTAATACTTCAACTGTTTGCCCTGACATTGTTGTTAAAATATCACCTGGACGATACGCATTTGAGCCAGGCATGTTTTCACAACCCGCTAAAACACCAATAACGTTAATCGGCAATTGCATTTGTGCAAGTGCACGCATTGCGCCAATAACGCCTGCTGCCCCGCCCATGTCGTATTTCATTTCGTCCATGCCTTCGCCTGGTTTTAATGAAATACCGCCTGAATCAAACGTTAGACCTTTACCAACAAGTACAATCGGGGCTTGGTCGTCAGCGGCGCCTTTGTAGTTAATAATCGACATAATCGATTCGTTATCACTACCTCGGCCAACAGCTAGGTAAGAATTCATACCAAGTTCTGCCATTTGCTTTTCGCCAATAAGATCAACAGTAATGTTGTCAAAATCAGTTGCCAGCTCTTGTGCTTGTTCACCTAAGTACACAGGGTTACAAATATTTGGTGGCATATTAGCTACGTCTTTACATAGCTTACTACCTGCTGCAATGGCTAAACCATGCTCAATAGCGCTTTCGCCAATAGTTAGTTCGCGTCGTGTTGGTACGTTAAACACCATTTTGCGAAGTGGACGACGAGGGTCTACTTTTTTACTTTTCAGTTGGTTAAACGTATATAGGCAGTCTTGCGTTGTCTCAACTGCCTGACGTACTTTCCAGTAGGTGTCGCGACCTTTAACGTGTTGCTCTGTTAAAAAGCAGACTGCTTCCATAGAGCCCGTTTCGTTTAAGGTATTAATAGTTTTAGAAATGATTTGTTTATATTGCTTATCATCAAGCTCACGCTCTTTACCACAACCAACAAGCAATATGCGCTCGCTTAATACATTAGGTACATGATGCAATAATAAAACTTGGCCTGGCTTACCTTCTAAATCGCCACGGCGAAGTAAATTAGAGATATAACCATCACTAATTTTATCGAGTTGTTCACCAATGGGGGATAACCTACGTGGCTCGTAAACGCCAACCACAATACATGCGCTGCGCTGTTTTTCTGGGCTACCACTTTTTACGTTAAATTCCATTGTTACTCCTGGTTTTGAGTCGTTTAAGTTACTAAGTTGGGGCTAAAAAAGTATTTTCTAGTCTTATCTACGTAACTTATGTAAGGATAACTCTTATTTTAGCTGATTTTGCTAGACTCTTACTGTGTAATTGAACTTTATATGCTTAAGGGCTACTAATGCAACATTATATCGTGCACTTAGGTAGGATAATTAATTTTGATGGCTTATAATAATAGCCTATTTGCCGGTATTAATTGGGTAAAATAGCTATTTAACTATTCAATTCTCACTATCGTAGTGAAATTCCATGTTTAACAGGGGCGAGCATTGCTAATTTTCCGTTATTTGACCGCTGAGGTTTTAAAATCGCAGGTCGCCGTATTTTTAACTTTGATGACAATATTTTTGTCACAAAAGTTAGTTGGTATTTTAGGTGATGCCTCTGAGGGCAGCATTCCTGCTAAATTAGTGCTATCGATGATTGCACTAAAACTTCCACAACTAGCCTCGCTAATACTTCCGCTGAGTATATTTTTAGGCATTATTTTAGCCTACAGCCGTATTTACGCCGATAGCGAAATGACCGTACTTAAAGCCTGTGGCGTAAGTGAATGGTATGTTGTGCGCGTAACCCTTATATCAAGTGTAGGGCTTGCTATATTAGCCGCAGCACTGACTATGTATATAGCGCCGTGGGCAAGCGAGCAAGAGTATCAATTAAAAGAACAAGCCAAAGCCGATGCGGGGTTATCTGCACTCAGAGCTGGGCGGTTCCAAGAAACCGGTAACGAAAAAGCCGTGGTGTTTATTCATAATATTGAAAAGGGTGGCAAAGAGCTCAATAAGGTATTTGTTGCACAGTTACCCGATAGCGAAAAAGGCAACTTAGCGCGCTTAGTATATGCAGAGCAAGGTGTTGTGGTTGAAGCCGTAAATGGTGAGCAACAGCTCGTACTAACAGACGGTAAACGTTACGAAACAGATGGCGCAACGCCTGCACTTAACTTAACAGAATTTGATGGTTACAGCGTACAAATACGAGAACAAGAAATAGAGCACCAACGCCGTAAATTAGAGGCTGTGCCTACTAATCAATTACTCGCCATTAATACTCCAGAATCTATTGCTCAATGGCAGTGGCGACTCGCTATTCCGTTATCAATTCCGCTACTTACCTTACTGGCAGTACCGCTAAGTGTGGTTAATCCTCGCCAAGGTAAATTTGCAAAACTAGTGCCTGCTATAAGCTTGTACTTAGGCTATTTTATTTTACTAAATGCCGCTAAATTTGCAGTTGAAGATGGCAAAATTCCGCCTTCAATTGGCTTGTGGTGGATTCACCTAAGTGCCTTATTTATAGGTGGGTTATTAATTATAAAAGGGCGACCGTTGGGCGCTTGGCTTAAAGCCGTTGTAACTAAGCGGGAGTTAGGCTCATGATGAAAACGCTTGATTGGTATTTAGGCCGCAGTATTTTACAAACTACCGGCTTTGCATTGTTGGTACTTGTTGGTATTAGCACCTTAATTAAGTTTATCGACCAGCTAAAGTCGGTAGGGCGTGGCAGTTACGATTTAATGACCGCAATGCTTTACACGCTTTACACAATACCTGGCGATTTAGTGGTGTTTTTTCCGATGGCTGCGCTAATTGGTGGCTTAACGGGTTTGGGGGCACTTGCTTCAAACAGTGAGCTGGTAGTGATGCAAGCGGCTGGCATGTCGCGCTTACAAATAATTGGCTCTGTGATGAAAACGGCCATATTTATGGCTGTATGCATGATGGCACTTGGCGAATGGGGTGCACCTGAAGCGCAATTACACGCCAAAGAAATGCGTAACCAAGCAATACATGGCGGCGATGTATTTAACACACAAAAAGGTGTATGGGCTAAAGACGGCAGCAATTTTATTAATATTGAAGATGTTGACGAAAACGGCAGGCTCAATGGGGTACACATGTACCACTTTGACAAATCGTTAGAGCTTACCCAAATCACTAAAGCAAAAGATGCACTGAGCCGAAAAGAAGGCTGGCTACTTCGTGATGTAAATAAGGTTATTATTACGAGCGAAAAAACCACAACAGAGCAACTACCAGAAGAGTTTTACCCTTCACAATTGACTGCTGAAAAGTTAGGGGTTGTTTCGGTAAAACCAGAGTCACTTTCATTTACTGGGCTTTGGTCGTATTTAACTTACTTAGAGCAAAACGAACAAGACACCAGTACCTACGAGCTTGCTCTGTGGCGTAAGCTTATGCAGCCTGTATCTGTAGCGGTAATGCTGCTGGTGGCGCTCTCGTTTATATTTGGCCCGCTGCGTACCGTTACTATGGGCGCACGTATTATTATGGGTGTTGTAACGGGGATCGTGTTTCACTTAACTAATGAAATATTTGGCCCTGTAGTTATGGTTTACCAAATACCTGCCATTATAGGGGCGGTATTACCCAGTATTATATTTATAGGCTTTGCGACATATTTGATGAATAAACGGGTATAGAGTACCTATTCAAAGCATTAAAAAGGGTGACCAGTGGTCACCCTTTTTGCTTTTTAATTACCAGTTTTGGAAAGCAGGTATTAATCAAGCTCACTATAAATACGCCTGTTCTCTTCTTTAGTAAGCGCAATAACTTCTGTTTTAGAGATGTAATCTTGCAGTGCTTTTTTGTTTTTAAAATCGACTAACACCACCAAATTACCTAAACCGAGTAAAGCGCTAACGCTGCGGATAATTGATTGCGGCCAGCTAATTAAATTACCTTCAATAGTTTGTACTTTTAAACGCCATGCACGCATGCCAATGGTTTGCCCGCTTTTAGTCCAAAAGTAGCCAAAAAATACTAAGCTAACAATAATTAAAAGAGCGGTACGAATACCCGAAAGAAGATTTGAATTTTGAATAAATGCAGATACATCCTCTGCGCCATTTAAACTAATTACATCGAGAGAAATAAGCCCCTGTACTGCAAATAAATACAGCACTACAGTTAACATCGCAAACGCAATAATGGCTAACGTATCGTAGACCAACGACGCAAAACGGCGCCAAAAACCAGCACGTGGAAACTCACCCGACATAAATACACTCTCACTATTAATATGCGAGCTAGTTTAACAAAAAAGCTTACAAATACTAAGACATGTTAATGTTTAGAGAGAATTGATTTTATTGCTGTAAATTACTACCTACGGAGGGGAATGAAAAAGACCCTACTATTTACAGTAAGGCCTTTTAATTTATAGCGAGTTTAACCTAGCTTAATGGCAAGGTATTTTATGTCGTCACCACTTATTTGCGGTAAAAAATAAATATCGCCGTATTTAAAATACTGCTGTGAGTTAATGATTACGGCCTGTGCAGCCTGAGGCAGTGAGTCGTAAGTTTGGCCCAAGCTATAGTCATTCACATTACCCACTTTTATTGCCTGATTAAGGCGAGTTGATGGCTCATCAACAACCGTATAACCATCATTATCCGCAATGTAGTACACATTTTGATAAGTGTAGTAAGTCGTATTATGGTGTTTAAAATGCCTGTAATTTCTTGGAAGCGTATTTATACGCAGGCCTCTAGGTGGTTTAACAACATGGTAGCCTCTTTTAGCTTTACGGTAATAAAGGCCGTCGTTAAACGTAAACGAAATACCATTAAATCTGATTGATGCGCTATTGCGTGGTAAATGGTTTATAAATCGATTTTGTCTGTAAGCGACTGAATTGTGATGGCTTGTTAAGTAGTTATATTTTCGCTGGTTGTAGCGGTATTGTTCACGCTTTTCCTGTTTGTACTTAGCAAGTTTACGTTTTTCTTGCTTACGGTCTTCTCGTTTTTCTTTTTTATGCTCAATACGCTGCTTTTTTTCATGGCGGCGTTCATCGCGTTTATATTCAACACGTTTGTCGTGATCGCGTTTAAAGCTTTTATCATTCTCTCGCTCGTTTTGTGCTCCAAGCGCAGAGCCTGATACTGCGCCAATGGCGAGCAGGGCAGGTAGTAAAAAAGTAAGTTTCATAGTATTGCCTCGTTTATGTTTTTACATAACTGGGTTCAATACTAGCGGCTCAAACTGAATGTTAACTGACATACAACAGCAAACGGAGTTATGCTTACAGCTTTTTACATTTTACTGACGGTTCTTGACATAATCTCTAGTTTTTGACGATTTTAGGAACGTTTTAATATATCAAAATGATTAGTCGTGTCACAAAAAATAGCTATTAAATTAGTAATTAAGCCTTCCTTGGCTTTGCAGGTTAATTACTTTTGATAAAAAGGATAATCGCTATAACCTACTTCAGTACCGCCATACATAGTGGCTGCATCAGCTTCGTTAAACGTCCAATTATTTGCTATACGCTCTGGTAAATCAGGGTTAGCTATAAATGGGCGACCAAATGCAAATAAGTCACCGTAACCTTCACCTAAAATACGCACTGCTTTTTCTACTGTGTATTTACCTGCATAAATAATGCGCCCTGAAAATTCAGCTCGGACTGCTTTATAAAATTCTTGTGGTAAATCGGGAGCGTTATCCCAATCAGCTTCCGCAATCGATAAGTAAGCAATACCTGCTTGCTCAAGCACTTTAACGGCCTGGATATAGGTGTGATGAGGGTTTGATTCAACAAGTCCTAAATACACTCGTGTTTCATCTGTGCTTTCAAATAAAGGAGCAAAGCGAACACCTAAACGGTTTGCGCCTACAACGTCACTTACCGCTTCAACTATCTCTTTTAAAAAGCGCAGGCGATTACTAAGCGTTCCACCGTATTGATCGTCACGGTTATTAGTATGCTCAGAAATAAACTGATTAACTAAATAGCCGTTAGCACAATGAAGCTCCACACCATCAAATCCAGCTTCTAGAGCATTGCGTGCAGCTTGGGCATACATGTTTACCAGCTCGACAACCTCAGTAGTACTTAATGCACGAGGCTCACTTGGGTCAGCCAATGCGCCTTCACCAGGTGCGGTTTCAATAAATACTTTTACATTGTCAGCTGCAATGTCTGAAGGGCCAACCGGTTTACCTGAATTTGGTTGTAGTGTGGCGTGCGATACGCGGCCTACATGCCAAAGCTGAGCAAAAATAACACCGCCTTTAGCGTGTACTGCTTGTGTTACTTTTTTCCAGCCTTCAATTTGTGCTTGCGAGTGAATACCTGGGGTCCAAGCGTAACCTTGCCCACGAGGTTCTATTTGTGTGCCTTCGGTAACCATAAAACCAGCCGATGCGCGCTGCGAGTAATACTCAGCCATTAATTCATTAGGAATATTGCCAGGCTGAGTGCTGCGAGAGCGAGTAAGAGGAGGCATCACAATACGGTTTTTAAGTGTAAAAGGGCCAAGCTCAATTGATGAGAATAAAGGAGCGGTATTAACTAAATCTGATTTCATTTTAAATTCTCTTATAAAGCAAACAAAGGCTTAAATAGTGGTTAAGCAACATTGGCAGCATAGAGATTTAAAGATACAATTTGAAACAACACTTTTTTGTGAAGCATACAATTATGAATGGTATAAATCGGCTTGATATAAAGCAGTTAAGAGTACTCAGTAGCTTATTAGAACTGCAAAATCTTTCACAAGTAGCCAAAAAAATGGGGTTAACGCAACAAGCTATTAGTGAGCAACTACGAAAACTACGAGACTTATTTGACGATCGCTTGTTTATTCGCCAAGGCAATAACATGGTTGCTACTCCTAAAGCGCAAGGGCTCAAGGCACCTGTTAATAATATTTTAAAGCAATTAGAGTCGTTACTAGAGCCCGAGCAGTTTAGCCCGCAAACTTATAAAGGTGTGTTTACCATAAGCGCAACCGACTACGCCACGCAGGCCTTATTGCCGCAATTATTTAATATTACCCGCCGCGAGGCGCCAGGTTTAAAGCTGATTGTGCGCGACTTTGCATCAGATAACGTTAATCAACTTATAACGGCAGGCGAGCTTGATTTGCTGATAAGCTTTCCAGAATTTATACCCGACAACCTTTCTTATATCACTTTGTTTGAAGAACAACATTTGTGTATTACCGGTATAGGTAACACTACTTACACTGAACCTTTGAGTTTGGCGCAATTTGCAAAGCATCCACAGCTAGTGGTGTCGCCATCTCGTGCAAATTTGCGCGGATCGCACGATCAGTGGTTTGAAAGCCAAGGGCTAAAACGTAATATTGTAATGTCGGTACCAAGTTTTTCTGCGGTGCCCGACATTTTACATACAACCGATATGCTCGCGTTTTACCCATCAAGATTATTACCAAACAGCAAAGTTAAACAGCTAAAAATAGAAGCTCTGCCTCCTACATTTAAAGTAATAGCCGCATGGCATCCGCGTACTAATAACAGCCCAATTCATAAATGGTTGATAGAGCAATTACAAAATGTATAGTTACTGAGGAAAGGGTTTTATATTTTTTCCCAGTAGGGTTCGTCACCAAAGTAGGCGCTGAAGTAGCCTATAAAGGCCCTTATTTTTGGCGCTAATAAACGCGAGCTTGGATTATCACTCGAAACAGCGGTGTCGGATGCAAGTGGGTGGCCTTCTAAAATTTGCACCAGCTCGCCGCTTTGTAATTTTTATACGCATACCAGCTCCCAGCTCGTCATTAGGGTAATAGCACGCAAGCATCGCGCACAGCTTCACCGTTGTCGGCCGCAATACATCATTATTAGTTTTAATATTTTGCGTGCCTTGCTGTGTAATAAACGGCCATCTAGTTAAGCCATGTAAATTAACGCAAGTATGATTTTTTAAATCTTGCGGTGTTGTAGGGGCGCCATGTTTCGCAAGGTAATTAGGAGATGCGTAAATTAAGCGTTTATCGTGGGCAACTTTTCGGGCTATGAGGGTTGAGTCGTTTAGGGAGGCGTCGTGTATTGCTATATCAAAACCTCCGCCTACCATATCAATAATGCTATCGCTTAAGAGTAAAGTAGTAGTGAGGTCGGGGTATTGTTCAATAAATCCAGCCAATGCAGGAATAATATGCATACGCCCGAACGAAGCGGGTGCTGTAATGCGTAATTTACCTTGAGGAGTTACTCTGCCAATACCTACCGAGGCGCGTGTCATTTCAGCATTAGCAAGGATTTCTTCGGCATGAGATAAAAAAGCTTGGCCTTCTTCGGTTAGCGATAGCGCAATTTAACTAAAAGCAAAAGCCCTAAATTTAGGACTTTTATGTTTTATTTAGTGGCTATATACTTTCGCCAACTACCGTACTCGCTAATATCTTTACCCGATTGCGCATGGCTTTGCGCAATAAAACCGGTAACTAGGCTTTTATCGGCAAGTGTTACTTGGCCTATACCGAGCGGGTCGCTAATACCTTGTACAAAACTTGCAAAGTGTTGAGTGGGCATTCGCCATATTTCTAGTTCAAAGTCGTTAGCATCTTGCTGTGTTTTAACCAGTGCAGGGCGCTCTATGTTGCCCTCTACAGAAAACATTTTATAGCACTTAGCGCTGCGGGTTTTAGTGACTAACTTAGCATCACGCTCAATTAACTGGCTGTTTAGTGGCATACCTGATAAATGCGCGCCACATACAGCAATATCAATAAAGCCCGTATTTTTAGAAGTATCCAGCTCGGTGCTAATAAAAGGGTGCTTAGTTGCCCCTAATGGCAATGCATTGTGCTGCATTATTTTATCAGCATAGCTAAGTAGTTTTTGATCTTTCATTGCAAAGCTAAATAAGGTTACACCAAAAGGCATGCTATTGGCGGTAAAGCTTGTTGGCACAGCCACAGCTGAATAATCAAGCAAATTCATAAAGTTGGTGTAATATCCAAGCTGAGAATTAAGCTCAATAGGGTTTTCGCGAATTTCATCTCGTGTAAAGTGCCTACCCGCGGTTGGCGTAACAACAAAGTCAGCCTGCTCAACTAATAAATCAGCTTGCTGCTTAAAAGCTTGTAGTTTGTATAACGCGCTAAAACAATCAATAGCCAGAGGTTTAATACCGCCACTTATAATAGTGCGGGTAACATCTAACAGTGCTTGTGGGTTATTTTCCATTAAATCTTGAGTAGCTAAATAGCGCTCACTTACCCAGGGACCTTCGTAAAGCAGTGTTGCAGCTTCAAATAATGGACTAAAGTCGATCTCCTTTTTAACACCGCCCATTTTTTGTAATTCGTTAACTGCTTTTGCAAATTCACTTTTGTAACCTTCGTCACCAAAAAATTTCAGCTGCTCAGGAAGTGGTACAGCAAAGCTAAATGCGCTACTTACCAATACTGGTTGCTGGTTTGTTGGTGGGTTTTTACGTGAGTAGCAATCATTGGGGTCGTATTTAGCAGCTACCTGAAGCACTTTATTGGCATCGATTGCATTTAGCGCAAATATACTCATGCAATCAATACTTTTACATGCCGGTACCATACCGCTATTCGATAGCAACCCTTTACTCGGTTTTACACCCACTAGATTATTAAAACATGCTGGTACTCGACCAGAGCCTGCGGTGTCTGTGCCTAATGCAAAGCTTACAATACCAGAGGCTGTGGCAACGGCTGAGCCACTGCTTGACCCACCCGAAATATAATCAGGATTAAACGCGTTTGGTGTTTCACCAAAAGGAGATCGCGTACCCACTAAGCCTGTGGCAAATTGATCAAGGTTAGTTTTACCAATAGGGATAGCGCCTGCTGCTATGAGTTGCTCTACTACAAAGGCTGAATTTTCAGGTGTATAGGTAAATTCAGGGCATGCTGCGGTGGTGGGTATACCGGCTAAATCTATATTATCTTTTATAGCAAAAGGAACCCCATAAAGAGGATGCGTTTTTAACGATTTAGATTCTAAGGCTTTTAAATAGGGCGCGAGCTCTTGCGCCGAAAGTACATGTAGCCATACGGCTTCTTGTTGTTTTGCTTGTTCAGTTAAATGGCTAATCAGAGTGGCCGGCGATAACTCACCACTACTGTACGCGTTATGTAATTGGCTAATTGATAAGTTAATTTGTGACATTCCATTACCCCTGTAAAATCATTAAAGCTTGGCCTGCATGAACTTGCTGGCCTTCTTTTACTAAAACCTGTACTACCTTTGCACTTTCGCTGGTGGTTAAATCAATTTCCATTTTCATAGACTCTAAAATCACCATAGACTCGTTAGCGTCAACTGCTTGGTTTTGCTCTGCATTTATTTTCCACACACTGCCTGCGGCCGTGGCCTCCATTAAGTACTGCCCAGGCGCGAGTTTAATTTGTTCACCTTGCTCGGTTTCGCTTTCTTCAAATTTATAATTTAATTGGCCTGTACGTTTCCACTGTTCCATTTCTTCGGCAAAAGCTTGCTCACGCTGCTGGGTAAATGTATTTATATTTTTTTGGTTTTGTTGCCACTGCTTTTGTAGTTCAGGCATAGAGACAACAGCTTGTTCTATTTTTGGTTGCCATTTACCTAACACAAAGTCTTCTCTAGTTTGCATTAGTTCTTCATGGCTTACAGGGTAGTATTTTATTTGATCAAAAAAGCGTAGTAACCAAGGTTTGTTAAACACATCAGTTTTACGATAGCGGTTCCACATTTGTACTGTGCGTCCCACAAACTGATAGCCACCAGGACCTTCCATGCCATAAATACACATGTAAGCTCCACCAATCCCCACTGAGTTTTCGGCGGTCCACGTGCGAGCTGGGTTATATTTTGTTGTAACCAGGCGATGGCAATGATCAAGCGGCGTAGCTACTGGTGCACCTAAGTAAACATCGCCTAAGCCCAGCACTAAGTAGTTTGCGTTAAAAACAATGTTTTTTACTTCCTCAATGCTATTTAAGCCATTAATACGCTTTATAAATTCAAGGTTAGAAGGGCACCAAGGCGCATCTTTTCTAACTGATTGATGGTATTTATCAATTGCTTCTTGGCAGGCTTTGTCGTTCCAACTTAATGGTAAATGTACAACACGCGATTCAAAGCTCAGCTGTCGGGTGTCACCCAAGTTTAGGTCGAGCTGTTTAATGGTGTTTACCAAGCTCTGTACTGCAATAGATTGATTATCATAATGTATTTGCAAAGAGCGGATACCAGGTGTGAGCTCTAGCACCCCATTTAACTGCTCGTTTTGTAATGCCTCAAGAAGTGCTTGTACGCGGGCGCGTAGATTTAAATCTAAAATAAGCTCGCCGTATTCAGCAAGTAAAAACTTATCGCCTGCTTGGCGAAACACTAAATCGGGCTCGCCATCATCGGTTACTAAGGTATCTATTATTGGAGAACTTGGCTCACAGGTTTGATAATTACACTTAACATGCTCTAGGCTGGCTAATTGCGAGTTTTGTGCTGTTTCGATAAGTTGTGCATTAATGTTATCAACCACTTCAAAACGCAGTGAATCACCCGCTTTTAGTTGGCCGAGCTTCCATAAATCGGCACTAATTACGGTAAACGGGCAAACAAACCCGCCTAAGCTCGGGCCATCGGGACCTAAAATCACCGGCATGTCGCCTGTAAAGTCGACTGTGCCAAACGCATAGGCATTATCGTGAATATTAGAAGGGTGCAGGCCTGCTTCGCCGCCGGTTTCGCGTGCCCAATCTGGCTTAGGACCTATTAAACGAATACCTGTACGGCTTGAGTTGTAGTGAATTTTCCACTGATGCGCGTGTATGGTTTTAATATCATCTTTGGTAAAAAAGTCTGGCGCACCATGTGGGCCGTACATTACTCGCAACGCCCAATCGTTTGTAACAGGAGTAACAACGTGCTCGTTTAAGCTGGCTAACGGTTGTGCTTGTGTAAATGTTGGTAACGATAAAAAGTCGCCCATGCGCAGGGCTCTGCCGCAGTGTCCACCAAATTGCCCTAACGTAAACGTACTTTTGCTACCTAAATAATCAGGGCATTGAATACCGCCGCTAAATGCTAAATAAGCACGGGCGCCAGCCTGCGTTACGTTGCCAGTTTTTAGTACTTGCCCCGCTTTAATATTAATTATTTGGTTACATTGCTGGGCTTTCTCGTCAAGCCACAGCTCAATAGGCGCACCGGTAATAGCTACTTGGCAGTCTTGGTAAAATTTAAGGCTTGGCCCTTGTAATGTAATTTCTAAACCGGCTGCGTCAGCAGGGTTATTTAATAAGCGGTTAGCAAGTTTAAATGAGTAAAAATCAAAAGGGCCTGAGGGCGGCACACCAATATCCCAATAACCAGTACGGGCAGGGTAGTCCTGAATGGTGGTCATAGTGCCTGCTTTTAGCACTTCGAATCCTGCAAAATGAGCTTTAAAATCATTTAAAGTACGGGTAAAAATACAGCCTTGTACAAACTCCTGATACGCTAAAATTTGTTGCACGTAACTTATATTGGTTGTTACACCATATACTTTTGAATTATTAAGAGCAGAGTTTAGTTGCTCAATGGCTTGCTCGCGGGTATCTGCATGAACAATCACTTTAGCCAGCATAGGATCAAAAAAAGGTGAAACAGTTAATCCGGCTTCTATCCAGCTATCTACACGTACATTATCCGTGGGCCACTGTACTTGGGTGAGTAACCCCGCTGAAGGTTGAAAGTTTTTAGCTGGGTTTTCGGCGTAAATACGCGCCTGAATAGCATGCCCTGTAGGTTTAATACTATCTAAAGCGGATAAATCTAACGCTGTATTTTTTATTGATTCGCTATAGGCTATTTTTAGCATCCAGCTTACTAAGTCTACGTTATAACACGCCTCTGTAACGCCATGCTCAACCTGTAAGCGGGTGTTTACTTCTAAAAAGTAAAAACGGTCGTGGTCGTTATCGTAAATAAATTCAACGGTTCCTGCGTTCAAATAATCAATTGACGCCATTAAGTTTTTAGCTGTGTCTAGCATTGCTTGACGTGTGCTTGCTGGCAGGTTTGGTGCCGGTGTTTCTTCAACTACTTTTTGATTACGACGTTGGCTTGAGCAATCTCGCTCGCCAAGTGTCACTACTTCACCAAAGCCGTTACCTAATACTTGCACTTCGATGTGGCGGGCTTTTTCTACAAATTTTTCAACAAATACACCGTCGTTTGAAAAGTTTTGTGCGCCTAAATGTTTTACGTTTACAAAAGCTTTTTCTAACTCGCTTTGAGAGTCGCAGCGCTGCATGCCAATACCGCCACCACCCGCGGTGCTTTTAAGCATAACTGGATAACCAATTTTTGCTGAAAAAGCAGTTAACTCGTCTAAGTCGCTAATTAAACCACTACCAGGGACTAGCGGTACATTTGCTTGCTCGGCTATATCACGCGCTTGGTGTTTAAGCCCAAACTCAATCATTTGCTTAGCGCGAGGGCCAATAAAGCTAATGCCATGTTGTTTTAGTTTTTCTGAAAAATCGGCATTTTCGCTTAAAAAGCCATAACCTGGGTGTATTGCTTGTGCACCGGTTTGCTTGGCTATATCAATAATTTTTTGCTGGTTGAGGTAGGTCTCGCTTGCGCCGCCTTCACCTAAGCTGTAAGCCTCATCGGCTTCGCGTACGTGTAATGACTCTTTGTCGGCTTGCGAATATAAGGCAATACTTTTAATGCCAAGCTTTTTAAGGGTACGAATAATTCTGCAGGCTATAGCGCCTCGGTTAGTTATTAGAACGGTATTAAACATAATTTTTACTCGTTTTCGCGGGTCGTCCCGCAGCAAATTTGTAAAAGTGATTGGGTCGTCCCAAACACATGCCTTGCGGCTAATTAATTAAATAGTTGATATAAGTTATTGCCAAATAAGCACTTCAACGGGGGTTGGGTTATAAGCGTTACAGGGATTATTAAGCTGTGGGCAATTGGAAATAAGCACAATGCAATCCATCAGCGCTTCAAGCTCTACGTATTTTCCTGCGCCACTTATGCCATCGGCAAAGGTTAGTTTTCCGTCGTTGGTTACAGGTACATTCATAAAAAAATTAATATTGTGGGTTATGTCTTTTTTACTTAAACCAAGCTCTGGTTGTTCGTTGATTGCTAATAACCAGCTATCGCGACATGCATGCATGGTTTTTTTATCAAGAGAGTATCGCACTGTATTACTTTCACACGAACACGCCCCACCAACGGTATCGTGTCGACCACATGTATCGGCAACAATTTTAAGCATAGGATTACATTCATCTGATAGTAATACGGTACCTGTTGTTAAATACACATTACCTTGTTCACGAATTGTATCGGTAGCGCTGTAACGCTCACTTGGTTTGTTCGCATTATAAAAAAGCGTATCGGCGGCTTGGTTACCTTCTAAGTCTAAAATGCGTATGGTTTCGCCTTTTTTTACCACATGTAAGTAATAGTCGCCGGCATCAACAACTTGGCGATTAATAGCATCTTGTTCTAGTAGTTGGCTTGTGGTGATCATTATTAAGCTCCTTTTAACCCTAAGTGATAAATTCGGTTGTTTTCGTAGCCGCGCTGGTTTTCGCTACAGCTGTTTTTACATTCATCGTCATCGCTTACAGGTTCTGATGGCAGTATTTGATACTCAACTTCAAAGTGCGGATATTTGCTGGCGCTATCAAGCGGGTGAGGGCAGGTGTGAAAAAGCACTAACGTGTCCATTTCAAAGCGTAGTTCTATATAATCGCCGGCTTTTGAATGCCCACTTTGATAGTTTAAGTCGCCGCTATCACTGGCAATTACTTTGCTAAATAGATTCAGGTTAGCGGCTAGGTCTTGTTTAGTTAGTCCGTATTTAGCCGCTTCAACTAAAAATGCATCTAAGCCATTTTGCTTGAAGTTATTACGTTCGTTTTGGTAGTCGCGTTTGCCCCATTTTTTTTCAACTGATTGAGCGTTACTGTTGCCGCTTAAGGTATCGTGCCAACCGAGCGTGTCGTCGGTAATCGCGCAAAAAACACGTGCCATATCTGAATATAAACAATGGCCTTGGGTTAATTTAAAGGTGTGTTGGCACTTTAGAGTGTCGGGGGCGTTGTAGCGCTCGAGTAAATTTTCGGGGTTGTAAAACAACATCCCTACATTTGCGCCACCAGTTTTATCAATTAACCGTAAGCTAGTACCGCGACGCATACGCATAGACCAGTGTTTACCCGAGGTTAAAGTATCTTGATACAAAATCATGCAATGACTTCCTTTTTTGTAAATTGCTGAGCAAGTGAGTGGTTTTGAGCTTTGGTTTCGCTATTAAGCGGTAAATCGTAAGTAATTTGTGCTCCATACGCGTTAGGTGCTTGTGGGTCATGGCGTACTTTGTCAAATACCCATAAACGAGAACCCAGCTCAAAGCCTTCTTGAATATCGTGGGTAACCATAAAAATGGTGAGGTTGTTTTCTTTCCATACTTTACGAATAAGCTGATGCATGTCTTTTCGAATACCGGGGTCTAGTGCACCAAAGGGCTCATCGAGCAGGAGTATTTTTGGGGATTTCATTAATGCTTGGGCAATAGCCAAGCGCTGCTGCATGCCGCCCGATAATTCGTGAGGGTATTTATTAATGGCGTGAGATAAACCGACGGCTTCCATAAATTTAAGCGCTTTTTGTTTTATCTCGCGTTTTTGTTTGCCAAAGCAGCGCCCTAAAAAACGACTGGCAGAAAACTCATCGGCAATCATTACGTTTTGCAAAGCAGTTAAATGCGAGAATACAGAGTACTTTTGAAATACAATGCCGCGCTCTTCACTTGGTTCGCTCGAAATAGGCTTGCCATCTAAAAGTATTTCGCCTCGTGTTGCTTGCTCACTACCTAAAATCATTTTCAGTAGTGTGGTTTTACCGCAACCAGAGGCGCCTACCATAGAAACAAACTCACCTTGTTCTACGTTAAGTTGTAAGCGCTCTAATATTTGTACATCCGCAAACGACTTCCACACTTTATTTATTTGTATTAGGCTCATTTTCCTGCCTCCTGATGGTGATACCAAGGGAAGCAAAGGGTTGATAATTTACGTAAGCTAAAGTCCATCATAAAGGCAAGCGTAGTGATCCAAATTACGTAAGGTAAAATTACGTCCATCGACATGTATCGCCTTACTAAAAATATGCGATAACCAAGGCCTTCTTGAGCGGCGATGGCTTCTGCCGCAATTAAAAATAGCCATGCAGTACCTAGTGATAAACGCACTGCAGCAATGAGTCTTGGCATTATTTGTGGTAAAACAACACGTATAGCAACCAGCCAAGTAGAGGCTCCCAAGGTTTGGGCTTTTATTAAAATTTCGCTGGGAAGTTGGCGAACATGACCTTGAATATCACGAATAATGACAGGCGCAGTGCCAATAATAATTAGCATTACTTTGGCAAGCTCTCCTAGGCCAAAGCTAATAAATAAAATAGGTAAAATTGCCATTGGTGGTATAAGCGACACAATAGTAATTAATGGTGAAAAGCCTGCACGAAACAGCGGTAACAGGCCTGATAACATACCAATTAATAAACCTAGCCCAGCACTAATTGTGATACCTAAACAAATACGATACACGCTAGCGGCGGTGTCTTTCCAAAACAGGTAGTCGCCACTGCGTTTATCTGGGGTAAATGCAAAGCGCTCGACGGCATCGGCAATTTGCGTAAAGCTTGGCAGCAGTTTATCGTAAGGGTTAGCCTCAAGACGTTCGTTAGAAGCGCTAAAGTAAAGTAGCAACAAAATTACAAACGGCAAAAAAGCCAAAAATCCTTTCAGTGACCGCGAGGGTGCTAAGTTCATTAATTTTTTCATAGTGGGTTCGCTTTATAAGCTGTTGTTAACGGCCATTTCCATAAAGCTAGGGTCAAAACGCAGCTTTATATTTTGCGGGTTACCTACTACGCCGCTTGGAGTTTCAATGCCTATAAAGCCAGCGTCAGGTGCGCCATCTCCTAATAGGCCATGCTTAAATGAAAACTCAGCAACGTATTTCATGGTTTTGCCAAGGTGAGGGCTTTGCGTAAATTCCACCGCTTCTTTGGCTTTATAAAACATTTTGGTGCTGGCAAGTTGAGCTTGATAGCCGGCTAAATCAGTACCTGATGCTTCGGCCATGTGTGAAAGCGCATTTTGATCAGCACTCATTTTTTCCATGATCTCGTACCATGCGCCTACTAAGGCTTTACCTAGTTTTGGGTTTTCTTTTAAGGTTTGAGTGTTTACTACTAAAAGGTCGATGATTTCGCCAGGGATGTTTGATGAGTCGAATACTTTGCTTGCACTAGGTTGTTTTTCTATTTCAGAAAGTAGTGGGTTCCATGTAACAACAGAAGTTACATCTTCAGTTGTATAAGCGGCGACTAAGTCGGCATCTGAGGTATTAACTACATTTACGTCACGCTCTGTTAAACCAATCGAGTCTAAACCGCGTGCTAACAAATAATGAGATACGCTTAGCTCAACGAGGTTAATTGTTTGGCCTTTAATTTGTTTTAAATCGGTTTTATCTTTCAAAACGATACCGTCGTTACCATTTGAAAAATCGCCAACAATAAGCGCGGTACTATCTACAAAGCTAGCAGCCGGAATTGTTAACGCATCCATGTTGGTCATGGTGCATGCATCAAACTGGCCTGAGGTATATTGGTTAATCGATTCGATGTAATCGTTAATTTGTACTACATCAATTTCAATATCGTATTTATCGGCCCATTTTTTTACTATGCCTGAGCTGTCGCCATACTCCCATGGCATCCAACCTACATAGATTGACCAACAAACTGAAAATTTATCTTTAGCGAGCGCATTTGAACTGCAGATTAAAGCGAGGACTAACGTAAGTGTTTTTATCGTTTTCATTTCGTATTCTCCAAGTTTTACACGGTTTTTGGGCGCAGGAGTTCCAAGCTAATTGAACCTCCCGGGCTTTTGTCCCGCCGTGTAACCCTTGCATACGCAAATATAAAAACTAAACACCTTTGGTGATTACTTGTTATATAGCTAGGTTGGCAACTCTCGGACCAGTCGTTCATTTTACTTCGTTTAGTAAAAATGAACCGGAACCCTAGTCGCCTGTTTAGCATTAAATTGTGCTGGTTCAAAAATCCTTGAACCCCTACACTTTTTAATAAGCATGAAGCTAGCCAATATTTAAATATTAGTATAAGCCCATGAAATTAAAGTGCTAAATTTATTTTTGTGTTTTTTAAAATTATAAAATCGATGTGGAATGTTTTAATTTGGTGCGATATTTAAGTGCATTGAAATATATTGGTGCAATGGCACTGCTGAATAAATTTACTCAGCAGTGCTTGTTATAATATGCGTAAAAATGCCACTAGGTCTGCTTGTTCTTGCTTGGTTAAATTAAGCTTTATAAGCAGGTCGGTGGTTTTAGGGAAGTGTGGGTCGTTTAGTTGGTTTTTTCGTGGTCTGGGCCTTACTCCTCCATGGTTATATAAGGCGACAATGCCGGCTAAATCGTCAAATAAGCCGTTATGCATCCACGGAAATGTTTGCATTAACCCTAATAGCGATGGGGTTCTAAATTGGCCAATATGCTCAGGGTTGTGGGTGGCATCGTAGCGGCCTTTATCTTCAAAACGGCGGCCGTAATAATGCAGCCCTGTGCCATGGAATTGGTTGTCGCTAAGTAGTGCGCCGTTATGGCAAGTCATGCATTTAGCTTTAGTTCTAAATAGGTGCAGGCCGTTTAACTCACTATCACTTAGGCTACTAACTGCTTGTTGTGGATTTTTATTAAGCTGCGTTAAAAAAGTTTTATAGCGGCTATTTGGCGCTGCTAATGTGCGCTCAAACGCAACTAAAGCTTTTGCCATTTGCTCGGTGGTTAACGTGCTGCTATTAAAAGCGCTTTTATTAAATGCACGGTAACTCTTATCTCTATTTACTCGGGCTAAGGCTATTTTTGGATCTAAGTCCATTTCAATCGGGTTTTCTATTGGCATAAGTGCTTGCTGCTCAGCGGTGCTTGCGCGTCCATCCCAAAAAAAATGTTGCCATTGATCAATACCAAAAATAGCGGGGGTGTTACGCGTGCCTACTTGCTCGTCAATGCCTATGGCAGTTGTACGGCCATCATGAAAGCCTTTGTCGCGCTCATGGCAGGTTGCGCAGCTAACGGTATTATTACGCGAGAGCTGCACATCATGAAAGAGCTTGTCACCTAAAGCAACATGCTCAGGTTTTGGCGAGGCTACAGGCAAAAGCGACATGGGCTCAACGCTTCTGCCATCACTGGTTTGAATAGCAGGCCAGTTTGCTTGGCCTTTGCTATACAGTGAGCGTAAATCGTGGCTACTTGTTGGTGTGGCGTTTAAGCTAAATGAGCACAGAAAAAAAATGCTTAATAACCTAATCATAGTTATAGCTAACTCCTAGCCAAAACATACGCCCGGGCTCAATACCCGATGCGCCTTCGTTTACTGTGTAAGTACGTGCATTCAGCAAGTTAGAAATATCTGCTCTTATTTCAACTGACTGGGTTTTTGTTAGGTTGTGGCTATAGCGCAGGCTAAGGCCTAGCATGGTTCTGGCGCGTATTTCTTGCTCTTCGTATACATCAACAAGTGTTGATTCTGCAGGACAATTTGCACAGCTCTGTTCAAGGCCTATGCTTTCGCTTGCGCCGGTACTCACTGCGCTGGTGTAGCTATCACTAAAGGTTACGTTAAGCCCTGTGCTTAATGAATTGCTCCAATCAACATTCCAACCTAGCGCAGCGGTAATTGGAGTGCCAAAGTTTGTACGAATTTGATCAAGTTGTCCAAGCGTTACAAGCTCGCCGCTGCCACTTGCATTTACGTAGTAAACGAGTTCGTCAAGGGGGGTATTTTCAGCAGTGGCATTGTAGTCGTCGTTAGAGACTTTGTTTTCAGCGTAGGAGGCGTTAGCCCATAATGAATGGCTACCAAACTGCGCGCTCCACGAAATAGAATAGCGCTCTGAGCTACCATCACCTTCGTTGGTCATACGAATATATTTATAGCCATCGCTACCTGCTTCTTCATCGGTAACCTGAGAAAATTGCTGATGCTTTTTACGTTTTACATATTTAAGCGATACATTACCTGCTTTTTCAAATGAATGTGCAATACCTAATGCGAGTTCGTCATCGTACGGGGTGTTTACATCATCAAAGCGGTACTTAAACGCGCCAGTATAGTTAGAAGGTAGCCACCCTTGCAGGTAACCGTTTTCAATTGGGCGGTATTCTCGATATGAAAAACGCTGCTGCTCTTTGACTTTATAACCAATAATGGCAGAGTCGTAATAGCGGTTAACGCCTGCGCTAATAATAGTGCGGTTGTCGTTAAATACGTCGTAACCGAGCGATATACGTGGTGCGATATTATGATTTGCTAAAAAGTCATCATATTCGTAGCGCATACCTAAGTTTAGGTTTAGCTGCCCTAATGTGATGCTATCGGTTACATAAAACGAGGCACGATTAAGTGTTACGTTAATGTATTCGGCTGGGGTGACTAAACGGCCATTAAAATACTGCGCTGTAGCGGTTACATTATTTGTATAGGCAGTAATGTGCGCTTGATTATTAAAATCAATTTCGCCACCAAGTTGCGCTGCTAACTCATCAATAGAAATAGTGGTTTGAAGTGCTTGGCAATCAAGTGTGTAACCGCTGCAGTTAAGTGGCGTACTCGCGCTAGACCATATAATAGGGGAGTCGTAGCTGTAGCTATTTTGTATGCGTTCGCGTTCTACTTCTTGGCGAATAAGTTCAATACCGGCCTTAATGCGGTGCTCAGTGCCTGCAAACTCCAGCGTTTTAAAATCAAGGGTGTTTTTCCAGCTGGTGGTGTATTGGGTATTATCTAGGGCGCCATACCCCCCTTGGCGAGAGTAACGTGTTTGCGCATCGCCTTGGTCGGCGTATTGCCCCCAATCTTTCCCTTTGGCTTGTAGCCAGCTATAAAAGTGAGCTGGGCCTTCTCGGCTGCTGTCACTCATACTAAAATTAAGATTACTGTGCCACGATGCAAAGTCAAAATGTTCGGTTAATGCCGCAACGGCGCCAATAGCACCGCCTTCTAAATGAAAGTCACTGTCTTTGGCATCCGTTATAAAATTATCAACTTCGTATGGAGAGTACATTAGTGTTAAATCGAGTGCATCTACCCAGCCATTTTGGTAGCCATACTTCACAATCGCATTTATGTTTGTTCTGCTTTGAATTTTTACTTCCCCTAGCGATAAATCGCTGATGTCGCTGGTTAAGTAATTAATGCTCATCATTAAGCCATGGCGCTCATTAATTTGTTTATTAGCACGTAGATTATAGCTAATTTTTTCGTATCTAGGCTCTTCAAGCGTACTTTGGTCAACATTTTGCTGTGAACTGTCTTGATCAGCCTCTATAAAATGATAACTCCCCCAGCTACTTTGATTTCCCCGCACGCCAAAACTAAAGCTGTTGTTTGCAAATACGCTTTTGGTTTTACTATCAACAATACCACCCGAAAAACCACCAAATTCAGCCGGTATGTTATGATCATAAACAGTAATAGATTCAACTACATCGGAGTTCACGTTCATACTTTGTACGCCACCCGACACATCGTCTGATGAAGAGCTTAATCGGCTGCTGCTTGCTGGGTCTATGCGGTTATTGTAATTTAACCCATCTAACGAAAACCCTGTTTGCCAAGGCTGCGCCCCTGAGATTGATATTTCTGGCGCGCTGATCTCAGCTAAGCTACCAATAGAGTACGCTTCGTTACTTAGCTGCACGCCAGGGAGCAATGCAATTAGCTCATTTATATCGCCATTGCCTTTAGGTGTGGCGTTTATAAAATCACGGTTTAAATAAGAACGCCCAATAACTTCGGGTACTTCTATGCCTATGTACTGGCCTTTTACTTCAATGTGCTCAAGTGCTTCACAGCGCTCTTTTTGCTCATCTTTAAGTTCGTTACATGGCTGTGGCTTTGGTTCGGTCTGCTGTTGCTGCTCTGCGGCGTATACACCCTGAGAAAGCAAAAGCAGACACGCGAGGGTAGTCGGTGTCTGCATTTATTACGGCTCTTATTTAAATACCTAGTGGAGTAGTGTCTTCGCTATCAATGACGCCATCGTTATCGGCATCTTGATCGGCAATTAATCCTACTAAGGCTATGTCTTCATCGCTGGTGTTAGGTAAAAAGAAGTTAGGTAGGCCGTCATGGTCGGTATCTACGCTTGCTATCGCTATGCCTTTAAAGTCATCACGAGAGGCGACTAAGTTGGTCATGCCTATGTAAAGCTCAAGCTGATCAGCTTCGCCATTAATCCCGTTACTAATTAAGCTTTGTGCTTTGCTAATATCGTTAATTAACGTAAAACTGTTAACTAAGTCTTCCATGTTGTCGGCAATAATTGTATCGGCAAAGTCCAAAATAAGTGGCTCAAGCGTATTTAAAAGCGTGCTAGCTTGTGTTTTTGCATTACTATAATTTGCTGAGAAGTCGCTAATGTTCGCTGCGTTTGAACCCATACTTGAAAGCATAGAATAACGTAAAAATTCACCTGTTTGAGCTTCTTCTAAACCAATTACTTCAGCTTTAACAGCGGCTAAAATAGTTTCTAACTGATCACTTGTTAACTCATTTAACACAGGTGTTATTTCTGTAATCGCATTATTTAAAGTGGTGCTTGCAAGCGATGCTTGGTTTGCATTAACTAAGTAACCTAAGGTTTCTAGGCGCGCTTCAAATCTGTCTTCGGTATCTTCATCTAGTGCAATATAGCTAAGTAGTTGATTGTGTACACCGGCTACTTGCTCCGCTAAGCCGCCTTCAATAAGCGATACTATTACTTGATTATGCGCCGTAATTGATGAGCTATTACTTAGCGTGCGTATGTCGCCATCATTAAGCGTATTCAGTATGGTTAAACATTTATTTGCTGCACTTGCTGTATCGCCACCAACTCGCGCTGTTAAGCTTACTAATGACTTACAGCCTTTAAAACCCGTTAAAAACGTGGTTGATGACTCTTTGCTAATGTATTCATCAGAGGCTAAAAAGTCGCCCGCATAGGTAAATACTTGCTGTGCTAAGTCGTTTCTGCCGGCTTCAGTTAAAATTAGGCCTGTGCCTGGGACGTTATCAAGTTCGGTAAGTGCTCTAAAAAATTCGTTGTAATCGCCATTTTCAGTAAAAAAGCTGCGAGCTTGTGCAGCGGCACTCGTTATATCTTCACCGGCAAGTAGGCGGTTAGCTATATTAAAGCCATATACTTGCTCTTGCGCGTTGTTTATATCGGTTTCGCTGTCTGACAGCGTTATTGCTGGGTTTTCGTCGCTTTGGTAAAGGCCTTCAATTAAGCCAGCTAAAAATTGAATAGGGTAAGTGTAGTTATCTAATGTAGCGGCGCTGTATGGCGACGCTGAGTAGGCATAGTTGCTATCAAAACCCGTTGAACCATACATAGCAAGGACTTGGTTAGTGTAATCTTTTGATGCTTCAAATTCGCCAGCTCTATAAAGGTATTGCGCAGCCCATGCACCATGTAGCGTTTTGTATTGCTCGTATGGTTGGCCTTCGTATTCGCCGCTACGTACTAGCCTGTAACCTGTTTTTACTGCAAGTTGCGCGTAGTTATTAGCAAGCAATTTGGCTTGCGTTAAATCGCTTTCATCTAGGCTTTGTGCATAGCTTTGTAGGGCATCATCTATTGATAAGCGTACGCTATTTAAAAAGTAGCCATAGCTTGATGTGTATTCGTCTTCGCGTACTTGCTCTGCGTATAATGAAATTGTATTTAACAAATTACTTGCTTGCGAAACTTGATCAGCAGCTAAATAGCTTTTTACTAAAGAATAAAGCGCTGATGCGTCTGATGAGGCAATGTTATCAAAGCCTTTATCAGCTAAGTATAGGTTGTAGGCCGCTACCGCTTGGACGCGGTAATCGTTTGCTTGTTCTGTTTGGCCTATTTCGTCTAGTGCTTGTGCCACATCTTTTAGTGCCGAAGAACGCGCTGTTTGCTCGTTTATAAGCGCTAAATAGTCGTTAGCAGTATCTAAAAAACCTGCACGTGCATAGGCCGCAGCTTGGGTTGCGTATATATCGTAACGAGACAGTTCGTCAGCAATATTTGCGCTTAGCTCATCTGCTTGTTTTAAGTGCGACAGACTAGAGCTGTAGTAATAATTAAGTTTATCTTCGTTAGTTACATAAGAAGGGCTTAGTGAAATAATTGCAGTTAACGGCTCGCTAATTAGGCCATCTGTGTAGCTAATTTCAAATTGCTCATCAATACTGCTTAGAGATTGAGCCTCATAGGTAAATTCACCCGTGGTGCTATTTATGCTCATTACGCCATTACTCGGTGGTGTTATTAAGCTAATAGCTACGGTGTCGCCATCTAAGTCTTGTGTAGTAATAACCCCTTGAGTGGTGGTTGAAGAGGTGACAAACACGTTAGTGGTTAGTAGCTGCGGGGCATCATTAACATTTTCTACGCTAAAACGAATCACTACATTTGCCGTTAAGCTGCCATCGCTTGCGCTAATGGTTGCTGTGTCTTCTCCAAAATAATTACTAAATGGTGTGTAGGTAAATTCACCGTTTGCTTCAACTGCTATGATGCCATTGCTTGGTGCATTGGCAAGCGTATAGCTTAAGGCGTCATCGTCGTTGGCTGTTACTTGGCCTGAAAAAGTGGTGTCTTCGTTTACAGTAAAACTTAAATTAGGTTGAGAAAACTGTGGAGCAGTATTACCAGAGCCACCGCCACAACCTGCCAACGCAAGCGCGCATAATATTGGGGTAAATTTAATTAGCTTGTTCATTATTGTTAATATTAAAAGTTAATGATGTTGCGAATGATAACGCATATCAATTAGATTTTAAAGTGTATAAAGTATTTGTCATATTAATAGTGAGTATCCACAAAGTACTTATAAGGCAGCTAAAACACAAAACCCTGCTATTAACAGGGCTTTATTGTGAGTAAAAATGAGATTAGTAAAGAGGGGGATGGTTATTAGTTTAAGTTGCTAATAATAAGCAGCGGAAAGTTTTTAACTGAACGAGGTTGCCAATTATTATAGCTAATATTGCTAATTCCAAAATAGTTAAGCACCTTAGGTGAGTACGTCCAGCCACGCGCACGTTGCTTTATGGCGGCGCTGCGTAAACTGGGTTTTAGCCCTACTGTGAGTAGGTCGTGATTTACATTTAGCTTTGTGTAAAAGGCTTTTTCGCGCAAGCTTGCTTTAGCAATTACATCATCGTAATGGGCGCGTAATGCCTGCCACTTTTGGCTTTTTTGTGGCTCTTTTAAATGCTTTACCATGGCATCAATATCACTATCTAACCACTTAGCTGAGGCTGCATCCCCATGCCAGCCAATAATCGTATTGGGCTCAATTGTAGTAGGGTGCCCAGCAAGCAACACATAATTAGCACACGACGAAAAGCAAAACTGTTTTATGTTTACCGTTAGCTTATGCGCCAAAATTAACTCGGCTAAGTCCATCCCTAAATCTATGTTTCCGCCGCCGCTGGTAATCGTAAATGTATTAATTGTAGGGTTAGTTTTTAAAAGCTCAGCTGCCGTATTGTTATTTTTTTTGTTGATTTGGCCACTGTATATAATGGTTTTATCACTTAAGGTTACTTGAGCCTGCAATAACGTGGGGAGTATTAAAAAAAGGGTAAAAATTAATTTATGCATATGAGTTTTAAGTGAGTATTTTTGCCAAAGGCTACGTAATTTGGCTAAACGAGGCAAATACTAATTTGTCTAAAGTAAGTTAACCCCTTTTAACCCATCCTTAACCCTTGCCCTAATAAACTGTGTGTAATGATGTAAATTAGGCACAGTTAAATGGTTTATTTTAAAAAGCGCTCAATGGTTTTATTGCTTGCACTTAGCTGCACGCTTGCTGCGTGTAGTAGCCAGCCAAGCTATACAGGTAATAGCACCGAGCAATCGCTAAAGCAGCATGCAAATTGGCAATACACACAAGATGATGCAACCGAGGTAAGTTATATCACTGATTTAGTGAATATAGCGGGGCTTGATTCGCTTATTAACCAAGCCGTTGCAAATAACCCTTCGTTTAACCAGGTGCATGTGGCGCTAAAACTTGCCTATGCACAGCGCGATGTTACCGCAGCAAGCCAGTGGTTTAGTGTAGATGCCGATTTTGACGCTCAGCGCAATGAAACAACTGGCACACAGTACAGCTCATCGCTAGGGGTTAGCTGGGAAGCCGACGTATGGCAAAAAATTGCTGATAACGTAGCCGCGCAAGACATGACCATAGCCAGTAATCAGGCCACTTACCAAGGCGCTAAAGACACCTTAGTAGCCAGCGTGATGCGCACGTATTTAAACATTATTTTGCAGCAAGATTTACTTAACATAGAGCAGCAGCGCTTAACGGTTTTAGAAAATAACGAGCAAAGTATTGTTGAGCGTTACCAATACGGCTTAGGTGATTTAGAAGCCCTTGATACCGCGCGTACAAATACCGCTTCAACCAGAGCCACTATTGCCGATTATCAAGAACAAATAGCACAAGCTAAACGCGCTTTAGTATTATTAGTGGGCGTTGATAAACTTGAAAACTTACCTACTACCTCTGTTTTACCTAAGGTTATTGAGCCACTAAGCGCATTACCAGAGCAAGATTTAGCGCGTCGCCCCGATTTACAAAGTGCTTATTACAATATTCAATCTAAACGTTATTTAGTTGATGTAGCTTACAAAGATTTACTGCCAAGCATTACGCTTTCGGCATCGCTTAGCGATTTAGCAACGACACCCAGCCAAGCGTTATTAACCAGCCCAGTTTGGAACTTATTAGGAAGCTTAAGTGCCCCTTTATTTGAAGGTGGAGCACTGCGTGCGCAAGTTGATATTGCAAAATTAAATGCCGAGCAAGCGTTTTGGCAGTACCAAGATACGCTGCTAAGTGCGGTAAACGAAGTTGAAAATGCACTCGGGCAGGAGCAATCATTAACCGAGCAACAACTGCAAATTAGCAATGCACTTGCCAGCGCTCAACGCAGCTTTAGTAACTATCAAAGTAAGTATCAACAAGGTTTGGTTGATATTTTAGATTTGTTAACAGTGCAACAAAAAGTATACGACCTGCAAGCCCAGCTTAGCCAAATAAACTACACCCTTTTAACTAACCGCATAGATTTAGGCCTCGCTTTGGGCCTTGGAGTATCGTCATGAAAATTTCGCCAACACCGGTTGTTGTAACGCTTGTTGCTATTGTTTGTATAGGGCTTGCTATTGTGTATAACGGTCAAAAAATGGCTGAAAAAGCAAATAGTCCACAACCTGCCGCTATTAAAGCTATTGCCCCAAATGTATCGGTAATTAATGCAGCTCCGAGCACTTATCAGGCTTATGTTAGCGGCCACGGTGAAGCTAAAGCGCATTGGTCACTTAGCTTAAAAGCGCAAGTTAAAGGCGAAGTAACCAGTATGAGCGAGCAATTTGCGACCGGTAACTTAATAACTAAAGGGCAGGTATTTGCACAAATAGATAATACAGAATACTTACAAGCTCTAGCTAGCGCAAAAGCAACATTGGCTGATGCAAAACTAGCACTGCAAGAAGAACAAGATTTAGGTAATCAAGCAAAACGTGAATGGGATCGCTCAGGCGTTACGCAAGCACCAAGCTCGCCGCTTGTATTTAGAACGCTGCAATTAGAAGCCGCGCAAGCTACGCTCGATAAAGCACAATATGCACTTAAAACCGCACAGCGTGATGTAAATAACACCCAGTTAAGTGCACCATTTGACGCTGTTATTTTATCGCGCGATATAGATTTAGGTACTTATGTGAGTATTGGCGATACGCTTGCCACGCTAAACAGCACTGACAAAGTAGAAATAACGGTACCGCTTTCATTAAGTCAGTGGCAAAACCTAGCAAATAATAAATCAGGCGAGGTTATTTTAACTGATGTAACCACTAATACTAAATGGAACGGTTATATTGCACGTTTTGAGCAACACCTTGATGACAGCTCGCGTCAGCGCAGCGTAATTGTTGCCTTAGATAAACCCTTTGAGCAAACAACGCCGTTACTGCCTGGCACATTTTTAGCGGTAGAAATTGCCGGTAAGCAGTTAACTAACGTAATAAAACTGCCTGCTTCGGCGGTATCTCAAGATGGCTTAATTTGGTACGTAAATGATCAAAATAGCTTAGTAAGCACACACGCTAATAAAGTATTTGAGCGTGGGGATTACGTATATATTACGCCAGTAGATAGTGCTAAAAATCTAAAAGTGGTGGCGCGCCCACTTGTTAGTTACTTAAACGACATGAAAGTAAATCCAATAGTTGAGGAGATACAATAATGAGCCCTCATCAACCACCTCAAATACCCAGTAATAATAACCCGCTGCACGGTATTATTAATTGGTTTGCAAATAACTCTGTTGCCGCTAACTTATTGTTAGTTAGTGTGATTGTAATGGGTATTATGTCGCTTACGACTTTACGTAAAGAGGCTTTTCCGAGTTTAGAGCCAGATACTATTTCGGTATCGGTGGTTTACAACAGTGGCGATGCATTGCAAGCCGAAGAAGGAATAGCGTTAAAAATTGAAGAAGCGCTCGAAACCGTATCAGGTATTAAACGTATTACCTCTACATCCGATGCTAGCGGCAGCCATGTAAGCATTGAAAAAAGTACTGATTACTCACTCGATGAGTTACTTGTTGACGTTAAAAACCAAGTTGACGCTATTAATAACTTTCCGGCAGATGCTGAGCAACCTGTTATTGATAAAGCCCGTAGGCAAGATCATGCATTAACGCTGCAACTTTTCGGGGATGCCGATCGCCATACATTACAAAATCTGGGCGAAAAACTTAAAGCCGATTTATTAGCGCAATCAGGCATTAGCGACGTAGCGCAGTCGGGTGTGCTCGACCCGATGATGTCCATAGAAATCGACGAAGGTAAATTACAAGCGTATGGCTTAACTATTAGTGATGTAAGTGAGGTCATAAATAATGAGTCATCAAGCCCGCTTTCGACTAGTTTACGCGATAGCAGTAAAATTATACGCTTAAAAGCCGCCGACCAAGCTTACTGGCAGCGCGACTTTGCCAATATTGTATTGTTGAGCACAGCATCAGGCACACAAATTAAGTTAGGCGATGTAGCAACAGTTACCGACTCATTTGCCGAAGATAGCAACTCATTAAGCCGTTATAACCAACAAAATGCCGTAGGCGTTGAAATTTTAATGGGCGATAACAGCGATATAACTACCATTGTTAAGCAAGCTAATAGCGTAATAGATAAATGGCACGAAAGCGGTTTATTACCTCAAAACGTAGAGCTTGAAAGCTGGCACGACAAAAGCACCATGATCACCGAGCGTTTATCGCTACTTACTAAAAACGCGGTGACCGGTATTATTATGGTGTTTGTAATACTTGCCATATTTTTAAATGTACGTGTAGCACTGTGGGTGGCTGGTGGCTTGCCGTTTGTATTTTTTGGCACGCTTTATTTTATGACCGATGGCTACACCGCATTGACCATAAACGAAATGACCACCTTTGGCTTTATTATGGCGCTGGGCATAGTGGTAGACGATGCCGTTGTTGTAGGCGAGAGTATTTACACCACACGTAAAAAACATGGCGATACATTAAATAATACAGTTTTAGGCACCATGAAGGTTGCTGTGCCAACAATATTTGGGGTGTTAACCACGGTGGCTGCGTTTGTAGCGCTTTCGAATGTGTCGGGCAACTTAGGTAAAATTTATTCTCAATTTGCCACTGTAGTGACCATTTGTTTACTGCTTTCAGTTGTTGAATCAAAACTTATTTTACCCTCGCATTTAGCCCACATTAGTACTAAACGCCAAGTTAAAAAAGGCTTAGCAGGTCTGTGGTCAAAAATACAACATGGTGCTGATAGCGGCTTAAGCTGGTTTAGTAAAAACATTTACTGCAAGGTTATTGAATTTTCACTGCGCTTTAGATACGCCGTAGTGGCTGCGTTTATCGCCTTTTTTATATTAGTTATTGGCATGCCGATGACAGGCACAGTTAAAGTTGGTTTTTTCCCAAGTATTGCAGGCGATACCGTAACAGCCGATTTGGTTATGCAAAACGACGCCGCTTATGGGCAAACAAACACAAACTTACTAACGCTTGAGCAAAGTGCATTACAAGCTGAGCAAAACTTAATGACTAAGTTGAACTCTGACAAAAGCGAAATAACCAGCCTACAAGTCATTAGTAGCAGCGACACCAGCGGTGAAGTAAGCGTTGAGCTATTAAACGAAGGCGCTTTTACAGCAAGCGAATTTGCTCAAGAGTGGCAGCGCGTAGCAGGTAGCCTTGAGGGCAGTAAAAAATTACAAATATTAGCCACGCGTAAAATGGTTGATAACTTTAAAGTTGAGCTTAAAGCGTGGGACGACGAAACCGTAATGGCGGCGGGCGCACTATTTAAGGAGCGCTTACAAAATACCGCAGGCGTTAACGGAATAGACGACAACTTAAACCCAGGTCAGCCACAGCTTAAATTTACCCTAAATGCACAAGGTCGCGCGCTTGGCATGGATACAGCTAGTTTATCAAAGCAAGTACTGCAAGCCTTTGGTGGTGCAGTTGTACAGCGCTACCAACGTAATAAAGACGAAGTTAAAGTACGTGTACGCTACCCAGAAGGTGCTCGTAAAACACCTGCCGATATAATGCAGTCGCGTATTCGCCTACCCGATGGCACGGTTGTCCCTTTAGTTAACGTAGCCACAGTAAGCAGTGAATATCAGCAAGATGAAATAACCCGCATTGATGGACTACGTGCAATTTATTTAAGCGCCCAAGTAGATAAAAACGTGATTGCTCCAAACGAGTTAGTTGCTAATTTAAAGCGCGACTTAATTCCAGAGTTAACACAGCAATTTCCTAATTTAAGTGTGTATTTTGCAGGAGAGGCAGAGCAACAAAGCGAAACCACCAGCTCAATGAGCACTATGTTTGTAGCCGCTTTATTAGTTATTTACGTGTTGCTGGCTATTCCGCTTAAATCGTACATTCAACCTATGTTGATTATGGTAGCAATTCCGTTTGGCATTGTGGGCGCTATTTTAGGACATTGGTGGAACGACTTAACCATTAGTATATTGTCGTTAAATGGTATTTTGGCGCTCAGTGGGGTAGTTGTAAACGACAGCTTATTACTTGTTTCACGCTTTAACGAACTAGTAAAAGAGGAGGGCATGAGCACGCACGAAGCCATAGTTGAGTCGTGTACGAGCCGGTTACGTGCGGTATTACTTACCTCAATTACGACGTACGCAGGCTTAGTGCCGCTACTTAGCGAAACCTCAATGCAGGCACAGTTTTTAATTCCTGCTGCGGCATCACTTGGCTACGGTATTTTGTTTGCCACGGTTATTACCTTAATCCTTATACCGGCATTATTGATGATTCAAACCGATGCTAAACGCGGTATTGATGCTGTGCTAATATCGCTAGGTGCTAAAAATAAAACGCAGGAAGTAGCCTCTTAATGATAAACGTACTACTGGTTGAAGACGACATAGATTTGGCAACCACCATTGTTGATTATCTCGAAATTGAGTCAATAGAGTGTGACCATGCAAGCAATGGCGTAATGGGTTTAAATTTAATAGAACGTAATCAATATCAAATGATTATATTAGATGTAAACATGCCCAAAATGGACGGTTTAACCATGTGTAAAACTTTACGTGAGCAAGGCATTGATATACCTGTATTAATGCTGACAGCGCGCGATAGCCTCGACAATAAGCTTGAGGGGTTTGCAGCCGGTAGTGACGACTATTTAGTAAAACCATTTGCGATGAAAGAGCTAGTAGCGCGGGTTCAAGTATTAGCAAAGCGTAAAAGTGGAGAGGTTAAGCGACTTACCTTTGCTAATTTAACACTTAATTTAACCGCGCATACAGCAACAGTGGCTGCGCACAGTTTAAAGTTATCACCCATTACTTTTAAGTTATTAGAAGTGCTTGTACGAGAGCAGCAAAAAACGGTAACCCGACAGGTAATTATGCAAGCAATATGGGGAGACGATCAGCCAGACAGCAATAGCTTAAAAGTGCATATTCATCATTTGCGTAAACAGCTAGAGCAAGCGCATTGCCAAGCCGTACTAGAAACAATACCCAGTGTAGGGTTTGCGCTAAAATTAAAAAATGGGACACAAGCATGAAAATTAGACCCAGCCTGAGGTTGTATTTTTTTGCCACCATGGTGCTTTTAAGTTCATTAATGGCAATTGGTTTTTCGTTTTTAAGCGTTAATTATTTTATTGATGGCTTAGACCGAGGGTTAAATGGCGTAATGCATGCGCTTTCGCAATCTACTGAGGTTAAAAACGGTGAACCTGCAGAAATGATTGGCTTTAAAATAGCGAGTCGCTGGGAAGACATGCCAAGCGAAATTCAGCAACGCTTTACAAAGCCTACAGAGATTGGCGTATTGCAAAAAAGCAAAGTAAAACCATCGTTTTTTTCAATGCCGGAAGACCTCTATTTTGTAGCGTATTTTCAAAACCCTGCAGGGGAGCCCCGTTACGTATCACGCATTATGCTTGAAAAAGAGCGCCTTAAAAAACAAAGCTCACCCGATAAACCTATAAAAAAGTTGGCATGGATAGCGTTAACAGGGGTTACGGCAATTGCTTTATTTACCTTCTTTTTGTTTATGGTAATGAAAAAAATAGCTAAGCCAGTTGAATCGCTACGTGGTTGGGCTAAGTCGTTAAATCAAAATAATTTACAAAACACGCCGCCCGACTTTACCTATAACGAACTAAATACCTTGGCAACGTTAATACGCAGTAGCTTGCTTTCTGCTCACGAGAGCCTTGAGCGAGAGCAGCGCTTTTTAAGTTATGCGAGCCACGAGTTACGTACACCAATTTCGGTTATTCGCAGCAACGTTGAGTTACTTAACCGCTTAAGCGAAAAAACTCCGTTAAGTGATAAACAGCAACTTACACTGCAGCGAATAGAGCGCGCCGGTTTAACCATGAGCGATTTAACCGAGACGTTATTGTGGCTTAGCAGAAATGACGACCAGCAAAGTGCACCAGAGCCTGTAAACCTAGCCGAAAAAATAACGACCTTGAGTAATGAACTCGATTATTTACTCAATTCAAAACAAGTTGATGTACTTATAAATACCGATAACCAAAGTACAACTATTAATACCGAAGCCACCGCATGCCACATTGTGCTTACTAACTTAATACGTAATGCGTATCAGCATACGCAACAAGGGCAAGTGCGAATTACTCAGCAGGGTAGCCGTGTAATTATAGTAAATAGCAGCGAACAAACTGATACGCCACACGCCACCAATAACACAAACAAGCCCGCTAATATTGGCTACGGTTTAGGGTTGGAGTTAAGCGAAAAAATAATAAAACGACACGGTTGGGTATACGAAGTAAACGACATGCCTGGGCGTTATGAAGTGGTGGTTGATTTTAGCTAATACGCTTTTTTATGATTAATGATGGGGCGTATTACTTATAATATCAATCCGCAATAATACTTAATCATTTTGAGGGGCTAAACGTGTCGCTCTCAGCGTTAAAAATTTCTCATTTACAACTGCATGGATGCAGAAGGTAGGCAATGCAGGAGCAATTGCCGAGAACAACTAAATAGCGAATTTTTTGCCTAGCTATCAACACGTTTTTCCATCCTCAAAATAGATCACTTAATTAAGCCGATTGGTATAAATGATTACTCGGGGGCAGCTTGCTTGGTTTTTCTAAACATAAACTCAAGGGGAATATGTAAGCGTTTGGCCCATGCGTTTTCGGTGTGATCTTCCCCAGGGAAGTACTGACTTTGCCAAAGTTTTGCTGGGTATTTTTGCGCCATAAATAAATCATCAATTTGCGCTTGTAACTTAGGGTACATGGCATCTAAGGTGCTATCGCCATAATCAAAATACACTTTTTGGTTACTTAGCTTTGTGATGTTGTTGGCAATGTAGTTTTTAAACTGGGCAAATACTTCGTCATCGTGGCTAAAAATACCTGGCCAGTGGGTCGACATACAAATAGCGCCGGCAAATTCGTTAGGGTAATTAAGTAGTGTGTACCACGATATTAGCCCACCCATGCTAGAGCCACCAATATAGCGGTGTTGCGCGCCTTTGTTTACGTTGTAGTTAGACTCAATATAAGGAATAACTTCTTTGACTAAAAAGCGTGAGTAGTTATCTGAGTAAACCTTAGAGGCAAATAATTTATGGCCTGGGTATTTTTCTAACTGGTAAAGGGCGTTTTGCTTTTGCTTGCTTAAGGCCTCAAACGGTTGTTGTGGGTAGTATTCGCTGTGGCGGTTTTCTACGGCGTTTGGAATGCCTACCACAATAAATGGGCGTACTTTGCCTTGCTCTATTAATGTGCCGGCTACTTCATCTACGCGCCATTCTTGCTTGTTCCATGTGCTATTTGCATCAAACAACATGCGGCCATCTTGCATGTAGAGCACGTCGTAGGTGGTGTTTTTGTTGTAACCTGGCGGTAGCCAAACATTTAAAAAGCGGTTTTTTACAAACTGTGATTCTATATTGTCGATTACCTCAATTTGGCCTTTACCTACTTGCACGGTGGCCGTGTTTGCATAGCTGGTATGTACTACAAATATTAATAAGCTAAACAGTAAAGCAACTAATTTCATGGTGGCGCCTTAGCATACAAAAAGTGCACTATCACAAGCTTGCACTGTTAATTCAATGTGAATACGTATGCATTTGTATTCAAGCAACAAATGCACACGCATACAATTTATAAATCGCTGCGCCAGCCCATGCCGGATTCTTCCATGAGGCGCTCGTATACCCCTTCAATATTAAGTGGCAGCCAGGCTTGGTATTGCTTTAAATCTGAAAATTCATCGAGCTTAACGTTTTGTTTTATTTGCTCTAGGCTTTGCCCTGCAAGCGCAGCCTTGGTTACTTGGCTGTAAAGCTGCTCTAAATAACTTAAGTAACGCGCTACATCAGCCTTGCTGCCAATATCGGCATGACCACCTACAAAAGTATCAAAGTCATATTTGAGTACCGTTTGAGTTGAGTTAATCATGCCTTGAATATCGTAACTCCACAGTTTTTGCCACGGCATTCTGCCAATAACAATCCAATCAACTACAAATAACGTTTTTTGCTTTTCGAATAATATACTAACCGAACCACGACCATCGTTTGGACCATGGTAGTTAAGCTTTACTGTTGACTCACCAAGGGTAAGTAGTAGCTCATCATCAAAAGTAAGGCTGGGCGTTACTGTTTTCATTTGTGTGTTTTTAATATCTTGCGCAGCGAGTTTATGCGCTACAAACGTGGTGTGCGGGCTTTTAAATACCTCGGCGCCGTAAATATGATCGCTATGATTATGGCTATAAATTACATACTTTACCGGTACGTTATAGCGGGTTTTAATTTGCTCGTTTAACCAGGTGGCGGCTTTTTTATTAAGTGGGTCGGTAACAATTGCGCCCTCAGAAGTGATTAAAAATACTGAGCGGTGTCTGTCGTCTATAAAGCGGTGTAAGCCATCTCCTAAGTCTTCTATTTCATAGGCTTGTGTGGCAAAGCCTATAAATAATAGGGCTGTGCTTAATAGTTTTTGTAGCAAGCGGGGCATACACCATTCCTTTTTAAATTGATTAAATTAATAACGCTATCAAAAGAAGAAAGCATTAAGCCGTAAAAAATTTCAGCTGTTGGTTAAATTAAAGCTTAAGTAAAAGGATCAAATATAAGGAAGAAATAAAAAGCCATTATAAAAATGGCTTTAGATAGGTTGGTTGGGTTTATCTTTGTGTTAGTTGTTGGTTTATTTCTTCAAAGATACTGGCATCGTCTATGGTTGAAGGTATTTGTAGCTCTTCGCCATCAACCAGTTGGCGCAAATTTTTACGCAGTATTTTACCCGAGCGTGTTTTAGGTAACCTATCTACGCTAACTATATTTTTAAGGCACGCAATAGCGCCAATCTGATTACGAACACTTAAAACAAGCGCTTGTTCTACATCGGTACTTGAGCCCATAAAATCATTTTTAAGCACGATCATTCCCATAGGGAGTTGCCCTTTTAGAGGATCGTTCACACCAAAAACAGCGCATTCGGCAACAGCAGGGTGCGCGGCTACTATCTCTTCCATTTCGCCGGTAGAAAGCCTATGTCCTGCTACATTTATAACGTCGTCGGTTCTGCCCATAATAAATAGGTAGCCGTCTTCATCAATATAACCACCATCGCCAGATAAATAATAACCTTCATATTCATTTAGGTAGCTTGCTTTAAAGCGCGGGGTATCTTGCCAAATAGTTGGTAGGCAACCCGGTGGAAGTGGCAGCTTAATTACCACAGCGCCTTGCTCGTTAGCTGCGCATTCATTGCCATCCATATCTAATATTCGCACGTCAAAACCTGGAGTAGGCACGGTAGAGCTGCCAGGTTTTGTTGCTAAGTACTCAAGCCCTACAGGGTTACAAGCAATAGCCCAGCCGGTTTCTGTTTGCCACCAATGATCGAGCACTGGCAGTTTGGTTTTTTCTTTAAGCCACTCGTAAGTGGGAGGATCTAACCGCTCGCCAGCTAAAAATAAACGTTTTAAGCTTGAGGTATCGTATCGATTAAAACCATCGGCATTGGGGTCTTCTTTTTTGATTGCTCTAAAGGCGGTGGGGGCACTAAATAATGCATTTACTTTATACTCTTCAACCACGCGCCAAAATGCACTAGCATCGGGTGTTTTAACCGGTTTACCTTCATATAATACAGTTGCGCAGCGATACATTAGCGGCGCGTAAACTATATAAGAGTGCCCAACTACCCAGCCAATGTCAGACGCTGCCCAAAATACGTCGCCGGGCTTCATACCATAAACGGTTGCCATGCTGTATTGCATTGCCACTGCGTGACCGCCATTTTCACGTACTACGCCTTTGGGTGTGCCTGTCGTGCCTGAGGTATATAAAATATAAAGCGGATCGTCACCATTTACAGGCACCGGATCTGCGCTTGCAGCCGTTTGCATTGCCTGAGTCCAATCTATGTCTCGTTTAGGCTTAAGAGTGGCGGTTACTTGTGGACGCTGATAAATAACGCAGTGTTCTACTTTATGCGCAGCAAGCTCTATTGCGTTATCAATGAGTGGTTTGTATTCAATAACGCTGTTTACTTCAACACCGCATGAGGCGCTAAGTATAAGTTTGGGCTTGGCATCATCAATGCGTACAGCCAATTCGTGTGCAGCAAACCCACCAAATACCACCGAATGAATAGCACCAAGGCGAGCGCACGCCAACATACCAATAACCGCTTGTGGGATCATTGGCATATAAATAACAACGCGATCGCCTTTTGTAACGCCTAACGATTGTATTACGCCTGCAAATTTAGCAACTTCTTGTTGTAGTTGTGAGTAGCTATAAGTTTGCTTTGTATTAGTGACTGGAGAGTCGTAAATCAGTGCAGTTTGCTCGCCAAATCCGGCAATAACGTGTTGGTCTAGTGCTAAAAAACTAGTGTTTAATTGCCCGTCGCTAAACCAATGATAAAGCCCGTCGTCGTCTTGTGTGTATGCTTTTGTGGGGGTTTTGTACCATGGAATATTTTTACTTTGTTCGAGCCAAAATTGGGCTGGGTTTTGTTTAAAGCCATTATATTGCTGTTGATATTCGCCTGACATGTAAGGCTCCTAAAGCTAAATTTGTGTGTGAGAGACCTTACAAAATGTAGGCTTTTTTTAGCAAGCAAGCTATTCGACCTTGGTCGGCTAAAAGTTAATCAACACACTGGTTTTAAAAACACAAAATTGACAACACAAAGCGTGTGGTTCAGCATGGCGGGCAGTAAAAATAAGAGAAAATACGATATGAGTAACGTAGTAAGAGTTGGTGTGGCGGTTATCATAAAGCACCAAAACACAATTTTACTAGGTGAGCGCATTGGCGCGCATGGTGCTAATACATGGGCAACACCTGGTGGACATTTAGAGTTTGGTGAAAGTGTTGAGCAATGTGCAATACGAGAAGTGTTTGAAGAAACAGGTTTAAAGGTAAGTAAAATTACTAAGCTTGATTTTACCAATGATATTTTTACAGCAGAGAACAAGCACTATATTACGCTGTATGTAAAAGCTGATTTTGAAGGCGGAGAGCCTGAGCTTAAAGAGCCTAATAAATGTTTAAAGTGGCGCTGGTGCGATATTAATAATCTACCAACGCCACTGTTTACATCACTAAAAAATTACTTATCTGAGGCTGTACTAGCCTAGTTATTTTGTTGGCGGTGTCGCTGGGCTTAACTCTAGTTTACTAAAGCTTACTTGAGCGTAATCGCCATTTTGTTTATCTGTAGACCAATCGCCAGTACCTAAACAACCTGGGTACCAAATACCTTTCGCGCTTTTAGTACTACATTGGTTATAAGCGCCGGCTTTAAAGTAATGCCAATCTGCAGCGTAACCATGTGGATGGTCTTTTTCGTCCACTTTGCCATAAGCATCTACGTTATTACCTAAGTTAATAGAGTAGTTAACGTCTTCTTTGCCTTGTGCGCTAAATGTAAGGTGCATAACATTTTTATACACATTGACCGTGTAGCTAAATTCTTCACCTAGTGCAATACCGGCACTGCCAGGCTCGTTAGGGTTTTCCCATGTATTACCCCAAACAGGGTAAGTAATGTCTTTACGGTCAGGATTGGTTTTAGGTAAGTTACGTTCGTAGTTCCAAAAAACGGAGCCTGTTTTATGCCCTGGCCATTTTTTGTAATATATTTTAAGTGGTTCATTACCCCAGCCATAACCAAGCTTGGTATCAATAAGCGCCTGATCTTTACCTGCGTGAATTTGCCCTACAACAACAGAGTAAGCTGCTTTTTTATCAGGATCAGTTGCACGTAGCGCAACGTGATCTACTTTTAACGTTGCTTCCATTTTTCCACCAACAGAACCAAATCGGTCAGATAGCGGGTGAACAGCTAAAGCAAAGTTGTTTTTAGAGTGTTTAGTTTTAATCTTAGTATTTGATCCACGGATCATTTGTCTAAGTTCACTACGGGTATTAGTAGAGTTAGCACTTGTAAGCGCTTTATTAGGCGAGGTAAATACCATGTAGCCTTTATCATCAAGATAGAAAAAATCAGGGTGTGCGTAAGTCTGAATTTCTTCTACATCTATTTCATCAATTTTACCGTCGTTGTTTAAATCCACTGGTACATTTATTTTCCAGTGTGATAAATCAAACTTTGTTGCAGGTACCGGCGCATCGCTTTGCTGATTAGTGCTTTGGGTACTTGAACAAGCCGTAAAAAGTAGAGGTGTGATAACGGCTAAAGCCGTAAGTTTAAATGTGGATGTATTTTTTATCATTATTGTCTCTGTGTGATGAAGTAAAAATTGCGCGGTACAGGCGTCGCTTAACTTCAATCTAACATACCAATTTAAAAATTAAAACTTACCAATTTGTAGTTTTTTATAATTGATTGTTATTTCAATGATGGCGTTTTGGTTAACCAATAGGGTTGGTTAACGTTATTATGTTATTTAAAATTGTTAAACAGAGGTGTTTTTCATCATACTTGGTAGCGTTTGATGTTTGCTAATATACTTATTTAAATAGGTTTAATTTATAGAAGGAGGAAGAGGGAGTTGCCACTTTTTTAAAATGGCTTGGTATTCGCCACTTACTTTTATAGTTTTTAATGCCTGCGAGATTAAGTTTGCTGTTTGTTCGTCAAGCTGATTATTAGCAGCAAAATAGAGTATTGAAGGAAAATCAGCTAAATGAAGTCGTTTAGTTATTAAGTCTGGGTCGAGCCCTGACATTTTTAGTTCATTATCTAAGGTAAGTGTATTCATAAGGACAAAGTCAGTTCTACCCTTATAAAGCATTTGCCATGCCTGCTGATAGTAACTAGCTAGTATTAAATTTTTATCTTCTTCAAACCCCATTTTTATTAAATATTTGGCACTCAAATATCCACGAATAGTGCCTACTTTATAAAATTTTGCATGATTTAAATGAGTTACTTCGTCTTTGTGGCTTTTTAAACTAACTAGGTAGGCATCAGTAAAATATACCGCTCCTAACCATTTAAACTGACTTTGCCTAGCGGGAGTTTTTAATAAAGAGAGCATAATTGTGTTTGGATTAGCTGCTAGCTGATGAAAGGCTCGTGCCATTGGCATTATTTCAAATTTAGCTTGTAGCTTTGCTTCTTTTAAAACAGCCTTAGCAATATCAACGGAAGCTCCGTCAGCTTCACCGCTTTTGTTTTTAAAATGGTAAGGGTGTAAATCTTCGGCAATAAAAGTAAGAGAGCTTACTGCCCCTACATTACTGCAAAAAATAAAAACGAAAATGAAAACTACAACACGCAGATACATAAGAGAATCTTTCTAACTACAATACTTTGATTTTAAAGGGTCTTGTCTGAAATATATACTCAAATGTATAAAATAAGTAAATGAATAGGTATGTAGAGAGTCTATTGCATAGTTAAAGAAGTGAAAATTGAACGAGTATTGAGTAAAGTTTTATATACCCACAAGCGCTGTAAAAATAATTAAGCCCTTGTGGGTATATGCAATGATTAAAAGTAGTATTGAATTGCAAATTTAGCCGATGTACTACTTGTATACCAATGTTGGTTTTTAAGCTCAGTACGTATAGATAAATTACGTGATAAGGAGTAATTCCACTTTATTGCAAAGTCACTGTGTTTATCTGCTTGGCCATCTATTAACCATGTTATGTTTGCCGTAAGAGCGAGTTTATGACTGTTATTTATTTGCCATATTGCACCAGCTTCACTACCAATGCCTGTTGTTAGTTTGTCTGTTATGTCACCATTATTAAATTCAACTTGGCCAAGTAAATAGCCGTGTAACGTGTTTGGGTTACCGATTGATTTTCCGTATCCACCTTTAGCAAACCAACGACCTTGTTGAATATTATTATTAGGCTGACGATCAAAGCCCATTTTAAAGTTCCAAGACCAGCTATCAAACACGCGGTTATCGGGTGCAAGTGACATAGCATCTAATAAATAAAAATGCTCAAGTCGCGTGTTACCCTTGTCGCTTATGGCACCTTCAATATCAAAAAAGCTAATTTGAGCACCAGGAATAAATCCAGCTGAGCTATCTAATAAATCATGGTATGCAAGGCGATACGCAAAGCTTGTTAAGTCACTTTGATGGGCATACTCAGTTCTTCCAAGCGTTACTTTAGAAGAGCCATGACCTTGCTCTGGAGAAGCAATAGGACGACTTGGCTTAGTAAATGGCGAAGCTACTTTATATTTGCTGCGCATTAGTAGTAGCTTAGTTAGTCGCGGTGCAATTTCTTCACGCTTTAATGCTTTATCGTAAAATTCAAAATTTAACCATTCATACGCCATTTCTAATATTGCGACTAATTGCGACTGTGAGTAATTACGAGTATTGAGGGAGCCACCTTGCATTAACTCTCTTGCATCATCAAGTTGCTCGTTAGTCATTTGAGTAGAGTAATGGTAAAGCTTAGTGCCAAAAGCAGGGCGGTAATTAGGTGTTTGTAGTAAGTTGTTATTTCTTAGTACTGCAACGGTATCTGATGGAATAGCTTGCATATTAAATGACGATGTTAAATCAAGGTCCTCTTGTGCGAGTTGTAATAATGCAAGTAATTGGTAAGAGCAGTTTTCATCAATAAAAAAGTAATCAAATGTAGCTGATTGTAGCTCCCATAAGTGCAATAAAATAAGCTCTACTTGTGGCTCAGATAAATTAAGTTTGTATTCCCAAATATCACGAGATTCTAAATCATTATATTCGCGTACTTTTTTATAGTACGGCATAAGCGAAAATTTACCAGGATAGCTGCCAATCAGGCCTTTTAGTGCGTACATAGCTGCATTGTCTGAGCCGTCTGGTTCTGCTGCAAAATTAACTGCGAATGCGAGCAACTCTTTATGGCGGGTCTGATCTTTTGCATCAATACGAAGTAAGGTGTGACCAAACATTGATGATGGGCTATTCATAAATGCAGTAGGAAAAACTAACGTAACCCCTTTTGGGTTTATTATTTTTTGCCACGCCTGAAGCTCTGGGCAATTAAGCGCGGGCCAGTTATTTTTAATTTTTGTTTTTAGCCATTTATAGCGTGCTGGAAACCGACAACGAGATTGTGTTGTTTTTGGGTCAGTATTTTTACCACTAAATGCGGCTATAGTGGCTTCAAGTTCGTCCAGTGGACTTGTTTTACCTATAGGAGATAAAAAAAACTCAGCACTATCTACTTCACTTTTCCAACCACCTAATGTGGCCCCACGGTAATGACCTAATTTGAGCCAGTAAGGGTCGGTTGCTAAGGTGTCATTTTTAAAACTTTGAGCGTTTACGTAAGTACTAAACAGCGCAATTGATAAAACAAAGAATATTTTTTTCATAATCACTAAACAATAAAAGCCGCTAGAGAAATACTCCAGCGGCTTTATTTATACGTATAAAACCGGCTAATTTAGCTGATTAAGAAAGAGTATAAGAAGCAAGTTGTGCGTTACTTGCAAGAACAGTGTTTAGGTTTTCTAAAACTGTTTGCGAAGTTACGTTTTCAGAAGTAAATACTGAAGAAAACTGTGCTTGAGCAAGCGCGTTGAATGCTGCTTTATCTTGATCTGCAACACCCCAAGCTTCAGCTAGAGTAGCTAAAGTTTCGCCTTCACCTTTTGACATATCACGAGCAAGTTGCTCCATGTTACCGTCGATGAATAAAGCAATTTTTTCTGAAGACGTTACTGTACCAGTACCATCACAACCTAAAGTACCAAAAGTGATACCAAAAGTTTGGTTACCAGAAGTACCGTTTGTTGTAGCGCCTAAAATTTTAACGCCTTTACCTTGCTGACCTGCAAATAACATAGAACCAAGACCACAACCAATATCTTGGTCAGCCATTGCGTTTGAGAAAGGAAGTAAAGATAGTGCAGCTACTGCGATTAGTTTTTTCATTTTCATAAATCCATATATGATTGTCTTTATTTAGGGTAAATAAAGTTCGCGAAAGATTCTAACAGACTTGCAGAGAAAAAGAACAGCTTAAAACATGAATATTTTACACTCTAATTTCTCTACTATATTAAAGCGAATGCAGGGAGAAACTAGACCAGTTCAATAATTTTTTATTGAACTGGTGGTGGTTTTTTACTTCTTGGGGCACCTAACAAAATACAGGTATGGCAAATACATACAGATAAAAATGCACTAATACCTAGTGCACCACCGTAGCCGTCAAGTTTTGGTACAAGAAATTCAAATAATATTGAAAATAAAACAGATGAGCTTGCTACGGTATAAATACCAAAACGATGCGGGGCGCTCATGCCAATAAATGTACCGCCAAAAAATATAATCGCGTATAAATCGGGGTTTAAATTCAATGCGCTAAAAATTAAGTAAGCAATAATAGAAAGTGAAGAGGATGCTCTTATACCATCAAAGCGACTATGTTTAGCTAGGTAAAACGTTAAAAAAGCACCAAGCAGTACAAGTAATGGGTATTCAATACTCATAGTACGATTCCTTTAGCTAATACAAAAAGTGCCACGCTTGCAAAAGCGACACTGCCAAGTTTGCCACCAAAGCCTGTAAACATATTCATAGTAAGCACATACAAACTTGAGCCAATAAGCGAAATAATAGCAATTTCCCAGTAACTGGTAATTAAATGGGTTGAGCACATACCGGCAAAGCTACCAGCATAAATTGCAGCATAAGGATGGTTTTTATAACGCGCAGGAAAAGGAATAAAAGAGCCAATAAGCCCCGTTAGCGCGGCAGAAATTACTAAAGGCAGTGCAAAAGTAGTGTGCATAGCAAAGCAAGCTACAAAGCCTAAAAAGAAAGTGATGAATTTTAAAAGTAAGAATTTAATCATAGCGGCGCATTTTAAACTAATCCTTTTGCGCTTTCTAATACTCTCTAACAAATAAATGTTATAAGTAATTACACATTTAAAAAGCGTGTTTTTTAAACGACTTTTAGGTATTAAATATGCTTAATAGCGTTGCTGTTAATGTTCTATAAATCACAAATTATGTATAATGGCGATAATTTAATGTATTAAAGTGTTAACCAAGGGTTATTTATGTCTAACTGTTTGCATCTGGCTATTCCGGCTGGCGATTTAAAAGTGGCTAAAGCGTTTTATTGTGACGTACTAGGCTGTAAAATGGGTAATAGTGAAGAAGGTCGCTGGGTAGATATAGATTTTTGGGGCAATGAACTTACCTTGCACCAAAGTGTTGAGCGCTTACCAACAGTTCGCCATGATGTTGATATGGGAGCCGTAGCAGTACCTCACTTTGGTATTCACTTATCTGAAGATGAGTTTAACGGGTTAAAAAAGCGTATTGAAGATGCGGGTATTGAATACCTAGATAAACCATACCGCCGTTTTATTGGTGATGAGTTTGAGCAAGAAACGTTTTTTATTGAAGATCCAAATGGCAATGTGCTTGAAATGAAAACCATGGTAAACCCAGAGGTTTTGTTTAAAAAAGTATAGTTTTTCACTCGTGCTATTTAAAGCCACTTTTATAGTGGCTTTTTTGTGGGCTAGCTATGTAACTGAGTTAATACTTCGCTAGGTGTTTTATTAAAGTGGCGTTTAAATTCGCGGCTAAATTGCGATGGGCTGGTATAGCCAACCTTTAATGCAGCTTCGTTGGCTTTACTTCCACTAGTGGTTATAAGTTCTTTAGCCTTAGCTAAGCGTACTTTTTTTAAATACTGTAGAGGGGATTCAAACGTTACTTGCCTAAAAGCACGATGAAACGACGATACGCTCATGTTTACATCTTCAGCTAACCCTTCAACCGTAATTTGATTGGCATAACTACTGTGCATAGTTGAGAGCGTGCGGGCGATACGTGCATAATGCCCATCATGCATAGCAAGCCCTATTAAAGTATGTCCTTGTGGACCACAAAGTACGCGATATACCAATTCTTTTACTATATCTTCGCCAAAAATGTCAGCCTCAATGGGGTTATTTAAAACAGTTAATAACCGATGAGTAACGAGCTCCATTGCTGTATCTAGAGTTGCCGACTGTACTGCGCCAACTTGTACAGAAGACGATGATGCTGAAAGAGGCTTATGCTGCATTATTTGATTAACGAGTTTGTGTAGCATTGCAGGGTTTATATCTATGGCAATGCCCATAACGGGTAAGTCGTTATCGGTAAATGCTTCACACTCTAATGGCACCGGTACGCCAAGGACTAAGTAGTCGCCTGCGCCGTATTTTATTTGATGTTCAGGAAAGTGAATTATTTTATGACCTTGCCCAACAATAATAATACCTGAGTTATATATAAGCGGTTGGCGCGGCGAGCTTTTAGTTGCTCGATGAAAATACACGCCTGGAATGATAGTTTCCATGGTGCCTTCAAAGCTGAGTAATTGATTATGCTCGGCGTATTGTTGCAACATATTGGCTATGGTGGGCATAAAAGGCATCTTTAATTGAGTGTATTTTGCGTAAAATAACAATGTTGGTAGTTTTAGGCAAGCTTTTGCGAGTTATTGGGCTTTTTTTATGTTTGTTTTGCTACTAATATGCACTCATTGGAATTTGGCTTAGCTAGTGTCTAAGCATTCTATTTAGTATTTAACCGTCACCTAGGAGCAAAATAATGAAATTTAGCTACGTAAATCCAACTCTTATCCAATTCGGTCAGCAACAAATTGCGGCACTATCTGATTTGATCGCAAAAGATCAAAAAGTACTTGTAGTGTACGGCGGCGGTTCAATTAAAAAGAACGGCGTGTACGACCAAGTTGCAGCAGCACTTGAAGGCTTTGATTGGGTTGAGTTTTCGGGCGTTGGCGCTAACCCAACAATTGAAGTGCTAGACCAAGCAGTAAAAATTTGTAAAGAACAAGATATCGACTTCGTATTAGGCGTAGGCGGCGGTTCAGTGATCGACGGCGTTAAATACATTGCCGCATCAGCCGTTTATGATGGAGAAGGTTGGGATATTCCTACTGGTAAGCATACTATTACTAGCGCATTACCAATCGGTGCAATATTAACATTGCCAGCAACGGGTTCAGAGTCTAACCAAAATTCAGTTGTGAGCAAAGAAGCAACGAAGCAAAAACTACCGTTTGCATCACCAGAAGTACTTCCTAAGTTTGCGATTATGGACCCTGATGTAATGAAAACATTACCGCAGCGCCAACTTGTGAATGGTTTAGTAGATGCATGGGTTCACACCTGTGAGCAGTACCTAACATTCCCTGAAACAGCATTAGTTCAAGAAGGTTACGCTGAAGCACTTTTAAGAACGCTTAAAACTTTAGGTGATAACTTTGAAAACCAAGATGACGCATGGCGTGCAAACCTTATGTGGGCTGCTAACCAAGCGCTTAATGGTTTAATTGGTTCTGGTGTATCGCAAGATTGGGCTACACATATGATTGGTCACGAGCTTACAGCCGCTTACGGTGTTGATCATGCACGTTCACTTGCTATTGTTCAGCCTTCTTTATTACGTAACCAATTTGCAGTTAAAAAAGCAAAGCTTGAGCAAATGGGTAAAAACGTATTTGGTCTTGAGCAATCTGAAGATTTAGCAGAGAAAACAATTGCAGCAATTGAAGCGTTTTATCATAGCCTCGACGTAGCGACCCAGCTTACTGAACATGGCGATGATAAAGCCGCTGCTATTGACAATATTATTGGCAAACTTGAAGCTCACGGCATGGTTGCTCTAGGCGAAAACCAAGCTATTACGCTAAAAGAAAGCCGCGAAATTTTAGAGCAAGCGGTTGCTTAATTTTCAAAGCTAAGCGCTTACTTAAATATACTAGGGCGTGTTGATCTTTGGTGGGTGAATTCGCAGCAGTATGTTTGGTTTTTAGGCAAGGCGGAGCCTATGTAGTGTGGTTATTCCCCATGAATAGGCGATAACGCAGCATAAATACCAAACATGCGCTGCCCTTTGGGTTCTTTCTAGGGACGATTAACTCTTTGTTGCTCGGTTTTTACTTAGCCCACTAGATTACAAACCTCGCGCCGCGATTTAATCTTCCTTGGATTGAACAAATTTCAATCCACAAAGATCAACACGCCCTAAGTAATACGTTAATAAAAAACCGTCAACCTTTGGGTTGGCGGTTTTTTTATGGATTATTATAAATACTGCGTTGCTAATTAACCAATAAATTCCGTATTAATGTTTTTTAATGATGATAGTAAACTGTGCTCAACGGTTAGGAAAAACCTAACGATTAAATAAATTAAAACAGGACTAAAACTCATGAAATTACTAAACACATTACTTAGCTCAAAAGCAGGCGTAGCAGCATTAATTTTACGAGTACCAGTTGGCCTTATTTTAGCAGCGCATGGTGCACAAAAACTATTTGCTTGGTTTGGCGGTTACGGGCTTGAAGGTACAGGCCAATGGATGGCGAGTATTGGTTTAGAGCCTGGCTATTGGTTAGCAATGATGGCAGGTAGCGCTGAGTTTTTTGGTGGCATTGCATTAGCAATTGGTTTGTTAACTCGCCCAGCAGCTGTAGTTGCCGGCTTTACTATGCTGATTGCTATTTTTAGCGTACATATTAGTAATGGCTTATTTATGGCAAACAATGGCTATGAATACGCATTAACGTTACTTGTAGTAACTGTAGTTTTAGCAATTCAAGGAGCGGGAAGTTTTTCTCTTGATAACGTATTAGCTAAAAAGCTAGCTAATAAATAGAGTGTGTTAATTAAAAAAATAGCGGCCAATTTGGCCGCTATTTTTGTTTAAATTATTCAGCAGATAGTGTTAAAGAATAACTGTACTGCTTTTGCTCAAGTAAATACTCTTTATGAGTACTTGGGCTCCATGAATCATCGCCACCAACCCCCATATGTTGATGATCAATGTGTACATGTACGCAATCATCAGCAATGAGTTCGTTAGTGTGTTTCGCTTGCGTTAACATATTTTGCGAATAAGTACTGGCTGCAAATAAAAACGCACCGGTTACGGTTAAATTATTAATACGCAGTAATTGGCAATCGCTACGCAGGCCATTATCAGTTGGGAAAATATACGGGGTATGTAGCTCATTTAAGCTCAAGCTGTAATAACCTAAACGTGCTGCGGCTTTGCGATCTGGGTAGTTTTCAAAAGGCCCTAAACCACGCCAGTTTACTTTTGTATCGCTTTGCTTGTTAAGCGTTGTACTTAGCCCTATACGCGGCATTGGCGGAAGTGTATCGTTTAAGTGCACATCAACATTTAAGCTAATATTGCCGGTATTATTTAGTGTATATAGCCATTGTGTTTTTGCTTGTACTGCGCCGTTAAATTCATAATTAAATACACAAGTAATACGTATATCAACGCTTGATTGCACTGCGTGAATTGAGCTACATGTGCGCTGCCATTGCCCTATACCTGCACGTAACCAACGTGCCTCCCATGCATTAGGGTCTAGGTTATCTACTTCGCTTACGCCTATGTCGTTATCAAGCGGGGCGCGATAAAAGTTATCAACCAGTGGGCTACTAATAACCTGAGTATCGTTTTGTAACCACTGCTCTATAAGCCCTGATTGCTTGCTAAAAACAAGTTTAAATTTATCGTTTTCAATACTTAGTTGAGAGTCGGTTTCGTTAACACTTGTAGCGCTTTGCTCTGTAGTTGGTGCAAATGATTCACTGTTTAAATTATTACTATTTATAAGCTTAAACTGCTCGGTGTTTAATACATGCTCGGCACTTGCAAAGCTGCAGTTGTTAATTAGTGCTACATCTAAATTAAGGTGGTATTGCGCACCTTGTTCAAACGTTGTTTTAGTTTTAATTGTTAACGTGTGTGTACTTTGCGGAGCAATATTAAGTACATGCTCGCCTTGTTCAACACAGATGCCATTTTGCATTAACTGCCAAACGAGCTTTTCGTTATCTGTGTGTCTAAATACGTAATCGCTAAATATATCAATGGTGTATTGATTTTTAGTTTGCTCGCGCAGCGTAAATTGTAAATGCTGTTGGCTGTATTTTGCTTCAAATAGGCTAGGGTGCGGGGTGCGGTCAGGGAATAATAAGCCGTTAATACAAAATTGGCGGTCGTTTAGTTCATCACCAAAATCGCCACCGTAAGCCCAATAATGCTCACCGTTTTCGTCAGTTTTAGATAAACCTTGGTCTACCCAATCCCAAATAAAGCCACCTTGTAGGCGCGGATATTCTCTAAATGCTTGCCAGTAATCGTCAAAGCTACCTAGGCTGTTACCCATTGCATGGGCGTACTCACATAAAATAAGCGGGCGCGTTTCACCCGGTAGGCTTAGCCATTTTTTTATTGAATATTTTGGTACGGCGTCATCGGCAACATGCGTATCTACACGGGCATACATAGGGCAAATAATGTCGGTTGATGTGGTATTTGCGCCGCCACCTTCGTATTGCACTGGGCGAGAAGGGTCAAAGCTTTTTGACCATCCGTACATAGCATCGTGGTTGGCGCCGTGTCCGCATTCGTTACCCAGTGACCAAATAATAATAGAGGCGTGGTTTTTATCGCGCTCAACCATTTGTGTATAGCGCGACATAAATGCACCAGCCCACTGTGGATCGCTGGCAAGCCTACCCATAGGGAACATGCCATGGGTTTCTATGTTTGCTTCGTCCACTACGTATAAACCTAGCTCGTCGCACAGCTCGTAAAAACGCGGGTGGTTAGGATAGTGAGCAGTACGTACAGCATTAAAGTTATTTTGCTTCATCAGCTTAATATCTTCAATCATGTCGGCGGTGCTTACTGTGTGGCCGTTTTCTGGGTGGTGTTCGTGGCGGTTAACACCGCGAATAAGTAGCGGTTTGCCGTTTAAGCAAAGCTGCCCGTTAAGCATTTCCACTTTTCTAAAACCAATGTTATAGGCTTCAACATCTACTGTGTTGCCTTGCTCATCTAGCAGGCTTACAACGCAGCGGTATAAGTATGGGGTTTCGGCGGTCCACTTTTTAGGGCTTTGTATATCAATTGTTTGAAATACAACATCGCTCCAGCCGCCTTTTTCATCAACGCGTTTATTGTTAGTGCTTTGTATGTGTGGCTCACACAATGCTTGCTCATTATCAAAAACCTGTACTGCTACTTGGTAGTTATTTGGCGCATTTATCGCAGTTTTTATATGTAGCGTTGCATCGCGATAGCAAGCGTCTAAATCGGGGGTTATAAACACATCACGTATTTGGTTTTGTGGTTTTGTAAGTAAGTTAACATCGCGAAAAATACCGCTTAGCCACCACATGTCCTGATCTTCTAAATAACTGCCATCGCTCCAGCGAATAACCATAACGGCAATACGGTTGGTGCCTACTACTAACAGTTCGCTTAAATCAAATTCGCTTGGTAAGCGGCTATCTTGCGAATAACCCACCCATTGACCGTTACACCAAAGGTGAAATGCCGAGTTTACGCCTTCAAAAATAATATGGTTACGCTGCGCTAATTGATCCGCCGTAATAGTAAACTCAGTGCGGTAGCAACCTGTTGGGTTATCGCTTGGTACAAATGGCGGGTTAACTGCAAATGGGTATTTAACATTACAGTAAATAGGTTTATCAAAGCCGTGTAACTGCCAGTTAGAAGGCACAGGAATACTTTGCCAATTTTTGCTTAGTGTTTCACTTAGCAGTGATTCATCAACCGCTTCGGGTTTATCAAATAATTTAAAATCCCATTGGCCGTTTAAACTTTGTTTTTGTGATTGTGTGTTAGTACGGGCATGGTCAACGCTTTTAAATCCATTAAGTGGGCTGTGCGCTTTTACTTGATTAACTTGCACCGAAATTGGGTTTTCCCAATCACGGCGGTTAATTATGTGTTGTAGTGAGTTCATTCGTGTCCTATTGCATGTATGGCAATTATAGTGGCTTAAATATAGCTAAAATAATGCGTTGAGGTTATGCTTAAAGCTCTCTTTTATTTGTCCAAAACTATCATTTTAAATTATGCACAACACTATTGTAGATGTACTCGATATTGGCCCAGAGTGTACAGAGCGGTTTATTGATTTAACCACGCTTTCGCAAATGCCAAACCTTGAAATAGAGCTGGCAGGTTGCTCTAATTTATTGGGTGACTATTGTGTTGCACGTACTAACCCGCTTGAACACACTCTTTTTTATACTTTGGCTGGTCAGGGCACACTTAAAACAGTTAATAACCAATACTCACTAACTGAAAATAGCTTAGCTATATTGCCTGCAAGGCAAAGTTTTGAGGTTAAAATAGCAAGCGAAAAGTGGGATGTGATTTGGCTAAACCTTGCAAACACTAAACGTTGGCAACATTTAAATTTAGCACAGGCTAAGGTATTAACTAATCAGCAATTAGCGCCATTACATTTAGCTATGGAGCTTTTATATAGCGAAAGTAACGCTACTTTGCGCGAAGGTGTTATGCCTATTTTAAGTCATTACTTAAACACTACGCTTCAAAGCGAGCCGCAAATAGGTGGTCAAAACAGATTAACCAGCTTGTTTTTAGAGGTAGAAGAGCGCTTACAGTTTGATTGGACTATAGAGGTTATGTGCGAGCACGTGCATTACTCAGCACCGCATTTACATAGGTTATGCCAAGCTCAATTTGGTAAAAGCCCTATGCAGCAGCTTATTTATTTACGCATTAAACGAGCTAAAAGCTTACTACTAAATACCCGCTGGCCTGTTGCCCATATTGCCGCTTACGTGGGGTATCCTAATATATTTAATTTTTCTAAACGGTTTAAAAAATCAGTGGGTATATCACCAAGTGAATTTAGAAAATAACGTGAGCGGCTCTCTACATTTGAATAAATTTAAGGTATTGTGCGATTTCTTAAATTGCATTTTAGAGTTTTTAGGTAGGTAATGCGCTCAAACTACTTTTTAGTCGTGATACTTTTAGTGCTTGTGCACAGCTTTATTAGCTGTGATGCGGCGGCGTATCATCTGCAAGAAGAAGTTGATCACGTTACGCATGTTCATTCTCAAACAAATGCAAACGATGAAGATGCGCAATCACCTACTGAAATACATGCCCATCAGCATTGCCACTGTGGTTACTACAGTACGCTAAATCACTCTATAAGCCCTGAGCAAAGCCAAGCTACACTGCCTGCGTGCTATAGCGGTTTAAACTATCCACCAGATGTTCCGCCACCAAATTTTTATAGCTAGTTTTTAATTTTAAACACTTTGTAAATAACGGCCTGCGCCTGTGCGCTAAAAGGCTAGTTATGTACAATTTAGGTTGCTTAATTGCGCTTGTTTTTAAAATAGGCGTAGTGATTAAGTCAACTCTGTTTGTTAAAAAACGGACATGCTATATGAACAAAAAACCACTTATGCTGGTGGCGCTACTGTGCGCATTACCAGCAATGAGCGTTTTGGCAAAAAATGAGCCTCAAAACGTATTAACGCTAAAGCAAGCGCTTAAAAATACCGAGCAGCAAAATGCTGAGCTTAAACGCTACCCGTATCATCAAAAAATATTAACGGCGCTTAAAACCCAAGCTGCGCTTTCACCTAATCCTGAGCTGAGTTTTGAAGCTGAAAACTTTTTAGGAACCCACGGCTCCCATGCGTTTTCGGGGGCGCAGTACACGCTGGCTTTAAGCCAATTAATAGAGCTGGGTGATAAACGCCAAAACCGCATTAACTACGCCACGGCAAATATAAAAGCGCAAACAATTGAGTATAAAAATACTCGGTTAGCACTTTTAGCAACCACCGCTGAGCGCTATTACCAAATACTTAAATTTCAGGCGTTAATTGCTTTAAATAGTGAGCGTAAAAACACCGTTAAGCAGGCACTTAACGCAATTGAAAAACGCGCTAAAGCGGGTGCAGCCTCAAGTGCTGATGTAACCCGCATGCGTTATGCATTAAGCCAAGTAGATTTAAATACGCTGATGCTAAATAGCGAATTTGAGCGTGCGCGCTTAGCTCTAACCGAGCTTTGGCAAGAGCCGCAAGTGAGTGATTACTATGCTGGCGATTTATCACAAATAGCTGCTGTTAAAAGTGAAGCAGTGCTACTTGATGCGGTAAATACAGCACCTGAATTTGCACTGCTGCAGCAGCAATATATGCAGCAAACGGCTAATTTGTCGCTGCAACGCTCAAGCGGGCAAAGCGATTTAACCCTGGGGGGGGGCGTGCGATATAACCAGCAAACTAATGCCAGCTCGTTGGTGTTTTCGTTTTCAATGCCGCTGCAATTAAGCAATTCTAATAGCGGTAATATTGAGGCTGCAAAGCATCAACTTACGCTACTCAATGAGCAACAAGGTCAATTACGTATTCAGCTACGCCAGCAAATACGCACTTTGTATACGTATTATCAAGGTAAAACTGCGCAGGCACAGCTATTAACACATCAAGTTATTCCACAAGCACAAACGCTTATAAAACAAAGTTTAAAAAGCTATCAACAAGGGCAAATATCGGTATTGCAATTACTCGACGCACAGCAAGCTCTATTTGATTCTAAACGCGCACTTATCAACATCCATAGCGAGCTATATCAAGTGCTGCTTACCCTTGAGCGTTTAACTGGCCAACCTTTAATTGAGACTCATCAATCATGAATAACACTCTTATCGCATTATTTATAACGCAATTATTTGCACTCCCATTATTAAGTAGCACGGCTATGGCATCTGATAGCCATCACGAAAAAGGTCACGAAGAAGGCCACAAAGACGAACACACACAAAAAGGCCCACACGGCGGATTTTTACTAACCAATAACGCGCTTGATTTAGAGCTTAAGTTAACTCAGTTTGCAGGTAATACCGAGCTGCGAATATATGGCTTTAATAACGATAAAGCTGTGGATATAAACCAGTTAGACGTAACCATAAATGTGCAGCGTTTAAGTGAAGAGCCACAGCTTATTCGCTTTACAGCTGAAGATGACTATTTAGTAAGTACCGTGAGCGTAAACGAGCCGCACTCGTTTAAGCTCGATGTAATGGCAAGTTATAAAGGGCAAAAAATTAACTACCACCATGAGCAAGAAGAAGGGCGTACAACGCTAAGCTCCCAAGCAATTGAACGCGCAGGAATTAAAACCGACATTGCAAAAGCAGGCACGGTTGAGCTAACAGATACTTTATTTGGTGTTATAGCATCCACCGCGCAGAGCACTGTTGAAGTAATGGCGCCTTATACCGGCTTAGTTAACGATATCTTTGTAAGCATTGGTCAAAGCGTTAAAAAAGGCGATAAACTTGCCAGCATTACCAACCGCGAAACCCTACAAAATTACACCATAAAAAGCCCAATTACAGGCGTTATTACCGAGCAATATTTAAAGCGCGGTGAGCTTGCCAACAGCGCATTAATGCAAATAGTAAATCTTGAAACCGTATGGGTCGAGCTCTCGGCTTTTCCTGAAAATATTGAAAAGCTCGCCATAGGACAAAGCGCAAAAGTGTACGATTTACATCATCATTTAAATGCGCAAGGTGAGGTGTTTTACATAGCCCCGATGATGAGCGGCGGGCATATTGCGCGTGCGCGAATCGAGCTTACAAACTTTGATGGTCATTGGCGTCCTGGTATGCATGTTAATAGCGACATTAGTACTGCAAAAGTAGATGCTGCAGTGCGAGTAAAGGCTACAGCTGTGCAGGAATTTAACGGCAAACCTAGTGTGTTTATTAAAAGCGGCAATGTATTTGAAGTCCGCCCTGTAAAGCTTGGTGCTAAAAACAGCGAGTGGGTAGAGGTACTTGAGGGGCTTTCGCCAAATAGTGAGTACGTAACGCAAAATAGTTATGTAATTAAAGCCGATATATTAAAAAGCGGCGCAAGCCACTCACACTAGGAGGCAGCATGATTGATTGGATCGTTTCTTTTGCGGTTAAACGCCGCATGATGGTGCTTGCGCTCACGCTTTTATTTGCAGGCTTTGGTGTATACAACACACAAAATTTAGCGGTTGATGCCGTACCCGATATAACTAATGTGCAAGTGCAAATAAATACAAAAGCACCTGGGTTTACCCCACTTGAAGCAGAGCAGCGTATAACCTATTTAATTGAAACCGCTATGGCGGGCATACCAAAGCTTGATTACACTCGTTCTATTTCGCGTTATGGACTCTCGCAAGTAACGGTTATTTTTAACGAAGGCACCGATATTTACTGGGCGCGCCAGCAAATATCAGAGCGCATCCAAAGTATTCGCTCAGACTTGCCAGCCAACATTGAACCAAATTTAGGGCCAATTGCCAGCGGGCTAGGGGAGATTTTTACTTACTCTGTGCATGCAAATAACGGTGCATTAAAAGATGATGGCACGCCATTTAACGCAGAGGATTTACGTACCCTGCAAGATTGGGTTATTCGCCCGCAGCTATTAAAAGTAAAAGGTGTTACCGAAATAAACAGCCAAGGTGGCTTTGAGCGCCAGTACCAAGTAGCCCCCGTGCCTGAAAAACTACTCGCTTATAAGCTCACGCTAAGCGATGTAATTACTGCACTTAAATTAAATAACAGCAACCAAGGCGCAGGGTTTATAGAACGTTTTGACGGGCAATATTTAGTGCGCTCACCAGGGCAATTAAAAACCATTGATGATATAGCCAATACTGTAGTTGCTAAGCGCGATGATGCACCAGTACGGATTAAAGATGTAGCAAATGTGCGTTTAGGTAAAGAGCTCAGAACCGGCGCTGCTACTTATAATGGTAAAGAAACCGTGCTCGGCACCGCCATGATGCTAATTGGCGAAAACAGCCGCGTAGTGGCAAAAGCCATGGCTGATAAACTCAAAGACGTACAGCTAAGCTTGCCTGAAGGTGTTGTGGTAGAAGCAGTTTATGACCGCACAACCCTTGTTGATAAAACCATAGACACTGTAAAAACTAACCTGTTTGAAGGCGCTGTATTAGTGATTGTTATTTTGCTGCTGTTATTAGGTAATGTAACTGGTGCGCTTATTACGGCAATGGTTATTCCGCTTAGCATGTTATTTGCCATTACCGGTATGGTAGGTAATCGTGTGTCGGGTAACTTAATGAGCTTAGGCGCAATCGACTTTGGTTTAATTGTTGATGGCGCTGTAATTGTAGTTGAAAACTGTTTAAGGCAACTTGGCCTTGCGCAACATAAGCATGGCAGATTGCTTACTTTAAACGAGCGTTTACATGTTGTAACCGCCGCCACTAAAGAAGTATTTAGCCCGGCGGTGTTTGGTATTTTAATTATTATGCTGGTGTATTTACCGCTGTTTGCACTAAGCGGGGTTGAAGGGAAAATGTTTCAGCCAATGGCATTTACCGTTGTTGCTGCATTAGTTGGCGCACTTATTTTTGCCGTTACCTTTGTACCTGCTGCTATTGCGGTATTTGTACGCGGTAGGGTGAGCGAGAGCGAAAATGCGGTTATGCGCGGTATTAAAAAAGGTTATAAACCGCTACTTGGTTTATCGCTAAAACTACCGTGGGTAATGTTAAGCATTGCTGCTGTGCTTGTAATTGCCCTTGGCTTTAAAGTTAAAAATATGGGCGCTGAATTTTTACCACAGCTTGATGAAGGCGATATAGCCATGCACGCACTGCGCATTACCGGCACCGGTATTGAACAATCGGTAAAAATGCAAAAAGAGCTAGAGCAAGCAATTTTAGACATACCTGAAGTTGAAAAAGTATTTTCAAAAATTGGCACTCCAGATGTAGCAAACGATCCTATGCCACCTAACGTTGCCGATACCTTTTTAATGCTAAAGCCGCGCGAACAATGGCCTAATCCTGCTTTAAGTAAAGAAGAACTGGTTAAGCAAATTCGCCTTTTAGTAAATGAAGTACCAGGTAATAATTATGAGTTTACGCAACCTATAGAAATGCGTTTTAACGAGTTAATAGCAGGCGTGCGAGCCGACGTTGCGGTGCGTATTTATGGCGATGATTTATCAACATTAAAACAGTATGGCGAAAAAGCCACAGCCTTGGTGCAAAACATTACTGGCGCAACTGATGTACGCCTTGAGCAAATGGAAGGTTTGCCTACACTTTCGATTACTCCGCTTCGCGATCATATGGCGCTGTTAGGTTTAACAGTAACTGATATACAGCAAAGTGTAAGTGCTGCGGTAGGCGGTGTACAAACCGGGCTTATTTATGAAGGCGATAAACGCTTTTCGTTATTAGTGCGTTTAGATGAGCGCTGGATAAGCGATGTATCACAGCTTGCGCGTTTGCCTGTAGCGGTGCCCAAAAGTGCTAACCCCGACCTTGCATTTGTACCGCTTGGCGAAGTTGCAAATATTAGTATTGATAAAGGGCCTAATCAAATAAACCGCGAAAGCGGTAAGCGTAATGTTGTAGTAACTGCAAATGTAGAAGGGCGTGATTTAGCAAGCTTTGTAAGTGATGCACAAGCCGCTTTAAATTCAGATCTTAATTTACCAAGTGGTTATTGGATTGAATACGGCGGCACATTTGAGCAATTAGAATCGGCAAGTAAGCGGTTATCGCTGGTAGTGCCAGTTACTTTATTGCTTATATTTGGCCTGCTTTACAGTGCGTTTAATTCACTTCGTGATTCGTTAATTATATTTAGCGGCGTACCACTTGCACTGACCGGTGGTGTGCTTGCGTTACTATTACGCGATATGCCGTTATCAATATCGGCAGGCGTGGGATTTATAGCGCTAAGTGGTGTCGCGGTATTAAATGGCGTGGTTATGCTGTCGTTTATTAAACAATTAAGAGCCGATGGGCTTAGTTTAATAGATGCGATACAAACAGGTGCACTTTCGCGCCTGCGCCCAGTACTTATGACCGCTTTAGTGGCAAGTTTAGGGTTTATTCCTATGGCGCTAAATACTGGCACCGGCGCTGAGCTACAAAGGCCATTGGCAACGGTTGTTGTAGGAGGGATTATTTCATCAACCTTACTTACGCTATTAATATTGCCGGCACTTTATAAGCTAGTGCATGCAAAGTTTAATAGGCCTCAAGCAGCTTAGCTAGTTGCAGCTCAATACATAATGTAAAAAGCAGCTGAAATTTCAGCTGCTTTTTGTTGTTAAGTAAACTTTGCAGGTTAATTATATTGAAACAAGTTATCCCAGCGCTCATCCAAAATAGTTTTTGCGTGTTCCAAATTTATTGCGCTATACACATCATTAGTGCACGTTACTAAGCGCATACGCTCCAACTTTTCAAGCGCATCGCTAATTTCAAAATCAAGATCGCACTGGTATTTGCTTTTAAACCAATGCTCTATTTGTTCATCAAGTGTTTGGGCGGTTAAGCCGTTTTCTGATTTTAGTAAAAACGTATACGCAAGCAGGGCTTCTTTTATATCTTCTTCTTCGGCGGCGTCTATAAGGGTGTGAAAAACACCGGCGTTGTTATCAAGGTTTTTAAAGTAGAGGTTATCGCTAAGTGCTTTCATAAATTTAATTTTACGGTTTTTAAACTTACTCCATTCTTTAAAAATAAAGCTGCCAAAAACCCCCATGCCAATAGCAAAGGTAATAAAGTGTTGTTGCGTCATTTCGACAGCTTCACTTCTAAAGCCACCCCAAAAAGCAAACAGAGCAAGCAATAATAAAATTGATGCACCAAGCTTAGTTATAAGTACCACCGCACCGCCAATTAAAGCCGATGAGCCAATAATTGCTTTATCAATAGGGCGCATGCGTACTTCACTGTTGGGAAATAGCATTTCGAGATCTGCTTTTGGCACATTTTGAAACAGCTTAACTATGGTCGAACTTGGCTCAAACCCTAAAGGCATTTTATTTTTAGCTTTAAAATAAGCGCTGTCTTTAAAGCGAATAAACACGGCTACTCGGTCGTAATTAGTAAAGTGCAGCGGTTTTTTACGAAGGCCCCAAAAGCTGGTTATAGTTTCAGTGAGTTGCGACTCGCCACGGCGATAAAAAACCACTTCTTCAAAGTCATCAAATTCAACCTCAAGGCGCACCTTAAATAGTGACTCTTCATTTAATGCATCTTGTAAGTCTTCATTGGTGATCACTTCAAAGTTAGCTGCATTAAGTACCTTAGCAAAATCTTTAGCAAAATCTCGTTGGCACTGCGCTTTTTGATCCTCCGATACTGGAGCTAATGATCGCGTGTCACTATTGGGATCAAACGGTGCGTAGTTGTTTTTAAGTGATTCAAGTGTTGAGTGGTAATCGTAATGAATAAGGCTTGCTAGTAAATCACAAAATTGTTTAAACGATGTTTTTTGTGTACTGCTTTTAAGCTCTTCGCTACACATATCGACAATATCTTGTTTTCTAAAAGGAATAAAACGCGCACTTTGCATAAGTTTTTAACTGCTTTGGTAGGTATTTAACTGCATTGACACATAATAAAATATTCTTATGGATATTACTAATTTGTTAACGCAGTAGGACCTGATAAATTTACTACACTGTTTTCAGCGTGTATTAACCTAAATATGTAATTATTAGCTCATTGAATAATCTTGTTCTTACTGATAAGTGAAAAGGATTTACTATGGCAATTCAAAAAAAGCTAAAAGAAAAAACGCGTAATTTTATTGACTCTAAGCATATGCTTAGCGGTATTACAGTGGCGTCGTTTTTAGAGTCAACCATAGTTCCTATTCCACTTGAAGCAGTGCTTGTGCCTCTTATGCAAGCTCGTCGAGAAAAGCTATGGCTTATAGCATTAATGGCGACCTTAGGCTGCATAGTGGGTGCATTATTTGGTTATGCGCTGGGTTACTATTTATTTGATGCAGTAGGCGATTGGATTATTAATACACTTTCGAGCCCTGAGCAATTTGAAAACGTTAAACAAAAAATGCAAGATCAAGGTTTTTGGTTTGTAATAACACTGGGCATTGTGCCCATTCCGTTTCAAATAGCGATGCTTGCAGCAGGCGCGACTAAGTACTCTATTTGGCTATTTTTATTGGCCTCGGGTATTGCGCGTTCTATTCGTTACTTTGGCCTGGCTATTATTGTTTATTATGCCGGTAATGAAGCTGAGCGAATCATTAGTAAACATAAAACTAAAGCGATGATTGGCATTACTATTTTAGTGTTAGGATTGTGGGGACTTAGTACCGTAGTTTAAGTTTAAACTTGGGGGGATTACGGTTTTCATCTTCGTGATGGTTTTTATTATTGTGCTATAGTTTTCAAATGAAGTACTGAAAAACCTAGCAATTAATATGATTGAAACAGTAAAACTTACCGTTAAACTTTCTAACTTTTATAAAATGCCTTTGATCAATAAAGTTTTAAGTTTAGCTTTATTGATCTATATTGCTATTTTTTCAGCCTACTCCCTAACTAACTTTCCTCCCTTACAAGTTCAAAACAATGTGTACGGTTTTACTACCGATTTTATTAATTTAATTGTCATTATATTTCTGTTTTGGATGGTTCAATGCTCTGAGCTATCTAAAAAAGCATATATTTTTTCTAGTTTTGGTTTATTACTATGGAGCATTGGCACCACGGCAGATGTGCTTGATGAGTTAGTTGTGCAACCTTATTGGATAAGTATTTATTTTGAGGACTTATGCAGAACCAGCGGCATGCTTTTAACTTCCTATGGTTTATTTAAAACTATGCGCTTTGTACAAAGTATTAATAACCGATTAGCGCGTGAGCTCATTATTGACGATTTAACTAAGGTACATAATAGACGTTATTTTTATCAGCACGCTAAAGATGCTCAGCACTCACCTTACGTTATTTTAATTATCGATATAGACCACTTTAAAATGATTAATGATGAGTTTGGTCATGATGTTGGTGATGTAATACTTAAAGAACTAGCAACTAAATACGACAATGCTTTTACGCACCAAAACAAATTTGCTCGCCTCGGTGGTGAAGAATTTGGTGGCTACTTGCCTACAAATAATATGACGCAAGCGTGTGATTTTTCGCAGCAATTAATTGACCTTGCGCACACCATAAATATTCAAAATTCTCGTCACTTAACAGTAAGTATAGGTGTTGCAATGCAAACGCCTAATGAGCCTTTAGATAAAGTAATGAAGCGCGCTGATCAAGCTTTATATTTAGCTAAGAAGAGTGGCCGAGATCGTTTTGAAATTGCCCCGTAAGCGTTTTAATTATATAAAAACACGTCCTTATTGTTTGCACATTTACTACACTTTTTAACGTTTTCGTAAGGAAATGTCAGTGAGGGTAATGCTTTGTAAATCATGAAATTAAAATAGAATGTTTGGGTCATAATGGGGATATTAATAATAAGGAATAACCTTAATGACCAACTCCCTTTTAAAAGCTGCATTACCCTTAAGTCTAATTACTATTTTGTCGGGCTGTGGCTCTGACGATAGCTCAAGCTCTACAGGTTACATCCAATTGTATAACGGCTCTTACAATAGCCCATACACACGTTTGTTTGTTGAAGAAACAGAGCGCTCAGGCGCTGATTTTGCTGATGTGACTACTCGCCATAACTACAGCACAGACACTTATGATGTAAGTTTTGAGTACCTAGATGCTAACGACAGCTATATAACAATTAGCGATCAAGAAATTTCTATTAAGGGTGATAAAACACAGTTAGTAGTAATGAGTGGTAACTTTGATGAGCCTACATTTACAGAGCTTAGCGTACCTATCTCAAGCGATACGGGTGAGTTTAACTTAGGGTTTTACAATATTGCAGGTGAGGATACTAACTACGATATTTACTTAGCAACTGATGATGGCGTATTTGAAAGCGCGACACTTTTTTCATCGGCTCAATATTTAAGTGAGTTAGATCTGCAAAGCGTTGATGAAGGTTATTACACTATTTACATAACAGAAGCGGGCAGCAGTGATGTTGTGTACGAGTCGTCATCTGTTTATTTATACGATGAAGCAAGTTATGTAGCAATGATTCGACCAAGTTATGCAACAGAAGAAGGCGGTATTACGCTTGATGTAGTAACCGATAATAACTACGTTACTGAGCTTAAACATCAATCTGCCCTAGGGCAATTACGTTTTATAAATACCGTTGATGACTACTCGCCAGTAAGCTTTTCTGCTACACGCGGTACAACTGTAAACACAACAAATACAGTCGCTAGTGACTCTTATACCGATTATGTTGAACTTTCGCCCAATAGTTACAGCGTAGCGATGTACGACGAAGAAGGTACAAAACTAGCTGATAACTTTTTAATGACGCTAGAGCGTGAGCAAAGTGCGGTGGGTATTTTTTATAACGACGCAGATAACGGTTTACGTATGATGAGCGTTGAAGAAAATCTAACACCAAGCAGTTACAGCCATACGGTATCGGTTGTAAACCTAATTGAAAGCTACGCAGGGCAGTCGGTTTCAGATGTAGATGTGTACTTTACACTTAACGGCGAAACGGTAGACGACACCAGTAACGTAGTCGATGGCCTAGATAAGTATGACCAAGAAGAGCAGGTTGTAGATAACGAAATTTACACGGTTTATGTTGTTTACGAAGACAACGGCCAGCAAATTGTGCTTATTCAACAAAGCGATATGGACTTTACACAAGAGGGTAACTACATATTGATTTTAGAGCATGATGAAACAACAAGCTCAGGTTATAAAATGACCCTAGAGCGCACTATTACCGATAGTGTTGAATAAATCTAAACATATTAAGTAACATAAAGCCTAAGCACTTTAAGTACTTAGGCTTTTTTATTGAACAAAATTTACCTACTCATTAATAATTAGGTACACTCAGGGCATAATAATTAATATGAGTGTGCCATGGATGATTTAGTTGGGTTAGCCGTCATAGTAATACTGGTTGTAGTTGCCGGTGCTATTTGCGGCTTAATAGCGCTAGTGCAGTTAAATGGATTAAAACAAGAAGTTGCTGTTTTAAGGGCCAAAATAACACATCTACAAACACATAAATCGATATCGCAAAGTGAACCTCAAAGTGAAGCATCTACGGCTCAGGCAGCGCTTTCAAGATCAGAGCCAATTGCTCATAAAGCACAGCCAAACTTAACGTCCCAAAACGCGTCGCCACCTTTAATAAATCAGCCATCAGCGCCTCCTGAAAAAGCCAAACCAGCTGCAGCATCAGCCACAGAATTACTATTTAATAAATTACGCGCAGGGTTTGAAGAGAACTGGATGACCTGGATAGGCGCAATAGCGCTTGCGTTTGGGGGCATCTTTTTAGCTAAATACAGCCTAGAAGCGGGATTACTATCACCTGTAATGAGGCTGAGTTTAGGTGGATTATTTGGGCTTAGCTTAATTGCAGCCGCAGCTTATTTACACCATAAACGCATTGTATTTGAAGGCTTTAATAATTACATACCCGCAGCGCTTGCAAGTGGTGGGTTTATTACTTGTTTTGCTTTAACGCTTTTAGCTTACAGTAGCTACGATATGCTTAGCCCTACCGTGGCATTTTTTGCACTGGCAGTTATTGCAATTAGCGCAAGTGCTATGGCGCTTAGGTTAGGCCCATTATTGGCTGTATTGGGTATTATTGGCGCTTATAGCGTACCAATATGGGTTAATACAGGCAGCGGTAACTTGTTTGCGTTATTTATGTATGTTGGTTTTGTAAGTTTGTCGGCTGCGTTAGTTGCACATAAAGTGCAGCGAGCTTGGTTGTGGTATTTATTATGGGCAGGGCACATTGGCTGGTATTTAGTTGGTTTTACGCTACTTGAAGTTAATACCGTTTGGTTAATGGGGGCATTTGCTTTACTTAGTATTGTAGGGTTAATTGCTATACCGCGCTTAGGTCTAAAACTGAATGTTATTGAACATCGCCCGCACAGTTTAAAACGTTTAATTAAAGTGCTTCCAGATCATGCATTATTACTCGCCTTTATAGCGCCCTTAATATTTACCATGTTAATAAGTCACTTTGATATGCAGTGGCAAGCAATCGGCGTGTTGAGTATTGTATTGGTGTTGTTTTTAGTCCTTAAAAATAGCCGCTGGGATATTTGGCAGGGCGTAGCGTTAGTTATTTCAACGCTATTAGTTATAAGTGCTGAACGCACGCATCTTTCGCCAAATCTATTTGATGACGCACTCTTTATATTCAAAAATGAGTATGGTTTGGGTTTATTACTCGGATTGTTACTTACTACTTTTGGGCTTTATTACGGTAAAAAACAAATTAAGCGTTTAGCGTTTCATATTACGGGGGCATTTAGTGTATTTGTAATGATAGCTACTTTATATACGCTTATTCCTAATTTTGCGCTAAGTACTGCATATCCGCTTTGGGCCGTTGTATTGTTTATAGTGGCAGCTATTTTAATAAATCTCGCGCAGCATAATACAACGCTATTTCAGCGTTTTACTTATTGGGTAGGGGCTAATGCCAATATTACGTTAGCAATTACCATGCTATTAAGTGACAGCGGCCTAACCATTTCACTTGCTGTACAAGTATTACTTATAAGCGTACTTATAAAACGCTATAACGTGCCTATGCCACATTGGCCTATAAAAGCCTTGGTTGCTGCGTTATTACTGCGCTTAACGCTTGCGCCTTGGACACCAAGCTACGATGCGTTAACGGTATTTGGTTTGCATTGGAGTATTGTGGTTTATCCGTTATGTATTGCGTTATTTTTTGCCGCAGCTAAGTGCTTTGACTCATCAAAACTTAAAATATGGCTCGAAGGTGCAGCCCTTCATTGTTTAGCGCTTTTTATTACTACCGAAACAAGTTATCAGTTAGTAGGGCATTATCCGCAATTTGATTCACTTAACTTTTACGAACAAATACTCCTTACCTGTAACTGGCTGGCATTAGGGTGTGTGTATTTACACAGAGCAAAACTTGCCGGTACTTTAGCTAAGTTATATAAAGTGGCGGGTTTTGCACTTGCGGGGTTAGCAGGGCTTTTTGCTATTAAAACACTACTTGACGATAACCCATTATTTGAATCACTTTACATAGGTGAGCTGCCAATATTTAACTGGTTATTACTATTGTGGTTAGTACCTGCAGGATTAACGCTTTGGCTGGCCAAGCTTGTAAAACCAATAAATGCTAAAGCTACGCCATTTATATTGGCCGTTGCGGGTGGCTTTATATTATTGGCAATAAACAGCTTTATTCGTCAGTACTGGCAAGGTCCTTACATATACTTATCAAAAGGGGCGAGCAATGCAGAGCTTTATAGTTACTCTGTTATTTGGTTAGTATTGGGGGCGGGTACTGTTATTTTTGGTCATTTAAAAAATCAATTATTAATACAAAAAGTAGGCCTAGGGATACTAGCTGCAGTTATTGTTAAAGTGTTTTTAATTGATATGGCTAACTTGGAGGGCTTACTTAAAGCGCTTTCGTTTATTGGATTAGGGCTTTCGTTGGTCGGGTTAAGTTGGTTGTTCCAAAAGCTTAGAAGCCGAGTAAATCAAGTTTAACTTTATGAATACTTTATAAAGCAAAGCCCAGTGAAGATACTGGGCTTTTTGTTTTACGCTATTACTTGATAGCTTTTAACTAGAACACTTTTTACTAGAATACTTTTAACTAGATCACTTTTTACTAGCTTATTATGTACTGTGATTAAGCAGTGCCTTTAGTTTGCCAGGTTTAATTGGCTTACTTAAATAATGAATATTAGCGGCTTTGGTTTCCTGTTTAAGCTCGGTGTCGCGCACTGCGGTAATTAAAATAGCAGGGACTTGGCTTTGCCAAATTTCGCGCAGGGTTTTAATTAGCGTTATGCCATCGCAGTCGCTACCTAATTGATAGTCCATTAAAATAACATCGGGTGCACCGTTTTCTTTAGCATGCGCCAGTACATTATCTACGTTATCAAAAAGGGTGTAATTAGCTTGCCACTTTTTAAGTAAGCTTGCCATTGCTGCTAAATTTTCAGGGTCGTCGTCTACGGCAACAATATTAATTGCTGCACGGTTTTCTATTAGGCTGTTTGTAGTACTTTTTTGTTGTACAAACTGCTCTTCGCCATAAGGTACTTCAATGCTAAAGCGGCTACCTTTATTAGGTTCAGAGTGCACATCAAGCGGCAAGCTTAGTAAGTCAGCCATACGTTTTACCACACCTAGGCCTAAGCCTACGCCTTTGTTATCGCCCGACTCAACACGGTAAAAGTCGTTAAATATTTTAGCTTGCTCTATTTCGCTAATACCTGGGCCTGTATCCCATACTTCTATTCGTAAATTGTGTTTTCGGTTCCTACAGGCAATTAATACACGGCCATTATCGGTGTATTTAACTGCATTAGAGACCAAGTTTTGAATAATTCGGCGCAGATAGGTTATATCGCTGTGCACAATTTGCTGGTTTGAACGCACACTAAGCTTAAGGCCTTTATCACTTGATAAAATAGCGTATTCACTTTGTAGTGGGGCTAAAATATCTTCAATATAAAAGTGGCGAGGGGTAGGGGTCATAGCGCCTTGCTCAAGCTTAGCTATTTCAAGCAATGCCGACATTAAATGCACGGTTGAATCGAGACTGTCGCCTAGTTTTTCAAAGCTGTTTTGGTTAGTGCTGTCGAGCTGTTTTTCGTCAATGGCGGCAAGGTATAAACGTGCTGCATTTAACGGCTGTAAAATGTCGTGGCTTGCCAGCGCTAAAAAACGCGTTTTACTGTCGTTGGCTTGCTCTGCTTCTCGTTTAGCTAAAGTAAGTGCTTGCTCGGTTTGTACACGGCTATCTATTTGAGCTTGTAAGTCTTTATTAATAGTTTGCACTTCTTGAGTACGTGCTTCTATGCGGTTTTCAAGATCCATGTTTACTTCTTCAAGCGCATTTTGCGTACTTATGTGGTTTGTAATATCTGAAAAGCTGGTAACAAATCCGCCATCGGGCAGCGGATTACCAATCATTTCGTATACTTGGCCATTACGACGGTGGCGAATAAAATGATGCGAGCTGCCATATTTTAAATGCTGTACACGTTTTTCTACTTGGCGTTCTATTTCACCGGGGCCACATTCACCACGGTTAGCGTTGTATCTAATAATGTCTTCTATGGGTTGGCCTACTTCTAAAAAGCCTTCAGGGTAGCCAAACATTTCATTGTAGCGTTTGTTCCATGCAACGAGTTTTAAATCTTTATCAACAACTGAAATACCGTGGCTTAAATTTTCGAGTGAGGTAAATAACAGGTTTTGATTAAATTGCAGCGCTTGTGTGGTTTCGTCAAAAAAGTTTACTACTTCTTCAAACGCCATACGTTTACCCGACGATACCGTATGTATTAATGCTTGCGCTGACGATGCACCAAGCACGCCTGTTAACGCGCGTTCGCAGTAGGCTATAAATTCAGGCTCTGGGTGTGCGTTGTTATCGCTTAAATGATGGGCGAGTGCGTAATGGGCCAATACTTGTTGGCTGCGCTGAATACCTAGAAATGTTTGCAGTAGTATTTTAAAGTCGTAAACGGTGGCTTTTACGTCTTTATTTAAGCGCCTTGATAAAATAGCCTGATCTTTAGGGTTAACAAAAGCAGCGGCCTGAATTTTATCAATTAAGCGCTCCTCAGCCCCAAGTGAAAAACTAATATAACAACCAATATTGGCAAACAAAGCTATCAAGGTTCCACGCGTTATAAGCGTTTGTTGCAGCTCGCTATCAAGGGTTGTACCTGCATCGAGTATTGGCAGCATTAAAAATAGTATCCAGCAAATAAAGCCTGCTACTAAACCCGCATACACCCCATAAGCATGACCTTTTCGCCAGTATAAACCACCCACAATAGAGGGCAGCAATTGGGTAACAAGTGAAAACGCCACCAAGCCCATACTGGCCAGTGCGCTACTATGGCCAAACCATTGCTGATAGAAATAGGCCAAAATTAATATGCCTGCAATAGCAAAGCGCCTTACAAGTAATATACGAGACTTATAACTGCTGGTAATTAAGTTACGTTTAAACTTTCTACGCAGCATTAACGGCAGTACCACATCGTTTGAGATCATCGTGCTTAATGTAAGCGTTGCTACCACTATCATTGCGGTGGCGGCCGATAGTCCACCTATAAATACAAAGGTGGTTAAAAAAGCGTTGTCGTTAATTAGCGGTAGGGCAAGTACAAAGCTGTCGGGTGAATAGCCGCTGCCAATTGCAGGATGAATGGCCGCAGTCGCGATAGGTAAAATCATTGCGGCTGTTAGTAGTAAATACAGCGGAAAAGCCCAGCGAGCAGTAAGTAAGTGGCGTTTGTTTTGGTTGTCGACCACGGTTACATGAAACTGGCGAGGCAAACATATAATAGCCGCTGCAGCCATTAAAGACTGGCCAATAAAGTTAAAGCTAAAAAAGTTAAAATCGCTCCAGTGACCCCAAATAGACTCAGTTACTTTGTTCGTGGTGGCTTCGGGTAAATTAAAAAGTGTAAATACTGCAAGCCCCGCAACGGCAATAAGAGCAATAAGTTTGATCATAGATTCAAATGCAACAGCGAGCATTAAGCCAGAGCGATATTCAGTTACATCAACTTTGCGAGTACCAAAAAATATAGCAAATAAAGCCATAATTAGTGTGGCAGAAAGCGCGAGCATATCGCCGGATATTTTATTACTGTTTTGCAAAAGTAAAAAGCTTGTACTAAGCGCTTTTAATTGCAGTGCAATGTAGGGAATGGTTGCCAGTAATGCGATTACAGTAACCATTATTGCTGTAGTTTGACGTTTGCCGTAACGAGCTGAAATAAAGTCAGCAATAGTCGTTATATTTTGTTTTTTACTTACCAGTACCAGCTTACGTAAAAATCCTTGGCCGAATAAAAACAGCAACGCAGGGCCTAATAATATTGGCAAGTAACTCCAACTGCTGGTGGCGGCTGTTCCTACCGAACCGTAATAAGTCCAAGAGGTACAGTAAATCCCGAGTGAGAGTGAATACACAAATGGGTGATGGCTAATACGCTTTGCTAAAGGGGTTGTTTTATCGCCCCAATTGGCAAGCCAAAACAGCACACCTATATAACTTAAAGCAACAATAATGAGTACGGCAGTCATGTTGTTATTAAACCTTATTATTTTAAATAGTCCCTCATCCCTATGAGGGATTAACACAATACCAGAACTGGGGTTAAGTGTGAGGGTTGAATTTAAAATAAAACTTTTATTTTATTTATATCTTACTGAATATTAACAGTAAAAATAAAAACACCCTTGAGCATTAGACTAATGTCGCATTAATGACCAACTTATCAATTTAATCATAAAGCCAGCTTACAAAAACAGCCTAAGCAATTGAAATAATATAAAAATATATAAAACACGCTTGAATGATAAATACAGTTTACGTAAACGTTAACAGGCTGTTACGACTATGGTCTCAATTCAATATGTAACCAGCGTTGCTAAATTGGTAAGCGAAGATAAAAAACCACTCATCGCGATATTGCGGTGCTTAAAGGGGAAAACAAAAATGGCTTTTAAAGATGAAGAACAAGCAAAAGCTTATTGGGCAGAAAACATTTCGCTGTTATTTAAACTGTTAGCAGTGTGGTTTGTCGTGTCTTTTGGCTTTGGCATATTACTGGTTGATGTACTTAATGAAGTACGTTTTTTTGGGTTTAAACTTGGCTTCTGGTTCGCCCAGCAAGGCGCGATTTATACCTTTGTTGCTTTGATTTTTGTGTACGTTTTCAAAATGAATACGTTAGATAAAAAATACGGCGTAGACGAATAGGAGCTAAGCAATGGATGTTCAAACACTCACGTTTTTAATTGTTGGTTTAAGCTTTGCGCTTTATATCGGCATAGCAATATGGGCCCGAGCGGGTTCAACCAAAGAGTTTTATGTAGCAGGCGGCGGCGTACCTCCTCTTGCTAATGGTATGGCAACAGCTGCCGATTGGATGAGCGCCGCGTCGTTTATTTCAATGGCGGGTATTATTTCGTTTGCAGGTTACGATGGCAGCGTTTACTTAATGGGGTGGACAGGTGGTTATGTACTATTAGCCATGTGTTTAGCGCCTTACTTACGTAAATTCGGCAAGTTTACTGTGCCAGACTTTATTGGCGACCGTTACTATTCACGTACCGCGCGTTTAGTTGCTATTTTTTGTGCCATATTCATTTGTTTCACTTATATAGCAGGGCAAATGCGTGGCGTAGGCGTGGTATTTTCACGCTTTTTAGAAGTAGAAATTGAAACCGGTGTTTACATTGGTATGGTGATTGTATTCTTTTATGCGGTACTTGGCGGCATGAAAGGCATTACCTACACACAAGTAGCGCAGTATTGTGTACTTGTATTTGCCTACCTTGTACCAGCCATTTTTATCTCGATGATGATGACGGGTCATTTCTTTCCGCAAACCGGTTTTGGTGCCACACTAATTGGCAGCGACGGCGTGTACGTACTTGATAAACTAGACGGCTTAAGCGCTGAACTTGGTTTTGCACAATATACCGAAGGCTCTAAGAGCATGATTGACGTGTTCGCTATTACTGGTGCGTTAATGGTAGGTACTGCTGGTTTACCACATGTAATTGTACGCTTTTTCACTGTACCTCGCGTAAAAGACACACGTATTTCTGCTGCATGGACTCTTGTGTTCATCGCGATTGTTTACACAACAGCACCTGCGGTTGCAGCCTTTGCTCGTGTAAACATGGTTGATACTATTAATGGTAAAGACGGTAGCGGTACAGCTTACGCAGAAGCACCAGGATGGATTAAAAACTGGGAACGCACAGGTTTAATTACATTTGATGATAAAAACGGCGATGGCAAAATGTTCTACACGGCGGGTAAAATCACCGATCCGAACAGTGCTAACGAAGTAAATGTAGACCGCGACATTATGGTATTAGCAAATCCAGAAATTGCTAATTTACCAGCATGGGTAATCGCACTTGTAGCTGCCGGTGGTATTGCCGCTGCACTGTCTACAACAGCAGGTTTACTATTGGTTATTTCGACCTCCGTTTCGCACGATTTACTCAAGCGAACCCTCAAGCCCGACATTACCGACAAGCAAGAGTTACTTGCAGCAAGGTTGGCAGCCATGGTCGCTATTGTTATCTCCGCGTACTTTGGTATTAACCCGCCTGGATTTGTGGCATCGGTAGTGGCATTTGCTTTCGGCTTGGCGGCAGCGAGTTTCTTCCCAGCAATTATTATGGGTATATTCTCTAAAACAATGAACCGAGAGGGCGCAATTGCAGGCATGGTAACGGGTATTGGCTTTACCGCTGCGTATATCATCTTCTTCAAGTTTGTAAGCCCAGAGCTAAACAACCCTGAACATTGGTTTTTAGGTATTTCGCCTGAAGGTATTGGCTTAATTGGTATGATTATTAACTTTGTAGTAGCTGCAGTTGTTCTTAAATTTACTCAAGCTACACCTATTGAAATTCAAGAAATGGTAGAAGGTATTCGTAACCCTAAAGGGTCAGCTGAAGCGCACGATCACTAGGCAACATTTACAGATATAGTAAAAAAATATAAAGCACCAAAAGCCCGACTTTAGTCGGGCTTTTTATTTGTTTAATAAATAAGTACATTAGATTGGTACATCACCATTTAAAGAGCGAATACAATGAGTGTAGAACAACAAGAGATAGCCCAATACGTTTGTTTGCAAGCGCCTTTTACTATGCTTGATAGCAGCGCATGCGAATACTTTGTAAATCATCTTGATATTATTTACCTTACCCGCGAAAACCAGACTCAGTGGTTACAAAGTGAAAACCCTAAACTATTTTTAATTCGCTCTGGTTTGTACGACCTAGTTGATGGCAAGGGCGATGTTGTTACGCGCTTAGCGCAAGGTGACTATTTTGGTTTTCCGTCGCTGTTAACCGGTGAGGCAATTCAAAATAGGTTAGAAGTACAAAAAGAGGGCATAGTGTATATGCTCTCTCAAACGCATTTTGATTTTTTACGCAGAGAATATAAATCGTTTGAGCAATACTTTGTACGCGCTCATGCTAACCGGTTGTTGTCATCGCATTATAAAAGTAAAAACGATAGCTGGTCGGAACGTAAAATATCAGAGCTGATGACGCGCACAGCAATTACGCTTACGCCCGATGCAAGTATTAGGCAAAGCGCTAAAAAAATGAAAGAGCATGGCGTCTCGTCAATAATGATAACGCAGCACGCGCACTTAGTAGGGGTGGTGACCGACCGCGATTTACGCAACCGAGTACTTGCCGACGAGGTAGATCCACAAGACGCAGTAAGCAGTATTATGACCGCCAAACCTAAGTTTATATTTGAAAATAACCGGGTGTTTTCGGCGCTGCACTTAATGCTTAAATACAATATTCACCATTTGCCCGTGCTTGACGAAAACCATAACCCGATAGGGATGATAACCAGCACCGATTTACTGCGCCAACAAAAAAGTGACCCCGTACAGCTTATTGGGCGCATATATAAAGCGCACACTGTTACTGATTTAAAACGCTACGCTAAAGAAATTCCCGAACTTTTGCGTAGTTTTTCGTACAACATTGACGACATATCGCTAATTGGTAAATTACTCAGTGGTTTAACCGATGCGCTTACATCGCGCCTGATTCACTTATTTCAAGAAGAGCATGGCGCAGCGCCAACCAGCTTTAGTTTTATTTGCTTTGGCTCGCAAGCACGCGAAGAACAAACCCTGCATTCAGATCAAGATAACGGCTTATTACTCCCTAACGACTTAACCACCGAGCAACACGCTTACTTTAAAAGTATGGGGGAGTTTGTATGCGAGAATTTAGTTGAGTGCGGCATTAGGCGTTGCCCAGGTAATATTATGGCAAGCAGTGATGAGTGCCGTATGAGCGTAAACGACTGGAGCGAGCGCTTTTTTAAATGGATAAAAAGCCCCACACCCAATGCAATGCTTAACTGTAAGATATTTTTTGACCTGCGATTTATTGAAGGTTCAAACGCTTTATACACGGCTTTTTGCGAGCAACTAATTCGTATATCGCGTAACGACTTATTCTATGCCGCAATGGCAACCGACATAAGCAGCAACAGCGTGCCAATTGGTTTATTTAATAAATTTAAAACCGAAAAAACAGATCAAAATAATAAATACATAGATTTAAAAAAACGCGGTGTTGTAATTATAAATGACATAGTGCGGTTATACGCTTTAAAAGCGGGTATTAGGCGCGCCAACACGCAAGAACGATTAGACGCACTACTAAAATATAAACTGATCAGTAAAGAAGATATATACAACCTAAAAGACTGCTGGCGGTTCTTAACGCAGCTTCGCTTGAGTACACAAATAAACGAAGAAGGCTTACCGAGTAATTGTATTAATCCTAATAAATTAAACTCACTAGAGCGCCATCAACTAAAAGAAGCGTTTTACCTTGTTAAACAAGCGCAGCAAGCCGCCGCGTTTAAGTTTGCTCGCGGCAGTTTATAATGATGGATTACTAACATGGTAAAAAAGCTGCTCACTCGGTATTTAAAGCGCCGTAAATTACTAGGCAAAAATGCCTTACAACAACGTTATTTGGTGATTGATTTAGAGCTCACAGGCCTTGATGCAAAACAGCATGAAATTGTATCGGTAGCGTGGGTGATAATAGATAACCAATGTATAAAAATGAGCGAGTCGCAGCACCTTATAAATAAAGACGTAAAAAGCCTTGAGCAAAGTCCTGTTTTTCATGGGATTAGCGACGATGCTATAACAAAAGGACAGAGCTTGTGCAGTATATTAACGCAACTAAGCAGCCATTTTAGCGACTGTATTTTAGTGTTTCATAATGCCATACTCGACTGGGGTTTTTTAAAAATAGCGCTTAAAAATGCCAATATAACAATACGGCCTAAACTGATACTCGACACACTGCATATTGAGCAAAAGCGCTTACTCCATCATTCAACTGAAATAAAACAAGATGATTTAACCCTTAATGCTTGCCGCACACGTTATGAGTTACCAAGCTATCATTGCCATCACGCACTGACCGATGCACAAGCCACTGCCGAGTTACTGCTAGCCCAGTGCCATCAAATAAGCCGTGGCAAAGAGTTAAAAGTAGGCGAGTTGATGTAGGTTGGCTGTAGGCGGGGCTTTATGCCGCGCGAGATAAACTCCCGCCTACAATAAAGAGCAGTTTACTTTTATTGTTATCCGTATAACTATAGGTACAGTTACGTAATCATTATCTAACTAATCACTTCAAGGACGATCATGAAACTCATCACTGCCATTTTCTTAACCTTATTCCCACTCATCACTTTTGCTAATTCAAGCTTACCTGCTAATCGTCATATTGCAGTGCAGGGTATTGCAGAGGTATTAGCAAAGCCCGATATGGCTAAGATTTCTTTTGAAGTAATAAGCTTTAAAGACAAATCACTTGATGCAAAACGTGATGTTGATGATCGAGTAAATTTGTTACTTAAAGGATTAAGCAAGTACGGTGTTAAGGAGACGGATGTTTCTGCTACAAGCCTGTTAACTTACAATGATGACGACAAGTTTAATGTCGAGAGCGGTACAGCAATTAATGCAGGATATGTAGCAACAAGAACACTTAAAGTAACATTAAGAAATATTGAAAAGTTGAATGATTTTATCGATTTTGCATTAAGTGTAAAAATTAATGAACTGACGAATATTGAGCTTATGTCTTCAAAAGCCGCGCAGTTAGAAGCTGAAGCAACACAAGGCGCAATAGATAACGCTATAGTTAAAGGGGGTAAGCTTGCTAAAGCATTTGGCGCAGAGCTTGGAAAAATTTACAGCATTAATTCAAATTCTAACCGTCCAAGTTATGGTTATGGCGCAGATAATTTTGAGAGAATAGTTGTAACCGGTTCTAAAGTTACTAGAAATCCATTTGAGCAAGGTAGATACCTGCAAGAAACTATTACATTTAAATCATCAATAAACGTGGTGTTTGATTTAGAAGTAAATGATTAAGTTGAAATTTTCATTTCAAATACATTTTCATAATGTAAGCTGGCTTTAAGTTTTTGATTAATTTGAAGGTAGCCATATTATGAGCGATGAAAATAACACGTTAAAAGCACAAACTGAGGCAAAAATAGCAGCAGGGCGTAAAGGTAATCCTGATTTTATGAAAGGTGTTGATGAAACGATTGCACAAGCAAAAGCGTTTCAACAAGGTGCTAATGCACTTGATTTAAACCAAATCGCACCAAGTTTTGAGTTACCAAATCAACATGGTCAATCGGTGCAGTTAACTGAGTTACTTGCTAAAGGGCCTGTGGTTGTTACTTTTTATCGTGGAAGTTGGTGTCCGTACTGTAATTTACAGCTCAAAGCGCTTCAAGCACGTTTACCTGAAATTCATGCTTTAGGCGCACAATTGGTGGCTATTAGCCCGCAAGTACCCGATGGCTCAATGAGCGAAAGCGATATAAGTAAAATGGATTTTTTAGTGCTGTCGGACCAAAATGCCGATGTAGCAGCAAGCTACGGAGTAGCATGGCAAGTACCCACATTTTTACTAGAGCATATGCGAGTAGACCGAGGCCTAGATTTAGAGTCGGTGAACAATGGCAATAGTAGTGTTTTACCGATCCCTGCCACCTTTGTTTTAGATAAACAAGGTAAAGTAACTTGGCGTTATGTTGATGTTGATTATCGTACTCGTTCTGAGCCAGAAGATATAATTAACGCTTTGAAAAATTTAGTATAAAAAACTTAATTTAAAAAGTCAGAACCCTCGAAGAGCTTGCAATGCCTAAGCTCTTTAACCTTAATTTAAAGTTTCTAATGCTTCCCTCTTATAATCAGATGCAAGGTCGATTACAATACAGACATCTAAAAGGCGTATTGCCTTTATCTGCACGCTAAAAGAGTGGATTTTATATTTCATGGCAATCAAACTTGCAATTAATGGTTTTGGTCGTATTGGTCGAAATATTGTCCGCGCGTTATACGAGTCTGGTTTGAGCGACGATATAAAAATTGTTGCGATTAACGAACTTGCTGATCCTGAAGCTATTGCTCATTTATTAAAATACGACACATCCCACGGTCGTTTTTCTTTTCCTGTAAAACTTGGTGAAGACACCATTAGTGTTGCAGGCGATACCATTGCACTTTTTTGTGAAGAAAACCCAATTGAATTACCTTGGCAAACGCTCGATGTAGACGTTGTACTTGAATGTACGGGTGTTTATCACTCGCGTGAACATGCGCAGTTACATATTACCGCAGGCGCTAAAAAGGTGTTGTTTTCGCATCCGGCCGATAACGATGTTGATGCTACGATTGTGTATGGCATTAACGACGATGAGCTTAAAAACGAACACACAATTGTGTCTAACGGCTCGTGTACAACTAACTGTGTTGTGCCGGTTATTAAAGTATTAGATGATGCATTTGGTATTGAGTCGGGCGCTATTACAACGATTCATGCGTCGATGAACGATCAACAAGTGATTGATGGTTATCATCATGATTTACGCCGTACTCGCGCTGCAAGCCAATCAATTATTCCAGTTGATACAAAGCTCGCTCGTGGTATAGACCGTATTTTACCTAAATTTAAAGGCCGTTTTGAAGCCATCGCCGTACGTGTACCTACTATAAATGTCACGGCAATGGATTTAAGTGTAACGGTTAATACCGATGTAGATTTAAATGCAGTAAATAATGCACTTAAAGCACAAGCAAAAGACCGCTTAGAAGGTATTTTAAGTTATACCGAAGAGCCGCTTGTATCGGTTGATTTTAATCACGACCCACATTCTTGTATTATTGATGGCACACAAACACGTGTTAGTCATAAACGACTGATAAAGTTATTAGTATGGTGTGATAACGAATGGGGTTTTGCTAATCGTATGCTCGACACAGCGCGTGCTATGATGGCAGTGAATAAGTAATTTATTAATATAATAATTTTAAACGTATTTTTCAGGTTCAGTATCGTTAACTAAGGAGATGTTCATGTCGGTCATAAAAATGGCAGATTTAGATTTAAACGGCAAACGCGTATTAATTCGTGAAGATTTAAATGTACCAGTTAAAGCAGGTAAAGTGACGTCAGATGCGCGTATTCGTGCAGCACTACCTACTATTAAACTAGCCCTTGAAAAAGGCGCTAAAGTAATGGTTATGTCACACCTTGGCCGTCCTACGGAAGGGGAATACGATGAAGCGTTTTCGCTTGCACCTGTAGCTAATTACTTAAACGATGCCCTAGAGCAAACTGTACGTTTAGAAAAAGATTACCTAAACGGTGTTGATATTGCTGATAACGAAGTGGTTGTTTTTGAAAATGTGCGCTTTAACAAAGGCGAGAAGAAAAACGACGAAGCGTTATCTAAGCAACTAGCTGCACTGTGTGATGTATATGTAATGGATGCATTTGGTACGGCTCACCGTGCACAAGCGTCTACCCATGGCGTTGGCTTATTTGCCGATGTTGCATGTGCAGGTCCGCTGTTATCGGCTGAGCTCGAAGCGTTAGGCAAAGCACTTGATAATCCAGCGCGTCCATTAGTGGCGATTGTTGGTGGTTCTAAAGTATCCACTAAGCTAACCGTTTTAGATTCACTTTCTAAAATTGTTGACCAATTAGTTACCGGCGGCGGTATTGCAAATACCTTTATTGCTGCATCAGGTAGCCCAGTTGGTAAGTCGCTTTACGAACCTGATTTAATGGATGAAGCGAATCGTTTATGTGCAGCAGCGATTGCTAATAATGGTGAAATTCCGGTACCGACTGACGTAGTGGTTGGTAATGAGTTTTCTGAATCTGCTGTAGCTACGCTTAAAGATGTAAGCGAAGTAACAAGCAATGATATGATTTTTGATATTGGCCCTGATACAGCGAGCAAGCTTGCAAAAATTATTGCAAATGCAGGCACTGTTGTATGGAATGGCCCAGTTGGCGTGTTCGAGTTTGACCAGTTTGGTAATGGTACTCGTGCTATTGCACAAGCAATTGCTAACTCAAATGCGTTTTCAATCGCCGGTGGTGGTGATACCTTAGCCGCAATTGATAAATACGGCATTGCCGATAAAGTTTCTTATATTTCTACTGGTGGTGGTGCGTTCTTAGAGTTTTTAGAAGGCAAAAAACTTCCAGCAGTTGAAATGCTAGAGTCGCGCGCTAAGTAATTTTAGTAGCGTAAGGTGAGGGGGTAATAGCCCTCACCGACAATTAATTATTAAATACCTCTCACCCTAATTTAATAGTTAATTTAGACGGAATATTACTGCAAAGCAGTGGTTTTTCGTGGCGTTGTTATAACGCCAAACTAACACATCCGTTCAAACTAGATGGTAGGGAACTACTGTCGATAAATTGGAGAATACCCAATGGCTTTAATCAGTATGCGACAACTTTTAGATCATGCAGCAGAGCATGGTTACGGCGTACCTGCTTTTAACGTTAATAACCAAGAGCAAATGCGCGCAATAATGGAAGCGGCTGACAAAACAAACAGCCCAGTAATTGTTCAAGGATCAGCTGGCGCACGTGCTTATGCTGGTGCTCCATTTATTCGTCATATGATTTTAGCAGCCGTTGAAGAATGGCCACATATCCCAGTTGTAATGCATCAAGATCACGGCACATCGCCAGGTGTATGTCAGCGTTCAATTCAGCTTGGTTTTTCATCAGTAATGATGGATGGCTCGTTAATGAGCGACGGCAAAACTCCTTCAAGCTACGAATACAATGTAGAAGTAACGCGCGAAACAGTTGCGATGGCGCATGCCTGTGGCGTATCGGTTGAAGGCGAGCTAGGTGTACTTGGTTCACTTGAAACAGGTGAAGCTGGCGAAGAAGATGGCGTTGGCGCAGAAGGGTTATTAACAACGGATCAAATGCTAACAGACCCTGAAGAAGCGGCTGATTTTGTAAATAAAACACACGTTGATGCGCTTGCAATTGCTTGCGGTACTTCACACGGTGCTTATAAATTTACTCGCCCACCAACAGATGACATTTTAGCGATTGATCGCATTAAAGCGATTCATGCTCGTATTCCTAACACGCACTTAGTGATGCATGGCTCATCTTCAGTTCCTCAAGAGTGGTTAGAAATTATTAATCAGTACGGTGGCGAAATTCCAGAAACTTATGGTGTGCCAGTTGAGCAGATTGTTGAAGGCATTAAGTTTGGTGTTCGCAAGGTAAATATTGATACCGATTTACGTTTAGCATCTACCGGTGCAATTCGCCGTCATATGGCGCTTAACCCATCTAACTTCGATCCACGTAAATACCTAGCTGAAGCGACTAAAGCAATGACAGAGATTTGCGTTGCACGCTATAACTCGTTTGGTACTTCTGGCCAGGCTAGTAAAATTAAGCCAATTTCACTTGATGAAATGCACCTTAAATACTTAAGCGGCGAACTAGACCCTAAAATTAGATAATAGATCAATTTATAATTGATCATTATTAGGGCCTGTTTATCTTTCGAGGTTGAATTTGCAGCAGTATGTTTGGTATTTAGGCAAGGCAGAGCCTATGCAGTGTGGTTATTCCCCTTAAATAGGCGATAACGTGGAATAAATGCCAAACATGCGCTGCCCGAAGGGTTCTGCCTAGGGGCAATTTACTCTTTGTTGCCTACATGGATGTAGGTAAGGGGCGTGAGCAGGACGCGGAAGCTTTGCTCGGTTTTTACTTAGCCCGCTAGGTTACAAACCTCACGCCGCGATTAAATCGCCCCTAGATTGAACAAATTTTAATCCTGAAAGGTCAACAGGCCCTAAGCCAGTAACTTTGTTGCTGGCTTTTTTAATGTCAGCCCTTTTTATATTACAGATTACGGTTTTTTGATCAGATCACTGCATTACCAACGCGGAATTTTGGGATCACGCATTTACTAACACAGCCTTTTTCGGATCATTACTTTACTAAGCCAAATACACTTTAATGCTATTTTGGGCTCTGAGATAATTTGATCGTTATTTATTTGTACAAACAATCAACAACTTATTGCTTTGACTAGGTACAACTCTGATCTGAGGGGGGATCGGCTTGGTAAAAATCTGATCCTTTATTTGGGGCTTAGTAAAATTTAGATCTATTTTTGAGCGTATTGTTTGTTACACAGACGGGTTTGTTGATTTTAAAAGGGCTTTAAAGCTACTTTTAAACGATCGATCTGTAAAAATGTCTTGGTTAGTAAAACAATGATCCCAGCTAGTTTAATATTGTTTAGTGGTTTAAATAGCGATACAAAAAAGATAATTTCAAAAAGTTAGCTATTACATAAATTTATCGTAAATCTCTTTTTATTACGTTAAATATTAAAAAGGTTTTAAAAATATGACGTTAATGAGGTTTTTTGTCACTAATTTGTGTTTTTTTTACCACCATTTTAATTTACACGTTACACTTTCATAAAAATGTCATACTTAGTCATAATAATGAAAACTAATTCGATAGCGTAAGAGATAAATTGGAATGTCACGTAAAGTACTAGTCGTAGATGACGAAGCTCCTATCAGGGAGATGTTGGTTTTTGTTTTAGAGCAAAATGGATTTCAAGCAATTGAAGCAGAAGATTACGACTCTGCTATTGCAGCTATGGTTGAACCTTACCCAGATATGGTTTTACTTGATTGGATGTTACCTGGTGGAAGCGGTATTCAAATTGCTAAAAAGTTTAAGCAAAACGAACACACCCGCCAAATCCCAATTATTATGCTTACAGCTCGCGGCGAAGAAGAAGACAAAGTACGCGGCCTTGAAGTAGGTGCAGATGATTACGTCACCAAGCCGTTTTCTCCTAAAGAGCTTATGGCACGTATTAAAGCGGTTATTCGCCGTGTATCGCCAACCTCATTAGAAGAAGCTATTGAAGTACATGGCCTGCGTTTAGACCCTATTTCGCATCGTGTTACCTCAGAAGGTAACGAGCTTGATATGGGGCCAACCGAATTTAGATTACTGCACTTTTTTATGACTCACCCAGAGCGTGTTTATAGCCGTGAACAACTGCTTGATCATGTGTGGGGAACTAACGTTTACGTAGAAGATCGCACGGTTGATGTGCACATTCGTCGCCTGCGTAAAGCAATTGGCCCACTTGGACATGACCGTTTGGTGCAAACAGTACGTGGCGCTGGGTATCGTTTTTCAAGTAAGCTGTGATCAGCTTAAAGCTTAGCTAATGTGTAAAATACGCATGTATTACTACTCTAAGGTAAAGTGAGTGTATGTATCGAGTTGTTAATAAACAGGCGTTAGTTAAACGCCTGTTTATCTATTTTTTACCCTTACTATTAATTGGTGTGCTGGTTGGCGCGCCATTTTTGCTTTTATTTTTAGGATCTTTTTCTCTCCTTATTTGGCACTACCATCAACTTTATCGTTTGAGCGATTGGCTACTTAATCAACGTAGCTTTAATCCGCCAGAGGGTGAGGGTGCATGGGAGCAAGTGTTCGAAGGTATTTATCATCTCCAGCATCGTAATCGTAAAAAACGTAATGAGCTTGCAGATTTAATTCGTCGCTTTCGCGATGGGGCTGAAGCGGTACCTGATGCGGTTGTGGTATTACAAAACGATTTAAGTATTGTGTGGTGTAATCAATTAGCCCTTAAAGTGCTTGGTTTGCAGTGGCCTACCGATCATGGTCAGCGCCTTGATAATTTAATTCGCGAACCTAAGTTTGCTAAATACATGCACAAAGGCGAATTTGACGACGCGCTTGAGCTGGATAACGGTCATAGTATTGAGCAGGTGCTTGAGTTTAGGGTAATGCCATATGCAAGTACGCAACTTATGGTTGTTGTGCGTGATGTAACGCGCTTAAAACAGCTTGAACAGATGCGTAAAGACTTTGTAGCCAATGTGTCGCATGAACTACGTACACCGCTTACAGTGGTCACAGGGTATCTTGAGATGATGGATGGCGACATGATGCCGCCGCCAGCAATGTGGAACAAAGCGCAAAATACTATGCTTGAACAATGCAAGCGCATGGATAGCTTAGTCAGCCAATTACTATCGCTTTCGCGTATTGAAGGTGCTCGTCGCCAAGACAATGATAAAGCTATAAATGTACCGCAATTACTTGGTTATATTCACACTGAAGCAAACTCAATTAATCAAGACAAAGGCCACGAACTTATTTTTGATATTGATAAAACCCTTGATATTAAAGGCTCTGAGGATGAACTGCGTAGTGCGTTTTCTAATTTAGTATTCAACGCGATTCATTACACAAAACCAGGCGGTAAAGTAGAAGTATGCTGGCAGCGCAAAAACAATAAGGCGTGTTTTAGTGTTACCGATAATGGTGATGGTATTGCGCCTGAGCATATTAACCGATTAACTGAGCGTTTTTATCGTGTAGATAAAGCTCGCAGTAGAACAACAGGTGGCTCAGGCTTAGGGCTCGCTATAACAAAACATGTGTTAACTCGCCATGATAGTAAATTAAATATTCGTAGTGAAGTTAACAAAGGATCGTGTTTTTCTTTTGATTTTTCAATAGATAAGATAGTTTCGCTAACTAAATAATTAAGCTAATAGGTCAAGTCATAAAAGTGTCATTTAAGAGTAATGTAACTGTCATGTACTCACTTTAGAGTGGGCAGCAGTTAGAAAATGGAACGAACAAACCGGAGAACTCTACATGAAATTTAAAAACTTAGTTGCCGCAATGGGTGTGGCTGTTACAACTTTCGTATCTGCACAAGCAGTTGCTCTAGATCAAAATATTCCTGAGTATCAAAAAATTAGTGGTGTTTCAGGCAACTTTTCATCAGTAGGTTCTGACACTTTAGCCAACATGATGACGTTTTGGGCTGAAGAGTACAAACGTATTTACCCAAATGTAAATATTCAGATTCAAGCAGCAGGTTCTTCTACTGCTCCACCGGCACTTACCGAAGGTACAGCTAACCTAGGTCCAATGAGCCGTAAAATGAAATCTAAAGAAATCGAAGCGTTCGAAAAACGTTACGGTTACAAGCCAACAGAAGTTCGCGTAGCTATTGATGCACTTGCTGTATTTGTACATAAAGATAACCCAATTGAAGGTCTTCGTATTGACCAAGTAGATGCTATCTTTTCATCTACTCGTAAATGTGGCGCACCAGAGCAAGTTAACCGTTGGAGCGATGTTGGTCTAACAGGTGATTGGGCAGCTAAAGATGTGCAACTTTACGGACGCAACTCAGTATCAGGTACGTATGGTTACTTTAAAAAGAAAGCACTTTGTAAAGGTGATTTCCGTAATAACGTAAATGAGCAACCGGGTTCTGCATCAGTAGTACAGTCAATTTCATCTTCATTAAATGCAATTGGTTACTCAGGTATAGGTTATAAAACATCGGGCGTACGTACAGTACCGCTAGCTAAAAAAGGCGATAACTTTGTTGATGCAACACTTGATAACGTTGCACAAGGTAAATATCCATTATCTCGCTTTTTATACCTTTATGTGAATAAGCACCCAAACAAGCCGTTGTCTCCAATGGAAGCGCAATTCTTAAAAATGGTACTTTCAAAAGATGGTCAGCAAATTGTAGAAAAAGATGGTTATGTACCACTTTCTGCAAAGCTAGTAGAAACAGAACTTAAGAAGCTTGGTTTGAACTAATACCAATTGCATTAAATTAGTGAGTTATTATAGCGATAAGAAAATAGCGCAATAACAAGGCTAAAATTATGATACATAGTTGTTCTATATAAATAATTTTTAACGTAGTTAGTGAGTTATTTAATACGCTAGGATGGTCATGTTTTTAATAAAATTTGTATGATAAACTATAAGCAATAAAAAAACCGCTCATTGAGCGGTTTTTTTGTGCCTAAAACTAAAAACTTTAAGGAATTAAATATTACCTAATTTTTCGGCTTGTGCTTTACATTGATTATAGCTCTCAACACATTTTCCAGAGCATACTTGTTGCTTTAAGCCCTCAGCAGTTGTTTGCTGTTCACAACTACTTTCACACTGGTAGTTTTGTTGAGCACACTGATTCATTTCAGGGTTTTCAACTTGGTTTTGACAACCTGCTAATAGTGCAAAAGTAAGGGCGACTACGCTTGTTTTTATTAAAGAGTGCATGCTTCTTATCCTTAAAATGGAGTCGCAATAATATTAAATTTCGACTTGGATATTGTCGATCAATCTAACACCACCAAAATAGGCTGCGGCTAAAATAACAAATTGAGTATCTTCGATTGTAGCAGTTTTTAATGTATCTCGTTGAGCAATCTCAAAATAGTCTGGCTTTAAGCCTGCTTTCTCTAAACTTTGTTTAGCTAAGCTTTCAAGTTTTACGAAGTCTTTCTCGCCACTTTTAAGTTGCTCAGCGCACGTATTAAGCGCTTTAAATAATACGGTTGCAGTCGCTTTTTGATCATCAGATAAGTAACCATTACGTGAGCTCATAGCAAGGCCAGAAACTTCTCGCATTGTAGGTACACCAATAACTTCAACCGGAATTGATAAGTCGCGTGCCATAGTTTTGATTACTTGCAGTTGCTGAAAATCTTTTTCACCAAAGCAGGCGTAATCTGGTTGCACTAAGTTAAATAACTTAGTCACGATTGTTGCAACACCTCTAAAGTGACCTGGACGTGAGCCGCCGCAATAGCCTAATGAAATGTCAGGCACATCTACAAAACTTTGTGCACCCAGTCCATTAGGATAGATTGTTTCTACACTTGGGGTAAATACAATATCAGTGCCTAGTTCAGCAAGGCCTTGTTTGTCTTCGTTTAGCGTACGAGGATAGTTATCTAAATCTTCGTTAGCACCAAATTGCATTGGGTTTACAAAAATACTTACAACGACTTTGTCGGCCAAGTTTTTTGCTTTTTCTACTAGCGAAAAATGCCCACGGTGCAAGTTGCCCATTGTTGGCACAAGCGCCACGCTAAGACCTGCTTGGCGCCATGCTTTAATTTGACTACGTAACGATCTGATTTCAGTTATTGATTGCATTATTTAAACTCATGTTCAGCGCTTGGAAATGCGCCACTTTTAACATCTGTACAATACTTTTGAACGGCTGCAGGCATATTGCCTGTTTCGAGCAAAAAGTTTTTAGAAAATTTAGGAATGTAACCTGCCGAAATACCAACCAGGTCATGCATTACCAGTATTTGGCCGTCAGTTAAGCTGCCTGCACCAATACCAATAGTCGGGATACTTAGAGCGTCTGTAATGCGTTTTGCCAGGGCACTTGGAATACACTCAAGTACTAATAATTGCGCGCCAGCAGCTTCAAGTGCTTTCGCATCATCAATCATTTTTTGTGCTTTATCTTCTCCGCGACCTTGTATTTTAAAGCCACCAAATACATGAACTGACTGTGGTGTAAGGCCTAAATGCCCGCAAACTGGGATACCTTGTTGAGTGAGTGCTTTAATGCTCTCGTAAAGCCACTCTCCGCCTTCAAGCTTAATCATGTTTGCGCCAGCGCGCATAAGCTCAGCTGCATTTTTACAGGTATCACTAACGCTTGAGTAGGTCATAAAAGGTAAGTCAGCAATTACAAATAATTCGCGGCTACCAGCGCGTACACAGCGGGTATGATATGCAATATCTTGATTTGTTACGCCAAGGGTGTCATCGCCGCCTTGTAGTACCATGCCCAATGAGTCGCCCACTAAAATAACTTCAACGCCGTTATCATGAAATAACTTTGCAAAACTAGCGTCGTAGGCTGTTAATGCAGTAATTTTGTTATTTTCTGCTTTCATTTTATTTAAAGTAGAAACGGTTATTTTAGACATAATATCCTCGCAGGCAAAAGCCTAGGTTAATTACAGAGGTAATTGTTGTAAGTCGTTGAGCGGTAAGTTATTTGCAATGGTTTTTAATGCAATGCCGCTAGGTAAAATAAGTTCAGGTGCAAGCTCTAATAGTGGGTAAACCACAAACTCGCGATCACTCAAACCATAATGAGGCACGGTTAAGCGCGCCGTATTTATAATTTGATCATCAAATAATAGGGTATCGATATCAAGTGTGCGTGGACCCCAACGCTCAGCTTTTCTTACTCGACCATGCTCAAGCTCAATACTTTGTGTTAAATCAAGTAATTGCTCTGGATCAAGGGTCGTTTTAATGCAAGCTACGGCATTGATATAGTCTGGTTGATCTTGTGGGCCCATAGGCTTACTTGCATAGTAATGCGAAACGTTTACAAATTCACAATTAGGCAGCTTTTTAAGCGCAATTATCGCGTTATCAAGCTGCTCTTTTGGTGAGTTTAGGTTGGCACCTAAACCTAAATAAACACAATGCATGTTATTACTCAGTTGGCTTTTTAGTAGGACGACGGCGCTTTCGCGGCTTAGGACCACCTTGATGGCCTAAGCTTTTAACCATCTCTTTTTGGCCGTTTATATCTTTACTTAAGTATTGTGTCCACCACTGAGCAAGCTCTGTATGCTGAGTTTCGCCTGCATCTACGCGTAATAATAAAAAGTCGTAAGCGGCTTTAAAGCGAGGCTGTTGCGTTAGCCTGTATGCACGTTGGCCAGCACGTTTATCTAAGCGGTGCTGTATATGCCAAATATCGCGAGCACCTAAAGTAAAGCGCTTAGGAACAGCTATATGCTGTGAATTATCGCTTAGTACTTTATTCATTGCTTGTGCGAAAGCATCGTATTCAGATAATTGCTCTTGGCTTTGAATTTTTTTAGTGCGCTCAAGCAGTGGGAACCAAAGTAGGGCAGCAAAAATAAACGCCGGTGTTACTTTTTTATCGGCATTAATACGCTTGTCGGTATTTTGAAACATTTGCTGAATAAGCGTGTGCTCTAAGCCACTTGGGTTTTTATCTAAAATTTTATCAAGTTCAGGAAAAAGTGAGCGGAATAAGCCGTATTTACGCAGCATTAAAAAGTTAGCTTCGGCCTTGCCGTTTAAAAACAGTTTAAGAATTTCTTCAAATAAACGAGCTGGCGGAATGTTGTCAAGCAAGCTTGCAAGCTCGCTAATTGGCTTTTCACTTTTAGGCGCAATGCTCATATCAAGCTTAGTGGCAAAACGTACTGCACGTAACATACGAACAGGGTCTTCGCGGTAACGCGTTTCAGGATCGCCAATAAGCTCGATTTGTTTAGCTTTAATTGCCGCTAAGCCGTTGGCGTAATCGTGAATACTAAAATCTTTAATTGAGTAATAAAGTGCGTTGATTGAAAAGTCGCGGCGCTCTGCATCTTCTTCAATACTGCCAAATACGTTGTCACGAAGTAATTGACCTTCATTGCTTGATTGGCTTATTTGATTTTTGTCTTCTTGCGCTTCGTGGTGGCCACGCATTGTTGCCACTTCGATAATTTCACGGCCAAATACAATGTGTGCTAGACGAAAGCGACGACCTATCAGGCGACAGTTTCTAAATAGTTTTTTTACCTGATCTGGAGTTGCATTAGTAACTACGTCAAAATCTTTTGGCTGTTGGCCTAACAATATATCGCGAATACAACCACCAACAAGGTAGGCATCGTAGCCACCGTCTTTTAAGCGGTATAATACTTTGATTGCATTTGGGCTAAATTGTTTGCGAGAAATACCATGCTCACCACGAGTGACAACAATAGGTTCACTGCTTACAGAAGCGCTTTCGGCACTGGTATTCGGGCCGATTATTTGTCGGCAAAATTGAAAAAGCTTGGAAATAATAGTCTGTCTCCTAGAAGGTGTGATTGACTCTGCATCGCAATCAAAAGTTACAGCAAATAGGGCGGTTATAACCCAGTACAAGCTGTTTGACGTAATTAGCATATATTTAGGCGGCTATCATATACCAGCAGGGTTTAAAAATTAAGTTGATGTGTTGAAATTAAGCCGTTTTTAGCTATTTTATTTACTTAAATGTGTAAATTGGACTTTCTGGCTATGTGGATGTTGAGAAATTTGTATTTCGGATACTTGGGGGACCTGTTTTAAGCTAAAGTTTTTAATTCCCCAATCGATTAATTGTTCTATATTTAAGTCGCTTAAATCAGCTATAACAGGTAGCCCTAAAAATTCAAAAGCGCTAAGTAAAGCAGGCTTTGGATTTTGCTTACAAATGGCGGGGGCATAATTTTGTTTAGATAGTTTAAAACCGGGCTTGGCAACCGCTAAAGGTAAATGAGCAAATTCAGGTACAGGGCTGTCGAGTTGTTTAAACAAACTAATTTGCCGAGCTGTTGGTTCAATTAAATCTGCGCCTCTTACGATTCGATTTATCCTTTGATCGATATCATCGACGACCACAACAAGTTGATATGCAAATAAACCGTCACTGCGTTTAATTAAGTAATCTTCGTGGGATAATGCACTATTTACCGATATATCACCTTGAATTAAATCACTAAATTGGGTCGTTGGATGTTGCTGAACTAAACGAAGTGCGCCGGATTGAGTATGATGATTAAGTGCTTTGCAATGCCCCTGATAAATACCACCAATGGCTTTTATTTGCTTTCGAGTACAGGTGCAACCATAAACAAGGTTTTGCTCTAAAAGTGAGTGGGTAATATCTTGATATAAAGACAGACGCTGCGTTTGGTATACAACAGGTTCATCCCAATAAAGGGCGTAGGCTTGTAAGGTATTTAGAATATCGGAGTCGGCGTTTTTAACCACGCGCGTAGTGTCAATGTCTTCTATACGAACTAACCATTTTCCTTGATTAGCTTTTGCATCTAGATAACTACCCACAGCCGCTACAAGTGAGCCAAAATGTAATGGCCCAGAAGGAGACGGTGCAAAACGACCGCGATATTTACGCATAGGCGCAGTAACGGCTGTAGGAGACATAACTAACTAATAAGTTTTAATTAGCCGCGTCCAGATTGCTTTTCTTTGATTTCTGCAAGTGTTTTACAGTCTACGCATAAATCGGCAGTAGGACGTGCTTCTAAGCGACGTATGCCAATTTCGATGCCACAAGACTCACAAAAGCCAAAATCATCTTCTTTAATCAAATTAATTGTTTTTTCAATTTTTTTGATTAATTTACGTTCGCGGTCACGAGTACGAAGTTCTAAAGAGAATTCTTCTTCTTGTGCAGCGCGGTCAACTGGGTCAGGAAAGTTAGCAGCTTCGTCTTGCATGTGCGATTTAGTACGATCAACTTCGTTACGTAAATCGTTACGCCAAGTCTCTAAAATTGCTCTAAAATGAGCACGTTGTGCATCATTCATGTACTCTTCGCCTGGTTTTTCTTGGTATGGTTCTAAACCGGCTTGAGCCAATAAACCATGTTTCTTTTGGTCTGGCATAACTCTCTCCTAAATCCTTAATTTAATGCCTCAGCATTAGCCGGCGGTATAAATAACAGAATCTTATACCCTAGGCAAATTTATTTTTAATTAATCGAATTAGCTTCAACCATGCTTACTGAGTAAAAAGTGTATTAATAGTTTATTTACACTTTTAATTAATTCACATATTCGCTTTCTAAAACTTGCCTTGTTATATGGGCAAAAGCTTTAAAAACAAGTTAATTTTTATAATTCACTTTTTACCACTTTCTATAATTAGAGTGCTTTGTAAATTACGCTTAGTTCAATCTCTTGGTTTATTACACTATTTTATAAATGCTATTTTTTTATGAAGTAAGACTCCATTAGCTGAAATTTTGGCTTTATATGCTAATACTTCAACACCGGCTATTATTGCTTGGTTTAATAACGTGGCGTATTTTTTATCAATATGCGCAGCTGCACTTACGGTATTTATTCCTTCATGCAAAACAGCGAACAGTAATACTGCTCGGTGGCCTTGTTCGATCATTTCTATTAGTTCGCGAATATGCTTTTGTCCACGCAGTGTTTGCGCATCAGGAAAGTAGCCTTGCCCGCTTTGTGGTGCATCTTCGCTTAATAATGTGACTGATTTAACTTCTACATAGCAATCGGGCTTATTTTCGTCTGTGAGTAAAAAGTCGATACGACTGTTTTCGCTGCCGTACTTAACTTCGCTTTGCAATTGACTGTAGTCGAGTAGCTCGCTTATCACATTATTGTTTATTGCTTCTTCTACTACTTTATTAGCCACCGCTGTATTTACACAAATAAGCTGCGATAAGTTATTTTGCGTAAGTTCTAATGAATGCGGGTATTTTCGTTTTGCGTTATCGCTCGTTGAATAAAAAGCAGTAAAGCCTGGCTCAGCGCATCCCGTCATTTTACCTGTATTTGCACAGTGGGCGGTAAATTCGCTGCCATCACTTAATTGTAAATCAGCTAGAAAGCGTTTGTAGCGCTTTAATAATATGGCTGGTTGCAGCGCTGGCGTGTACTTCATAATAGCTTCCAAAGCGTAAACACTGCTCAGCAGTGTGATTTATGTTATTTATCTCAAGCTGTTGGGAACTTAAGCGCTCTATAGTAAACTCGGTGGCACATTTAAGTGCAAGGGAATTCTAACATGAGTGAAAAATTTGTTGTTCAACTAAGCGAACAAGCAGCAGCGAGTCATTGGGGCGATAATGCGTCATTGTCTTTTAACGAGCGCGGTGCAACTGTTCATTTATCTGAGCAAGACACATTAAAAAATGTTCAAAAAGCAGGCCGTACTATCGCAAGCCAAGGCGTTAAAAATGTTGAATTAGCAGGTGATACTTGGTGTACAGAAAGCCAGTGGGCTTTTTACCAAGGCTTTGTAACACCAAAATCGTTAAACGGTGTTGAGTTTGTTGATAACGCACAATCAGATATTAAAGAACTTGCTCACTTAAAAACGTCAGCAATTTGGGCACGTGAAATGGTTAACGGTACTGCCGATGACATTTACCCAGAAAGCCTAGCTGAAAAAGCAGCTGAGTTTATTCAATCATTAGCGCCTGAACACGTAAGTTACCAAATTATTAAAGGTGATGCGTTACTAGAACAACAGTGGATTGGTATTCATGCAGTTGGTCGCGGCAGTGTTCGCCCACCAGTATTGCTTGAGCTTGATTACAACCCAACAGGCGACGAAAATGCACCAGTAAGTGCTGCGCTTGTAGGTAAAGGTATTACGTTTGACTCAGGTGGTTACTCAATTAAATCAAGCGAAGGTATGCTTGGTATGAAGTGCGACATGGGCGGCGCTGCAACAGTAACAGCAGGTTTAGCATTGGCTATTAACCGTGGTATTGAAAAACGTATTAAGCTGTTTTTATGTTGTGCTGAGAACTTAATTTCGGGTCATGCATACAAATTAGGTGACATTCTTACTTACAAAAATGGCACAACAGTTGAAATTGTAAACACGGATGCTGAAGGTCGCTTAGTACTTGCTGATGGCTTAATGGCAGCAGGGGAGACAGGCGCTCCACTTATCATTGATGCCGCAACACTAACTGGAGCAGCGCTTGTTGCTGTTGGCCAAGAGTACAATGCATTATTTGCACTTGATAAAGAACTTGCACGTGAAGTTGAAAGTTTTGCATCTCAAGAAATGGAAGCTGCTTGGCCACTTCCTCTTGAAAAATGGCATCAACAAAACTGCCCATCTCCTTATGCTGATACGGCAAATAGCCGTGCACAAAAGGGTGGCGGTTACGGCGGTGCATCGAATGCTGCAGGCTTTTTATCACGCTTTGTGCCAAACGATGGCAAAGGCTGGGTGCACATAGATTTAGCTGCTGCTTTTAACATGGGCAGTACAAGCCAATGGGCAGCGGGCGCAACAACTCAAGGTATGCGTACGGTTGCTCGTACCCTACAAGAAAAAGCATAATATTTACTAAATTATGCTTTTTACACTAAAAATAGGCACCCTCGGGTGCCTATTTTTTAATTTACAGGCAAGCAATTTTATTTCATTTGCGGTAAAATCCGTCGCCAATACCTGTTTGAGTTTAATTTTTGCTTAACTCTAAGCTGCGCTCAAATCTTATATCCACCACTGGGGTTTCTAATTATGTCAGATAAGTGCTACATCACAGCTCAACAGCTGCTTGAAGATTCGTTCCGCGTAGCGGCACAAGTATACCAAGATGGCTTTCGTCCTGATTTTATTATTGGTATTTGGCGAGGTGGTGCACCGATCGGTATTGCTGTTCAAGAATATTACGATTATAAAGGCATTGAGACTGACCACATTGCAGTACGTACATCGTCTTATTACGGTATTGGTAAACAATCTAAAGAAATTAAAGTCCACGGTTTGCATTACATTGTTGAGAACGCAAATGCTGGCGACTCATTATTAATTGTTGATGATGTATTTGACTCTGGTCGTAGCATTGTTGCATTAAAAGAAAAGCTTTCAGAGCTTATGCGCTTAAACTTGCCACGTGATATTCGTATTGCATGTCCGTACTACAAGCCAAAAAACTCAAAAGTAGACACTGTTCCAGATTATTATATTCATGAGTCTGAAGAGTGGTTAGTGTTCCCGCATGAACTATCGGGTTTAACACCGGATGAAATTATTGCAGGTAAATCTGATCTTGTGAAAATTCATGACATTTTGCTAGAGAAGTAATCAGTAATTTGTATAAATAGAAAAAGGCCGTTAAGGCCTTTTTTTATGGGTAAATTTTAAATAACTTAAAGTTGAGCAAAGCTATCTACGTATTCACTTAGCTTTGGTATATCGACTGCTTGTAAGCCATCGTTACTTCTAAGTACCAAGCCTTTTTCGACAAGTTCTGTAACAACACGTCTGTAAGCTCGCTCAGTGGTAGCAAAGCGTTCGGCTTCAGCATTTACAGTTGGATAGGCTCTAAGTAGCGTAGGGTTGTTGTTCTCGGCTCTTAGTAAGCAATCTTTGGCTATGTTGTAGCTCAATGGTAGTAGTAGCTTATCTAAATTGATTTTTTGGTTTTCCTGAAATTTAGCCGCAATAGTTTGTGCGGTGTATAAACTCAGTTCTGGTTTTTCCAGCAACAGAGCACGCCAATGTCTTAATTCAATAAGATTATAAGTTACATCGCTAAAGCACGTTACCGTATAAATACACGGATTATTATTTAGCGCTTCTATTTCACCAATAAGGGTGTTGTTACAATCCAATTGTCCTAACAGCAGGCGTCGTCCATTACCTACGTCGTAACTAAACGACACAGTGCCACTGCGTACAAGCACAAGCTTGCTTAAAGGCTGATCTTGATGGATCAGAACTTCTTTTTTTGATTGTTGATAGCTACTACCGGCAAAGGTTAAAAGCTGATCAACAAGGTAACTAGAAAAATGGTATTGAAACATCAATGTGCTCTTCGGACATTTGTCCTATTTATTACATCTTAATGACGTTAGCATTAAGACACTAAGAATTTACGCTAACTTGCTACTAATATTATTAGCTTTGCTAATAGTATTATTTTACCTTCATTTCCCGTGTAATGATTTAAGAATTTGCTGGTATTTTCCGGCAAACTTTTTCAGGTTTTTAAGCAAGTTAGCTTTTTTATTTTGTTGTAACTTTGCAATACTTATAAGTGCCATAAGTTAGCAGTACATGTAATGCTAACCTAAAGGCTAGGAGAGAACAATTGAGTTGGGAATATTTAGGCTATATTGCATCAGCTTTATTGGTTGCATCGTTAACAATGACAGATGTAGTAAAACTGCGTTGGTACAACATGTTTGGTTGTATTGTATTTACTGCATACGGTGTTGCCATTGGCGCAGTACCTGTTATTTTTACCAACGGCTTATTGTCGCTTGTAAATTTATACCACATTATAAAAATATATCGCCAACCTAAAGTTGAAGACGCTAAAAGCTAAAATAAGTTATCTGCATAAATAAGTTAATGATTTCAATTAAAATCAAAACTTCAGTTTTTGTGCAGTCCAGCTTGAAGCGCATATAGATAATCTCATATCACTCTACATAACTTTCCTTTGAACCTTGCTGTAATCTCTTACTTGAGAGATGATTACCTTAGGTTTTAATACGCCGAACGTTAGCTAAATTCTTTTCGCGGATAACAAATATATAAATAAGCGCTTCTAAAAATTCCATTAAAAAATCCGATAGCAGTAAACTGCTATCGGATTTTTTTATCTGTTATACCAACCTACTTATATATGAATCTATTTAATGCTTCAAAGCGCTTAAATATTTATGTAGGTTGTGGTATTTACGCTTTTTCTAAATCTTCAACGTCACCTAAGCCAGCAGTTAGTTCTTCAAGTAATTGCTTTATTTCCTCAGAAGCTAAAATAAAGTCAGCATCAAGTTTTAAAGCCATATCTTCTTTAGGAATATCTGCGTTCTCTTCTTTTAGAGTTTCAGAGTAGCTTAAACGCTTGATAGAGCCATCGTTTTGCAGCATAAACTTAAGGCGTTCTTGCCAATCAAGTGCCAGTTTAGTTACGCGTTTACCACTTTCTAAGTGCGATTTAACCTCATCACATGCCAGATCATGGCCTTTTAGTTTTACTTGTGCACCGCTGTCGTCAGCTTCTTCAAGCTCAGCGTCAGAGCCAATAGCAAAGCCTTCTGGTGTACTAAAGTTGGTTAACCAATCAGTTAAGAATACATCTAGGTCGTAGTTAGCAAACGCAGGTACAACTGGGAGCGTTCCTAACGATTTACGAAGTAGTGCCAGTAGCTCTTCAGCTTTATTAAAGCTGCCACTATTTACAACCACCCAGCCATTTTCTTGGTCAATAAAGGCAAATTGTAAGCTCGACTTTTTAAATGCCTGGGGTAGAAGAGTATGAAGAATGTTTTCTTTTAATTCGTCTTTTTCTTTCTTTTTAACAGGGCGGTTTTCTTCGGCTTCTATCTGATCAATTTTCTCAGCAACTAGTTCGTTTATAACAGAAGCTGGGAGTACTTTTTCTTCACGTTTTGCGCAAACTAAAATACTTTTTTGAGAAAAATGCGATAGTGTTTCGCCATGCTTTCCAAACGCTTTCGTCCAACCAAATGTTGCAAGCTCTTGACCAGTACATGGGCGAAATAAATCTTGCTCTAATGCTTTATCAAAATCTTCTTGGGTGTATGAAACGTCTTGCTTAAAGCGGTAACAAATAAGGTTACTAAACCACATAGGGGAATTGATCCATTTGAAAAATTTGTCCAATCATAGCAATAAAAACAGCATCTCGAAATGACTGATTTGTTACTAGGGCGTGTTGAACTTTATGGATTGAAATTTGTTCAATCCAAGGAAGATTAAATCGCAGCGCGAGGTTTGTAACCTAGTGGGCTCGGTAACTGCTCCTGCGTTACCCTACAGGCTTACATCCATGTAAGAATAAGTAAAAACCGAGCAAAGCTTCCGCGTCCTGCTCACGCCCCTTACCTACATCCATGTAGGCAACAAAGAGTTAATCGTCCCTAGATCGAGCTCAAAGGGCAGCGCATGTTTGGTATTTATGCTGCGTTATCAAATATTTATGGGGAATAACCACACTACATAGGCTCTGCCTTGCCTAAAAACCAAACATGTCGCTGCAAATTCAACCACCAAAGATCAACACGCCCTAATAATTTAATGCATATACTTTTTTTATTCATATTTATCAAAAATAGGCATTGGCTTAGCCATGTTCTTTGGAAATTGAATATAGTAACGCAGACCTTTGCCTGGTTCACTCGTTGCATCAATAGATCCACTAAGAGTTTGTTTAACTAAATTAAACATTATATGGGTACCTAATCCGCTTCCGCCTTCATCGCGTTTAGTCGTAAAGAATGGGTCAAACAATTTTTTCAATTGCTCACTGGTAACTCCGTTACCGTCATCTTTGTAATCAATCGTTAAGTTAGTGTCATCTGCGCTTATTTTTATATCCATCACACCGTTGCTTTTACCTTCAAAGCCATGAATGAGTGAATTCATAATTAAGTTAGTAAAAATTTGGCTGATGGCGCCTGCAGGTAAATTTAAAACTAAATCATCAGGGCATTCTAATTTTATTGTATGGGATGTCTTTTTTAGTTTTGGATGCAGTGAGCGTATTACTTCGTTAGTGTAATCTTTAAAGTTAATAGTTCTTACAGCTTCACTGGCCTGATCGACCGCTATTTGCTTAAAGCTAGCAATAAGCTCTGAGGCTCTATCTAAGTTAGTGGTTAACAAGCTTGTACTTTGTTTTGCTTCGTTAATAAATTCTTCTAGTGCTTTTGGTGAAAGTGTTTTTTCACTGTAAGCAATTTCGAGTTTATTCAAGCGTTCTTGCAAAAACGATATTGCCGTTACACCTATACCAATAGGGGTGTTTATATCATGTGTAATACCCGCCACAAGTCCGCCTAGTGCGGCCATCTTCTCTGTGCCCAATAAACGTTCCTGTGCAAGGCTTAACTCTTCTATATAACGCTGAGATTCAGTTTGTTTTGTAATTAGCTCTTGCTCTGTGCTGCGGCGTAAATCTATTTCTTCAGTGAGCACAATTTTTTGCTTTTCAAGTTCGTATTTTTGCTGTTGTAATTCCATCATTGCTTGGCTTAAGTTTGATGTTTTACGGGCTACGTCTTGCTCTAGTTGTATGTTGTGATGATCGAGCTTTTCGTTACTAATAATGAGTTCTTTTTGGGTGTGCTCAAGCTCTTTTCTGTACTGAACCACTTTATCTATTAGTTTGTTAAACGACTGCTCCATTACTTTTAGTTCGTTATGCTCCTCTGTTTCTATTTCTATGTGCTGTCCTTCTAGCTCATCTAATTCTAGGTTTTCTAGTTGCTCAGTAAGCTCAGCTAAGGGATCTGTAAGAAGCTTTCTAAATGCCATTAAAAATAAAATGATTAAAAAGGTGGTTTTAATCATCGCATTACCAATCAAAAAGTAGATTGATACCATAATTCGGCTGAAAACAACTTCTCGGCTAGAGAACAAGGTAACGTCGCCCACTTGGGTAGCACGGCCAGAAAATTCAAAAATAAGTGGAAAGGTGTAACCAAACAGACCGGATTTCGCGTCTTCTAAAATAGCTTCTTCTTGTACTAACTGTTGGTTATATAGCTTATGTATGTCGAGCGAGCGCCCTAACTGTGAAATAATTTCGCCGCTGTCATCTCGAACAATAATCCCTTCAATCATGGGAATGGCGAGTAAACCTTCTGCTGTTGTAATTGTTTGCTTGGTATTAAGCTCCCAAATTGCACGTGTTAAGCTACGACTAAAGGTTTTTTGTAATGTACTTAATTCATCACGTATATAGTCTTTAGTATTGAGATATTCAGCAAGCACCTGTCCGCAAGTCACTACGAAGGTAAGCAAAAAATAAACGGATAAAACGCTTGTCAGTAGCTTCTTAGAAAGGCTTTTTTGTAACATGAGTGACTTGTTCATCCTTTGTTATTTTTGTAACGTTACTATTGTAATTTAAAAGTTAGTCAATAAACCTCTAAAAATAAATAAAAAAGTTAAAATTTAATAAGATAAATCTAATTAAGTAGGTATGTAGTATTAATATAATTAAACTCAGCTATGAATTAGTAAATTTGTTAGACATTAAGTATTGTAAGTTTAATTAGAATTTAGTTTCGTTAATCATATTTAAATGAGTTAATTCTATATTTATCATTGCATTGAATTATTAATGCGCTAAGTATTTAGATGCGTGTTAAAGTGTCCTGAGTGCAAAGAAAGATGGTCTTTTAATAACTTTGATGGTTGTGTAGTAGTAAACATGATGAAATTTTCTGTATTAGTCTGTGATGATTCTGCTGTTGCTCGTAAACAAGTCGTGCGGTGTTTAAATGAGTGTATAGACGCAGATATACAACAAGCTATAAATGGAGCAAACGCCCTCGATCTTTTAAGAGCACAAAACTTTGATTTACTGTGCCTAGACCTCACCATGCCAGAGGTTGATGGTATACAAGTACTTGAAACTATAAAAACAGAAAAAATAGAGTGCTTTGTGTTGGTTATTTCTGCTGATATACAGGAAAAAATGAAGCAACGAGTCGCCCAACTTGGCGCAATTGATTTTATTGATAAACCTATTAATAAATCAAGCTTAAATGAAATATTGCATAAATTTGGCATTCATTAGGTTTTTTCATGTTAAAAAAGGCTGTTTTATCTTTTAATTTAGGGTTGACAGCATAGCCTTTGTTAAGGCAGTCTTAACATATGAAAACAATTAATCGCGTACTGACCATTATTATTACAACCATCATTCTTACTGGATAGTGGCATAGGTCGGTGCAACAAATTTAAAGGCCTGTGTTCACTTAGAACACAGGCCTTTTTTCGTTTTATGGGATGAGGAACATAAACAATGCGAGTTTTAAAATTTGGTGGGTCTTCACTTGCCGATTATGCATGCTTACAACAGGTAGCTCAGTTAGTTAAAGCACAATTAAAAGATGAAATGTTATTGGTGCTTTCTGCTCCAGGTGGAATGACCGATTCGCTAGTTGCACTTGCAAGTGCTGCAGAGCAAGGCTTAGATTTTTCGCAGCAATGGCAAGCATTAGCGAGTCGTTGTGAAGGCTTAAAAGCTGACGTTGAAAAAAGCGGCGTAGTAGTTACAAGCTGGCCAGACCTAGGCGAGCTTAAAAATAAATTAGATGGCGTGTCGCTTATACAGTGTTGCCCTGATCAAGTTCGCGCATTTGTAATTAGCTTTGGAGAGCGCGTTAGCGTTTCTTTAATGCAGGCTTTATTGAGCTCACAAGATGCAAGGTACTTAGAAGCAACAAGCTGTATTGCTTCAACTGGTGGCTACATTGATGCAGAAGCTGATTTAGTGGCAAGTAAAGCTCGCTTTCAAGCTGTGCTTAAAGAAAACCCTGCAACTATTTATATTATGCCTGGTTTTACGGCGAGTAATGATAAAGGTGAGCTTACAACGCTTGGCCGTAATGGTTCAGATTACTCAGCAGCTATTGCTGCGGCATGTTTAGAAGCTGAGATTTGCCAAATTTGGACTGACGTTGATGGCGTATATAGCGCTGATCCTCGTTATATTAAAAAAGCCACTAAAGTCGATTTTTTATCTTATAAAGAAGCGATGGAGCTTTCTTACTTTGGTGCAAAAGTACTTCACCCAAAAACAATTTTACCGTGTGCTAAAGCAGGCGTGCCATGTGAAATTAAAAATACGCATAACCCAGACGCACAAGGCTCATTAATTGGTAACGATTATTCATCTGATGAGCCCGTAAAAGCGCTTTCTAGCTTACAAGACCTTGCAATGTTAACTGTTTCAGGCCCAGGCATGAAAGGTAAAGTAGGCATGGCGTCTAAGGTATTTAACGCGCTTGCTCACGATAACGTATCAATTGTATTGATCACGCAATCATCATGTGAATTTAGTATTAGTTTTTGTGTGCACGAAACAGACCTAGCACTTGCACTAGATGCGCTACAAACTGCATTTGAGCTTGAATTACAAGCAGGGCTTATTGAGCCTGTACAAGTACAACGTAATTTAGCCATTGTTACTTTAGTGGGCGACAACATGCGCGCACACCGTGGCTTAGCGGCTAAGTTTTTTGCATCGCTTGCACAAGCGCAAGTAAATATTGTGGCAATTGCACAGGATTCTACAGAAAGTGCTATTTCTGCGGTAATTGATGGTGAGTTATGTAATGACGCTGTAAAAATATGCCATGAAAACTTTTTCACGCATGTGCCGTCAATTGATGTGTTTTTACTAGGTTGTGGCTTAGTAGGGCAAGAGCTTATTAATCAGCTTGAACGTCAGCAAGCTTGGCTTGAAAAGCGTAATATTAAACTTAACTTGTATGGTGTTGCTAATTCTCGTCAATTACACCTTGATAACGAAGGCATCGCTTTTAGTGATTGGCAGCAAAAATTGGCCTCATCTGAGCAAGCATTTGATTTAAAATTAGTAGAGCAATTTGTTAAGCAAAACCACTTAGTGAATCCGGTACTAGTAGATTGTACATCTTCAGATGCACTTGCTGCGCAGTATGTAGACTTTTTAAATGCAGGTTTTCATGTGGTTGCAGCTAATAAAAAAGCGACAACAAGCTCATACACGTATTACCAAGATTTAATAGCTGCTACGCAAAAGAATAATCGTAAATTTTTATACGAAACTAACGTTGGTGCAGGTTTACCAGTAATCGATAACTTGCAGTCATTATTTGGTGCCGGTGATGAGTTACTAGAGTTTAGCGGTATTTTATCAGGCTCACTTTCGTATATGTTTGGCGCACTTCAAGATGGTTTATCACTTTCTGAGGCAACTATTAAAGCCAAAGAAAGCGGTTTTACTGAGCCAGATCCTCGTGATGATTTATCGGGTACCGATGTAGCACGTAAGTTACTGATCATTGCTCGCGAAGCCGGTATGAAGTTGGAGCTAAGCGATATCGAAGTTGAGTCAGTATTACCACAAGGTTTTGCACAAGGTGATAGCGTTGATGAGTTTATGGCAAAACTACCAAGCCTAGATGCTGATTTTAATGACCGCATTCAAAGTGCTGCGAGCGAAGGAAAGGTACTTCGTTATGTAGGTACAATTAAAGAAGGTCACTGTAAAGTAGGTATTGAGGCTGTTGATGAAAAACATGCGCTTAATGTAATTCGCGATGGCGAAAACGCGCTGGCTATTTTAAGCCAATACTACCAGCCACGTCCGTTTGTAATTCGTGGTTATGGTGCCGGCTCTGAAGTAACAGCAGCGGGTGTATTTGCTGATATTTTAAAAACGCTATCGCGCTAGGAGCTCGTTATGATTGAAGTATATGCTCCGGCGTCTATTGGTAATTTTGCAGTAGGTTTTGATGCTCTTGGCGCAGCGCTTGCGCCAATTGATGGTAGTTTATTGGGCGATGTAGCTGTTGTAAGTGCAGCACCAAGTGACGAATTTATTTGTACTGGCGACTACGCTCACAAGTTACCAAGTGATGCGAATGAAAACTTAGCGTACCAGTGTTTAGTACATTTTAGAGCGCATGTTGCGCCTGATATGCCAAGCGTAAAGCTCGAGCTTAAAAAGAATTTACCAATTGGATCTGGACTTGGTTCTAGTGCATGCTCGGTCGTGGCTACCTTTGCTGCCCTTGATAAGTTTGCACAAACTAACTTAAGTCAGGTTGAGCTTATTGAGCTTATGGCTGACTTTGAAGCTGTAGTGAGCGGTGGTCGTCATTACGACAACATCACGCCATGTTATTTGGGCGGTTTGCAATTAACAGGTGATTTAATCCCTGATAAATCGATTGCACTGCCTGTTGATGAAAATTGGTACTACGTTGCTGCGTTCCCTGGTTTTTCACTCAACACTGCAAAAGCGCGCTCGGTTTTACCAAAAGAGTTGAGCATGCACGCAAGTGTTGAGTTTGCACAGCGTTTGTCGGCATTTAGTAGCTTACTGTTAACTAATCGTTTTGACGATGCGCTGAGCATAATGAAAGATGAAATAGCAGAACCTTACCGCGCACCGCTTATTAAAGGTTTTAGTGAAGCCAAAGCAAGCTTACCAGCGCTGGGCGCTGAAATAGTGAGTATTTCGGGCGCAGGACCCACCTTGTTTAGTGTATGTAAAACACTTGAAGCTGCACAACAATGCGCGCAGTGGTTAGAGGCAAATTACATTAACGAGCAAGGCTTTTGCCACATTTGTAAATTAGATAACGACGGCACGCGTCAATTAACAGTTTTATAGGATAGGTAGTCATGCAATTACATAATTTAAAAGATAGCTCACAAAAAGTGTCGTTCGTTGAAGCCGTAAAAACAGGTTTGGGTCGTAATCAAGGTGTGTTTTTCCCTGAATCCCTTGCCCCACTGTCCGATGTTGATGCATTGCTTGATATGGACTTTGTTACACGCAGTGGCAAAATATTATCTCACCTAATTGGTGATGAGCTGCCAAGCGACACTGTGGCACAAATGGTTAAAAATGCATTTAACTTTCCAGTTAAGCTGGTGGAAGTTGAAGAGAATACATACTGCTTAGAGTTGTTTCATGGTCCTACGCTTGCGTTTAAAGACTTTGGTGGTCGCTTTATGGCTGAGTGTTTAGCGCAATTTAATAAAGATGAAAAAGTAACTATTTTAACCGCAACATCGGGCGATACTGGTGCAGCCGTTGCACATGCTTTTTATAACAAGCCGAATATCGATGTTGTAATCTTATATCCTAAAGGCAAAATTTCACTTGCTCAGCAAAAGCTATTTACTACGTTAGGTAACAATATTCATTGTTACGCAGTTGATGGCAGTTTTGATGATTGCCAAGAGTTGGTTAAAAATGCCTTTTTAGATGAAGAAGTTAAATCAACACTTGGGCTTAATTCTGCTAATTCAATTAATATTAGCCGTTTAGTTGCTCAGGTTTGTTATTACTTTGAGGCCATTGCACAACTACCAAAAGAAAAACGCGCAACAGCGCATATATCAGTGCCAAGTGGCAACTTTGGTAATGTATGTGCTGCAATGATTGGTGCGGTTATTGGCTTACCTGTAGGTAAATTAAGTGCAACAACCAACCAAAATGATACTGTGCCGCGCTTTATGCTTGATAAAACCTGGACGCCAAACGCAACACTTGAGTCGCTTTCAAATGCAATGGATGTAAGTAAGCCAAACAACTGGCCGCGTGTGCAAACAATGTTAGATAATAACTGGTTTAGCTACGATAACTTTTATTCAACTAGCGTAAACGAGGAAGACACGCAATCGGTGATGAAAAAAATTCAACAAACGGGTTATGTTGCAGAGCCTCACACTGCTATTGCGTACCAAGGTCTTGTTGAAAATCGAGCGCCTGGTGCAGCGGGTATCTTTTTAGCCACAGCTCATCCTGCTAAGTTTAAAGAAAGCGTAGAGGGTATTTTAAATATTGAATTAGGTATGCCAAAACCACTTAGCGACGCACTAGCAAAACCATGCCTAGCAAGCGATATAAAGGCCGATTACGACGCATTACGTACAGAAATACTTGCTAAACTTGGCTAAGTTAATTAATTCAAAAAGGCGGTTAAGCCGCCTTTTTTTATAACTTTAGGCTTTTAAATCTAGTGAGTTGCATTTACTAATTAAATGTAGGAAATAGCATTCATTTAAAATCGTTATGGTTTTATAAGAAAATATCATCTTAAAAAGTCTGTGAAATAGTTTCAATCCCTGTTTAAATATCCTCAACTTAAGAGCGTAGGCAAAGAGTCGTTTAAAGCGTACAATAAAGCCTCTAAAAAACACCATACACGTTGCCCTAGGAGACCCCAATGTTAGAACGTAGCATGAATATTTCGGATTTTGATCCAGAGTTATTTGACGCGATAAACAAAGAAACTGCTCGCCAAGAAGAGCACATTGAACTAATCGCTTCAGAAAACTACTGTAGCCCACGCGTACTAGAAGCGCAGGGTTCACAGCTTACAAATAAATACGCAGAAGGTTACCCTGGCAAACGTTATTATGGCGGTTGTGAGCACGTTGATGTTGTTGAGCAATTAGCAATTGACCGTGCTAACGAGTTATTTGGTTCTGACTACGCAAACGTACAACCACATGCTGGTTCGCAAGCTAATGCTGCTGTTTTTCTAGCGCTATTAGAAGCAGGCGACACTGTACTTGGTATGAGCTTAGCTCATGGTGGTCACTTAACTCACGGATCACACGTAAGCTTCTCTGGTAAGCTTTACAATGCAATTCAATACGGACTAGATGAAACAACGGGCGAAATTGATTACGCACAGGTTGAAGCACTAGCACTTGAGCATAAACCAAAAATGATTATTGGTGGTTTCTCAGCGTACTCAGGTATTGTTGATTGGGCTAAATTCCGTGAAATTGCTGACAAAGTAGGTGCTTACCTGTTTGTTGATATGGCTCACGTTGCAGGTTTAATTGCGGCAGGCGTTTACCCAAGCCCAGTTCCTCATGCACATGTTGTAACTACAACTACGCATAAAACACTTGCTGGTCCTCGTGGTGGTTTAATTATCTCTGCATGTGGCGACGAAGCAATCTATAAAAAGCTTAACAGCGCAGTTTTCCCTGGTGGCCAAGGTGGTCCTTTATGTCATGTTATTGCAGCAAAAGCAGTGGCATTTAAAGAAGCGCTTCAACCAGAATTTAAAGTATACCAAACACAAGTTGTTAAAAACGCAAAAGCAATGGTTGCTGTAATGCAAGAGCGCGGCTACAAAATCGTATCTGACAAAACTGAAAACCACTTATTCCTACTCGATTTAATCGATAAAGATATTACTGGTAAAGATGCAGATGCAGCCCTTGGTAACGCTAACATCACAGTTAACAAAAACTCAGTGCCAAACGATCCACGTTCTCCGTTTGTAACATCTGGTTTGCGTATTGGTTCTCCTGCAATCACTCGTCGTGGTTTCAAAGAAGAAGAATCAAAAGAGCTTGCTGGCTGGATTTGTGACGTACTAGATAACATCACTGATGAATCTGTACAGGTGCAAGTTAAAGAAAAAGTTAAAGCAATTTGTGCAAAATTACCTGTTTACGCTTAATTGCATAAGCAGCAGTAATTTAGATCACATAGGATAGGGGCCTGTTTATCTTTCGAGGTTTAATTTGCAGTAGTATGTTTGGTTTTTAGGCAAGGCAGAGTCTATGTAGTGTGGTTACTCCACACAAATAGGCGATAACGCAGCATAAATGCCAAACATGCACTGCCCTCGGGTTCGTCCTAGGGGCGATTTACTCTTTTTGCCTACATGGATGTAGGTAAGGGGCGTGAGCAGGACGCGGAAGCTTTGCTCGGTTTTTACTTAGCCCACTAGGTTACAAACCTCGCGCCGCGATTAAATCACCCCTAGATAGAACAAATTTAATCCTGAAAGGTCAACAGACCCTATTTTTTTGCTAAGATTAAAGGCCGCTAAATAGCGGCCTTTTTTGTTTTAAAACGGAAGTACCGAGCTATGCATTGTCCATTTTGTACCGCAAAAGATACTAAAGTTATTGACTCACGCCTTGTTGGTGGAGGCCATCAAGTTCGCAGGCGCCGTGAGTGCAACGACTGCCATGAGCGCTTTACTACATTTGAAGGCGCTGAACTGGTTATGCCTCGTGTTATTAAACAAGACGGCAGCCGCGAACCATTTAACGAAGATAAATTATTAAATGGCTTAAATCGCGCACTCGAAAAACGCCCAGTGAGCACAGAGCAAGTAGACGAAGTAGTGAATATAATAAAATCGCAGTTGCGTGCTACAGGCGAGCGAGAAATTTCAAGCCATTTGGTTGGTGAATGCATTATGGAAGCCCTCAAGAAGCTCGATAAAGTAGCGTACGTAAGATTTGCCTCTGTTTATCGCTCGTTTGAAGATATACGCGAATTTGGCGAAGAAATTGCCCGCTTAGGGGAGTAATACCAATTTTATTAAAAATATGATCATTCTATCGCATTAAATAGCGCACTCACTGCGTTAAAAATTATTCATATAGAACAACTATATGTCATAATTTTCGCCTTGTTATAGCGCTATCTTCTTAGCTCTATAATGGACCACTTATTTAACGCAATTGGTATAATAAATGCTTAACCAAATTACTTTTACTGAACATGATGAAATGTATATGGCACGCGCCATAGAGCTTGCCAAAAAAGGTAGGTTTACTACCACACCTAACCCTAATGTTGGCTGTGTTTTAGTTAAAAATAATCAAATAATTGGTGAGGGGTTCCATCAATTAGCTGGTCAAGGTCATGCAGAAGTAAATGCACTGGCTGTCGCTGAAAAAAATGCACAAGGTGCAACGGCTTATGTAACGCTTGAACCGTGTAGTCATTATGGCCGTACGCCACCGTGCGCCGAAGGCTTAAAAGCTGCCGGTGTGGTAAAAGTAATTGCTGCTATGGTTGATACAAATCCACAAGTTGCTGGCAAAGGCCTTAAAATACTGAGCGACGCGGGTATTGACGTTGCTTACGGGTTACTCGAATCACAAGCTCGCGCACTTAACGTTGGCTTTTTTAAGCGTATGGAGCAAGGCTTACCTTATGTGATTTGCAAAATGGCAGCGAGTATTGATGGTAAAACAGCGCTGAAAAATGGGCAAAGTAAGTGGATCACAAGTCCTGCTGCTCGACAAGACGTACAATTATACCGAGCGAAAAGCTGCGCTATTTTAACCGGTGCCGATACAGTGTTAGTCGATGATGCTAAACTTAATGTGCGACTAAGTGAGCTGCCTTGCACACTGCCTACTGATTTGCCGCTTCGCCAGCCCGTGCGTGTTATAATTGACTCTCAAAACCGTTTAACACCTGACCTTGCTTTATTTGAAATCCAAAGTGATGTAATAATATTTACGACTAAGGTTGATAAATCATTGCAATGGCCGCATTTTGTAAAGCATATTGAAGTCAGTGAAAGTAACGGTAAAGTTGATTTACAAGCCGTTTTAGAAAAACTTGGGCAACTGCAGTTTAATAATGTTTGGCTTGAAGCTGGCGCAACACTTGCTGGTAAAATGACAGAGCTTAATTTAGTTGACGAGTTTGTTTTTTATTTAGCGCCTAAACTAATGGGCCATGATGCAAAAAGTTTAGTTAATTTTCCTGAATTGACGAGTATGCAAAACACCGTTGATTTAACATTTAATGAATGTGCGCGCATTGGTGACGATTTACGTATCACCGCGTCAAAACTCATTAAAATCACTTAATAAAAAGAGTAGTGCTATGTTTACTGGGATAATAGAAGCCACAGGCAAAATTGCTTTATTACAAAAAAAACAAGGCGACTTAGCCATTCGTATCCAAAGTGCTGATCTTGATATGACAGACGTAAAGTTAGGTGACAGCATTGCAACTAATGGTGTTTGCTTAACTGTAGTTGATAAACATATTGATGGTTTTAGTGCGGATTTATCTAATGAGACGATTAGTTTGACCGGTTTTGCTCACTATGCTTTAGGACAAACGGTGAATCTTGAAAAAGCCATGCAACCTGTTTCTCGTTTAGGCGGTCATTTAGTGTCTGGCCATGTTGATGGTATCGCAACAATTACAAGTATTACAGCAAACGCCAGAGCAACAGAATATTGGCTTACAACAGACGAAAATTTAATGAAATACATTCCGTACAAAGGTTCGGTATGTATTGATGGTATAAGCCTGACAGTAAACGCTGTAGAGGGCAATAAATTCAAATTAACAATTGTCCCACACACGAGTGAGCAAACCACAATTGCTCATTTTAAAGTAGGTACCCAAGTTAATTTAGAAGTCGATCAAATTGCACGTTATTTAGAGCGCCTTATAAAGGGTGCAGAGCAACCAACGGGCTCTGATATTTCGATGAGCTTACTCGCTAAAGCGGGTTTTATTAAATAACGAAACTGACAACTTACACGAGCAAATTTATGATTTTACACAGTGCGCAAGAAATCATCGACGATATTAAAGCCGGTAAAATGGTTATTTTAATGGATGATGAAGATAGAGAAAATGAAGGCGATTTAATAATAGCTGCTGAGCATATTAGCGCAGAAGCGATTAATTTCATGGCTACCCATGGCCGTGGTTTAATTTGTTTAACCATGACGCAAGAGCGTTGCGAGCAACTTGATTTACCGTTAATGGTTAAAAACAATGGTGCAGCATTTTCGACTAACTTTACAATGTCGATAGAAGCATCAAAAGGTGTTACAACCGGTATTTCAGCAGCAGATAGAGCGCGTACAGTGCAAGCGGCTATAGCTAAAGGCGCAGTCCCAAGTGATATTGTTCAGCCTGGACATATTTTTCCTATTATGGCGCAACCTGGTGGCGTATTAACTCGCGCAGGACACACTGAAGCTGGCTGTGATTTAGCGCGTTTAGCTGGACTTGAAGCATCATCTGTTATTGTTGAAATACTTAATGCTGACGGCACTATGGCACGTCGCCCTGATTTAGAAGTTTTTGCGAAAGAGCACGATATTAAAATTGGCACCATTGCTGATTTAATCGAATACCGCAACTTAAACGAAACAACAATTGAGCAAGTAGCAAAATGTAAGTTACCAACTGTTCATGGTGAATTTGATTTAGTTACTTACAAAGACACAATTGACGGCCAATTACATTACGTATTGCTCAAAGGCGATATAAAAGATCAAGAGCCGACAAATGTACGTGTACATTTGCAAAGTACCTTTAACGATATTCTACTTTCAGACAGAAGTGCTGACCGTAGCTGGGGCCTTTCAGAAGCAATGGCTTATATCGCTAAAAATGGAGGTGCTTTAGTTATTTTAGGTAAGCAAGAAAGCACTGAAGAGTTAGAGGCAACTGTGAAAGCATTTGCAGCAGCTGATGCTGGCGAAAGCGTTACGCCACGTAAATTCAAAGGTACATCTCGTACTGTTGGCGTAGGTTCGCAAATACTTGCCGATCTTGGAATTAAACAAATGCGATTAATGAGTCGCCCCAAAAAGTACCATGCACTTTCGGGCTTTCATTTAGAAGTTGTTGATTACGTTGAGCCACAATAAGCATCACGCTTAAACTAGGCTATTATTTTATTTTTATGGTATGATGCGCAGCAATTTTTGCGCAATCGCAACCGCTTGAACTTATTTTTAGGGTTATCAAATGAAAATTATTGAAGGTAATAAGTACGCTCCAGGCAAAAAATTTGCCATTGTCATTTCTCGTTTTAATGACTTTATTGGTAGCAGCCTCCTTGCAGGTGCTGTTGATGAGCTAAAACGCACAGGTGGCGTATCAGATGACGACATTACCGTTATTTATGTGCCAGGCGCGGTAGAATTACCTTTAGCGGCTAAACGCGTTGCGGCAAAAAAAGAGTATGATGCAATCATCGCATTAGGCGTAGTGATCAGAGGTGGTACACCACACTTTGACCTAGTTGCTGGCGAATCAAACAAAGGTCTTGCGCAAGTATCACTTGAGTATGATATCCCGGTTGCATTTGGCGTATTAACCACAGAAAGCATTGAACAAGCAATTGAGCGTGCTGGCACCAAAATGGGCAATAAAGGCGGCGAAGCTGCTTTAGGCGCGCTTGAAATGGTTAATGTGTTAGATAAAATTTAAGTTTAAGGAATTTTTGTGAAACCAGCAGCAAGACGTAAAGCACGTATCTTAGCACTCCAAGCCGTTTATTCTTGGCAAATAAGTGGCAATTTAATTGCCGATATCGAACAACAAATGTTGATCGAAACAGACGTTACTAAAATTGATGTTGAATACTTTAAAGATCTAGCGACGGGTGTTGCTGTAAATTATAAGCAACTAGACGAAGCTGTATCACCACATTTAACACGTCCGTTTGATGACTTAGATATGGTTGAGCGTGCAATTTTACGTTTAAGCAGCTATGAGCTTAAGTTCCGTGAAGACGTACCTTATAAAGTTGCTATTAACGAAGGTATTGAGCTGGCCAAAATTTTTGGCGCTGAAGACAGCCATAAATTTGTAAACGGTGTACTTGATAAAGCTGTTAAGCATTTACGCAAGTAAGTAAACCGTTAAAGAGGGGAGCCGGCATAGGCCGGCTTTTTTGTGTATGAAGGAATTTGAATTAATTAACCGCTACTTTAAAGGTCGCGGTATCACCCGTCGTGATGTAAACCTAGGTATAGGGGATGATTGCGCTTTAGTAACCGTTCCACAAAACTGCCAACTTGCCGTTACAACAGACACTCTTGTTGCTGGCGTACACTTTTTTGATGATATTTCCCCTCGTGCATTAGGTCACAGAGCGCTTGCTGTTAATTTAAGTGATTTAGCGGCCATGGGCGCTGAGCCAACTTGGGTTTCAGTTGCGTTAACTTTGCCAAGTATTGACCCACAGTGGATTGAAGAGTTTACTGATGGCATGCATGAAATTGCTGAATATTTTAATGTGCAGATTATAGGTGGCGATACTACTCAGGGGCCATTAACTATCACTATTTGTGCGAAAGGGACTGTACCCGAAGGTACTGCACTTCGTCGTAGTGGCGCAAAAGTGGGTGATTGGATTTATGTTACGGGTCCGCTAGGTGACGCTGGACTTGCAATTGAGTCTCGCAAGCAAGGTATAAGTATTGAGCCAGAGCATTTAAAGTACGTAAATAAACGCTTTGACTTTCCAACCCCACGTGTTGCTGCAGGGCAGGTATTACGAGGCCTAGCATCATCGGCTATTGATGTGTCGGACGGCTTAATCGCTGATTTAAGTCATATACTAGATATGTCACAAGTAAGTGCAGTGGTGAATATTGAAAGTATTCCAACTTCAGATGCGATGCAAGCAAGCCTTGATTTTAATCAGCAGCTGCCATTTATTCTCAGTTACGGTGATGATTACGAATTAATTTTTACGGTCCCTGATAGCAATAAAAGTATGTTAGAAATAAAGCTACGCCAGTATGGTGTAGATGCAACATGCATTGGCCAAGTTAAAAGTGGCGATGGCCAAATTGAGCTTTTACACAACGGTGAAAAGTTTGATTTTGAACCGCAGGGTTTTGAGCACTTTGCAAAGGAGCTGGTTTGAACAATAACCGCAAGTTTAATTTAAAGCGTCCACATCAGTTTTTTGGTCTGGGCTTTGGAACTGGGCTTGCCCCTAAAGCGCCCGGTACATTTGGTACGTTTGCTGCCTTGCCATTCATTTTTATGACCATGTACTATCCGTTATGGCTGCAAATTGTATTTGCCGTTGTGATCAGTATATTTGGTATATGGGCGTGCGGTAAAACGGCTGATGATTTAGGCGTGCACGATCATCCTGCTATTGTATGGGATGAAGTGGCGGGTTATTACATCACTATGATTGGCGCAGCACTTAACTGGCAAACATTACTCGTAGGTTTTTTGTTATTTCGCTTTTTTGATATAGCAAAACCCGGCCCAATCCGTATGCTAGACAAACGAGTACATGGCGGTTTAGGTATAATGGCCGACGATATACTTGCGGGTATTTTTTCGCTTATATGTTTACAAGCGTTAATAAAAGTGGGTTTACTGCCCTTTTAATTTTTATATTTGATTTGTTTAACTAGGTGGCAGCAATATGATGCGATTTTTACTGGTTTGTGTACTTATGTTGTGCGCGACGCCAAGTTGGGCTTCAATTACTGATTACGTAGTTAAGCAATGGAATATAAAAGATGGCCTACCGTCGCAATCACTTAAAAGTGTTGTGCAAGATCAGCAAGGCTATATGTGGCTTGGTACGCAATTTGGTTTAAGCCGTTTTGATGGTACAACATTTACGAACTACAACACGCAAAATAGCCCATTCTTGCCTAGTAATGGTGTTAATAAGCTTTTAGTCGATTCTAGTGGTTTGTTATGGGTAGGCACTAAAAGTGGCTTGGTAGTTATTAACCCAGCCACATTTGCAGCACAAGAATTTAATATTAAAGGTCCAGTGAGGGATATTCTGGAGGACTCTAAAGGTAGCATATGGATTGCGGCCAACGGCTTATACTATGTAGATAGAGGGCAAGTTGATTTACGCACTGAAGTAAATGGTCCTCTACCTATTGTTAATGCTACTGTGATCACACAAATAGTTGGCTCTGTTAGCCAAATGGCACTCTCTCCTGAAGGTATTTGGCTGGTTAATGATCGTCATTTATTACGCCTTACAAAAAACTCATCAGATTTTTCTAAACTACGTTTAGAGCTTACCGCAAAAATATCGCTACCAGAGCGCTTAGCGCAAACCATAGTGCACGATTTATCATTTTTAAATGGTAATTTGTATATAGCTTCTGAGCTAGGTGCATACTTTTTAGATTTAGATGACGAGCTAAGACCTTTTCCTTTACCTAATGCAAATAACTCAGCCGTTTATAAGTTTATGAGTGATACCGATGGTGGCTTGTGGGTATCGACCTATGGGCGCTTATTGTTCAGAGATAAAACCGGTGAGTGGCAATGGGTAGAGCCTAGCCAACTTGATCAAAGTATATGGTTTGCTGATATTTTTAGAGATGATAAAAATAACGTTTGGTTAGCAAGCTTTAGTGAAGGCTTGTGGCTTGCTCATGAAGGACGAGTCGAAAGGCATTCAGCAGTTTCAAACATGACCGAATCTGTTATGGCTATTAGCCAAGCACCCGATGGTAAACTGTGGGTTGCGAATAAAAGCGGCATTGGTTATTTCGATTTAGATAAAAGTTTTATTAATTTAGTCCCAAGTAGTAAATATGGGTACGCGTCAGTACATGATCTACAATTTGATGGTGAGCGATTATATATAGCCACAGGGCGCGGCTTATTTGTTTTTGAAAACAAGACACTTTACACCGTCCCTGGTCGAGCACTTCGCGATAATCCGGTATTTGCAATAAGTCGCTCTAGTAAAGGCGGCTTTTGGATTGGTACCGGACGCGGTTTATATCGATTAAATTATGCTGGTTTAACGCCTTTTGCCTATAACGCTTTTTTAGGTAGTAAGTTTATTACCTACGTATTAGATAAAACAAACTTTGGTGTGATTGGTACTAGTAAGGGCGCATATTACTTTACAGACCGTGGCATTGAAAAAATTGGCGACCAAACAACACTTGAAAGCGCATACGTAACTAGCGTGCTACATATAGATGGCGTGGGTATTTTAATCGGCTCTCTTAACGACGGGCTTTTTTACAGAAGTACGCAAGGACAATGGCGTCAGCTCGATGCAGCTAATGGTTTACCGTATGGTTCTATATTTAGCCTAGAATATGATGAAAAGTTAAAGCATGTTTGGGTAAGCACCATGAAAGGTGTTTACAGAATGCCTGTAGAGCAATTTAAAACAGAAATAAAAAGCCTAAAAGTTGAAGAAGTAATTTCATCTTTTGACCGTCAACTCGATGGTAAAGCGAATCAATGTTGTAGCGGACTTGGGCATGATGCGGTAGCAGACACCGGAAATTCTATTTGGTACCCAAGCTTACAAGGTGTTGTTGAAATACCTAAAAATGTAGAGCTATTTGGTGTGCTTGCATTAAAGCCAACAATAGAGACAATAACAACGCCACTTCGTCATTTAACTACCGCTGCGCTTGGTAAAAAACCATCATTAGAAACAGACGAGCGTGATATAACGCTAACTTACACAGCTATTGATTACTATGCACCAAACAGCATTGAATTTAGATATAAACTAAGTGGCTTAGATAGTGACTGGCGCTATGCAAATACGCGACGTGAAGCTATTTATACTAACTTGCCTCCTGGCTCGTTTTTGTTTCAATTAGAAGCTAAGCGCCAAGGTGAAGACTGGGCTAAAGCGCAAGATGTTGAGTACGGTTTTGTAGTGCCTGAGCGCTTTGACGAAACAATTTACTTTAGGCTTTTAATTACCAGTGGTTTTATTTTGCTTTTTTATCTCATTTTTTGGGTGTTTAGAGCACAAGAGCGCAGAAAACAAGAAGCACTAGAGGGCTTAATCACTGAGCGTACCTTAGAGCTTCGCCAAGCTAATGATAAATTAGGCCAAGTGAATTCACAGCTTAAATTAGTGAGTCACTCAGATGAGCTAACAGGGCTACGTAGCCGCCGCTTTTTGTTTGATCAACTCCCTAAAGATATTGAGCACTTTCAACGTAATTCACAGTCGCTGCAGGCACAAGGTAAGTCACTGGTGCTGGTAATTATTAACTTTGATAACTTCAGCCGTATTAACGATGCGTATGGCCCAATTGCAGGTGATAGCTGCTTACAGCAAATGGCTGCATTGTTAAATTCGCGTACGCAGGGTTCTGACTATGTGGCACGTTGGAGTGGTGATGAGTTTTTATTATTATTACGTGACTTTAAATGCAATAAAATAGACAGCTATGCTTCAGAACTTTGTAAAGTAATAGCGGCTAATTCGTTCCAATTACCAAATGGAAAAACAACTAATATCACGGCATCAATTGGTTGGTCATTTTATCCATTACCTTTATTAGGCGGGCAGGTAATTAGCTGGGAAACATCTATTAACTTGGCCGATATAGCACTGCATCAAGTTAAAAAGCGCGGTGGTGATGGTGTGGCTAATATTACGTTTGATGATCAGCTCGATGCATTCGAGTTTGAACAAAACTCTAATGTTGATCAACAGTTAGGTATTTTACAAAGTAATGGCCTAGCTGATATTAAAGTGTGGATGCGCTGATGAGCAATATTTGATATTAAAAAAGGAGCCTAGGCTCCTTTTTTAATATGCTCAACTTTAGATGTATAGGAAGTTAATTAATAAACGTTTTAATCGCGTTTAATATTCCTTGCTCGCCTAATCCCATTTCATCGTGCATTTCATCTTGCGTGCCGTGTTTAATAAACTCATCAGGAATACCTAAGTTAAGGATATTAATATCAGCCTTTTGCGTTGCCAAGTATTCATTAACTGCAGAGCCGGCACCGCCAGCAATCGCGTTATCTTCAAGGGTTACAATTACATCGTGGCTAGTAGCAAGCTCATTTAAAAGTGCAGTATCAAGTGGTTTAATAAAACGCATATTAACAAGCGTTGCATCTAATTCGTTAGCTGCAAGCTGTGCATTTTCAAGTAATGTACCGAACGATAAAATGGCAATTTTACTGCCTTTCTTAATTGTATCTGCTTTACCTATTTCAAGCAGTTGCATAGTGCTTTCAATGTCTGCAGTACCTGCGCTACCTCGAGGGTAACGAACTGCAACAGGGCAGTTTGCTTTATAACCGGTGTATAGCATTTGGCGGCATTCGTTGGTGTCGCTTGGTGCCATAATTACCATATTTGGAATACAGCGCATAAAGCTTAAATCGTACGCACCTTGGTGAGTTTCACCATCGGCTCCAACAATACCAGCGCGGTCAATGGCAAATAATACAGGTAAGTTTTGCAGTGCAACATCATGTATTAATTGGTCATACGCACGTTGTAAAAAGCTCGAGTAAATAGCAACAACAGGTTTTAAACCTTCACAAGCAAAACCAGCCGCTAAAGTAACAGCATGCTGCTCTGCAATGGCCACATCAAAGTATTGATCTGGAAACTCTTTAGAAAAACGTACCATGCCAGAGCCTTCGCGCATTGCTGGCGTAATAGCCATTAATTTGCTGTCTTGCTTTGCCATGTCGCATAACCAATCGCCAAAAACTTTTGAAAAAGTAGCAGCGCTAGGTTTAGATTTAGGCAGGCTAGTTGTGCTCGGATCGAATTTTGGTACACCATGGTAGCCAATAGGATCGGCTTCAGCCGGTTTGTAGCCCTTACCTTTTTGCGTTTTTATATGTAAAAGCTGTGGGCCTTTTAAATTACGCATATTACGTAATGTATCTACAAGCATGTTTACATCGTGGCCATCAATTGGGCCTATGTAATTTAGGCCTAATTCTTCAAAGAAGGTTCCCGGGATCATCATGCCCTTAATGTGCTCTTCCATTTTACTGGCAAGTTGTTTTACCGGAGGCACACCTGAGAGTAACTTTTTACTGCCTTCACGAATGTTAGTATAAAAGCTACCTGATAGAATTCGGGCAAAGTGATTTGTTAATGCGCCAACATTTTCAGAAATCGACATTTCGTTATCATTTAAAATAATAAGCATGTCTGATTTTACATCACCTAAATGATTCATCGCTTCAAATGCCATGCCTGCGGTGATAGCTCCGTCACCAATAATGGCTACAGATTTTCGACCTTTGCCTTCTTTTTGGGCGGCAATAGACATACCTAAGGCAGCTGAAATAGAGGTGCTTGAATGGCCTACGCTAAACGTATCGTATTGGCTTTCATCGCGAAAAGGAAAAGGGTGCAAACCGTCTTTTTGGCGAATAGTGTGCATTTGGTCGCGACGACCTGTAAGGATTTTATGTGGATAAGCTTGGTGACCCACATCCCAAACTAGGCGATCGTCTGGAGTGTTATAAACATAATGTAGCGCAACGGTTAGTTCAACCGTCCCTAAACCAGACGCTAGATGACCGCTACTTTGCGATACTGAGTTGAGTAAATAATCGCGCAGCTCATTGCTAAATGCAGGGAGTTTGTCTTGCGCTAAGTCACGCAATTGGGCTGGCTCGTCAACCAAATTAAGTAATGGATACTTGCTACTATCAAGTGTCATGGTTTTATATATATCCTTCGCTAACATTAATTCATTCAAAGCTTTTACGAATAATTAATGTTGAGTAATAATGTCAGTGCTAATTGCAATACGTATGAGCAAAAATTAGTGGTCACGCTCAATTAGGTAATTTGCTAGCGACGCAAGAAGTGTTGTGTCAGCATCTATATTTGCCAACGCTTCATGGGCTTGTTGTATTAAATTTTGCGCCTTTTCTTTAGCGCCTAGCATACCTAATAACGCCGGATATGTCGCTTTATTCGCGGCAATATCGGAGCCTTGTGGTTTACCTAAAGTAACCGTATCGCCTTCAACATCTAAAATGTCGTCGTGTACTTGAAACGCCAGCCCTATAGCATACCCAAAAATGCTTAAATTTTCTAAGGTTTGTTGATCTGCCTTTTCACTGCACAGTGCACCAAGTGTAATTGCACAATTAATTAAAGCTCCGGTTTTTAGCTTATGTATTCGCTCAAGCTCTTGTACGGTAATTACTTTATCTGTTGCTGCTATATCAAGACCTTGTCCGCCTACCATGCCCTCAAGGCCTGATGCGTGGGCAAGCGTAGCAATCATTTTTACTTGTGTTTGCGACGAGCATGTAAATTTGTGATTCGCAATAAGCTCAAAGGCGAGTGTTTGTAGGGCATCACCAGCTAAAATTGCATTTGCCTCGCCAAATTCTATATGGCAAGTAGGGCGGCCACGGCGTAAGTCGTCATCGTCCATAGCAGGCAAATCATCATGAACTAGCGAATAGCTATGGATACACTCAATTGCAGCAGCAAGTACATGTAAGTCTTGCTGGTTTGCACCGAGCATTTTACCTGTGGCATAAACTAAAAATGGACGTAATCTTTTACCGCCATTAAATAATCCATACTGGGTGGCGTTCTTTACCGTTTCTTCAGTATCGAGAGGCTGTTTAAAATGCTGCTGTAAGGTCGCTACTACATCTTTTTGAGCACGTTCGATATAATTATTTATGCTCACAGCTATTCCATATCATTATCAAAATTCGTAAGAACTGACTTTTCGCCATTACCCATCAAAATTGATACTTTTTGTTCTGCTTGCTGTAATTTACCTGATGAAGCACTTGCTAATGCAATTCCACGCTCAAATTGCTTTAACGATTGCTCAAGCGATAAGTCACCTTGTTCCATGTCACTAACGATTGTAGATAATTCTTCTAGTGCTTGTTCGAAACTTAAGTTTTCAGGTTTTTTAGTCGCCATCTTTATTTCAGCTTACATAATAAATTTAGGGGTCAATTTTAGGGGGAATGCTAAACTAGGTCAAAGGATGATATTGGTTTTTTACCTTTATAACGTTAAATTATATTTCAAGTGTATTAATAAAGCCTTAATAGCGGTCTGTTAGTTTAATAAATCAATTGATAATTAGGTAGCCCTTATAACTTGATCTAAAATAGTGCTAAAGGCTGCTTTTTATGTTTATTTATAAAAATGGCTTAAGCAATTCAATATGTTGCCGATAAGCAGTTAATAATAAAAGTTTATGATAAGGCCATTAAGCATGAAACTTCTGGAGGAAATGTGGATTTAGCAACCATAATCGGGATCCTAGGCGCAATTGGCTTAATTGTCATGTCTATGTTTATGAGTAGTAGCGGTGAAATGGCTATGTTTGCCGATGCTCCTTCTAGTGTAATTGTATTTGGTGGTTCACTTTTCATTGTTTTATCAAATTTCACCATGTCGCAGTTTTTGGGTATAGGTAAAGTTGTTGCTAAAGCGTTTATGTTTAAAATTGAAACGCCAGAAGAACTTATTGAAAAAGCAGTAGAACTTGCTGATTCAGCTCGTAAAGGGGGGTTTTTAGCACTCGAAGAAGCTGAAATCCCAAATCCATTTATGCGCAAAGGCGTCGACATGCTTGTTGATGGCCATGACGCAGATGTTGTTCGCGCCACACTTCAAAAAGACATCTCTTTAACCACTACTCGACATGAAATGGGCGCAGGCTTATTTAAGTCATTAGCCGATATTGCACCAGCAATGGGAATGATTGGTACTCTAATTGGCTTAGTTGCAATGTTATCTAACATGGATGACCCAAAAGCAATTGGCCCGGCAATGGCGGTAGCGCTTTTAACAACTTTATATGGTGCGTTTTTAGCCAATGTTGTGGCAATTCCTATTCAGGTAAAACTTGAACTGCGTAAAGACGAAGAAGCTATGAATCAGCGTTTAATTTTAGATGCTATTTTAGGTATACAAGATGGCCAAAATCCAAAAGTAATCGAAGGTATTTTGAAAAATTACTTAGCTGAATCTAAACGCAAAGTAGATACCGAGGAGTAATTATGTCTGATCAAGAGTGCAAATGCCCACCACCAGGCCTACCAGCATGGATGGGAACGTTTGCCGATTTAATGTCACTTTTAATGTGCTTTTTTGTACTCTTGCTTGCGTTTTCAGAAATGGATGTACTTAAGTTTAAACAAATTGCGGGCTCTATGAAGTTTGCTTTTGGTGTGCAGAATAAAATTGAAGTAAAAGATATCCCTAAAGGTACCTCTGTTATTGCTATGGAGTTTACCCCAGGCAAACCAGAACCCACTCCAATAGAAACTATTCAACAACAAACAGTAGAAATGACTCAACAAATGTTAGAGTTTCAGGCTGGAGATGAAAGCTCAGCTGGCGGCAGACAAGAACAACGCGGGGACAAACGTGGTGGCGAATCTCGTAGTACTTCTCAAGAGCAATCGTCAGAGCAAGCAACTTCAGCGGCCGATCAGGAACAAACTAACGAGCTCGTTAAAAAAATCGCGCAGCAGCTTGAAAAGCAAATAATAGATGGTGCAATTGAGCTTGAATCTTTAGGGCAGCAAATAATTATTCGTATTAGAGAGAATGGTTCATTTCCTTCGGGTAGTGCATTTTTACAACCTAAGTTTAAACCCATAATTCAAGATATTGGTGTGCTGTTAAAAGATGTACCTGGCGAAATTACTGTATCTGGCCATACCGACGATTTTCAGGTATCGAATGAGTTATATATTAACAACTGGGACTTATCGTCAAAGCGTGCTGTAGCAGTAGCAAGCGAGCTGCAAACGGTGCAAGGGTTTGATAAAAACCGCATGATGGTAGTGGGTCGGGCTGATACCCGTCCACTTGTTCCAAACGATTCAAATGAAGATCGCCGCAGGAATCGCCGAGTAGAAATATCTATATTACAAGGTAAAGCAAAAGAGTCAGCGCCTATTGATGTACGTTAAGCTATTGCTTGGTATTATATCTCACTACTTTTTGTTTTAATTTAGGGTACTTAATTGCCTAAGCATCTTGGCAATTTCATCATTTTAGCTTACAGTACATTTCCTTAACATATGTAATGGAATGCCCGTGAATAAAAAATATAAGTATAGCGATATGCCTGGAAATGGTACTGGCGGAGATGACGATAAGACGAAAGAATAACAATGCCTTTATGGGTTGATAAGGTAATTACATTTCTTGAACTTAGCTGGGTTTTATTTTTAATCCCAGCTATTGTTGTTTTCTATTTGCGTAAAGATTTTTTAGCATTACGATTTGTATGTGTCACAGGTGTATTTTTCTTATTTGGTGCACTTATATACGATTCTTTAAAAGAGTTTGATAAAGATATTTATATATATAGATATCTTGTCTGGGCGTTTAATGACATAGCTTGGATGGCTTTAATTGCCTATCTTGGGATAAAAGATAAAGTTTATTTATGGCAATGTGTGTTAGGTCAGTTGGTTGTTATAATGGCACCAATTTTACAACTTTTTCGCGTTGTTGATCGCCACCTTTGGGATTTATCTTATAGCACGTTAATGTATAAAACGCTTTTACCTTTAATTAATACGCTCACCGTAGTGGTGTGTTATCTTCCGCTAATTTATATTGTAATTAAAAATAATAAGACAGTAACTGGTAATAATCATAAAAAAGCCCCTCCTTTAAAATAGCTGTGCTAAACTACTGTTTATATGAACAGTGGTGAGCAAGCTATGAAACTCTACATTGCAGAAAAACCTTCACTAGGACGCGCTATTGCTGATGCGTTACCAAAACCACATAAAAAACACGATGGCTATATAGAAGTCGCTAACGGAGATTGTGTCTCGTGGTGTATAGGGCATTTACTGGAACAAGCAGAGCCCGATGATTACGATGAGCGCTTTAAAAAGTGGCAGTTTGATCACTTACCTATAATACCTGAGCAGTGGAAGTTAAAAGCCAAAACCAAAACTCGCAAACAGCTCACTGTTTTAAAAAAATTAATTAAACAAGCCTCGCAACTTATTCACGCTGGCGATCCAGACCGTGAAGGCCAGCTTCTGGTCGACCAAGTAATAGAAGAAGCTAAAATAAGTCAGGCTAAAAAGCAAAGTACGCAACGTTTACTCATTAGTGATTTAAACTTATCGGCGGTAAAGAAATCATTGGGCGCAATGCGTTCTAATCGAGATTTTATTCCGCTAAGTGTATCTGCTTTAGCGCGCTCTCGTGCTGATTGGCTATTTGGTATGAATTTAACACGTGCATACACACTGGCTGGGCAAAAAGCAGGGTTTGGTAATGTGCTTTCGGTAGGACGAGTACAAACCCCTATTTTAGGTCTTGTTGTTAATAGAGATAACGAAATAGCGAACTTTGTATCTAAGCCTTTTTACGATGTATTGGCGCATTTGCTTACTCCAGATAATCAACCATTCATAGCTAAGTGGGTTCCAAGCAAAGCATGTGAGCCACATCAAGATGAAGAAGGGCGAATACTTAACAAAGCTCTTGCAGAAAATGTTGCTTCACGTATTACACGGCAAAGTGCTGAGCTTACTTCACTCGACCAAAAACAAAAAAAGCAAAGTGCTCCATTACCTTATAATTTATCTGCTCTGCAAATAGATGCCGCTAAAGCATTTGGTATGCCTGCTCAAAAAGTATTGGATATTTGCCAAATACTTTACGAACGTCATAAACTAATTACTTACCCACGCTCAGATAATCGTTATTTACCCAAAGATCACCATCAAGAAGCATCTGCTATTTTAAAGGCAATAAGTGCAAATGGGGGGCAAGGCAGTGAATTAGTAAACGGGGCTGATGAAAAAAAGCGTAGTAAATGTTTTAACGATTCAAAAGTAGCTGCCCATCATGCCATTGTACCTACGGCTAAGCAGTTAAAGTCAGCGAGTTTGAGCGGTGACGAAGCAAAGGTATATCAATTAATAAGCCGTCATTACTTAATTCAGTTTTATCCCGACTATATATATAACGAAACTAAAGCTGAGGTAATTATTGCTGGTGGGCTTTTTAAGGCAAATGCAAAGCAAGATGTAAGCTTGGGTTTTAAGGTGTTAATGGGTAAATCTGAATTAAAAGATGAAGCCTCGCTACCTCCTTTAACAAAAGGTATGCCTCTTTTTTGCGATAAAGGCGAAGTAGTCGAAAAGCATACATCACCCCCTGCTTATTTTACCGATGCCACATTATTGGCTGCGATGACGGGCATTAGCCGTTATGTTAAAGATCCACAAATTAAAAAGGTATTAAAAGACACTGATGGTTTAGGTACGGAGGCAACACGTGCGGGAATAATCGAGTTGCTATTTAAGCGGCGTTTTTTAAAACGTGAAGGTAAGTCAATTAGAGCGACCGAAACGGGACTTGCTCTTATTAGCGTATTACCACAAGGTTTAGCGAGTCCTGATTTAACCGCAAAGTGGGAGTCGAGCTTAGGTGATATTGCACAGCAGGCAATGAGTTATCAGCAATTTTTACAGCCTTTACTTGCTGACCTAAATGGGTTTGTTCAATTAGCAGCAAACTGCGATAGCAATGCATTTGCGAAGTTACCAAAAACCTCACCTAAAAAACGTTTTGCTAAACGAGGTGGAAAAGCGACCTTTAAAAAGTCGAATTATAAAAAAAGCTCTGTTGCTAGTTAGCAACAGAGCCATTTTATTAAACCATATTGCTTAATGTTGAATTGGTATTACTTAACCTAAACTCAGATTACTTATTAAATAAGGCAACAGCAGCGTTACTCATTGCTTTTATTCCAGTAGGGATAGCAACTTTATAATCAGGTGCAAATTTACTAGAGTGTAGAGAAGGGAGTACCTCACCTGTTTTTATTGAATCTGCATATTGTGCTTGGTTTACGCCTCCTAGCCAAAAGAGGGTGATAGGGATATTTTCATCGGTGCGTCCGTATAGGCCAAAATCTTCACCCGCCATTACAGCTTGTGTTTCAAGTACATTAGTATCGCCAATTGCGCTGGCAATAGAGTTTCTAACAATGTCTGTTTGTGCAGGGTTATTATAAGTAGATGGAATAGATTCATCTTCATGTACATATATTACAGGGTAGTTAGATTCATTTAAGCCAGCACTTTGTGCAATACCTGCGGTGATTCGTTTTATTGCTGCTATTTGAGCGCTTCTTACATCGGGGTTATAGCTTCTAAGAGTGAGTTGTAGTTTTACTTCATCCGAAATCACATTATGTTTTGAACCACCATGAATAGACCCCACTGTAATAACAGAAGGCTCAAGCGGTGAAAGCTCTCGGCTTGTGATTGTTTGCAAAGCAAGTACAGTGCGTGCAGCTATAACCACTGGGTCTATAGTTGTATGCGGATAAGCACCATGACCACCTTTACCTTTAATTGTAATATCGACAGAATCTACACTTGCCATCGTGTATTCATTTTTCATTGATACCTTACCAGCGGGGACGCTAGCGCTTACATGTAAAGCAATTATATGATCAGGTTTTGCATATTTACTAAATAGTCCTTCGCTTAACATCGCTTTAGCACCCCCACCTACTTCTTCTGCAGGCTGTGCAACCATCATTAATGTACCTTGCCACTGTTTTTTATGAGCAATTAACTGCTCTGCAGTTCCAATAAAAGAGCTCATGTGGATATCGTGGCCACAGCCGTGCATTACACCTACTTTTGAACCGTGCTCATCTATTACTTTGACTTTTGAGGCATAGGATTTTCCTGTTTGCTCAATAATAGGTAAGCCATCAGTATCAGTGCGGATCATTACTGTCGGCCCCTCACCATTTTTATAAATACCAACTACACCAAAGCCACCTACATTACTTGTTACTTTAAAACCCAGCTGAGTTAATCTATCTGCTATCTTTTTACCTGTTTTTTGTTCGTGATAAGAGAGCTCTGGGGATTGGTGTAAGTCGAGGTAAAACTTTTCAATAGCTGGCATGGCTTTGCTTAAATTCAAATCGAGTCCATTTGCTTGTACTAATGGGCTTGCTAATAAAAGTATTGCACTTAGGTAAGTTAATTTCATATTTTCCCTTATTGTTGAATATGTATACCGAGTGATTTAGGTATATGACTTGTAATTATTATGTTCACCACCATATAAAAACCTAAATAGACGAATATGGCAATCAATTCAATGAGCAACATAGTTAGTATTAATGCGCAAAACCTTCAACAAGTACTCGGTGAAACATCACAACAAAAATTGGTGTTGCTTAACTTTTTCTCTCCTCAAAGTCCTGACTGCATCGGACAGGCTGCAATTTTAGATAAAGTAGCAGCAGAATATGCAAGCTATATAGTAGTAGCAAACCTAGATTGCGATGCAGAACAAGCACTCGCTTCTCAACTTGCGCAACAAGTTGGTCTGCAAACACTGCCTACGCTTGTATTATTAAAAGACTCCGCACCAGTAGATTTACTTGCAGGTGTTCAAAGCGAAGCGCAAATACGCGAAGCCCTCGCAAAGCATTTACCTGCGCAACAAGACTTACTATTAGAACAAGCAAAGCAAGCGTTATTAAAGTCAGATTTAAATGCTGCATTTAATTATGCAAAGCAAGCTTATGAAATAGACAACGGTAATGCACGTATCAAGTTAGTGCTAGCAGACATATGTATTCAAATTCACAAGGTAGATGAAGCGCAAGCGCTTATAAATACAATAGATGCACAAGAGCAAGATGCTTACTTTAATAATATAAAAGCAAAATGCGAAGCCGCGCTTGAAGCAAAAGATTCACCAGAGATTAAAGAAAAGCAACAACAAGTAGAAAAGTATCCAAATGACTTAGAATTAAAAGAAGAGCTCAGTATTTTACTTAATGAAGCAGGCAGAAAAGAAGAAGCATTGGATGTACTGTTTACAGTTCTACAAAAAGATCTGAACTTCAACGAAGCAAAACCAAGCTTTTTAGCCATTATTGCCTCTTTACCTGATGGCGACGCACTCGCAGCTAAGTATCGCCGCAAGTTATATAGTATTTTATACTAGATTCTAATAACTATTACTTTTGAGAAGCACCTACATAAGGTGCTTTTTGCATTTTTAAGGTTTTAATTAATAGCTTTAGTATGGTTTAGCTATGTAAAAACAAGAGTTATCAACAGGGTTTTGTGGGTAACTTGTGCTTATCATGTGTGCTTGCTTGGGGCTTAATTTTAATTACTATTTTATGCAAATAACGCTTGCGTAAAATCTGCCGCTCCCTATAATGCGACCCCACTGAGACGGGAAACGCCAACGCATAGCGAGGCACGAACTACTCAGAGAGTTAAATAAAACTTCGGTTTTAAATTGTCGAAAGAAAGTTTAAAACTAAGTGTTGACTCGAAAAATAAAGGGTGTATTATTCGCATCCCTTG
>Ga0209595_100015_pt1 | contig 188377 bp, 160 predicted proteins | sample Porto_4metaG_FD_187427 | JGI IMG/M metagenome (GOLD analysis project Ga0209595, IMG submission 187427) | Marine algal microbial communities from Porto, Portugal - Porto_4 metaG (SPAdes) (version 2) | ecosystem: Host-associated > Algae > Red algae > Unclassified | place: Portugal: Porto... | reverse complement strand
CGTACCGAGTTCTCCCCAGTGAACCGTATGAGATCCATCATCGTTTGGCCAAGTTTCCCAGTATTCCTTTTTCTCTTCAGAGAAACGATATAGTTTTAGCACAAAATATCCTATAGGCAGCTAACGCTTACATAAGCGGAAAATTATAGTTGGCTATAATGTTTGAGGAACGAAAAACAGCCAACTGTAATTTTTCCGTTTAATGTTCTTGTTATGTGTAAACTTGCTCTAAACAACTGAATTCAGAGAAAATAACTTTAAATGTAGAGCCTGAACGAAGCTCTAAAACATGTTGAAATAAACCGTCAACAATAGATATTTCATGTGTTAACACATCACCATGAAATGTATCACTATAATTAAATTGGTTTTCGAAACCCAAAATTTCATAAGACTTAACATCAAAGTAGCTAAGTACAATATCTCGATCATGTTGCTGGCCAAGTAAATTTAAAACAATAGATAAGGATGGCTCAAATGGACGAACTCTATTTCTATTTTCAGCGATCGTAATCGATGTTATCCACGAATCATGAAGGGATTGCGGATGATTTAATTCATATCGCTCGCTATTTGAAGCGAATTCAAATAGCTCAGTTGGATAAGTATCCTTATTTAAATTTAGATTAGAAATATATTCGTCAAAACTAGAATTCATTCACCAAACTTCCATTTACACATAACAATTTAATAGTGCGCTCGTCGCGCATATTTCTACCGACTCCACGCTCATTTATCTACATTATATGTTTTAACAAATAACCTAAGGCATTACTATCATTAAGTTTTCTAAAGTTTTTAGGTAGAGTTAAATGAACCAATATGCGCTCAGCGCTCATTTTAATGAATATATGCGCAAAGAGCAGTTTAACCAATCAATTAACGACGATATTAAGCAAATCTCAATGTCCGGTTATCGCTCTTATCCGCCTTTAACTTAAATCAAATCACCTTAACACCCTTAAATATATTTCATGTACATTTTATAACCAAGAAGTGCTAGGTTAGTGGTAAATTAATTGAAGGAAATAATAATGAAATTAGAGTCATTAGCACTGCACCACGGTTACGAATCTGAGCCTACGACCAAATCGGCAGCTGTGCCTATCTATCACACTTCTTCTTATACATTTGATAATACGCAGCATGGCGCTGATTTATTCGATTTAAAAGTACCTGGGAATATTTACACCCGCATAATGAACCCAACTAATGCCGTACTTGAACAACGTATTGCTGCAATGGAGGGGGGTATTGGTGGGCTAGCTGTTGCCTCTGGGATGGCCGCTATTACGTATGCTATTCAATGCTTGTGCGAAGTAGGCACTAATATTGTAAGTACCAGCCAAGTATATGGTGGCACGTATAACTTATTTGCACATACCTTACCTAGGCAAGGTATTGAAGCACGCATGATAAAGGCCGATGACTTTACCGCGTTCGAGAATGCAATTGACGACAACACCCGCGCTGTTTTTTGTGAATCTATTGGTAATCCTGCAGGTAATATTGTTGATATTGAACGTTTAGCACGTATTGCACATAGCAAAGGTGTGCCGCTTATTGTTGATAATACCGTGGCTACGCCGTATTTATGCCGCCCATTTGAGCTGGGCGCCGATATAGTGGTTCACTCACTTACAAAGTATATAAACGGGCACGGTACTGCTATTGGCGGCATGATTGTCGACTCAGGAAAATTTGATTGGAAAGCGAATGCCACGCGTTTTGCAATGATGAACGAGCCCGATCCGTCGTATCACAATGTGGTTTATACCGAAGCTTTTGCTGAAGCTGCATTTATTGGTCGCTGCAGAGTAGTGCCACTTAGAAATACCGGCGCAGCGCTTGCCCCTAAAAACGCATCTGACATTTTAATCGGCCTTGAAACCTTAGGCTTAAGAATGGATCGCCACTGCGAAAATGCACAGCACTTGGCTGAGTATTTAGAAAATCATCCAAAAGTGCTTTGGGTTAATTACGCAGGGCTTAAATCAAGCCCGCATAACGAAATGAGCCAAAAAATTACCAGTGGTAAAGCATCGGGTATTTTAAGCTTTGGTATTGCTGGTGGCCTAGAAGCGGGTACTCGTTTTATTGATGCGCTAAACATGATTTTACGCTTAGTTAATATTGGCGATGCCAAGTCGCTTGCGTGCCATCCTGCGTCAACTACACACCGCCAATTAAATGATGAAGAGCTTGCTAATGCGGGTGTAAGTCGCGATTTAATCCGTTTGTCAGTCGGTATTGAAAACATTGCAGACATAATTGCCGATGTAAGCCAAGCGCTCGATAAGGCTTAAAATTAAATTATTTAGAAATGCTTGTTCAACTTTACTGTAAATACAGTATCGTTGGTTAAAAAGGTTTAGGTTTTCTAAACCTTTTTAACCAATCATTTAGCAACAGTTTAAATACAGGCGGTAGGCTAAATATTTATTATTTTAACTTAAATAAAAATGGCTAAAAGTAGTGATTTTTCACAATAGTTGGTATGTTACAAGTAACATTTTATTTAATTGTGTGTGATGAAAAAAAACAAACGTTCTTCTCTTCAAGATATTGCCGATGCGGTTGGTGTAACCAAAATGACGGTGAGTCGTTATTTACGTAATCCTGAAAAAGTATCAGGGTCTACTCGCACTAAAATTAGTGCAGCTATTGATACGCTAGGTTACATTGCAAATAAAGCCCCTGATTTACTCTCTAATGCTAAAAGCTACTCTATTGGTGTACTCGTTCCATCGTTAACGAATCACGTGTTTGCTCAAGTTATAAGAGGTATTGAAGATGTTACAGGGCCTGCAGGATATCAAACAATGTTGGCCCATTATGGTTACAACCCTGAAATTGAAGAAAAACGGGTTGAGTATTTATTGTCGTACCACGTTGATGGTTTAATTTTATCAGAAACTACACACACGGACAGAACGCTAAAAATGATTGAGATGTCAGGTGTACCTGTGATTGAAATAATGGATACTCATCACTCTCCTATGCAGCAAGCGGTTGGTTTTGATAACGTTAAAGCCGCTTTTGATATGACGACGGCACTTTTAAATAAAGGCTATCGCAATATTGTTTATATAGGTGCAAGGCTCGATGTACGAACACGCCTAAAATTTCAAGGTTATTCAGATGCTATGCTAGCTAAAGGCTTTACGCCTAAAAGTGTGATGACTGATCAAGCTTCATCTTATAGTTTAGGCGCCGAACTTTTACAAAAAGCGCGTACTGACTACCCAAATACTGATTGTTTGTTTTGTACTAATGATGATTTAGCAATTGGGGCTATTTTTGAGTGCCAGCGAAACAATATTTTAGTGCCTAGCCAAATGGGGATTGTTGGTTTTCATGGTCATGATATTGGCCAAGCAATGGTGCCTCAATTAGCAAGTGTGATCACCCCTCGTTATCAGATAGGTAATGTTGCGGGAAGAGAGTTGTTGAGCCGGATTAATTCCGATTTGGATACTAGCATGAATTATAAGCAAGTAATTGATACTGGTTATATAGTTCATCTAGGTGAAAGTGTTTAAATACTCTAATTATATGAGCCTAATTACCTGAGCCTAAATAACAAAAGGCTCAGGTAATTTTTATATGTGTGATGATAACTCTACATACTGTAATTTTACAAAAACAGAGAAATAATCATAGCGACAAGTGCGCCAACAGTACCAATAATGGTTTCCATCACTGTCCATGTTTTAAGAGTTTGCATTTCGCTCAAACCGAGATAGCGACTCGCTAACCAAAATCCTGAATCGTTTACATGAGAGAGCACAATAGAGCCCCCACCAATAGCGATGGTAACAGCGGCAAGCTGCGCTCCATCAAGGCCTAAAGGCTGAAGCATTGGAATAATTAAGCCACACGCTGTAAGCATAGCTACTGTCGCAGAGCCTTGAATGACCCGCACAGCGGCTGATAATACAAAAGCGAGTATTACAATCGGTAAGCCTGAGCCAGCTAAGTAATTACCCAGTGCCGTACCTACTCCTGAATCAACTAATACTTGTTTAAATACCCCACCGGCACCAGTGACAAGAATAATAATTCCCGCAGGTTGTAAGGCACTACCACAAATCTCCATAATTCTAGCATTAGGGACACCGCGCCTTGCGCCGAGCAAATAAAATGCCATTAGGCAGGCAACTAAAATTGCAGTAAATGGATGACCTATAAAGGCTAACCAATTATATAAATCAGAGTCTTTTTCAACAAAGCGACTACCAATAGTATTCAAACTAATCATAATTAATGGCAAAGCAATCAAACCTAATGCTAATCCAAAACTAGGTGTGCCTTTACCAACTCTTTGGTTATCGTCGATTTGTTCGTGCTGTGGGAGTTCTACATGAATAGATTTAGAAATAATAGAGCCCCAAATTGGACCTCCTATAATCATTGCCGGTATGGCAGCAATAAGGCCAAATAAAATCATATAACCATAGTCAGCGCCTAATTGAGAGGCAACCAAAATCGGCCCTGGCGCAGGAATAAGAAACGCCTGACAAGACGCTATTCCAGCAAGTAGCCCAATACCAATTTTAACAACGCTACCACCGCCTTTTCGTACCACAGCAAAAACAATACCGATTAAAAGTACAACGGCTACATCAAAAAAGAGGGGGAGGGCACAAATAAAGCCCGTAAAGGTAAGCGCCCAATTAGCGTTTTTTTCTCCAAAACGGTGTAAAAGTGTGTGGGCAATGCGATCCAGCGCGCCGGTTTCTTCCATTACTTTGCCAAACATGGCGCCTAAAGCGACCACCACCGCTACAAAGCCTAGTGTTCCGGCCATTCCTTTTTGAATTGTAGCGGCAATTATTTCTGGGCTCATTCCTGAGAATAATCCTGCAATCATAGAAACAAGGATCAAAGAGACGACAGCATGTAGTCGTACTTTCATTACTAAAAAAAGCAATAAAAATATGGAGCCTACCGCTGTTAGTATTAATGATAAATCTGACATTTTTCCCTACTTATATTCAGTGTGAATTATGATGTTTAGTGTGTGTTTAACTTCACTTTCGTATTTGTTACGCGTAACATGTTACCCGTAACTCAATATAATATATACATTGAAAATAATTAATTATTAAATTAAGGCGAGGGTAAATACATGAGTAACACAAATGTAGGTCGTATTTATATTGTAATGGGGGTTTCAAGCACAGGAAAGTCAAGTGTGGGTGATGCATTAGCAAAGCGCATTGGCGCTAAATTTATCGACGGAGACGACTTACATCCCAAGGCTAATATATTAAAGATGTCATCTGGGCAGCCTTTAAATGATGCTGATCGTGTGCCTTGGCTAGAAAGAATACGTGATGCTGCATTTAGCATTGAAAAGAAAAATGAAGTCGCGGTAATAGTCTGCTCAGCATTAAAAAAGAAATACCGAGAACAAATATGTGATGGAAATACAGGCATTACCTTTTTACACCTTTTTGGTGATTTTGAGCTGGTTAAAAGCCGTATGCAGGACAGAAAAGGGCATTTTATGCCTGTTGATTTACTCAAAAGCCAATTTGAAGCGCTAGAAGTCCCAAAAGAAGATGAGCCCAATGTTATAAATATAGATATTAATAACTCATTTGAGCAAGTAGTCGAAAGCTGTATTAGCGCAACTAAAATGAATAGCAACAAACAAAAAGTTTTTAGTTAATCAGTTAACTGTTACTTTTAACATTTAGGGGCTTTATTTGTTATGAGTTAGCGTCTGCTCGTGGTGTTTCTAAAATCGCTTTTTTTTCATCTTCAGATAATATTATCCAATCAAAAATTTCTTCGTTGGTACGCCCACACCCGGTGCAGTAACCGCTGCGCCTTTCGCATATTCCTAGGCAATCAGTTTTAAATTTAGATTGTTTTTTGTTTTGATTTAATTGGCGCATTATTAAAGTCCTAATGGTGGTGCAATTTCAAAGCGAGTAGAAAACCCGTTACCTTCTTGATTAGTAGCAAGTGTAATGACAGGGGTTTTAGTATCAAGTACAAAGGTGCTGTAAATTGAACTTGCTGTTTCTTTTTGGCTTTCTAACCAACCTGTTTTGGTTAAGCATTGGCGTAATTGCTTAGCCAGTTTTTGATGAGACTTTATTGTTTGCGTTTGTGTTTTAACAGGTGTTTGGCATTGGTAGCTTGCTTGCTCTGACTTATTTAAAGTAACCGTACAGTTTGCTCCAATCATATGAGTATTCGTACGCCATTGGTTAGTAAACTGGTTATTTACTTTATCTGTTTTGATTGAATTAAAACCAGACTCATAACCATTTATTAGGTTATTTATGGTGCTGCATTCATCGAGTGTTACTGTGGTTTTTACAGACTGATTCGTTGTAGTAGTGGTTGTTGTAGTTGTAGTCTGATCAGTTTTGCTGGTACAGCCCGCTAAAATAAACGCGACAATAGAAGGAATAATATAGTTTTTCATAGTTCACAGTAACCGATTAATTTAGCCACGCACTATATCACACGTGATTTACTGTAAAAATAAAAAGGCCCATATAAATATGAGCCTCTTTGTTAGTCGCAACTAATGCTATTTATGGCGACCTTGCAAGCATTTAACTACGTCTTCTAAGCCTAAGCCTTGGCGTTGTAGTAATACTGTCAGGTGATAAATTAAATCAGCAGATTCGTTTGTTAGCTCATCGTTATCGTGTTTCATAGCGGCAAGGGCAACTTCTACGCCTTCTTCACCTACTTTTTGACAACTACGGCTTAAGTCTTTTGCAAATAATGAGGCAGTGTAGCTTTTTTCAGGGTCGTCATTTTTACGCGCAACAATCACATCTTCTAACTGTGCTAAAAAGCTTAAACTTGGTTTTGCTTCATCACCAAAACAGCTTTGTGTGCCTAAGTGGCACGTTGGGCCTTCTGGGTTGGCAAGTACTAAAATTGAATCGTAGTCACAATCGGTATGTACAGATACTACGTTTAAGTAGTTCTCTGATGACTCGCCTTTAGTCCATAAACGCGATTTTGAACGTGAGTAAAACGTTACCTTATTGGTATCAAGCGTGACAGCGAGTGCTTCGCTGTTCATAAAGCCTTGCATTAAAATAACACCAGAGCGGGCATCTTGAATAATAGCAGGGATCATGTCACTTTTAGCGAAATCGACCTGAGCTTGGTTTTGTTGTGTTACTTGCATAATCTTGCTGCCACTTGGTTATCTGTTAAAAATTGTTTTAGTTCGCCAATGTTAATCACATTTTTATGAAAAACGCTGGCGGCTAATGCACCATCTACTTTGCTTTGTTTAAATACATCAACAAAATCTTGCATACTACCCGCACCGCCAGAGGCGATTAAAGGAATGTCACACAGCTCGCGAATTTTACTTAGTTGCTCGTTGTCGTAACCGTTACGAACGCCATCTTGGTTCATACAGTTTAATACAATTTCGCCTGCGCCTAGGTCTTGTACGCGTTTAACCCATTCTTGTGTTTTATAGCGCGTACGGCTTGATGCGTTAGGATCGCCGGTTAATTGATACACTAAATACTCGCCGGTAATTTCATCAAAAAAGCTATCAATGCCGACTACAACACATTGCTTACCAAACTCATCGTGTAATTCTTTAATAAGTTCAGGACGCGCAATAGCAGGGCTGTTAATGCTTATTTTATCAGCACCGCGCTCAAGTACACGCGCTGCATCAGCCACTGATTTAATACCGCCCGCTACACAAAATGGAATATCGATATTACGTGCAATGCTCTCTACCCAATTCACATCGAGTAGGCGTTTTTCAACGCTTGCGCTGATTTCGTAAAAAACTAGTTCATCGGCACCGGCTTCGCTGTAGGCTTTAGCCATTGTTAAAATATCGCCAACTATTTCATGGCCTTTAAACTTAACGCCTTTAACTACTTGGCCGTCTTTAACGTCTAAACACGGGATTATGCGTTTTGATAACATGCCAGTGCCTCCTCAACGCTAAATGCGCCATCAAGCAATGACTTACCTAAAATAACGCCGCCCACACCAAGCTCTTTAAGCTTTTTAATGTCATCTAGTGAGCTTACGCCACCTGAGGCTTGCACTTTAATTGTGCTGTTGTGGCGAGTTAGGTCTTCGTAAAGCTCAAATGATGGGCCCGTCATGGTGCCATCTTTACTGATGTCCGTGCATAAAAAATCAATAACACCTAAGCTCACATAAAAATCTACCAGCTCAAGTAAACCAAATTCAGATTCACTTAACCAACCGTGCGTAGCAGGTGCCCAGCCCGTGGCTGTTTTATTTACATCAAGAGCAATTACAAAATGCTCTGCGCCAAATTGCTCAATCCAGGCTTTTACTTGTTCGCGTTTTTCTACTGCCATTGAACCAATAACTACTTGGTTTGCACCGGCTTTAAGCCAATCACTTACATCTTGCTCTGAGCGAATACCGCCGCCCACTTGATACGGTACGTTAAGTGCTTTGGTCGCAGCTTGAATATGTTTCCACTGTTTTTTACTTGGATCGCGTGCACCTTCTAAATCAACAAGGTGTAACTTGCCTGCGCCACTGTCGGCGTATTCTTTTAAACGCGCGCCAAGTTCGAAAGGGTAAAACTGTGCTGTGTCGTATTTACCTTGGTACAAGCGCACAATTTGATTTTGTAATACGTCTAATGCTGGAATAATCACAAATAATCTCTTTTTTGTTAGTTAATGGGCAGCTTATAACTGCCAATCAACAAAATTTTGTAATAAACGTGCGCCAACTTTTGCGCTGCGCTCTGGGTGAAATTGCATGCCTGCGTAATTGTCTTTAGCAACGATGGCTGAAAAGGTTTGACCATATTCGCCGCTCACGAGTGTGGCGTCGTTTACGGTGTGCGCAAAGCTATGAACAAAATACACTTGCTCATCAAGCGTTAGCCCTTTAGTTAATGCATGCTCTTTGTTAACGCTTAAGTTATTCCAACCCATATGCGGCGACGTTAAATTGCCTACATCAAGCGCTTTTACTTGCCCTGGTATTTTACCTAGGCACTGTACGTTACCTTCTTCGGTGCTTTCGCACAGTAACTGCATACCTAAACAAATGCCCATAAGCGGGCGCTGGTATTCATTTATAGCTTGTTGCCAGCCGTTATCTACTAGGCGTTTCATAGCAACCGACGCATGACCTACACCTGGTAATATAGCGCGCTCAAAACCCGCTAATTGCTCTGGTGAAGTAATTACTGTTGGCGTTTGCCCTAAGCGTTCAAACGCAAAACGTACTGAATTTATATTGGCACAACCGGTATTAATTATGGCAATCATAAACATCCCTTAGAGCTGGCTGTTTGTTGGGTCGTATCTTGTGCCACTGCCATACGAAGTGCACGTGAAAACGCTTTAAATAAGCCTTCTACTTGGTGATGACAGTTACCGTCGCTTACCGATAAAATAAGGCTAATAGCGGCGTTATCACTCAAGCTTTTGAAAAAGTGCTCAACCATTTGCACGTCTAAGTCGCCTGCTTTTTCGCGGCTAAAGTTAGCGTTTAATACAAATGATGCACGGCCCGATAAATCAATTTGTGCTTCGGCTTTACACTCGTCCATAGGAAGCGCAAAACCATAGCGTGCAATTTGCGATTTAGTGCCAAGCGCTTGTTTAAGTGCGACACCAAGAGCAATACCAATGTCTTCAACAAGGTGGTGCTCATCTATGTGTAAATCGCCTTTGGCTTTAATGTTTAAGCCAATGTTTGCGTGGGTGCGAATTTGATCAAGCATGTGATCAAAAAAGCCAAGGCCGGTGTCTATACTGCCATTTTTAGTTTGATCTAAGTTTATGGCTACATCAATTTGGGTTTCTTTAGTGTTGCGTGTAACACGACCTTCGCGGTTTGCGGTAGTCAATTTTGTCACTATCGCACTCCAATCGCCGTCGTATAAAATACCTTCACAACATAAGTTTTGAGCAAGGCCAATATCGGTCTGGCGATCGCCAATAACAAAAGAGCGCGCTAAGTCTACTTTGCCAGAGCGCATAAGCTCGGTAAGTAAGCCCGTTTTAGGTTTACGGCAATCACAGTTTTGCTCATCAAAGTGTGGGCAAATTAATACTTCGTCAAAGCTAATGCCTTGGCTTTGCATTATGTCCATCATTTTGTCTTGTGCTATGTCAAAATCAGCAGTAGGAAAGCTATCTGTGCCTAAACCATCTTGGTTAGACACCATTACTAAACGGTAACCTGCGGCTTGTAATTGTAATAACGCAGGAATAACACCAGGTAAAAATGCTAGCTTTTCAAGGCTATCTACCTGTTTGTCGGTAATTGGCTCTTCAATAATAGTGCCGTCGCGGTCTATAAATAAATAGGGGTTACTCATGATACTTCGTTTCCTGCTAAAGATGCTGCGGTAGCCGGCGTTTGTAAGCCATCTAACCAAATTTTTACTTGTTCAAGTTCTTGTTCACTGCCAATTGAAATTCGTAGCCAGTCGTCTTCACCGTATAGTGTAAAAGCGCGCATAACCAAACCTTGCTCAAGTGCAATTTTAAAGTAGTTTTTATCGGCTAATTTTAAAGTAACAAAGTTACCTTCACCAGTGAGAATTTTTAATGCAGCAGGGGAGGCGTTTAGCCAATCTACCAACTTAGCTTTTAAGCTATTTAAAATAGTAACTTGGCGGCGCATTGATGTAATTGCATCGGGTGCAATTGCTTGCGCTGCAATACTTGCTACAACACCTGATACCGGATACGGCGCAATTACTTTACGAATTGGCGCTAGTGTTGCTGCTTGTGCAAGCGTAAAGCCCGTTCTGAGCCCTGCTAGCGCAAAGGCTTTAGAAAGCGTGCGCAGAACCACTACATTACTAAACTCATTAATAAGTTTTGTGGCGCTTTGCTCTGGGCAAAACTCTATATAGGCTTCGTCAACAATAACCAGTGCTTTACCCATAAGTGCTGTTGCAATCGCTTTTACTTTATCAAGTGGTGTTAGGCTGCCCGTTGGATTATTTGGGTTACAAATAAATACCAGTTTTGAGCTGCCAACAGCTGCAACTATTTCGTCAGCACTGCCATTTAATAATAATTCTTGGGTAAGCGCGTTAATACTAACATTGTGTGTATCGGCGGTAACTTTGTACATACCGTAGGTTGGTAAAAATAGCGCAATACTATCTTTAGCTGGCTCACAGTATGTGCGCACTAAAAGCTCAATGCCTTCATCTGCGCCGCGCGTCATTAATACATTTTCGCTTTCAAGCTCTGTATAAGCGGCGTAACGGTCAATAACCAGTTGCGGTTGTGGATCAGGGTAGCGATTTAAATCCTCAATACTCAGTTCAAGATTTTTAGCATACGGGCTTTCGTTAGCATTTAGCCACGTAGTACCGGTTAGCTTTTCACTTTTTGCAGAGCTGTATGCAGCAAGGGCTGCAATATTCTTAGGTAATAAGCTAGACGCTTGTGCGCTCTCATTGCTCATTTTTAATTGCCTCTAAACGAATTGAAACCGCATTAGCGTGGGCATCAAGGCCTTCTGCATCTGCAAGTGGTAAAATTGCTTTTGAAAGCTGCGTTAAACCACTTTTAGTAATTGTTTGCACTGTGTATGTACGGAAAAAATCAAGCAAGTTTAAACTCGAGTAAGTTGCACTGTAACCATATGTTGGTAACACGTGGTTAGTACCCGATGCGTAATCGCCTGCAGATTCTGGTGTGTAGTCACCTACAAATACTGAGCCTGCATTTTTAACTTTATCTAGATAAGGTGTTGCATCGCCTAGTTGTAAAATTAAGTGCTCTGGGCCGTATTGCGCCGATACATCAAATGCTTGCTCAACTGAATCAACCAAAATAAGTGAAGAATTAGCGAGCGCTTGCTCGGCTGTTTCTTTACGGCTCAAATTAGCTAACTGGCGTGTAAGTGCCTGCTGAGTTTGTTCTATAATACTTTCGCTGTTACATAATAAAATAACTTGCGAGTCTGCGCCGTGCTCTGCTTGTGAGAGTAAATCGGCGGCTATAAATTCTGGGTTTGCACGTTCATCTGCAATAACTAATACTTCAGAAGGACCTGCTGGCATATCAATTGCCATACCTGGGATAGTTTGCGCAACGAGCTGTTTAGCCATTGTTACGAAGCTATTACCTGGGCCAAAAATTTTGTTTACTTTAGGAACCGATTCGGTGCCATAAGCCATTGCTGCAATTGCGCCTGCGCCACCACTTTCTATCAAAGTAGTAATGCCACATAACTTAGCTGCATATAAAATAGCAGGGTTAATTGCTTTATCACCTTGTACCGGCGTAGCTAGTACAACGGTTTTAGCGCCGCTTAACTGTGCTAATACACCTTGCATAATAACCGACGATGGCAGTGGTGCACTGCCACCGGGTACATAAATACCGACTGCTTCGATGGCTTGATATTTCAGTTCACATACAACGCCTGGTTGGGTTGATAATTTAATATCTTTTGGCAACTGCGCTTCGTGAAAACGTTTAACATTTGCATAAGCGGTGTCAATTGCGTATTTAAGCTCAGCACTTAGTGCTTGCTCAGATGCGTTAATTTCATCTAGCGGTACGCGCAAACGTGGGTTAGCTCTATTATCAAACTCTTTGGCCATGCTAAGTAAGGCCTCATCGCCTTGCTCTTTTACATTAGCTAAAATAGTTTTGCATATTGCTTCAACCTTTGCGCTTACAGAAACTGCAGGGCGCATTAGCGCCGCTGCTTGTACTTGTGAAGATTCCTCATTCCAACGAAGCATGGTACTTACTCCATCATTTTTTCAATTGGCATAACTAAAATAGAGTTAGCGCCTAGGGCTTTTAACTGCTCCATTGTTTCCCAAAATAATGTTTCGCTGCTTACCATGTGCAGTGCTACGTATTCTTCATTACCCGCAAGGGCAAGTAGAGTCGGTTGACCAGAACCAGGTAAAATTTCACAAATTTCATCAAGTTTGTTTTTTGGTGCGTGTAGCATGATGTATTTGCTTTCTTTAGCTTGTCTAACACCACGTAGGCGCGGCATAAGCTTATTGATTAGTGCTAGTTTGTCAGCATCTTGCAGATCTTTATTTTGAATTAAACATGCGTTTGATTCTAAAATTGTATCACCTTGAATTAAGCCGTTAGCTTCAAGTGTTGCGCCAGTAGATACTAAATCACAAATTGCATCAGATAAACCTGCACGTGGTGCTACTTCAACAGAGCCAGTAAGCATTACTGTACTTGCGTTGATGCCTTCGCGCTTTAACCACTGAGTTAAAATTTCTGGGTAGGTAGTTGCAATACGTTTGCCTTCAAACCAGCTCTTATCGCGAGCGCCTAGCTCTTGTGGCCATGCAAGTGCAAGACGACAGTAACCAAAATCTAGTTTTGAAAGTTTGTTTACTTCGCTTGGAACACCTTGGCGTTCACGTTCTGCTTGAACTTCTACTAGTACGTTTTCGCCAACAATACCTAAATCACATACACCGTCCATTACTAAACCAGGAATATCGTCATCGCGCACACGTAGTACGTCAATTGGCATATTAGTTGAGTGTGCAATTAAGCGTTGTTCACGAAGGTTAAGTTTAACACCTAACTGTTTTAACAGATCTTGACAATCTTTAGATAGGCGGCCGCCTTTTTGGATGGCGATACGTAGACGATTTGTGTTACTCATTATTCATTTTCCTTTAATTTAAAAACTAAAAACCCCGAGGGGAACCTCAGGGCGAAAATGAATCAATGTTTTTTGAATCGCCAGAGGTTCCTTTTAGGAATAACCTCTCAGCGAAAGACCTGACAGGTTATTCCGGTGAATGGTGGTGATGATGTACTGTTGTCAGGTTTAAGCGCATTTTTTATCCTATTTAACTGCTCGTTGTTATAGTAACGTTCAGTTGTTATCTGTTTAAATAAATTTCGCATTCATAAAAACATAAACAGCCATATTATGGCAAGTTTTTTTTAGCTTAATTAAAGCATATCTTATAACTGTCGATAATATTAAGAAGGAAAGTGCATATATTTGTTTGTTTATTAGCCAAACCAAGCGTTTAGATAATTTAACAGTAAACTAAGGAAGTGTGTATGGATATCATGATTCCTTATTTAGGAAGAATAACCAGACTAGAAGTTGAGTCAAAAAGTGCTTTTCATATTGCGGGTGTGCAAAGTGGATCGGCCGCTGAAAAAGTTGAGCTAGAGAATAAAAAAAGGCGTGAGCTACAAAAAAAGAAAAAGCTCAATATGCTTGATGATCAAAATAGTAAAAAAAAGTCTAACGTAGACGATGATGAAAACTCCCATTTAGATACATGGGCATAGGTTACAGTTACTGTATATTGCTAGAATTATAAAAGGGAAGCCTATAAATAGACTTCCCTTTTTCTGTTGAACTAATTAGTTCTGACTTTTACTTTTTAATATATAAAAGCTAAATATAGCGAACACACATACCTGAGCTACAATACCTTGCCATGTCGACTTAATACCAAGCCATGCTATATCAAAGCTCATTGGTAGCGAAGCAATACCTATTATATCGGCCTCTTGTAATGCAATAACGGCTTTGCCCATAAGCACAAACGAGAGTGCAAATAATAGGTAAGTGGTAATTGCAAAAAACTTAGCAACCGGTAATTTAATTGAGTACTTAATTAATACCCACGTAATAATAGCCAGTATTGCTATAGCTATCGCAAAACCCGATGCAATAGATGAATATTGAGCAGGCGAGCTTTGCGTTAATAAAGACTGATAAAACAATACGGTTTCGAATACTTCACGGTATACGGCAATAAAAGAAAGCCCCGCTAATCCCCAAAGTGTCCCCGACTCAAGACGCTTATCTATATTGTCTTTTATATATTTTTGCCATTGTTGAGCACTTGTTTTACTGTGCATCCATACGCCAACATACAGTAAAATTACAGCGGCAAACAATGCACCAGCACCTTCCATAACTTCGCGACTTGCACCACTTATTTCTATTAATGTTTGTGCAGCAGCCCATGTTAAGCCACCTGCAATAAGTGCTGTTACCCAGCCAATATGTACGTATTTAAGCGCATCTTGACGTTTCGTTTTAATAAGCACAGTCATAAGGGCAATTATAACTAAGAGTGCCTCTAAGCCTTCTCGCAGTAATATTATTAAACTCGCTGAAAGTAGAGCGCCATCAGTTAGCTTGGTTTCGTTTAGCATGCTATCTGCTTTAGCGAGTTGTGTTAGTGCTGCACTTACTTTTTCGGCAACGACGGCTGTATCTTTTTCGTTTTTGAATGTTTGGCGCAGGTTCATCAGTTGTACTTCGATGTTTTTACGCAGTGTTTCGTCGTAGGCATTTAAGTTGTTTTCAACAAGCTCAAAGCCATCTAAGTATGCGCTAATTGATAAATCACTTGCTTGTGAGTAATTGCCTTTAGCATGCGCGGCTTGCGCTGCAAGTAATTGCGTGCGAGTAACTGTTATCGGATTTTTGTTAGCGCTAAATAATTGCTCTGGATTACCACGAAGCCATTTAACGTAATGTGCTTGTGCTTCACTTTGACCTGCCGATAATTGTGCAGGGTTTAGGTTTACAATCTGTGAAGCGGTAATGTTTTGTTCTACATTTTGTGGTTTTTGAACATCCTTAAATGCCAAGCTACCTACATAAAAAGCTAAAGACCATCGTTGTTGTTCATTAAATTGGGTAAAAGCAACCATAGGTGTGTCGTCAATGCCGTTACTTACAGCGTCAAATAACCCCATTAATGAGCGGTTTGTTGCGCGTTCTTTGTCGGTAAAGTTGGTAGGCTCTGGCGATAAATTTTTTGCAAGCGGACCGTCGCCTTGACCACTAGGGCCGTGACACATTGAGCAGTTAGTAGCAAAAAGCGCTTTAGTTTGCTCAACCGGAAGCAGCGATGTAGGTAACGATAGTTGTGGCATAAAGGTAAGCAGCGACTCACGAAGCGCTGAGCTTGCTGCACGTACATCGGCAACACTCGCTTTATTAGCAATCGCTGTATGCAGTGCTTTAGCTTGTGCCTTTACTGTATCAAACTCATTGGCTTGGCCTGATAGCTGTCCAGCTTGCTCAATAATAACGTGCGAAAATTCAGTCATTTCTTGATATTCGTCGGGGTCTAGTATTTCACCATTTCCAACAGCTGCCACGTAATCTACACCTACATACTCTGCAAGCTGTGCAATTTGTTTTATTTTTGTTTGCTCATTAGGTGAGGCCGACACATTAAAGCTTGCCATAGCCATTATAAAAAGCACAAAAAAACAATGAAATTGTCGTTTGCCCAGAGATACCAAATTAAAAAACACGTGAGAATTATTTTTGGACATTGAAAAGCCCTACAGAGGAAAAGCCAAAATTATAATTGTTTTCATTTGCATTTCAAGCGGATTAATTTAAACAAAGAAGATAAATAAAAAGGATAACAATTTATAGAACTTTAAAGTGTTTTTGTAACACGTGAGTAACAGTAACCAAGTGATTTGTATAATAACTTGGTTACTGAGTTGATTGCTCACAAAGCATTTATTACTTTGCTTGCTCAGCTGACTTAATGCTGCTTTGAATAAGCGGCGAAATAGTTAAGCCTTGTACAATAATAGAAAATATAACTACAACGTAAGTAACAATAACAATAAGGTTGTGTAGGTCAGAGCCGCCTACAAAAACTTGCTCGCGTGGAATTGCTGCCGCCATTGCCAGTGCAAGACCACCGCGTAGCCCACCCCAGGTTAAAATTTTAACGCTGTGTTTATCGTAACTTCTAAAGCGTTTAAAGATAACAAAGGGTGCGCCTACGCTAATAAAGCGTGCTAGTAATACTGCAGGTACCATCAGTAAGCCTAAGCCAATTTCACCAAGCGTGATTGGCATCGTCACTATTAGCATACCTATTATTAAAAACAGTAGGGCATTTAAAAAGCTATCGGTTGCATGCCAAAAATCTTTTACGTAACGAGTGTCTTCAGGCCCCGTGCGCTCAGTTGCTTTAGTACGAGTAATGTTACCCATTAATATGCCGCTCGTTACCATGGCAAGTGCGCCTGATATTTCCCAAATATTTGCAGCAGCAAAACCCGCGGTAGGAATAGTTAAGGTTATCAATAAGCGAATATTTACATCGCGGCTGTTAATAATTAAAAAGTGGCCAACCAAAGCAATAACCAAACCAAATGCAATGCCGCCTAGGGCGTCTACAAAAAAGAGTTCTGCTATATCGCCAAATTGTGCATCGGTGCCATAAAAAGCAACTGAAAAAATGGTCGTAAATATTACTAAACCAATACCGTCGTTAAATAGTGACTCACCTTCTACTTGAACTGAGATTCCTTCTGGCGCTCGCATTTGTTTAATAATAGCAAGTACAGCAATAGGGTCGGTTGGGCTAATAAGCGCGCCAAATAATAAACAGTATATAAACGGTACATCAAAGCCAAATAAGGCAAATAGATAAAAACTTAAATAACCGACTATAAAAGTGGAAGCAATAGTAGAAAATAGCACTAGTGCGGTTATTTCCCAGCGCTGTTTACGAAGCGCCATAAGGTTAATTTCCAATGCGCCAGCATAAAGTAAAAATCCGAGCATACCTTTGAGTAATAACTCGTTAAAGTTAATACTGGAAACAATTTGGGTCATGGCTAACGCATTTTGATCGCCTAATAATTTAACGGCAATAATTAATAATAAAGAAATAACAACTGAGCCTGTAGTAATGGCAATTGTAGTTTGCATTTTGAGGATATATTGGTTTGCAAAAGCAATAAAAATTGCAATGGCAGAGAGAAAACAAATGAGATACCAAGCATTCATTGGCTAACCTTACTATTTTTTTAACGACACACGAAAAAGAGGATTATAAACCCGCGTATGGTACTCCTGTAATATTTCAGAGTCACAGTTTTTATGCCTAAATATAGCTTTTAATAAAGATTATTTTTAGTAAGAGTTAATAGGAAATTAGGCTTTGTAAATATTGTCATTATTAAATTAAATGTACGTTATAAATACACAGTGTGTTGTAAAATCGAATGATTAATCTCACTATTTAAGTGTGTATTAATTCGTAAAGTAAAAGTGGGTTTTGTAATTACTTGCCCTTAATGCTTTGCTTACGTAAAATCCCGCTATTATTTATTTTAAAGTGATTGGTATTATCAAACAGCTGTTTAGTGCAACCGGGCCTTTAGCGTTATCTTTAGATGGGTATACGCCCCGCCAACCACAAATTGATATGGCAGTAGCTGTTGCGGATGCATTAAAAAACAGTTCGCAATTAGTTGTTGAAGCAGGCACGGGTACGGGTAAAACATTTGCATATTTAGCCCCTGCACTTAAGTCAAAAGGGCGCACGATAATATCAACAGGTTCTAAAGCTCTACAAGAGCAGCTTTATCACCGAGATTTACCGCAACTAGTTAAAGCTTTAAGTGCTTCAAAAAAAACCGCCTTATTAAAAGGGCGCGCCAATTACCTATGCACCTACCGACTTAATCAACATGTTGCACATGTACCTACTGACGACTCTGACGTAATGCATCAACTAGCTATGGTAGCTAAGTTTGCAAGCGAAACACAATCGGGCGATTTGGCCGATTGTATAGGTATAGAAGATGATGCCAAAGTACTGCCTTATGTAAATTCAACAGCCGATAATTGTTTAGGTAAAGAGTGTCCAGATTTTCAAAGCTGTTATATACGCAAAGCACGTTTAACTGCGGCCGATGCCGATGTGGTTGTGATTAATCACCATTTGTTTTTTGCTGATATGGCTGTAAAAGAAAGTGGCTTTGCTGAACTTATGCCAAAAGCCGACGCATATATATTTGATGAAGCCCATCAGTTAAGCGAAATTGCTAGTGATTACTTTGGTGAAAGTGTAAGCACTAAAAAGTTGGTAGATTTAATTAATGATTTACGTGCTATTTATAGAGCTGAAATTCCCGATATGCTGCAACTTGGTAAAAGCTTAAACAAGCTTGAGACAAGCGTTGCTGATTTACGATTACAATTTGGTGTTGATGGCAGTCGTGGCGATTGGCGAGAAAAACTAAGCGATAAACAAATTTGCGCGGCGCTCCATCGTGTGATCAGTGATTTAGATTTTGTTTACCAAGTACTTAAACTTTGCCTAGATAGAAGCGACAAAATTGAGCATCCATTTGAACGTGCACTTGCGTTTAAAGGTCAGTTAGAGCGGGTTTTTGATACAGCCCAAACCGGCTTTAGTTATTGGTATGAAACAACGCGCCGCTATTTAACAATTAATATAACGCCATTGAATGTATCAGCGAAGTTTGCTCAAATGATGCAAGACACGGGCGCAGGGTTTGTATTCACTTCTGCAACACTTTCGGTTGATAACAAACTAGAGCATTTTAATGCAAGCCTAGGTTTAAAGCCAAAACAAAGCATGATGGTAGATAGCCCGTTTGACTACCCTAATCAGGCGCTGCTGTGTTTACCTCGTTACTTACCCGAATCGCACGCTGATAATATGCCCCATGCAATCGTAAAACTAACGCTTGAGCTTATAAAATCAGCACAAGGGCGTTGTTTTGTGCTATTTACTAGCTATCGAATGATGCACTTAGTGGCCGAAGGACTAACTACACAAATAGACTACCCAGTTTATATGCAAGGGCAAATGTCTAAGCGTATTATTTTAGAGAAATTTACCCGCCATGGTAATGCGGTATTACTCGGCACGGCTTCTTTTTGGGAAGGCGTTGATGTACGCGGCAGTACACTAAGCTGTGTTATTATAGACAAATTGCCATTTGCTGCCCCTGACGATCCATTGCTACAAGCTAAAATGCAAGATTGCCAAATGCAGGGAAAAGACCCTTTTTCACACATACAATTACCGCAGGCTGTTATTGCGCTAAAACAAGGTGTAGGGCGTTTAATTCGAGATAGTAAAGACAAAGGCGTACTTGTAATATGCGATAATCGCTTAGTTACACGCCAATATGGCCAAGTATTTTTGAAAAGCTTACCACCGATGCGCCGCACGCGAAGCTTAGAAGATGCCAATACATTTTTAAAACAAATTAATTAGAGTACTAAAATGATCAAAAGTAATATCCTTGCCCTTGATGCTTCAACTGAAGCACTTTCAATTGTTTTACATTACCAGGGCCAAACGTTTCATCATTTTGAAGAGTGTCCGCAGCAGCACAGCCAAAAAATACTTCCACTTGTGGATGAACTGTTAACTAAAGCAAACTGTAAATTAAAAGATTTAGACGTAATTGGTTTTGGCCAGGGGCCAGGTAGTTTCACCGGTGTACGTATTAGTGTTGCTATAGCGCAAGGTTTAGCGTATTCAACTAATTTGCCGCTTGTTGGTGTGTCTACACTGGCAACTATGGCTCAACAAACGTTTGAACAAAATGGCAGCCTGAGTGTTTATCCAAGTATAGATGCGCGTATGGGTGAGATATACTTTGCACATTACCAAGCGCAAAATAATCTAATGCTTTTAGTTAACCAAGAATGCGTTATAAAACCTGATTTACTAAACAATGAGTATATAGCAACCACTGAGCCATCTGTAGCAGTGGGCACAGGTTTTAAAACCTATCCTGATGCGCTTAATAACTTTGAAAACGTGACAATTAATACTGATATTACATTGCCTGATGCGCGTTATATGTTAGCGCATGTTGAAGCCGCGTTTTTAGCGGGTGACGTTGTAAAAGCGAGTGACGCTCAACCTAAATATGTGCGCGATACGGTAACGTGGAAAAAACTACCCGGACGTGAGTAATCATATTATTTGCAAATTGGTTGTTTTTAAATCATAATTTTATGCATTATTAAGGTTGGAGACGCGTAATGACGCTGCCTATTGGTTCAGGTTTTTACACCGGGGATATTCCGGGTAGGGTTAGCTCTACTAAAGTTGTTACTAATAAACCACAGAGTTTATTAGACCAACCGGCTGCTAAAAAAACAAATACCGATTACGTAAAAAACAGTGTTGAGGGTGTTGAACTGGCTAATCAGCTGTTTAAAAGCAGTGCTAAAAGCAGTGAATACAGCCAAACAATTTACGACCAACCGACAGCTCAAGTAAGCAAAGCGATTTCTACTTATACTGAATTTGCTAATTTAGAACGCAGAGCAGAAGTACAAAATTTAATAGGCGTTGATATATACGCTTAATGCTTATTTAAGCGCTTTAGATAAATACAGCTATAAAATTTAATAAAAAGCCCGAACATGTGTTCGGGCTTTTTGTCATTCAAAATTAAATGCAATTTTTATTTTTCAATAAAGCCGATTAGCTTATCGGCTATATCAGTATTATTTTGTGAACCAATAAATTGCTCACTGCCTTTACCATAGGCAAATACCTGCACGTCTACAGCAGTATGTCCGCCGGTTGTCCAGCCAGTAAAGCTTGCATCGCTAATAATGCTTTTCACAGCTAAATTAAGCGCTTTTTCACCCATTTTTTTAGCTTGCTCAAGTTTTATTTGGTTTTCAGTTGTAAATTCAATATTGGTGTTAGCAGTCCATACTGATTCTAAATCATCAGAATCCAGTAAAAGTTGAGTTAATTTACCAGCAGTTGCTTTAACACCTTTTACTACATCAGTTTCCCATTTGTACTGACCATGTGCGCCAAGGGTTAAACCTCCTGTAGAGTGATCTGCAGTGATGACTAAGATAGTATCTTTGTTTTTATCAACATACGCTTTTGCTTTTTCGATTGATTTAGCAAAATCATCCATCTCAGCCATTGCACAGGCTATATCGTTTGCGTGACCACACCAATCAATTTGGCTGCCTTCAATCATCACAAAAAAGCCTTCTTTGTTTTGATTATCTAATAAACCAAGTGCTTTAGACGTTAACTGAGTAAGACGAGTTGGGTTTTCATCAAGTGCAAATGGCAGGCCTTTGCTTGCATACAAACCAATTGCAGGTATTTGTGTAATTTGCCCTAGGTTTTTAATGTCGTCGCCATATTGATAACCAGCGGCTTTAAATTCATCAACAATATTACGGTCATCACGAATAAAGTATTTAGTACCGCCACCTAGCATTAAATCAACCGGTAATTTACCCGCAATTTTGTTGTCGATGTAGTCATTGGCAATGTCATTATAATTATTACGTGATTCATTATGCGCTGCAAAACTTGCTGGAGTTGCGTGGTTGATTTGTGAAGTTGCTACAAGCGCTGTTGTCATACCGCGCTCTTTTGCTATTTCCAGCATGGTTTTAACTGACTTTTTGTCTGTATCTACTGCAATTGCGCCATTGTAACTTTTATGACCGCTACTGAGTGCTGTAGCACCTGCTGCGCTGTCTGTCACATAAGTATGGTCATCAGGGTAGGTACGTGCCATACCCTTTAAAATAGTGTCAAAAACCGTGCCTTCTACTTCTTTTGTTGAAGGGTCGTCTTTAAAATACCGATAAGCCGTGGTGTAAGCCGGACCCATGCCGTCACCAATCATATAAATTACATTTTTAGGTGCTGATTCTGCGTAAGCACCAGAGGCGGTGCATAAAAGCGCTAATAAGCTGATCTGTTTTTTCATGGTTGTGTACCTTATGAGTGTACCTTATTTAATAGCCGCTGATATTGTATACAGATAGTATGATAAATAAATGAATATCTAAGATATTTATAATTTGGGGTTATATGAATAGAATTGTAGTTAACGCTGTTAGTTCTATTTATTTAAATTATACTGGTTATAGCTTAACTACATATAATGCTATCACCTTTTAATTGTTTAAAAGCTATACAAAGCAAACATATTTAAAAAGATCAGCTTATTTTTTTTGTAATTAAACTTATGATATTGTTTAAATTTTATTTTATATTTTTTGCTTTCTTTAGATCATCAAGATAATTAAATAGCGAATTTTGCACCATTTTCTCGGTTAGTGGTCTGACAACTTGTATGCTATAAATAATGATGCTCTAAATTAATAAAGGACTTGCCGTGCAGCCATTTAATATTGAAACCAATAACTTGAATATTCATGGCTTAAAAGTAGGTTCTGGGGATGAAATAGTAATAGCGTTGCATGGTTGGTTAGATAACTGCCACAGTTTTATACCAATGTTAAGTAAAGCTAAGCCAAAGCACACTTGGTACTGTATTGATTTTGTTGGGCATGGTTTATCATCTTGGCGAAGTGATGATGCACATTATTATTTTGTTGATTATATTGATGATGTGTACCAACTTATTAATGCGCTTGGTGTTAAAAAAGTTCATTTAGTTGGGCATTCGATGGGAGCCATGGTTGCAGGGCTTTTTGCTAGTTGCTTTGGTGATTATGTAAAATCTGTTACCTTTATTGAGGGGATTGGGTGTGTTACAACTCCTAGCGAAGGCGTATGTGAACAGCTAAAAAGTGCAGTATTAAATAGAGCGCGTTTAAAAAATAAGAAGCAGAGAGTTTATAAATCGAAAGAGCTTATTTATGAAGCACGTGCTCAAACAACCGATTTGAATAGTGAGCTTATTGCTCTTTTAATGCAGCGAAATATAAAATCGGTTTTAGATGGTTATACATTAACAACTGATCCAAAGCTTAAAAACCACTCAGGTTTTAGGTTTGATGAGGCGCAATGTATTGGTGCAATAAAAGATTTAATTGCACCGTGTCAATTAATTTTAGGTAACGAAGGTTATTCGTTTGTAAAACAAAATCTGGCAAAGTATATTAGTTATTACAATAGCTTAAAGGTAATTAATGTAGATGGTGGGCACCACTGTCATATGCAAAGTAGTGAACACTGTTTTAAGCATATTCAAGACTTTATGCTGCAAAATGGTGCATGTTAATTGTAAGTTTACGTAAAATGTGGGATTATTCCTCCATTAGAGTATTTGCTCAATTGTTAAAGCGCCTTACTTAGATTAAGGTTAATAAAAATATAATTATAAACAGGGGCTAAGAGTGGAAAAAATCTGGCTTAAGCGCTACCCAGAGGGTATGCCTGAAACAATCGATCCTGAGCATTACAACTCGTTACTCGAAGTGTTCGAAAAAAGTTTTACTGACTACACCGATTTACCTGCATTTACTAACATGGGTAAAACGCTGTCTTATAGCGAAATAGATACAGCAACAAAAAAAGTTGCATCCTACATTCAAAATGATTTAGGTCTTAAAAAAGGCGACAAAGTTGCCGTAATGATGCCTAACTTACTACAAACACCAGTCACCATTTTAGGTATTTTACGTGCAGGTTGTGTGGTTGTAAATGTTAACCCACTTTACACTGTGCGTGAATTAGAGCATCAGTTAAAGGATTCTGACACTACCGCTATTTTCATTTTAGCAAACTTTGCTGACACACTTGAAAAGTCGCTGGCACACACTGATGTTAAACACATTGTAGTAACGCAAGTAGGCGACATGGTTGGTGGGCTTAAAAAGCACATAGTTAACTTTGTTGTGAAGCACATTAAAAAAATGGTGCCAAAGTTCAACTTACCAAACACAATTAACTTTTCAGACGTTTTAGCTGCAGACGAAACTAAATATACACGTCCTGAAATGAGCTTGTCAGATCTTGCTTTTTTACAGTACACCGGTGGCACAACAGGTGTATCAAAAGGGGCAATGCTGAGCCATGGCAATATGGTTGGTAACCTTGAGCAAGTTTCAGGCTGTTTAGACAAAGTGTTAAATCGTGGTACAGAAGTTGTTGTTACCGCTTTACCGCTTTATCATATATTTGCTTTAACAGCTAACTGCCTGACGTTTATGAAGTACGGTGGTTTAAATATATTAATCACAAATCCACGAGATATGCCTGGATTTGTTAAAGAGCTAGGTCAGCATAAATTTACAGCTATTACTGGTGTTAATACGTTATTTAACGGTTTATTAAACACACCAGGTTTTGCTGAACTTGATTTCAGTCATTTAAAAATGTCACTTGGTGGCGGTATGGCCGTGCAACGTCCTGTTGCTGAAAAGTGGCAAAAAGTGACTGGCTCAAAATTAATGGAAGGCTATGGCCTTACAGAATGTTCTCCATTAGTAACTATTAGTCCTTATGATTTAGAAGCATATAACGGCTCAATTGGTTTGCCTGCGCCTAATACAGAGATTAAGCTAATACTTGATAACGGTGAAGAAGCCGCTAAAGGTGAACCGGGTGAAATGTGTGTGAAAGGCCCGCAGGTTATGGTGGGCTATTACAAGCGACCAGATGCAACAGCTGAATGTTTAAAAGATGGCTGGTTTGCAACAGGTGATATTGCAACTTATGACGATGAAGGTTTCTTCTTTATTGTAGATCGCAAAAAAGACATGATCATTGTATCTGGCTTTAATGTTTTCCCTAATGAGATAGAAGAGGTAGTGGCTATGCACGAAGGTGTGCTTGAAGTTGCTGCTATTGGTATTCCTCACGATGTAAGTGGTGAACAAGTTAAAGTTTTTGTTGTTAAAAAAGACCCTTCTTTAACTGAAAAAGATATAATAAGTCACTGTCGTGATAATTTAACTAATTACAAGGTCCCAAAACTGGTAGAGTTTAGGGATGAGTTACCTAAAACTAACGTAGGTAAAATACTCCGAAGAGCCTTGAAAGATTAGCAACCTATAAAAAAGCCGACATATGTCGGCTTTTTTATTGTAGGAGATTAAGTGCAATACCAATTGATCGAAACCCAAAATCAACTGAACACTTTTGTTGAACAAATAAAAAATAAGCCTATTTTAGCTATTGATACTGAGTTTATGCGTCGTCGCACTTTGTATCCAGAAGTTGCACTTATCCAAGTTTTTGATGGTGAGCATTTAGCGCTTATCGATCCGTTAGCTGAGCTCTCATTATTCGATTTTTGGGAAATACTAAAAGATCCTAGTGTTTTAAAAGTACTGCATTCTCCTTCAGAAGATATTGAGGTTTTTCAAAAATACGCAGGCTTTGTTCCATCCCCACTTTTTGATACACAATTTGCGTTGCAGTTACTTGGGGAAGGTAACTGTATGGGCTTTGCCCTTATGGTAAAAGAGTTGCAAGGTATTGAAATAGATAAAAGTGAGTCACGTACTAACTGGCTGCAACGTCCGTTAACTAAAAAACAGTTAGATTATGCTGCTGCAGATACTTTTTACTTATTGCCGTGTTTCGAGCTGATTATAGAGCGTATTAATGCCGCTGGGTTCTTTGACATTGTAATAAACGAGAGTGAGCTGATAGCTAAAAAACGTGCATTTCAAACACCAGACGAGCTTTTATATAAAGATATTAAGAATGCATGGCAACTCAAACCGCACGAACTCGCGGTTTTAAAAGAACTTGCTGTATGGCGCAGAAACAAAGCCATTAAGAAAAATTTAGCGCTAAATTTTGTGTTAAAAGAACATAACATGACTGAAATTGCCAAACGTGGTCCTTCAAGTTTAAATGCTCTACGTCAAATTCCAGGAGTTGAAGCTATTGAAGTTAATCGCTCTGGTGTAGATATAATCAAGTGTATTGAAGTTGCCAAAGCAATACCAGATGCTGAGCATCCTGATGTACTTAAGCGCTTAATTGATTTTCCTACCTATAAAAAAGTAGCCAAAGATATTAAACAAAAGGTCACTAAAGTCGCTAAAGAGCATAATATACCAGAAGACGTTATGGCCTCTAAAAAGCAAATTAATCAATTGATTAGTTGGAATTGGAAGTTAACTAATGAGCAAAAACAAAGTCATATAAAACCTGATTTATTAAGCTCTTGGCGTTATACCTATGTTAAAGACGCTTTAAAAGAATGGGATACTTAAGACTAAATATTTTCTTCAACTGTGTAATACTTATCTATAATTTTTGTGTTACATAGTAGAAAAGTTTTAGTTGCATGCAAGGGATTAAAACGTAGATATTTAGAAAGTTATTACAAAGTAAATGAAAATAAAGAGGGCGCTTATAAAGCGCCCTTTCTTCAATTACTTCTTTTCTTCATCAGGTAGTGTAACGTTTAGCTCAAGTACGGCTAAATCGTCTTCGTTTTGATCAAACTGAACCTGAACTGCATCGGTACTTACGTTCACGTATTTACGGATCACATCTAAAATATCTTGTTTTAATTGTGGTAAGTAATCCGGCGTTCCTCGTTGAGAACGCTCGTGCGCGACAATGATCTGCAATCGCTCTTTTGCTAGTGACGCACTGTTTTTCTTTTCTGAGCGGAAGTAGTCAAGTAAAGACACGTTAACCTCCAAAAATCCGTTTAAATAAGCCTTTTTTCTCAACGTCTAAGAAGCGAAAATCGACGGTTTCACCTAGTAAGCGGTTAATTGCATCAGAATAAGCTTGGCCTGCATCAGATTCTGTATCCAATATAACAGGTTGGCCTGAGTTTGAAGCACTTAATACCGCTTGCGATTCAGGAATAACCCCTAATAATGGGATTGACAGAATATCTTGCACATCTTCTACCGATAGCATTTCACCTTTTTCAACACGACCAGGGTTATAGCGTGTTAATAGTAAGTGTTCTTTAATATTTTCTAGGCCTTCTTCAGCACGTTTTGATTTGCTGTGTAAAATACCTAAAATACGATCTGAATCTCGAACTGACGACACTTCTGGGTTTGTTGTCACAATTGCTTCATCAGCAAAGTACATCGCCATCATAGCGCCAGCTTCAATACCTGCTGGTGAATCACATACTATGTAATCAAAGTCTTCTTTTAGTTCATTTAGTACGCGTTCAACACCTTCACGTGTTAAAGCATCTTTATCACGAGTTTGTGAAGCAGGTAGTAAAAATAATTTATCTACACGTTTATCTTTAATAAGCGCTTGGTTAAGGTTTGCCTCACCATTAATTACATTTACAAAGTCATAAACAACGCGGCGTTCACAACCCATAATTAAATCTAAGTTACGTAAACCAATATCAAAGTCGATAATAACTGTTTTATAGCCTTTTAACGCTAAGCCTGTGCCAATTGCAGCACTTGATGTTGTTTTACCAACACCGCCTTTACCTGAGGTAACGACAATTACTTTTGCCATGAGATTTATCCTTTAACCAAAGCTGAAATTTCTAATGATTCGTCTTTTTGTTGTATTTGCACTGCATTTCCCCAATGTTCACCTTGTAGCGAATCACTGATCCAGTAATTACCATCTATTGAAACCAGCTCGGCTTCAAGTTTTTGGCAAAAAATGTGTGCTTCTTTAAAACCTTTTGCGCCTGCAATAGCGCGACCGCGTAACGTGCCATAAATATGCACATTCCCATCGGCAATGACTTCCGCACCATGACTAACTGCGCCAAGTACTATCAAATCTCTATCTTTTGCATAAACTTGTTGTCCAGAGCGAACTGTACCGCTGATAATTTGCGCTGGTAAATGCACCGTTTTTTCTACAATCGATGTATTGGGCTCTTGTTTAACAGGTTCGCTCTTAACGTCTTGTGAATAATTTAAAACAGATAAGCCAGCGGCCTTTGCTTGAGTATGTTGCTCATCTGAGCCATTACACACACCAACCGCATTAAAACTCATTCGCTCGATTAATGATTTTAAGTGAACAAAATCAAGTGAACTGTTTTTAATTTCTATTAAATTAACGACAATAGGCGCACCCTCAAAAAACTTAGGGGCCTGGGCTATTTTTACATACAGTTGTTCTGCTAAAAGGTTTATATCAGTACTATAAAGATGCAAAACTGATAACGTAAAAAGATTCCCTTTTAACTCAAAAATTTGGTCCGACATACACGCTCAATTGATTTGTCTGATTAGAAATTAATTTTAGATAAACGTAGGCTGAATAGGGCCTTTATTGAAATTTCTAATCTAATTTTTCTAACTTATTATTACTCTCATGTTATAGTGTGCGGCATTGTTAAGCAAGAATTTATAGGGCCATAATGCTCACTGCAGTATATAAAAGTAAGAAAAAAGCGGATACGTTCTTATTTGTTGAAAAAAGAGATGATTTTAGTAAAGTTCCGGAACCTTTGATGACCATGTTTGGTCAACCTGTTTATGTGATGATCATCAATTTAGCAAAACGTGATCATTTGGGTGGGGCAGATTTAGAAACTGTAAAAGCAGCGTTATCAAATCCTGATAAAGGCTACTACTTACAAATTCCACCACCTGAGCAAAATTTGCTAAGCCAATTACGAAAAGACAATGGAGTTGATAGTGATTAAAAAACTTATCGTTATATTATGTGGTGTATGTTTAAGCTCACCTGTTATGGCAAAAACTCAGGCTGAATTTCAAGATTATTTAGCGAATTTAAAGCAAGAAGCTATCGCAAAAGGTTACGAAGCCAAACTTATTGACGATGCGTTTGCAACAGCAACGTATAAAGAAAAAGTGGTTTCGGCTGACAAAAACCAGCCAGAAGTAAAAGAAACCCTTGAAACGTATTTACCAAAACGTGTACCACAATGGAAAATTGACCGCGCACGTAAGCTTTACGCAGAAAACAAAGAGGTACTTGAAAAAGTAGCGAAAGAGTTTGGCGTACAAGCACGCTTTATAGTCGCGCTTTGGGGCCTTGAAAGTAACTTTGGTACAATTCAAGGCGGTCATAACGTTATTTCATCATTAGTGACACTTGCTTTTGATGGACGCCGAGAAGCACTTTATAAGCGCCAACTTTGGGCTGCACTGGATATTTTAAAGTCGGGCCACATAACGCTTGATAAATTTAAAGGCTCTTGGGCAGGCGCAATGGGGCAAACGCAATTTATGCCTACCTCTTTTAATGCTTACGCGGTTGATTACAATAACGATGGTCGTAAAGATATTTGGACTACAAAAGAAGATGCTTTTGCCTCAATTGCTAATTATCTAAAGCAAGAAGGGTGGAACGACTCTCTTACGTGGGGTCGCCAAGTTCAGTTACCTGAAAACTTTGATAGTAAATACGTGTTAGTGCGTGGTACAAAAACTCGCAAGCAGTGGTTAGAATATTGGAATGACTCAGAGCGCTCATTAGCTGATTGGCAAGCACTGGGTGTTCGTAAAGCTGATGGTTCTGATTTACCTAATGTAGACGTACGTGCTGCGCTGGTTATGCCTGATGATATAAATGGCCGTATGTACTTAGCGTACGATAACTACAAAGTGTTTATGCATTGGAATCGCTCGTATTACTTTGCTACTAGTGTAGGTTATTTGTCGGATAGAATTGGTTACCCAAAAATCTAATTTTTAAAATATACCTATAAATAAAGCCGCAATTGCGGCTTTATTCTTTTTTGAATATCTTTTCTTTTAGGTCAATAACTTTACCAATTCCAGAACCTAGTTTCATTAGCTTATTAAGTTGCTCTGGCGTTAAACGCTGTAGTTCTGATGACCATTTAGTGACGGTTTCAAGTAGGTTGTGAATCTCACCCATTTGTTTTTGTGCGTAAAGTTCATCGTCGTTACTGGCTTCGTCTAATAAGTTATCGCGTAGTAGCGTTAAGGTGGGCTCAATTTCGCGTTTTTTACGTTCTTCAAATACGCGATTTGCCATATCCCAAATATCGCCAGCAGGGGCGTAGTACTCTTTACGATCGCCAGGAATATGCTGTACTTTAATTAACTGCCACGATTGCAGCTCTTTAATGCCCATACTTACATTACCGCGAGAAATACTAAGCGCATCTGCAATCTCATTAGCTGTCATTGGGTTTTTAGTAATAATCAGCAAACCACACATTTGTCCGATCGTACGATTGAATCCCCAGCGGCTGCCCATCTCACCACAATGCATTACAAAGGCAAAATTCTTTTCGGATAAACTCATAGCTTAGTAACTTTCAGTAATTTCAGAAAGTAAATGCTAGCACGCTCATTATGGATAGCAAGTTCTTAGCAGGCTTATAGGTTAATTTAAATGACTAAAATATGATTTAGATTAATATTTATACATCTATATTGGGATATGTTGTACACAACAATACGTAAATAAATCCTTATTTTTAATTTTTTTTCACATACGATGGAATGACTATGAAAGCTGCAATTAATACTCAATACAAAGGTAAATTAGAAATAACAGACCTACCAATTCCTGAGGTGGGAATAAACGATGTTTTAGTAAAAATAGCGGCCTGTGGTGTTTGCCATACAGATTTACATGCCTGTCATGGGGATTGGCCAGTAAAACCAAAAATGCCATTAGTACCAGGGCATGAAGGTGTCGGTGTTATCGAAAAAGTCGGAAGCAATATAAAACACTTAGAAGTTGGCGATAGAGTGGGTATTCCTTGGCTCTATAGTGCATGTGGGCACTGTGAGTTTTGCCTAGATGGCAAAGAAACACTGTGTTTATCGCAGCACAATACTGGCTATTCTATTGACGGTAGTTATGCAGAATATTGTTTAGCGCATGGCGACTACGTTGTAAAAATACCTGAGGGATTAGGCTTTTCTGAGGCTGCTCCATTATTTTGTGCAGGTGTTACAACCTATAAAGCATTAAAAGTATCCGGTGCTAAACCAGGGCAGTGGGTTGCTATTGTTGGTGTGGGCGGGCTTGGTCATTTAGCAGTACAGTACGCTAAAGCAATGGGTTTTAATGTAATAGCTGTTGATACAGGTAAAGAAAAACTCGCGCTTGCTAAAGAGCTAGGCGCAGATATAACACTCGATTTTAAAGAGGTGGTTCCAAGCGAAGCTATTTTTGAACAAGTAGGTGGCGCGCATGGTGTTGTGTGTACTGCGGTGTCTAAAGCGGGGTTTGAACAAGCCTATAAAAGTGTACGCCGTGGCGGTAAATGCGTATTAGTGGGATTACCTGCAGAGGATATGCCACTTCCTATTTTTGATACTGTCCTTAATGGTGTGTCAGTAGTTGGCTCTATTGTTGGTACACGTAAAGATTTGCAAGAATGCTTGGAATTTGCCGCTCAAGGTAAAGTAAAAGCAATTATTGAAGAAAAGCGTTTAGAGGACATTAACGAAATTTTTGATGATATGCTCAAAGGTGAAATTAACGGTCGCATAGTGGTTACTATTTAATTTAGATTAAGCGTTTATAAAACACAAAAAAGCACGGCTTCTAAATTAGAAAACCGTGCTTTTTAAGTATTTAACTAACCTGAGCTCTGCTTGAGATAGATTTATTATCCAAAGTTCAGGTTAACAAGTTAAAGAGTGTAACTAAAACTTAGTTTTGCATTACGCTCTTCCCCTGGCATACCACCTAAAAACATCGCTTTTGAATAATACTTTTTGTTGAACAAGTTATTTAAGTTTAACTGCATATGCCATTTATCAGTTGTATACGATACAGCTGTATCGTAAGTCGTATAACTTGGTACATAACCATCAGGAATCGAGAATGAACTTGAATTAGTACTTCTGTTATCTACAAATGTAATACCACCACTTATATTTACAGCTTCAGGTAAATTAAACATATCTGCGTAGTAGGTTACCCACGTACTTGCTGTTACGTAAGGCACACCTTTTTGGCGTGTGTCGTAACTACTGCTGTTAGGATTACTTTTGTCACGTGCATCTTGATAAATACCATTTACGTTTACTTTCCATTTATCGTTCAAGTAAGCATTTAAATCAAGCTCAACACCTTTTGTTTGCTCTTTACCATCATAATAGCTTTCAGGTACATCTGAGCTTGATGTTAAAGCGTCATAAAGCGGGTTTGCATATTCTAAGTTAGTACGAGAGCTTTCAAATATAACAATAGATGCGAGTAGTTGGTCATCAAATGCTTTAAATCTAAAGCCTAGGTCGTTACTTATAGACTCTGAATCTTCTCGGTCAGCTTCGTTACCTGCCACAGAGCCTAATACACTATACGCTGTACGCCCTTTTGAATGATTTACAAATACAGATAAATCTTCAGATGGCTGATACGTTGCCCCCAGATTATACGTTAAGCCAGAATCTGATGTACTCGCTTCAGGTGTTGGCTCTGCACGGCTAGAACTGTAACGCTCATCAACACCAAAGTGCTCATAAGTTTGCTCAATTCGGTTATATGCCACACCAATACGCGTTGTAAGTTCTTCAGTTATGTAACCAACATGTTGAATGCCTAAGCCCCATGCTTGTACTTTTTTATTGTAGTCACTTGTTTTAAGCGGATCGTAATCTTCAAAGTTACCGGTTGGCCAATTTGGTTCTCTTATATCGTAAATATACGGCAAAGAACCTTGGTACGTTACATCACCATCATTGTTTGTGAGTACGTAATCTTGATCCCATATTGAGAATTGTTTAAAACGAATATCTCTATCTTCGTAGTTGGCGTTAACAAGCAATTCGTTATCTACGTCGCCTAACATAAAGTCATAACGTAAATCTAAAAAGTACTGCCATGATTTCTCATCTGCTTCTACTTGGCGGTATTCTTGGCGGCGTGCTGCATACGGGTAAAGTACACCGTCTTCAACTAATGGAGCACGAGGGTCGTTATTAATTATTCCATTGCGTGTTGAATAGACGTAGTTATATGCACCTGTTTGGCGCGCAAAACTTGATGTGTAGTTACGGTACTGTAGCTGCTGGTTTAAAAACAAATCGTCAGTAATGTAATAGTTATGCGTTAATTTAAAACGCAACTCTTCACCTTCGTTAGCATCAGCCATTGGTGAAATAATACCATTTGTGCCAAAGCTATAAGGTGTTAAGCCATCAGATGCTGATAATGAATTAGCAAGTTGGTCGCGTTGTGCATCACTTAACTGTACACCGCTTCCTGTCGGATCGTTTACTAAGTCGGCACCGGTTACTTCACCCGCGCTTAAGCCGTTTGCAGTTTCTGCATTGTAAATACGAATAGGATGACCAATAGAATCAACCGCTATTTCATCTTTTATATAGGCTGCAGAAAGCATGATGTTTTGTCTGTCATTAAGCACGTATTTAAGCGAGGTATAAATTTCGTCGCGATCTTCTTTTAAATCGCGAAATCCGTCACTTGACGCTGTTTTAGCCATAACACGATAAGCTAAATCATCTGTTATAGCGTTAGTGCTATCAAACGATAATGAATAGCTATCCCACTGGCCAAGCTCAGCCGATACTTTGTGTTTTTCTTCAAACTCTGGCTTTTTTTCAATTAGGTTTATTACGCCACCTGCGCTACCAATGCCATATAAACCTGTTGCAGGGCCTTTTAAAACCTCAACAGATTCAACATTTGTAAGTGAACGAGTTGGGTTAAATGTATTACCCAGGCCTGCACCACCGTACATACCATCGTAGGTGTAGTTTGCATCTAAACCACGAATTACTAAGTTATCACCAATACCGTAATTATTACCTGCTTGTGTTAAGCCACTTACGTTTCTAACTAAATCTTGTAAGCTATCTACACCTTGAGATTCAATCAGTTCTCGGTCAATAATTACAACCGGTGCAGGTGTTTCCATTAAAGACATGTCTGATTTAGTAGCAAGACCAGAGCTCATCACCACGCGGTTTTGCTTTTCGTATACGCTGATGCGTTCAATATCAGCATCAACTTGTGTATTTTGGGCAAATACCATATTTGCATTTAAACAAGCAAGAGTAATAAGAGAGTACTTAAACGTTTTCATAGAGTGATAACTATTCGCGTTATTGAATTTGCGCGAATGATAATGGTTATTGTTTTTAAAGTGAATAGAAAGTTCATTTTATTTGATTAAATAAAACTGTTCGGATAATTAATAGACAAAAGCGAGTCTAATAGGGGGACGGTGTCCCTTTTATGGCATATTCAAGATAGGTGAGAGTTTTATTAAGGCTGAGTAAACTCAGCCTTAATAGTGTGTATTTACAACTGGTTTTTATAAACAACACCTGCTTTCATTACAAAAGGTACTGCCTCTAAGGTTTTAATACTTTTAAGAGGATTTGCTTTTACCGCAATTATATCAGCTGCAAATCCGGTTTTAATTTGTCCTAACTGAGTATCCATTTTTAATAACTTAGCGCTATTAATAGTTGATGCTTGAATGGCTTGTAGTTCTGTCATGCCAAATTCAACCATGCGGCTAAACTGTTTTGCATTATCTCCGTGCGGGTAAATTGCTGCATCGGTACCGAACACCATTTTAACACCCGCTTTTACAGCACGGCTAAAGCTATCACGTTGCCTTTTAGACACTTGGCGCTCTTTATTTAGGTTTTCTTCGTCTACGCCGTTTTGCTCGCCATAAGTTAGCGTATATTCGGTGTTATAAATATCCATAGAAAGCCAAGTTCCATGCTCTTTGGCAAGTGCTATCGCTTCGTCATCTAAAAAGCTGGCGTGCTCTACGCTATCAACACCCGCTTTAATGGCCGTTTTAATCCCGCTTGTGCCGTGTGCATGGGCAGCTACTGGTAAATCTCGCATATGGGCTTCATCAACAATGGCTTTCATTTCTTTAAAAGAATACTGCTGTGCACCTACTTTAGTCCCTTTTGAAAATACTCCACCTGTGGCGCAAAACTTAATAGCATTTGCCCCGTATTTAATATTTTCGCGTACTTTTATACGCGCAGCCCATGGACCGTCTGCGACGCCACTTGAAGTATATTTAAGCTCAGGAGGTAATCGGTTGTTATCACAGTGCCCGCCAGTAATGCCGAGTGATGGGCCTGCAGCCCAAATACGAGGGCCAACTATGTCACCCGCATTTATGCCGTCACGCACGGCTATGACGCTGTAACCTTCTGCACCAACATTACGTACTGTTGTAAATCCAGCTTCTAGGGTTTTTTTAGCAAAATGAGCCGCTTTAATCGCCATTCTAGGAACTGACTGGCCTAAACGTTCACTGCGCGGCACCGTAGGGTCACTCGTTAAATGCACATGCATATCCATTAAACCTGGCATAAGGGTTAAATCAGGTAGTTGAATATGTTTATCATCTTTAGACAGCGTTGGTTTTTTATTTTGTTCAATGTTTGTAATTACGCCATCATCAATAGTAATTAATGGGGATTTAATTAGCTTGCCATCTTCAACATCAACCATGGCTTTAGCCGATAGGTATGTAACTGCATGGGTATTAAATGTGGTTAAGCAAAGTAAGGCAATAGAGGTGCTGAGTAGTTGTTTTTTCATTTTATTTTTCTTTTAAATCATATTTGAATTAATAGAAATGTAACAAGTTCAGATAAAAGTGCAAATTTAATACGATGAATGCAATCTATCGTAATTTCTTTATTAAGCACGGTTTAATGCGCATAATTAAAAAACGATATTAAAAAGGATTATCATGAAATCAATTAAATTAGCATTAGTTGCCAGTGGCGTTATGTTTGCTTTAAGTGGCTGTATGAATACTGAGCTTAGTACACAGACTAATACCAGTACACAGTTAAACACAGTTAACGCATCAGCAGGTATTGTTTCAGAGCTTTCAACAGAGCAACAACTCGATGTACTTGTTGCACAGTATTACGATGAATCGCTCATATATAGCCCCATCAGCGCAACGTACAATGGTCGTAATGAGTTTAACGATCAATTCACGCCTGTGATTTCAGAAGAAAATAGAGCAAAAAAAGCCGCTTTTTATAAAAAATATCAACAGCGATTAAACTTTATAGATAAAGCACAGTTAACAGGGCAATCGCTTTTAAGCTTTGAAATATTAGAGCGCGACCTTGCACTTAAATTAGAAGGCATGCAGTTTCCTGATTATTTACTACCAATAAATCAAATGGCGGGTGCGCATAACACCTTTGCAGGTTTTGGTTCAGGTCAAAGTGCTCAGCCGTTCAATACCGTTGAAGATTACACCGCTTTTATCTCGCGTAGCGAAGGTTTTGTAAAGTGGCTTGCCAGTGTAGAGCGTTCAATGGCGCAAGGCATTAAACTAGGTATTACGTTACCAAAACCACTTGCTGAAAAATTACAGCCACAATTTGCAGCTCATGTAGTTAAAAATGCCGAAGATTCACTATTTTGGGGGCCAATTAAAAAATTACCAGAATCGTTCAGCGCACAGCAAAAGCAAAAAATTACAGCGCAGTATCGTCAATTGATTTTGCAGCACTTAGTACCAGCTTATAAAAGCATGAGTGACTTTTTAGCTAATCAGTATATTGCAAATAGTCGAGAAAGCGTAGGTTACAGTGACTTACCAAACGGTAAAGAGTGGTACGAATACCAAATTAAGAAAAACACAACGCTTAGCTTATCTGCAGACGAAATTCATGACATTGGTTTAAGTGAAGTGTCGCGCATTTTAAGCGAAATGAAAAAAGTAAAAGAAACCGTAGGCTTTAAAGGTGAGTTATCAGAATTTTTTGATCATTTACGTGATTCAGATGAATTTTACTACGACACGCCTGAGGAGTTAATTGCGGCATATGAAAACGTTAAGAAAAAAATAGATGCGCGTTTGCCTCTACTTTTTAACATAGCCCCCAAAGCACCTTACGTTGTAAAAGCAGTTGAAGCATACAGAGCGCAGTCGGCAGCAGGTGCATCCTATGCATCTCCGGCGCCTGATGGCTCTCGTCCTGGTATTTTTTATATCAATGCTTATAACTTAAAAGCGCAGCCTAAATTTTTACTCGAAACTTTATCGATTCACGAAGCAGCCCCGGGTCATCACTTTCAAATAGCACTTCAGCAAGAAATTGAGGGCTTACCTGATTTTCGTAAATTTGGTGGTTATACCGTGTTTGCAGAAGGTTGGGCGCTTTACGCAGAAAGCTTAGGCAAAGAGCTAGGCTTATTTACCGACCCTTATATGTGGTATGGACGTTTATCGGATGAGCAATTACGCGCAATGCGTTTAGTGCTTGATACCGGTTTTCATGCAAAAGGGTGGACGCGTCAACAAGGTATAGATTACATGCTTGCAAATTCATCTATGGCCAAGAGTGATGTAATTGCAGAGGTTGAGCGATATATTGCATGGCCAGGACAAGCGCTTTCTTACAAGTTAGGGCAATTTAAAATTCAAGAATTACGTGATTTTTCTAAAAAACAACTGGGTGATAAATTTGATATTAAAGCGTTTCACACGCAAATATTAATTGATGGCGCATTGCCAATGCCAATTCTAGAGGAAAAAATTAAGCGTTGGGTTAAATCTCAAAGCTAATTTGTAGCGCAAAGCCAGTACTTTGAAAGGGTATTGGCTTTGCGCCATTTACAGCAATACGGTAGAATGCGCGCTCTTTAGGGGGCACGAGTAAACTATGTTTGATCAACAATTAGCAAATACACAATTTTGGCTTAAAAAAAGCTTAAGCGACATGAGTCAAAACGAATGGGAAGCCATTTGTGATGGATGCGGAAAATGTTGTTTAAATACGTTTATTGATAGCGAAGATGAAGACGAATTTACCGCCACCGATCAGTTACGCGAAGGTGAGCAATTAATATTTACTAATATTGTATGTCAGTATCTTGATAACAACACCTGTGGTTGTAGCGAATATGAAAACCGCCAAACGCTTGTTCCTTCTTGTGTAAAACTCACAAAAGAAAACCTTAAAGACATCTTTTTTATGCCACAAAGCTGCAGTTACCGTCGTTTACATGAAGGTCGTGGTTTGGCTTCTTGGCATCCGTTATTAAATAATGGTGATAAAACAAAGATGCATGAGCTAGGTATTTCTGTAAAAGACAAAACAGTAAAAGATTGCGATGTAAAGCTCGACGACTTTGATTTGTACATTGCAGAATGGCCAACAAAGGACGTAGATTAATGAGTAAACAACAAGCCGTAATTGGTTTAATCAATCCTAAAAGCCCGACTAATGTTGGCGGTGTATTGCGAGCAGCTGGCTGTTATGACGCTAAACAAGTTTTTTTTACAGGCAATCGCTACTTAAATGCCAAAAAATTCCATACAGATACAAAAAATGTAGTGGAGCGTATTCCTTTAACCGAAACAGATAACTTAGAAGCAATAAAGCCACAAGGCGCAACGGTTGTGGTTATTGAGCTTATTGAAGGTGCAACACCTTTACCTGAGTTTAAACATCCTGAAAATGCATTTTATGTATTTGGCCCCGAAGATGGTTCTGTATCAAAAGACGTCTTAAAGTGGTGCGATGAGGTTGTTTATATTCCAACTATTGGCTGTATGAACTTAGCGGCTACCTGTAATGTAGTTTTGTATGACCGCTTGGCTAAATTAGGCGGCGTTGAGAGTAGTGACGATACTATTATTAGCTCTCGTGATACAAACAATAAAATGAGGTGGCAAAAAAGCTGATTAGTTAAGGTTTATTTGTGCAAAAGTGATAGTAGTAGCTAAACTTAAAAACACTATTAATCACAAATAGATACTAAAATGCGCTGGTTTTATTTTATATTATTGCTAACAACTAGTAATAGTTTTGCTGAAACATCGGTTGAGTATTTTCAAAATGGTACTCAACACACCTTAACTGGGCATTCCCATAAATCGGGGGTGCTCTATGAAGCTAAAAACTCCAAACAAACACTTCATCTAGCCACACTCGATTGGCCTCCCTATATTGGTAAAAATTTATGTAATAAAGGCTGGGTTTATCAATTTTCAATTGCCTTGTTAAATAGTAAGGGCTACAGCGTATATATTGAATTTTTGCCTTGGGCAAGAGCGGTACGAAATGTAGAACTAGGCAGGGCTGACATACTAATGCCTGAATACTTTATAGAAGATACAGCTCCCTCCGATTATGTTGATGGTAAAACACGTCGAGAATTGCTCGGTTTATCTAATTCGTTTAAGGGTGGCGAAATTGCTTTTTTAAAAAGGAAAGGCGATACAGACCGTTTCACAGGAAACTTAAAATCACTTAAAGGGCAAAAGATTGGTGTTGTTCGAGGGTATCAAAATACGCCAGAGTTTGATGCCATGATGGACAATGGCGAGTTTGAAGTTATCACCTCTGTTGATGATTTACAGCTTGTTAAGCTACTGACTGCTAAACGTGTTGATTTGGTTATAGGCGATCCTCAAGCTTTGAAATCATCTGTGGCTTACTCCTCTTTAACTAAACCTGAAAAACAGTCTTTGCTTTCTTCCATTGAGCAAGAAAGTATTCCTTTGCAATATAACTCGTTATATTTTGCCATTAGTAAGCGTGCGCATAATTGGCTTTTAGTATTAGAGGATATAAACGAAGGGCTTTATCAGTTTAATAACAGTGGCGAAATTGACCGAATTATTAGTGCGACCAACACGCAATGTGAATAACGTTACTGGAACGTTCCATAAGTGCGCTGACTAATTTATATTTAAACATGTAAAATCGTTTTCAACTTGTTAATGGAGTGAAAACGACGTGAGTGAAATAAATACAAACCAATCATTCGCGGTCAACGAACAGCCAAATAAAAATTATCTGTTTCCACTGACTGCAATGACGACCCTATTTTTTTTATGGGGTTTTATTACTGTTTTAAACGATGTACTAATACCACGCTTAAAAGGCGTATTTGATTTGAGCTTTTTTGAAGCGATGCTAGTACAGTTTTGCTTTTTTGGGGCTTACTTTATTGTTTCTATTCCTGCGGGGCTTTTAGTTAAGCAATTTGGTTACAAAAAAGGGATTTTAACTGGTTTAATTGTGGCTTCAATGGGGTGTATGTTGTTTTACCCTGCTGTTGTAGTACATGAATATTGGCTATTTTTAGGCGCTTTATTTGTACTTGCTGCTGGTGTAACTGTACTTCAGGTTTCTGCCAATCCTTATGTTGCTGCTCTTGGCAGCGAAAAAACAGCTTCTTCTCGTCTAAATTTAGCACAAGCACTTAATGCGCTTGGTACTACCGTTGGGCCTTATGTTGGTGGTTTATTATTTTTCGGTACGGCAGGTAGTTTAGCCGCATCGGCTGCAACTGCTGAATCTGTAAAAGTGCCTTATCTAATGCTTGCTGGCGCTTTATTACTTATCGCTATTGTATTTGCCTTTATAAAGCTTCCAGAAATTGAAGCCCACAAAGAGGAAAATAATACAGCAATTGAATCTCGTTCGTTATTGCAAGCACCGCACCTAACTATGGGTGTACTTGCTATATTTTGCTACGTAGGCGGGGAAGTTGCCATTGGCAGCTTTTTAGTTAACTACTTTGGTGAGGCGCACATAGCAGGGCTTGAAGAGCATACTGCGGCTGCACTTATTAGTTATTACTGGGGCGGGGCAATGGTAGGGCGTTTTATTGGCTCTGTATTATTACAAAAGATAGCACCGTCTAAAGCTATAGCGTTTAATGCATTTAGTATTATTGCGCTATTACTGATCACTATTTTTACTCAAGGTGACGTAGCTTTATACTCAGTATTGGCTATTGGTTTATTTAACTCAATTATGTTCCCGACTATATTTTCAGTTGCAATCGAGCGACTAGGATCATTGACGAGCAAAGGTTCTGGCTGGTTATGTTTAGCAATTGTTGGTGGTGCACTTGTACCATTACTGCAAGGGTTTATAGCTGATACAGTAAATATACAGCAAAGCTTTTTTGTTCCAATGTTATGTTATGTATTTATTGCATGGTACGGTTTAAATGTTGTTCGCTTAGCAAATAAGTGGAAATAACAGACTATACAAGAGTGACTGAATACGTATTCAGTCACTTATAAAGCTACATTTAATGGGAACGTTCCACAAGCAATAAATCTAGTCATTAATTATTTTAATATTAGCCAGTTACCCACCAAAGCCTCTTGTTTTACAATCCTTTATTCTTATTTTTCATCAATAACCTAACTGTAAGTCTCTTTTACTAGGACATTTAGCTAAATTTTTGCTAAAACAGTAAGGCTAATAACGATAAATAATAAAAAGGATGTATATGCTTAACTCGTTGAAATTTACTTCCAAAGTGACTATTGCAGCCTCCTTAATTTTGGTTTTGGTGCTAGGGTTATTTACTTTTAATAACTACATTGCGATGCGCAAGCAAACCGAGCAGCAGTTAAGCCTGGTATTGCAACAAAATTCCGAATCTGTTTCACAAAATATAGCGAGTTGGTTAAATGCAAAGTTGGCGATTGTTATATCAATTGCTAAAACCCATAAAGCTAATGATTCTAAAGCACTCACCCTTTCACAATTAAATACAGCAGAGCTTGCTGGAAGCTTTAAAAATACGTATATAGGTAAATCCAGCGGCACGTTTATATTAAACGATCAATCAGTCGTTTTACCTCCAGATTTTGATGCGACTTCTCGCCCTTGGTATAAATTAGTCGAAAACAAATCAAATACCGCTTTTACAACTCCTTATATTGATGTAACCACTAACGAGCTTACAATTTCAGCGGTAGTACCCATACTCCAAAATGGTCAGTTTAGCGGCGTTGCAGGTGCCGATATTGATATGCAGACCGTGACAAAAATTATCAACGATATTGACTTTTTAGGACTCGGTTATGGTTTTTTACTCGATAATAAAGGCCAAGTGTTAAGCCATCCAAATGCTCAGTTAAACTTAAAAAATACATCTGACATCTTTGGCACCAATACGCCTTTACAAAGTGAGTTTACCCAGTACGAGATAAACGGAGAGTCTAAGCTTATTTCGTTTACAAAAATTAGTGGTATTGAAAACGTAGATTGGTACCTAGGTGTTGTTATAGACAAAGATAAAGCGTATGCCAGTGTCTCTAATTTTGGCCAAACCGCAGCTGTTTTTATGGTGATAGGAATTATCACTATTATAATTATGATGCAGCTTTTATTACGCTATTTAATGCAGCCAATGAATCGTTTAAACGATGCTATTAAAGATATAGCACAAGGTGAGGGCGATTTAACAAGGCGTTTAACCGTTGAAAACGATGATGAATTTGGCGATTTAAGCTATTCATTTAATATTTTCATCGAAAAAATTCAGCATTCAATAGAACAAGTAAAAGAGTCTACAAAGCAATTAGATACAGCTATTGAGAGCTTGGTATCACAAACACATTCTTCGCTGTCTATGTATGATGATCAAAGTAAACGAACCGATAGCGTTGCTGCGGCTATCAACCAGTTTTCTGCCACATCAATGGATATTTCAAGTAACGCAGAGAGTGCATCGCAGCTTGCTAAAAATGCAGATGAACATTCAACACAAAACCAAGAAGCATTAAGCCACAGTGTTGCAACTATCCACCAGCTCTCGGGTAATATGGAAAAAGCTCAGCAAACTATAAACAGTTTAAATACGCATACAGCCAGTATTGGCCAAGTGCTTGAAGTTATTAAAGGTGTAAGTGAGCAGACGAATTTATTGGCACTTAATGCCGCAATTGAGGCCGCTAGAGCAGGAGAGGCGGGACGCGGTTTTGCCGTTGTAGCAGATGAAGTTCGCCAATTAGCGCACCGCACTCAACAGTCAACGCAAGAGATTGAAGACACGGTTAGTCAGTTGCAAAAAGGCTCAAACCTTGCGGTAGAGCTTATGAAAACAAGCCTTGAAGGCAGTGAAAAAAGCGTGCAACAAGCCGATGCTGTTGGTAATTTAATGAGCCATGTTATACAAGCGATTCAACAAATTAACGATGCAAATCACTCTGTGGCCACTGCAACAGACGAACAAAACCAAGTTGTTAAGTTATTAGATACAGATATTCAAACAATTAATTCGCTTTGTATACAAGGCAAGGCTAACTTAAATGACACGCTTGACGAATGTACCAAACTAAAACAACAGTTTAGTGCTTTAGAAAATATGGTTCAAAAGTTTAAAGTATAAAATTAATGACTAAAAAAAATGTTAATAAACCAAATTGGCTCAGTCTAATAAATATCGACAGTGTTTATAGCTCAGACATGCAACGCAAAGCGTTTTCTTTATTTACCATGATTGGGATTTCAATTGTGGTGATCGCAGTATTAGTGTTTTTTAATTATAAGCTTTATTCGCCACTACTGACCGCTTCATTAATTATCGTTAACATTACAAATATAAGCTGTTCTATCTATTTTATAAAAACGGGTAATCTGCAAGTTGTGGCATTAATAAGTATGAGCATTGTGTGCATGATGTTTGTTGCACTTGTTTATACCGGCGGTAAAGATAATACCGCGCTATATTGGCTAATGTTTTATCCTGTCGTAACGTTTGCATCTTTAGGGGTTAGATTAGGTGCTTGGTTAGGCTGTACCTTACTGTTTTCTTGTATTGTTATTTTATACGGCCCTGACTTTGGTCAAGTTAGCTATGGCAACGTAGAAAAAACACGTTTTATAGCGTCCTTTTCTATGGTGTTTTTATTCTCATTTATTGGTGAGTATTTTAGGCATAAAAGCCACATGGCTATTGCCGATATTACGCTAGAGCAAAAACAAGATGCTTATACTGACCCCCTTACTGGCATAGCAAATAGGCGTTTTATTACCTCTCATTTTTTAAAGCTTGCTCAAACACGCCCAGAGCAGTACTTACCTTTTTCAATTTTGTTAATTGATTTAGATAATTTTAAATCTTTAAACGATACGCATGGCCACGATTTTGGTGATACGGTATTGATAGAATTTACCAAACTTCTTGAGTCTCAGTTTTTGGCAACTGCGTTAAAGGCCCGTTATGGCGGTGAGGAATTTGTTGTTATTTTACCGCAGCTCACTGCCTCTACAGCCAGTGTAATTGCGAACAAATTTCGAGAAGCCGTGGCAGGTCATGTTATATTTACTGATGACAAGCAGCGTATTTCAATCACCTGTAGCATTGGTATTTCCCAAGTAAATAAAGTAAATGATTATGATGATTCATTAAAGCAAGCTGATGAAGCTCTTTATAGTGCAAAGGCTGCTGGTCGCAATAGAGTCGTCTCAAACTAGTTGAAGGATTAATATGTCTCAAAGTAAGTTAATATATGTCCATGACCCAATGTGTAGTTGGTGTTGGGGTTACTCACCAACCTGGCTTAAGCTAAAATCAGAGCTTGCTGGTAAAGTGGCAATAGAATATAAAGTAGGTGGCCTAGCACCCGATAGCCAAGACCCAATGCCACAAAATATGAAAGAGATGCTTGAGGGGACTTGGCATAAAATTTCAGCTCAGTTAGGTACGCAATTTAATTATGATTTTTGGCGCAATTGCCAGCCAAGGCGTTCAACGTATCCCGCATGTAGAGCCGCTCTTATAGCGCGTAAAGCGGGTAAAGAAGCTCAAATGGTGGCTGCTATTCAACACGCTTATTACCTAAACGCACAAAACCCGTCTGATGAAAGTACATTAATTAGTTTGGCTGAAAAAATTGGCTTAAATAAAGATGAGTTTTCGGAGCAGCTAACATCAAGCGAGCTTAATGAGGAGCTCAAAGCGGAGTTATCCTTTGTTCGCACTTTACCAATTCAAGGTTTTCCCTCACTAGTGCTTATTAAAGATAATAAAGCTTACCCTATCGAAATAAATTATACCGATTGGCACTATTGCCTTAATCAAATTAATTCAATTTTGGATTAACCACCTTCTTGCATCTTCTTAATAGGGGGTATTTGGCCAGCAAGTACCCTTATTCGCGTTAAAACCTCCTCGTAAGTCTTAATTGTTACCATTGTCATAAAAGCGACTTTTTTGCGCAACATCCTTGTCATGTTTCATCTATAAACTCCTGCTCATTGAATTATTAAGTCATAAATTATTTATATAACAAAGTTTATGACCTAAAAAAACAAACTAGCAAATCCGCTAACTAACGAGTAAAGGTGTATGCGATGAAAGGCGTTAAACCATTAATCTTAGCTGGTATTGTGGCCGCAAGTGCAGCAGTACACGCAAACGATTTAGATAAGGTTATTGATAAAAGCAGTGAAATTAATAAATCAGCTGCGCAATCACAAACAAAAATAGACAAGATTGCAGATTCAATGCAAGGACGTTTACAGCAATTTAAAACCCTCAATAAAGAGATAGATGGTTTAGCTGTATACAACGCCCAGCTAACTAAACAATTAAATAATCAAATAGAAGAGATGGAATCTTTAAACCTGTCAATGGATCAGGTTTCTATTATTGAACGTCAAATTACTCCGCTAATGCTTAGAATGATTGAAGGTCTTGAGCAGTTTGTATCTTTAGATATTCCATTTTTAGCTGATGAGCGCACAAAGCGCGTTACGTCTTTAAAAGAAATGATGAATCGTGCTGATATTAACTCAAGTGAAAAATTCCGCCGTGTACTTGAAGCGTATCAAGTAGAAGTTGACTACGGGCGCACTATTGAAGCTTATACCGCACTTTTAAATGTGGATGACAAAGAGCGTGAAGTTGATTTTTTACGCATTGGTCGTTTAGAGCTTATTTACCTAACACGCGATGGCAAAAAAGCAGGTAGTTGGAATGCAGAGACAAAATCATTTGAAGCATTACCAGACTCTACAATAAGCCAAATTAATAAAGGTTTACGCATTGCGCGTAAACAACTTGCCCCAGATATGTTAACTCTGCCAGTACATGCAGCAGAATAAGAGGTTGAAAATGAAATTGTTTACTCAAATGACAAAAATAGCTCTTTTTGCTGCAAGCCTAAGCATTACTGGTGCAAGTATAGCGGCAGAGCCAATGAACTTAGATTCATTACTTAAAACGCTCGAAAATGGTAAATCAGCTCAAAGCGAGCAAAATAAACAACGTGAACAAGAGTTTGCTGCTCGCCAAAACGAGCAAGTACAAACACTTAAAAATACCCAAGCAAAGCGCAATCAAATGCTTGTGGAATCTGAACGTCTAGAAACGCAATTTGAAGAAAACGAAGTAAAACTTGCTAACTTAACAGATACGCTTTCTAAACGCATGGGTTCGCTTAAAGAGTTGTTTGGCGTTCTTCAACAAGTTGCAGGGGATTCTAGTAATAAGTTTGCGACATCAATAGTATCTGCTCAGATTGCTGGGCGCAGTACGTTTATGGATGACCTTGCTCAAAAGATGGGTTCAACTTCAAAACTTGCTTCAATAGAAGATATTGAAAAAGTATGGTTTGAATTACAACGCGAAATGACCGAGCAAGGCAAAGTAAGTCGTTTTAACGCAAGTGTTATTGTTGAAGGCGGTACTAAAGCACAGCAAGAAGTTGTGCGAGTGGGCGCATTTAACCTTATATCAAACGGTAAGTATTTAGAGTTTAATCCTTCGACTAATTCTTTGAGTGAATTAACTCGCCAACCTGTATCGCGCTTTACTGCAACAGCAGAAGAGCTACAAAGCACTAAAAGTGGTGTAGTGCAATTTGCACTTGACCCAACAGGTGGATCTATTCTTGGTTTATTAGTACAAGCACCTGATACACAAGAGCGTGTTCATCAAGGTGGCACAGTGGGTTATGTGATTTTAGGCGTAGGTGTTATTGCACTTCTTATATCACTTGAGCGTTTTTTTTCGTTATTAATCATGGGCGGTAAAATTCGTCGCCAGCTTAAAGATACAGTTGCACGTGATGACAATCCGCTTGGACGCGTAATGAAAGTAAAAGATCAATTTCCAAGTGTTTCACACGACACACTGGAGCTTAAACTAAGTGAAGCTATTTTACGTGAAATGCCAAAAGTGACGCGTAATTTAACACTTATCAAAATCATCTCTGTTGTTGCGCCGCTACTAGGTTTATTAGGTACGGTAACCGGCATGATCAATACATTCCAAGCAATCACCTTATTTGGTACTGGGGATCCTAAGCTTATGGCGGGTGGTATTTCTCAAGCGCTAGTAACAACGGTATTGGGCTTAGTGGTCGCCATACCAACGGTATTTTTATACACCTTACTTAATACGCGCGCTAAAAATATCTTGTTAACTATTCAAGAGCAGAGCGCCGGTATTATTGCAGAGCGAAGCGAGAAAGGAGCATAAACCATGGTGCTATTGATTGATTCAATCAATGCTATCCGTGATTTTCTCGACACTGGTGGCCAAGTTCTCTTGGTCATCGGGGTGTTAATCTTCGCGATGTGGTTATTGATACTCGAGCGATTTATTTACTTTTTTAATGGTTTTAGAAGCTATAAACACGCTCTTAAAGCCACTTGGATTAACCGTGCAGAACGAGATAGCTGGAATGCAGAGCAAATACGCGAAGCGATGATATCGCGAGCTGGTATGCGCTTAAACACCAATCTTTCTTTGATTAACGTGATGGTTGCTTTGTGCCCGCTACTTGGTTTGTTAGGCACGGTAACAGGCATGATAGAAGTGTTTGATGTAATGGCAATTACCGGCACAGGTAGTGCCCGCTCAATGGCATCAGGGGTATCTAAAGCAACTATCCCGACAATGGCAGGTATGGTAGGTGCGTTATCTGGGGTATTTGCCTCAACGTACTTACAACGAAAAGCTAAGCGCGAAGTAGAACTACTACAAGACAGCATGGTTTTAGACCATTAAGCAAAATTTTGATAAGCGGCTTATATAAAGCCGCTTATCCTAGGAGAATAAAAATGAGAGCCCCGTTAGGAAACCTATTTCAAGAAGACGAAGCTGAAGAAATAAACATGACCCCAATGCTAGACGTTGTATTTATCATGCTTATTTTCTTTATTGTAACTGCTTCTTTTGTTAAAGAAGCCGGTATTGATGTAAACCGCCCAGAAGCCGCAACAGCTGTTAAAAAAGAGCGCGCAAATATCCTTGTGGCTATTTCTGATACAGGCGAGATATGGATTAATAAACGTCAAATTGATGTACGCGCAGTACAAGCCAATATCGAGCGTTTAAAAGCAGAAAATCCACAAGGTAGCGTTGTGATTCAAGCGGATAAAAAAGCCACTACCGAAATGTTAATTAAGGTGATGGATGCCTCGCGCGCGGCGGGCGCATTTGATGTATCAATTGCCGCACAAGATGCGTCTTAAGGGCTAGTTATGTTGCGATATTTAGTTGCATTAGTGATAGCCGGTGTAGTGACCTTTATGTTGTTTTTAGGCATGCAGGCACTGATCACTGGCGGTGAAGGCGCTATGACGGATCCGGTAAAGGGTAACGTACTTGATTTTGTTCGCTTGAAAAAAGAAGAAACCGTACAAAAAAAAGAGCGTAAGCCACAAAAGCCACCAACACCAAAAGAGCCGCCACCACCAATGGAATCACCGCAAATGCAAAATAGTGATGCTACAGCAAATGCTAACAACTTTGACTTTGGTGCCAATGTAGATGCGGATGTAAATTTAGCCGGCGGGTTAGCACTTGAAACAAGCGATGGTGAATACTTACCGATTGTTAAGGTGGCCCCTGTTTATCCGCGCCGTGCGTTATCACGTGGCATAGAAGGCTACGTTATTGTTGAATTTACAGTAACTAAACAAGGCACTGTACGCGACCCACAAGTAGTAAAAGCAGAGCCTGAGTCACTCTTTGATAGAGCCGCGATGGATGCAGCCCTTAAATTTAAATATAAACCGCGCGTAGTAAACGGTGAAGCCGTTGAAGTTGCGGGTGTTCAGAACAAAATATCTTTCCAAATTAGCGGTTAATTTAGTAATTAACCACGAGTAAACGGACAGAAATGCGAGGCGATTATGAAATTACTACCTACAGCTAAACTTTTAAAGTTAACACTATTTTGTACCGCTGCGGTCAGTACAAGTATTGTTGCACCAAGTGCTCTAAGCCTAGTTCCAGGGCTAAATGTAGCTACGGCACATGCAGAGCAAGAACAAAAAACGAAACGTGTACCAGCACTGCGTGAAAAGGTTTATAGCCAGCTTGCTCGTGCCCAAAAGCTTGCAGACGATGGTGATGTTAAAGGTGGACTTGAAGCGCTTGATAGCATTCAAGAGCGAGCTGCAAGCATGAACTCGTACGAAGTGGCAATGATGCATAACTTTTACGGATTTATTTATTACAACGAAAACGACTTACCAAAAGCGATTGCCTCGTTTGAAAAAGTGGTAGCAGAGGAAGCCATTCCAGAGTCACTTCGTTTAAGCACTACATTTAGCTTGGCTCAACTGGCTATGGCTAATAGTGATTACACTAAAGTTATCTCTTTTTTAGATGACTGGGACAGTATTAACACTCAGCCTAAAACAGAAGGCTATTACTTGTTAAGAGCCCAAACATACTATCAGTTAAAAGATTATAAAAAAGGGCTTGAGTACATATCTCAAGTGATTGCTTTAAGCGACAGCGAAGGCAAAATCCCTAAAGAAAACTGGTTAGTACTACAGCGTGCAATGTATTACTCGCTTAATCAAACTGACAAAGTTGTTGAAGTGCTTGAGCGCATGGTAAAGCTTTATAATAAGCCTGAGTATTGGGTGCAGTTATCGGGTATGTATGGTGAAACAGGTAGGGAAAAACAACAGTTAGCGGTAATTGAAGCCGCTTACCAGCAAGGATTTTTAACCTCTAAATCTGATTTACGCCAGTTAGCGCAAGTGTATTTATACAATGGTTTAGCTTTTAAAGCTGCAAAAGTGATGAGCGATGCCATTGATAAAGATATTGCTGAAAAAACAGCAAAAAACTACGCTTTTGTTGCCGAGGCGATGATCCAAGCTAAAGAAGATGAAAAATCTATTACCTACTTTGCAAAAGCTGCTGATTTATCTGAGCACGGTAAATACGATCAACGTTTAGCCGAAGTATTTGTTAATACAGAGCAATACGAAGAAGCCGCCGATGCAGCGCGTAAAGCACTTGATAAAGGTGGTCTTGATTTTGAATCAAATGCATTTGTTGCACTGGGTATGGCGCAGTACAACATGCAAAATTTTGATGCATCAATTTTAGCGTTTGAGCAGGCAGAAAAACATAAAAAATCTCAGCGTTTAGCACAGCAGTGGATCAAATATGTAAAGCGCGAAAAAGTGCATGCAGAAACACTTAGAACAGCTTTACTGTAAATTTTAAAGCGCTTTACTAATTAACAAGTAACGCGTGTAAAACCAGTTCATAATCGCAATACTAAAACCGCCTCAGGGCGGTTTTTATCGTCTCTAAAAGCATCCAATTGTTTGATTTTAAATAAGTTACTTTTGTCATCTTATGGTTATTAAACTGTAACTACTTTGTCATAAGTCTCCCGTATTGTAACCGCAGCTAAACTCAAGTGACCTTAAAGCATTATTTAAGTGTTTTATGGTGACTTGAGTTTATTTGAGCACCTAAAAAATAATTAAATACTTTAACGGAGTGAACAATGAAATTATCTGACTTATTCAAAGTAAGTTTGATTGCAACTGCAGTATCTTTAGCTGGTTGTGGTGGAGACTTAGTAGTATCTGAAGGCGACACAACTATTAATGAAGGTGATACAGTAACTAACGTTATTGAAGGCGGTGACGATACAAGTGGTGAAACGTCATCACGTGATGATTCACAAAATGCTACCACTGGCTTTCCTACTGATATTGATAATGCACTAACTCAGGGTTTAGCGACTGATGTTTCTAGTGAGTTTACATCTATTACAGATAAGCCCGTTTATCGCTTAGCTGCAGATGCTGTGTTTACTACTGATGTATCGTTAACGAACGACGCACACTGGATCTTAAATGGCCGTACTGCGGTTGGTAATGATCGCGCAGATAATGCCAAGCTTTATATTCAGCAAGGTACAACGATTATTGGCGAAACAGGAGATGACTTCCTAGTTGTTCGTCGCGGTTCACAAATTGAATCGGTAGGGACTGTAAGTCAGCCCATTACAATGACCTCAATTCAAGATGTTACAGCTCAAGAAACAACGATTGGTCAGTGGGGCGGTTTAGTATTATTAGGTAACGCGCCAGCAAATTCTTGCGGCGACCAAGAAGGTGAAGCAACAGCTGATGAACTTGCTAATTGTGGTGTGTCGGCTGAAGGTGATGCAGGTCAGTTTGGTGGCGATATCAGTGATGATAATTCAGGTACTTTAAAGTATGTACTTGTTAAGCAAGCCGGTAAAACGTTAGGTAATGGTGATGAGTTAAATGGTATTACGTTTGCCGGTGTTGGCTCTGCAACTACGGTTGATTATATTCAAGTACATGAAAATCTTGATGATGGTATAGAGTTCTTTGGTGGCACAGTTAATGTGAGCAATGTTGTACTTACAAATATTGGCGACGATTCGCTAGATTGGTCTTTTGGTTGGACGGGTTCGGCTACTAATGTTTACATTCAACAAGCGGCTAACGTAGGCGATAACGCTATCGAAGCTGATAACTCTGAATTTGATTCAAGTGCAACACCATTAACTTTACCTACTATTTCAAACGTTACAATTGTGGGTGCTGAGGGCAATAACGGCATTCGTTTACGTGCGGGTACTGCTGGGGTTCTTAAAAATGTATTTGTAACGGGCCCAGCTACTTATGAAAACTGTTTACGTGTAGGCTCTGATTCAGTACCTCGTGCTGAGGATGGCACACTTACGATTACAAACTCTATTGTTGCTTGTCAAACTGCAGCGAATAACTTTGGCAGCGAAGTTATTAACGGTGGCGATGTACAATCTTGGTTTGAAGGCCAAGACGCTAACCAAACACTTACCCCAGCTGATTTAATGCTAGATGACAACGGTTATACTCCTCTTGCTGGCTCGCCACTTATTGCAAATACGCAAGTTGGTGCATTTGATGGCTCAACTAATTGGATGGAAGGTTGGACTGTTGGTATCAATGGTGGCTTCCCTACTGATATTGATAATGCGCTTGCACAAGGCTTAGCATCAGATGTTTCTAGCGAATTTCCGGAAATTACAGATAAGCCAGTATATCGCTTAGCTGAAGATACAACGTTTACAGCGGATGTAACACTTACAAATGACGCACATTGGATTTTAAATGGCCGTACAGCAGTAGGTAATGACCGTGCAGACGCTACAACACTTTATGTTCAAGCCGGCACGACATTAATTGGTGAATCAGGTGATGACTTTTTAGTTGTTCGTCGTGGTTCGCAAATTAACGCAAATGGTAATGCAACTGCACCTATTACAATGACATCTATTGAAGATGTAACAGGCGCTGAAACAACAATTGGTCAATGGGGCGGTTTAGTACTTTTAGGTAATGCTCCTGCTAACTCGTGTGGCGATCAAACTGGTGAAACGACTGCTGAAGAATTAGCTAACTGTGGTGTATCTGCAGAAGGTGACGCTGGTCAGTTTGGTGGCGATATTAGCGATGATAATTCAGGTGTACTTCGTTATATTGTCGTTAAGCACGCAGGTAAAACTCTCGGTAACGGCGACGAGCTTAATGGTATTTCGTTTGCGGGTGTAGGCTCTGCAACAAAAGTAGAATATATCCAAGTTCATCAAAACCTTGATGATGGCGTTGAGTTTTTTGGTGGTACTGTAAATGTTCGTAACATAGTACTTACTGATATTGGTGATGATGCATTTGATTGGTCGTTTGGTTGGACTGGTCGTGCGCAAAATATTTATATTCAACAAAGTGCTGTTGGTGGTGATAACGCTATTGAAGCGGATAACTCAGAATTTGATTCAAATGCTACACCTTTAACAAAGCCACTAATTTCTAACGTAACAATTGTAGGTGCTGATGGTACTAACGGTGTTCGTTTACGTGCAGGTACAGCGGGCGTTCTACGTAATGTAGTAATTACAGGGCCTGAAGGTTACTCAAACTGTTTACGTGTGGGTTCTGACTCTGTAGCAAATGCAGAATCTGGAGAGCTTTCTATTGAAAACTCAGTAGTGGCATGTAGTGAAGATAATAACTTTGGTAGTGAAGCAATTGGTGGTGGTAATGTTCAATCTTGGTTTGAAGGCCAAACAGGTAACCAAACGCTGACAGCTGCTGGCCTTAGTTTAGCAACCGATGGCTTTACACCTAAATCTAGCTCACCATTATTAGGTTCGGGTGTTGATTCGTCAGACCTTGATTCGTTCTTTACTAAAACAGATTATATTGGTGCGTTTGATGGCGATAATAACTGGATGGATGGTTGGACAGTTGCTATAACGCCAAGTTTTCCTGATGATATTCAAAACGCCTTAGAGCAGGGTTTTGCTACTGATGTATCAGCAAGCTTTCCTGAAATCACAGACAAGCCAGTTTATCAGTTAACTTCTGATGTTGTATTCACTTCAGACGTAACATTAACTAACGATGCACATTGGATTCTAAAAGGCCGTACAGCCGTAGGTAATGACCGCGCTGATGAAACGACTTTATATGTTCAATTTGGTACTACGCTTATTGGCGAGTCGGGTGATGACTTTTTAGTTGTTCGCCGTGGTTCTAAAATAGAGGCTGTGGGCAGTGCAACTCAGCCAATTACTATGACGTCTATTGAAGATGTTACTGGTGGCGAAACGACTATTGGTCAATGGGGCGGTTTAGTGCTTTTAGGTAATGCACCGGCTAACTCGTGTGGCGATCAAGAAGGCGAAGCTACCGCTGATGAGCTTGCAAACTGTGGTGTGTCTGCTGAAGGTGACGCTGGCCAATTTGGTGGTAATGACCCAGAAGATAACTCAGGTACTTTAAAATACGTGGCAGTTAAACAAGCAGGTAAAACGCTTGGTAACGGAGATGAGTTAAACGGCATTACGCTTGCTGGTGTTGGTAGTCAAACAGAGCTTGATTACATTCACGTTCATGAAAATCTGGACGATGGTGTAGAATTTTTCGGTGGTACTGCAAACATCAGTCACCTGGTTTTAACTAATATTGGTGATGACTCACTAGATTGGTCATTTGGTTGGACGGGTAAAGCGCAATACGTACTTATCAAGCAAGCTGACTCAACAGGTGATAATGCAATTGAGGCGGATAACTCTGAGTTTGATTCAAGTGCAACTCCACTCACAATGCCTACAATTTCTAATGTTACTATTATTGGTAATGTTGGGGTTAACGGTATACGTCTACGTGCAGGCACTGCGGGTATGCTTAAAAACGTGGTTGTGACAGGCGGGGCAGATTATTCAAATTGTTTACGTGTAGGTTCAGATTCAGCTCCTCGCGCAGAGGATGGTACATTAACTGTTACTCACTCAGTTGTTGCATGTGAAACAGCAAATAACTTTGGTACGCAAGCTATTGGTACTGGTAATGTTGAGTCTTGGTTCTTAGGCCAAACAGGTAACTCTGTGCAAGCAGCCACAGACCTTGGTTTAGCAGATAACGGATATATGCCTTCGGCTGAGTCATTACTGTTAGGTAATGGTTTTGATTCTTCAAGCCTAGATAGTTACTTTGATTCAGTAGATTACATTGGTGCAATGGATGCACAAACAGACTGGACAGCAGGTTGGGTTAAGGTAGGTCTTTAATCCAAACCACATTATAGCCGAGCGAAAGCTCGGCTAATGTCTTGTTTTGTTTCGGAGTATAAAAATGAAATCTTTTAAACCCTCTTCTCTTGTTCTTTGTAAACTAAATTGCGCAGTTATGGCTGCAATTATGGGGCTATCAGTAAACACAGCTATAGCAGCCGAAGCCGAAGAGCAAGAAATAGAAGAAGTTGTTGCTGTAGGGCAACGATTAAAAGGCAGTGCGGGTGCGGTACTGCAAGAGCGTCAAAATCAGGCATTTGTTGCTGATATTATGGGTGCTGATCAAATATCACGTACAGGTGATGGCGATGCAGCTTCAGCGCTGCGTCGTGTGACTGGTTTAACCTTAGTCGATGGTAAATATATTTATGTTCGTGGTTTGGGTGAACGTTATTCAAGTACCCAACTTAATAGCATGTATGTTCCAAGCCCAGATCCCACTCGATCAGTTGTTCCACTGGATTTATTTCCATCGGATATTATTGAAAGCTTAAGTGTGCAGAAATCGTTTTCTCCTGATATGCCAGCGCACTTTGGTGGTGGTAATGTAAATATACGCACCAAATCTATTCCTTCTGATTTTTTGTTTAAAATACAGTTAGGTACTTCATATAACACCTCTAACAGTGACACCGGTTATTTTTACAGTGGTGGTGATGATGATTGGATGGGGCGCGATGATGGTACACGTGCTTTGCCTTCATTAATTTCTACAGCGCTTAAAAGTGATGCAGGACTTGAAGGTGACAGCAGTACTACGCTTGAGCAGCGTCAAGCGCTCCTACAATCACTAGATTGGCAAGTTGGACCTACTGAGAAAGACGTTGATCCAGGCATGAATTTTTCAGTAGCACTAGGTGATAGGTTTGAGTCTGAAGTAGGTACTTTTGGCGTTCTTGCAGCTGTTTCCTATGACAATGAATGGGAAGTAGTTAAAGAGCAAAGCGGTACAAATTTAGGTAGTTTGGGCTGCGAAGACAAATGTTTTGCACAAACTTATGATGGCATATCTACTGAACAAACCGTTCGTTGGAGTGGCACATTAAATTTAGGTTATGAATTTAATAATAACCATAAATTTGAACTAACGAATATAGCTCTTCATGATATGAGTGACAGAGTGCGTAATCGTGACTTTTTCGATGCTAACGAGTCAGAAGAAGGTGTTACTGAGTTACGCCGTGTTGACGTTATGTATGAAGAGCGTGAAATGTTCTCTACGCAGCTCAAAGGGACGCATAACTTTCCTGAATTAGAAAATTTATTTTTTGATTGGTATGCCGGTACAAGCCGCGCCAACAGAGATGCTCCAGGTGCGTTAGATGTTGTTTTTCAAACTAACTTAAATGATGGTGTATTTGAATCAGAGCAGTTACAAGATGTTGCTGCAACAAACGTAACACGTGATTATCAAACTTTGCATGATGACGTAGATACATATGGTTGGAATATGGGCATCCCGTTTTATGGTGATGGCTATGAGTTAGAGCTTAAGGTGGGTGGCGATTTTTCTGAAAAAAAACGTGATGCAAGTAATATTCAATTTGGTATTACGCACCGTGGTATAACAGATGAATATACATTTGGCTCAAACATAGACCAAATTTTTTCTGACGAAAATTTAGCTAATAGTGAGTTTTATACAAGTATTACAGGCTCTGGTATTTTTGATGATGGTACCGCAGATGGTGATAAGTACAGCGCTGCACATAAATTAGACGCTTATTATTTTATGGCCGACTTTTTCTACGAAAACACATGGCGTATAACCGGTGGTATTCGTTGGGAAGACTTTTCTCAAATATCAGTGCCTTTTCAGGCTCATACTAATTTCTTTGATGGAACAATTGAAGAAGTGAGCGAAGTTGCAATAAAAGAAGATAACTTTTTTCCTTCTTTAGCAATTACTTATATTATGGATGAAGAAATGCAGTTTCGCTTAAACTTAAGTGAAACGACGATTCGCCCAGATATGCGTGATGTAAGCTCAACTTATTATGTTGACCCACTAACAGAGTTTTTAGTGCGAGGCTCGCCTACACTTCAAAGCTCTAAGCTAAAAAATGCTGACTTTAGGTTTGAGTGGTACATGCCTTCAGGAAACAATCTATCAGTTGCTTTGTTTTATAAAGATATTGAAAACCCAATTGAAATGGTTGAGTTAGCGGGTGTTGGTGGAGCTGCTCCGCAATTACTAACAGCAAATGCGCAGTCGGGTGAACTAACAGGTATTGAGGTAGACTTTTTAACTGACTTTAGTTTTATTCATAATGATTTATCTGCCATATTTTTATCAGGTAACGTTACTCTATCGGATTCAAGTGTTGAGCTTGGCATAAACGATGCTGATGGGGTTGATTCATTATTTGAACAACAACTAAAAGAGGCGCTTGAAGCTGACTCTGTTTCTAACATTGTTACTAATAATAAACGTCGTTTAGTTGGTCATTCTGAATGGGTAGCAAACTTACAAATGGGTTATGACTCTGCTGATGGTTTTCATTCTACTTCAGTTGTTTATAACGTGTTTGGGCCGCGCATAATCGTACCAGGTACGCGTGGTAACGACGACGCAGAAGAAAAGTCATTTCATTCTCTTGATTTAGTTTATTCTTACTTCCCTAACTTTAATACTAAAGTTAATTTTAAAGTTAAAAATATACTTGGCCAAGAAAAAGAAATTGAACAAGAAAACTTAACACTTTGGCGTCAAGAAGAAGGCACTGAGTTTAGTTTAAGCTTTAGCTACGAGTTTTAATTTTCTACCCAAGGAAGGGGGATATAATAAAACCTAATTACCTATTAGCCCTGTATTTAATACAGGGCTTTTTTATGACTATGAAAAATATTTAAGTTCTACTTTATTCACTAGTTTTAGCGCGCTGGTGGTGTTATTTTGACGTTAATGAAAATTAAATCTCACGCAATGAATTTAATTTTTAATGTATTAAGGCATCTTTTATGAATCAAACAGTGGAACAAACAATGAAAAAAGTAGGATTAGTCGGTTGGCGTGGCATGGTTGGCTCTGTGTTATTAGAACGTATGCAGCAGCAAAGTGATTTTGCCCATATCGACACCACCTTTTTCACCACCTCACAAGCGGGGCAACTCGGCCCTGACATTGCAGGCGACGCAAAACCATTGCTAGATGCAAGTGACATTAGCGAACTTGCTAAAATGGATATTATTGTTACTTGCCAAGGCGGTGACTACACCAATGCTGTATATCCAAAACTTCGAGAGTCGGGTTGGGATGGTTACTGGATTGATGCAGCTTCAGCACTGCGTATGAGTGAGGACAGCATAATAGTGCTAGATCCCGTAAACAAAGATGTTATTGAACAAGGCTTAGAGCAAGGCGTTAAAACGTTTGTTGGTGGTAACTGTACAGTATCGCTAATGCTACTTGCATTAGGCGGTTTATTTGAGCAAGACCTAATTGAATGGGTAAGCCCAATGACTTACCAAGCAGCCTCTGGTGCTGGTGCACGAAATATGAAAGAGCTTATTGCACAAATGGGCGCTATTCATGCAAGTGTTGCTGAGCAATTAGATAACCCAAGCTCTGCTATTTTAGAAATTGATAAAATAGTCAGTGAAACAATGGCGTCTAAAGACTTACCACAAGATCAATTTGGTGTGCCATTAGCGGGCAGTTTAATCCCGTGGATTGACGTACCTATGCCAAGCGGTCAGTCTAAAGAAGAATGGAAAGCGCAAGTAGAAGCGAATAAAATTTTAGGCTCTTCTAAGCAACCAGTACCTATTGATGGTTTATGTGTTCGTATTGGCGCTATGCGTTGTCATTCACAAGCGATGACCATTAAATTACGTGAAGATATTAGCGTAGAAAAAATTGAAGAAATTTTAGCGTCTCATAATGAGTGGGTTAAGGTAATTCCAAACGAGCGTGAAATTAGTGCCACAGATTTAACACCGGTTAAAGTAACGGGCACTTTAAGCATTCCTGTTGGGCGTATTCGTAAATTAGCGATGGGACCAAAATACATTAGTGCATTTACAGTAGGCGATCAGCTTTTATGGGGCGCGGCAGAGCCACTTCGTCGTATGTTACGCATAATTGTTGATGGTGAGTAATACCAATTCGCAATAATACTTAATCAATTTGAGGGGTTAAATCTGACGCTAACTACGTTAAATATTTCTGATATAGAACAACTAAATAAAGAAATTTTTTCCATGTTATCGACACGATTTTCTTCCCTCAAAATAGATCACTTAATTAAGCGAATTGGTATAATATATAATCAGTATTAACAAAAGGGGTTGGCAATTTGCCAGCCCTTTTTAGTTTAATGGCTTATAAAACCGCTTAAGAGGCTAAAACAATACTTTTTTATGAATGTTCACTTTTGTTTATTATTGAACTTAAGTAAACTGTTTACATTGTGCAACAGCCTATTCAAGTAACATTAATGACCTCTCACACAAATAACTTTGCCAATAAGCGATTAGCATTTGTTAGCTCCTATTTTAGTTCTGCAATTGCTATAAACACGGTTGTTTCTTGTTTTCTTATTTTTAGCAGTATTAACCACAGCGCCTCGCAAGAAAAACTTTACTGGCTTTTTACGTTATCATTTATTTCATTACTTCGAATAGCAAGCCACGTATTTGTTAACAACACCCATGCTTTTAAATATCATCTGTATTTTATAGGTTTATTATTAACGGCTTTAACATGGGCTGCTTTTCCTATTTTGTTTTATGAAAACATGCAAATGCAGGAAAAATTTGTATCACTGGTTGTTTTTAGCTCCCTTGCTGGTGGCGGTGTAAACGTTTTAGCTTCTGATATTCGTTCCTCCTTGTCGTATATAACCTGCTTATTGGTTCCTTTTAGTATTTTATTACTTTTACAGCCTATTGAAGATGAGAATGTACTAGGTGTTTTAGGGCTCGTTTTATGGTTTATTTTGTGTTTTATAACGGCTTCACGTAGTGCAAAAGATGTAAAGTCATCAATTAATAATGAACTTAAGTTAGATCAATTTATTGAAAACTTAGAAAACGAAGTGCAACTTCGTACCGAACAAATAATTTCTTTAGAGCAAAAAGACAACCTAACTAAATTGTTTAACAGGGGGAGCTTTGTTTCTAATGTTGAACTTGATTTAGCCAATCAAAATGATGATATTAAAGCTGTTTTATTTTTAGATATGGATGACTTTAAAATCATCAACGATAAATACGGTCACGATTTTGGTGATTTTGTGCTGGCTCAAACAGGTAAACGATTAGTTGAAACACAAACTCAAGGCGACTTTATTGCTTGTCGATGGGGGGGGGATGAGTTTATTTTTTATTCTCGCACTAACACCGAAGACGAACTTTTTGACTGTGTTTTTAGATTAGTTAAAACCTTAACGAAAACAGTAAGCATGGACAGCTATCAAGTAAATCCCTCTTTTAAGGTTGGGCTGTATTTTACGCGCGAAAATTTTAATCTTGCAGAGGCGATTAAATACGCTGATGTAGCTATGTATGAAGGTAAGAAAAGCCGTAATGAAATATCGGTATTTGACGAGCGAATGCATGAATCGCTTAAAAGAGAAGAAGTACTTCGCAGCTCAATTAAAGAGTGCGTAGAAAAAGGTGACTTTCATCTGTGCTATCAACCTATTGTTGATATAAGCACAAATGAAATAACTACGTTTGAAGTACTACTTCGTTGGCAGTTTAATGATGAATTTATTCCCCCTTCAGAATTTATAGATATTGCAGAGCGATATGGAAAAATTAATATACTCGGCGAATTTGTACTAGAGCAAGCTATTGCGAGCTTAAGTAAGCTAAATACCGTAAATAGTAATATTGGATTGTCGATTAATGTGTCGGTGCTGCAACTAGAAAATCATAACTTTTTAGATTTTTTAGTTGCGCTTTTAAATAGATACGCAGTTAAACCATACAATGTGCATTTAGAAATAACAGAAACAGTCATGATTAAAAATTTACCGTATTTGTCAAAAGTGATTACGGCCATAAAAAATACCGGTGTGCGTATTTCTATTGATGACTTTGGTACTGGGTTTTCTTCTATATCGGTTTTAAAAGAGCTATCAGTTGATTACATTAAAATAGACAAATCTTATATTGATAATATTTGTGAGTGCTCAAAAGACAAAAGTATTGTATCTGCTGTAACTAACATGTCGCATATGATTGGTTGCCAAGTAATAGCAGAGGGCGTAGAAAACTCCGCTCAGTTAACGTTATTACAAAGCTTAGAAATTGATAAATACCAAGGTTTTATATTCAGTAAACCAGTTAGATTTGATCAAGCACTATCCTTGATATATTAAAGGTACTCGCTGTTTTTATTTAGTTAAGCATTGCTGCATAAACCCAATTTTTTGTAGCAATTTTAAATTGGTATAACCTTTGCTGTTAATACTTAAATTAGCCACTTTAACTTCACTTAGGCTATTAGCGATGTATTTTAAATCCGATTTACGTAGTGTTGTTACAATTTTGCGTAATTCTTACATGTTTAAAATGCTCATTTGAAAGTATTAGGTAAAGGAAATTACAATGAGCTCGGTTTCTAATGTATTTCATAGCAAATGGTTTAACTCATTTGCGGTTATTTTATTAGTCCTTATTATTGCCAGAATAGCCGCACCTTATGCGCTTCAGCAGTACGTAAATTATCAGCTAAAACATACGCAAGGTGTTACGGGGCATGTTGGTGATGTAGATTTGTTTTTATATCGCGGTGCCTACGCTATTGACGACGTTGAAATTTACGCTGTTGATGCAACTTCAGCTCCTAAGCCTTTACTGAGTATTCAAACTCTCGATTTTTCACTTGCGTGGTCAGCCCTTTTAAAAGGGAATTTAGTCACAAATATGGCTTTTACGCGTCCTGAGATAGTTATTTACGATAAAGACCCCAATGCTTCTGAGCAAAATAAACAAGTAAAAGATGAAACCACTTGGGTGGGGCTGGCTAATGACTTAGTACTGTTTTCTATTGATACCTTAATAATTGAGCAAGGCAAGTTAACCTTAGTTAACTCAACCAATAGCGGTGAAAAACCCACTTTTATATCAAATATTAATGCCAAAATTGAAAATATAACGAATGCGCAAAACCTATCAAAAACACTTGTGACTACTCTAAATGTAGAGGGGGCGTTAATGGGGGAGGCCGCATTAAAGCTTGATGGCAAACTAGACCCTTTTAGTAAACACGCTAATTTTGATTTTAACGCAGAGGTACAGCGCTTCTCAGTTAAAAATCTCGACACTGTATTTAAAGTGTATACACCGTTTGATATTGAAGCGGGGGGCATTGATGGCGCAATGGAACTTGTGGCTAAAGATAATAACTTAAATGGTTATGTAAAAGCGGGTGTTCAAAACCTGAGTGTATTTTCTTGGCGAGAAGATATAGAAAAAGATGATGACGGTATCTTTACTGCTATATTTGAAGGCAGTGTAGATTTACTGGGCTCTATACTTGAAAACGATGAGTCTAAACTGGTTGCTGCACGCATTCCTATAGAGGGGCAATTAGATAATACGGATGTTTCGACTTTTCAAGCTGTTATTTCGGTTTTAAAAAATGCTTTTTTTGATGCGTTTAAAATGAAAGTGGATAATGTTATTTCTTTTGAAGATCCAAAGAGTGATGAATCTTTAAGTTATAAAAGTAATAAAAGTAATAAAAGTAATAAAAGTAATTAATGTATTTATATTTCCCAAATTAAACGTTTAACTCAAAGTAACACCAACATCATTGATGTTGGTGTTACTTAGTTTAGATATTTCTATTTGTCTTTACTTAATAGCGCTTTAAGCTCTGCAATTTGAACTTGTAGCTCATTTATCTGACCTTGTGTTGCAGGTAGAGAATCGTTATCCGCAAGCTCTTCTCGGGCATTTCGGTGCTCCTCACTCATTACCTCAAGTATTGCACCTACCATCATGTTTAAAAATACAAATGCAGTTAAGAATATAAACGTAAGGTAATAAATCCAGCTTAATTCGTACACCGCCATTGTTTCGTACATTATGTATGTTTTATATGCGTTGTTTTTTGTTGACGTAACAGTGTGGTCATTTCTAATCTCTTTTATTTTCTATACTCAAACACAAAAGATTACCAAACCTGCCTTGTCAACTTTACTTTTTGTTGACAAGTCATCTAATAGTGATGAAAACCAAATACCCATGAAGGTATTTTGTTGACAAAATATCAGTCTTAATACTTCTGAACGCTTGTATCAAATAACCAACCTTTAAACAAAAAACTAAGTTAGTTTAATATTGAGGATAACTTCACTCTTTCAATGAAAACATCACTTTCTCCAGATTGAATAATAATACTTGCTAGTATTTGAGCGGTATAAAATGAATATCCATCTTCACCATGAACTGAAAGGTGATAACACGAACCAGATTCTTGAGGCCAAATCCAATACTTCCCACAATCAGATAAAGCGGGAGGCTTATTATTACCAGAGCTAAGTCGCCACGAGTCGGCGTCTAGGTAGCCACCGCGCCAACTTGCAAAGATTTTAAAAAACTCATCGCCTTCATTAGTAAATTTTAAAATTACCCAGCCGTGAGGTTTGTGAATCATAAATACACCAATTTTTCTAAAATACTTCAGAGCTAAGCTTGTTGAGTTTTGTCATTGATTGCTCGGAGATGAGCAGTTGATCGAAGCCGTCAATTTCAAGCTCTTTGTGGTTAAACTTACCAAATATCCCCATGATCTTATCGGTTGATATGGCTATCTCACTTGGTAGTAGATCTGTAAAAGAGGTTGGGCTTTCCTCGGTATGCATTAATGTATCTCCAATACTTATAATTGCTTTAGCTGCTTCTATATCAGTAGAGATTTCATCATCAATACCTATATCAGCATCATCTAAGACATGATGAGCCTCCGTAATTATCTCTTCATCCATCTGAGCGAATTTTACTTTTGCTAATTCATCAGGGATGTCTTGGGCCACTCGATATGCATACTCAACAAGCTTTGGTTCGGCGGGCATAAACAAAAATGCCTGTTGGTTAGGCGCATTGGTAATGCGTAGCAGGCGTCCCATTACTTGTCGGTAATTCATTTCAGTTTTTACGTTAGACAAATAGCAGCATACCTGAAGACGGGGTATGTTCGTGCCTTCTGAGATCATTCCAACACTGATAATCCATTTATCTTGGCTAAACCTGAAAGATCGAATGAGACCATTTGCATTACCTTCATCACTAGTAACAACAAGTGCGCTTTCTCCAATAGCCTGCTTCACTATTAGCTGTATTTGCCATGCGTGGGCAATTGAAGAGGCCACTATTAGCCCCCCAGCTTCTTTATTGAAACATCGAAGTTTATTAAGCTTATGACTAGAGTGGATCAATAGTTGCTCTATCACGCTTGTGTTAGTCACAATCTCAGAATATGGAATAATTGATTGTGATAGCAGGTCTATAAAGCTTGTGAAGTGACTCGTTTCATCACCCTCAACAACAGTAATTTGGTCATTATCTAATGCGACTACTTGTGGTATTCGGCATACATTGTCTGCAATCGCTTGTTTTAAGCCATATACGTAATCACATTGTATTTGCTCTGACTCATTACAGTATTCCGCAAGTGCGATTGGTAGTGCATCGGATCGCCATGGTGTGCCAGTTAATGCGATTGTGTAAGCCGCTTTTTCTTTAATCGTTGTTATGATTGGCTTACCCCAAGCGTTAGCATCTTTTATATTTGAACCTGCACAATGATGGATCTCATCAAAGATCACGAACACGCGATACTTTTTAAATAAGCGCCATACCTTATTGTCTAGTGTACCCAATGCCTGATAAGTGAATGAATTGCCCAATGCGCCAATGGTGCCGTCAAAATGTGCGTCGAATTGTTCACCTAACGCTTCACTAAAGTCATGCGCGACGATTGAAGAAGGAGAAAAGCAAAGTACAAGATCAATGTCACCTTGGTCATACATCAATTTAGCTAATACAGAGGCCATCACTGTTTTGCCAGCACCAGGAGTAGCAAGTGCTAAAAAATGCTTTAGTGATTTATATTTAGAAATTGCAAAGTGAATGCACTCTGACTGCCAATTCCTTAGTTTCATTTATTACTTCTCTTTTGTTGATTTAATAAGTTCGTTTAAAACTGAAATCTTTCCTTTTAAGATATGGTTGTTTTCTTGAACTGCCATGTAGCGTTCCTTTAAAGCGGCATATCTTTCAGGGTAAATATCTTTAAGCGCAATATATTCATTAACAGCACCTAAACCTTCAAGAAGCTCAGAATTATACTGATTGAAGCGGTTAGCTAACGTTTTAAAATAGTTTGACTCATCAGCATTGCTTAAATTTATAATCTCTTTAGATCTAGTTAAATCTTTTAGATAATCATGATTAAATTGTTCAGTTTTTATATAACGAGTAACCCCTTTCTTAGCTGATGTTCTCTTTTTCAACCAACCTCTTTTAACTAATTTTAAAAGCTCTTCATATACAAAACGTCGCACAGAATCAGGATCTAACCCCTCATCCCTTTTAATTGAAAGATAAGCAGTTCTAATCTCGACAGCCGAGAAGTGATCTATGTTTTTTAAAACTATTATCTGATTAAAGGTTGACCTATCCATTTATTAATCCAATTCAAGCACCTAAATTTAGAGTATATGCTACCAAATGTGGAGTATATGCAACTTAGTGTGGAGTATACTCTATACATTTACAGTTGACAACGTGGGAACATATATCCTTTTATTTGAAGGAAACCACAAGTGAGTGACGAAAATTTTGATAATGATTTAGCTATTCAATTTGGAAGAAATTTAAGAGCAGCCAGAGCTAAATTAGGTATGAAACAAGAAGACCTTTGCGGTAAAGCTAATCTCGATAGAAGTTACTTAAGTAAAATAGAAAGCGGTTCTTATAAAATCACACTTGCTAAAGTCTATGCGTTAGCCGCAGCACTTGAATGCCCGCTCTCAGAAATACTTCCAGAGGTTAATGGCGTAAAAATAAAATAACTTTTATGCAGTGACTAAAATTCATATTTGAATGTTATCCTCACGCTTTGAGTTTTGATATTTCCTAAAATGAACCACTAATCATCATTATTCACTATTCACTCAATCACAAATGTATAGTCCGGTTAATTGAACCATCAGATTTTCCCTATCTGGAACAGCGAAACGTTTTAGTTGGAACTCTCAAACCAAAGTAGTTGGAACACTGATTGAAAATTAAATCAAAAAAAGACAATTATTTTACCTTTCTAGATCATCCAGAAAAAATTCAATTACAGGTATTTACTTGTTAAACGTAAGTAAGAAACTGTGACTAACAGCAATGCCTAAATAAGGAATTGCCTTTTGTTTGCGTATGTCCGAGTGTTATTGAGTTTTTTTAACAGCCAAATAAGGTTTCATACTTTTAATCCTTTGTTTAATCGGCCATTTTGGGATGTGTTCAATGGGATACGCAGAGGGGAACTCATAAAGCTCAATTTAGGCGATGTTGACTTTCAGAACGAGCTAATTCGAGTACATGGCAAAGGGAAGCGAGAAAGGCTAATACCCATCAGTAAACGAGCATTGGAGTGGCTTGTTCTATATATTGGCAAGATTAGGCCAATGTTCGCCTTTATTGGCTCTGGTAACTCATTGTTTCTTAACAATAATGGTAAACGTTATAAATTAGGCAAACTTTCTGATATGGCATCTCAATAGGTCAAGTTAGCAGGCATCGAACGCCCTGGCGCTTGTCACCTTTATCGACATTCAACAGCAATCGAAATGCTGGAAAATGATGCAGACCTCAAGCACGTTCAAGAGTTACTTGGGCACGCTGATATATCCATCACCCAAATATACACACATGTAAGTAGAGCTAAATTAAGTGCAGTCTATTCTGATACTCATCCATCTGCTCAAGGCGATAGTGGGCTGTTTTGCTAGCTGGTTAAGCAATTTAACTATCAACACTCACAGAACTGTGCTTTAATTAGCGCAGTTCTGTGGGAGAGTGATTTGATGCCAAAAACTATCACATTTACAACAAAAGATGTTTGCGAAGCGTTAGGGGTGGCTAAACACCATCTAAGAATTTGGACAGATAAATTAGAGCCATTTTGTAATGCAACCACTAAAGAGCGCTCAGCTAGAAAGTTTACGCTAAGTGATTTGAGGTATTTGGCTATTGTGGATTATCTGGAGGCTCATTACGGTATTTCGATTAATTCAATAGTATTGCTCGAACGACGATTATATGACTTGATTAATGTCCCTTCCTCACGCAAAGTTGATGATTGTAACTTAGTATTTATATGTTTTCACAGTCAAAGTTGTATCTGGCTGGAGTCAACACAATCAGTTTCTGAAGGTTTGATAGTAGATACTTATAACGCACATAAAAAAATAAATGATTACTTAGGGCTATCACCGCAACAAGTTGAAATGCAACTTGGTTTGGCAATGGTAAGCTAAAATTACATTTGGGTTGGGTAAGAAAATGGCAACGGCTGATCAAATTAAATCATTGATAAGGTCATATAATAGTGACGACAAGGAAAAGTTTTACTCGGTTGCTCTTCAAGTAGCGGCGCATGAAGCTAAGAGTGGACACGCTAGCTTAGCTCATGAGATAAGAAGTATGCTTGATTCCAGAAGGAAGGAAGAGAAGCAATCTTTAAAGGTAGTCACTTTTCCTTCAGAACTTAAAGGGTTAATTTATCCTCAGGAGCCATCGACTCCAAAATCCGCTCTTGTAATGGAAAGAAACATTTCATCTCGGATAGACAAAGTGCTCAATGAGTATTTTCAACGAGGAAAACTAAAAGCTCATGGACTTTCGAATCGACGAAAACTTTTATTTGTTGGCCCTCCTGGTACAGGAAAGACGATGACAGCAGAAGTTCTTGCCAATGAATTGCACCTGCCATTAAACATAATTCAAGTAGATAGACTCGTAACAAAGTTTATGGGGGAAACTAGTGCTAAATTACGTTTGATATTTGATCATATGAAGCAGAATACTGGCATTTATTTCTTTGATGAATTCGATGCTATTGGCGGAGATAGAAATTTAGATAACGATGTTGGAGAAATGCGAAGAGTGTTAAATGCATTTTTACAATTTTTAGAGCAAGACGACTCCGACAGTTTTATTTTAGGAGCAACAAACAACCCTAACCTGTTAGACACAGCTTTGTTTCGTCGTTTCGATGACGTATTAATATACAAGTTACCTGAAGAGGAACAGAGAAAGGAGATTATAGCTAATGTCTTAGGCACTTTTAAATCAGGTAAATTTGCTTGGAGTAAGGTACTTGAGCAAAGTAAAGGTTTAAATTGCTCTGAAATATCCAGTGCAACTAGGGATGCAATTAAAGAAGTAATCCTAACCGATAAAAACAAAGTTTCCTCTTCTACTTTAATTGAGGCTTTACTGAACAAAACCAATAGATTTTAATTTAAAGGATAATAAATGGCTCAAGGACGTTACCAACATATACTCTTATCAAATGCACCAGACTCCCTAAAGTATTCAAGTACAAGCTCCGGCGGCGGAGAAAAGCCTGTAATTGATCGTGACCGAAAACAGCACGGTGAATTCCTGCAAGCAAGACTTTCTTCAGAGTGGCAAAATGCAGAGAAAGAAATGGCTGTCTCTCATTCTACTCGCAATGGTGTTTATTTAGAATTCATTAGCGATCCAGGTGCTGAACTCGTTACCAAAAGTTTAGAAGACATGAGGACTAAGAAAGTCCGCCTTCTCAATGTAAGACATTCACAAGTTACTGTTTTTGAAGGAGGCAGGGAGTTATCGAAAGATATTACTCTAGCAACTGTTTATGTAGCTAATGAGAAAAAACAGTATTTTGTTCAAAAACTAACGGAATACCTGACAAATGAAACTCCAGCTGGCAACCCTAAAAACCTTGGATTAGTAAATAGTATCGCAGATATAAGGAAGGCACTCCTTGTTGATTCTTTTTGGTGTGATGATAATTCACTCATCCCAGAGCAAATTCCAAGCTGGGTCGAAGTATGGCTGAGTACCGACGAAGATGAATTTATTCAAGAGTTTGAATCACTTCTTGAACACTTAGACATACCTCAAAAGGTGCAAAGACTGATCTTTCCAGAAAGAGCTGTGAAATTAGTTTGTGCAACTAGAAAACAATTAGAGTTATTGACTGAACAGTCCGATCATATTGCAGAATACAAGGCAGCAAAAACTACAGCTGATTTCTTTATCAGCCAAGCAAACTATGACCAAGCAGAATGGGTTCAAGAGCTTCAAAAAAGAGTCGAAATATCTAAAGAGTCCAGCTCTTCAGTTTGTATTTTAGATACAGGTGTTAATTACCACCATCCACTTCTTCAATCAGTTATAAATCAAGACTCTTGTTCTGCATTTGACTTAGCTTGGGGCGTAGAAGACCACAATTCACATGGGACATTAATGGCGGGTTTAGCCACATATGGCTGTATGGATTCTGTCCTAGCTGATACAACAAAAATTGAAATCCCTTTTCGCCTGGAATCTATTAAGATATTACCTCCACCTCCAGATTCTAATGTTCCAGATATGTGGGGGGCTATTACTGAGCAGGCCGTGTATAAGGCTGTGACAATGGATGGTGCTAAGAACAGAACGTTTTGTATGGCTGTAACGGCTCAAGATACACGTGATAGAGGCCGTCCTACATCTTGGTCAGCTACAATCGATAAGGTTGCGTTTGAAACTGGCTTGGAACAGTTATTTGTTGTCAGTGTTGGAAACGTAACTGCTGATCTTCGAGTAGCAGGTTTAGAATACCCACACGCTCAAGTAACTGACTCCGTGCATGACCCTGCTCAAGCATGGAATGCTATCAGCGTTGGAGCTTATACTGAAAAAGTAAACCTTACAGATCCATCTCTTAACGGTTATGCTCCTATCGCGAGTATCAATCAGCTATCTCCATTTTCAACTACGTCAGCAGAATGGGAAGAAAACAAATGGCCTTTAAAGCCTGAATTGGTTTTAGAAGGGGGGAACCTTGCTGCTGATCACAGCATGGGGTTTGTGACCGAATGTAATGACCTATCACTTACCTCCACTTGGTATAAACCTCAGGAAGCTCACTTTAATAGTTTCAACATGACAAGTGCGTCAACAGCTCAACTCGGTCACATGTGTGGAGTGCTAAGAGCGGAATATCCACATTATTGGGAAGAAACTATAAGAGCACTACTCATTCATTCTGCTGAGTGGCCTAGCGAACTCAAAAATCAATTTGTAAGTTCTGATTCAAAAGCCGATTTGAGTTATTTATTAAAATTAGTTGGTTACGGCGTTCCTAATTTAGATAAAGCTAGATATAGCGCTAATAATATATTGAATTTAATAGCCCAAGCTGAAATACAACCATTTGATAAGCATCCAACACAAAGCCGTTACATATCCAATGAGATGCACTTCTATGAGTTACCTTGGCCTGTTGATGTCCTGCAAGACCTACCATTAGAAGCTAAAGTAAAGATGAAAGTGACACTTTCTTATTTTATTGAACCAGGCCCTGGAGAAATAGGTTGGAAAGATAGATATCGATACGCGTCACATGGGCTTAGGTTTGAAATAAATGCGCCTGACGAAAGCAAAGAAGAGTTCGTAAAAAGGATAAACAAAGCAGCGAGAGAAGAAGACGAAAAACTCGATAATAGCAGTACGTCTGGTTATTGGCTTTTAGGCAAGCAAGCTAGGGATCGAGGCTCAGTTCATTCAGATACTTGGCAAGGTACAGCGGCTGAATTAGCTGCATCCAATCAAATAGCTGTAATGCCTACAATTGGTTGGTGGAAAGAGAGGCATCATCTTGGGCGTTGGAATAATAAGGCGAGATACGCACTAATCATTTCCATTGAAACAGATGACACTGAAATTGACGTCTATACACCAGTTGCTGTTGAGGTAGGTATAGCTCCAGAAGTAGTTGTAGCGGTCTAGATTTATCAATTAGTTACATGTTCGAGAAAGGATCGTATATGTAACTAATGTATATGCAGGCACGATACTATGATCCAGTCATAGGCCGCTTTTATTCGAATGATCCGGTTGATGCTATGGGTCATATAGCCCGTGGTAACCCGATTCATGGCTTTAACCGATATACATATGCGAACAATAATCCTTACAAGTATGTCGATCCCGATGGCGAATTCGGGATTGTGGGTGCATTAATTGGCGCTGCAATTGATGCAGGAACTCAGATAGCTACGAGTATGGCATCGGGACAAAGCCTTTCAGATGCGGCTGGAAACTTAGATTATTGAAGTATAGCTACATCAGCAGCTCTGGGTGCTGTTGGTGGTCACCAACGACATTGGATTTCAATATTCGCTAACCTAGTAATTGGGCTACCTTCGCTATTAGAACAGCAAAAAATCGCCTCTGTTCTTAGCAATGCAGACAAAGAAATAAAGTTATTGGAGCAACAGTTTGCCGACCTAAAACAAGAGAAAAAAGTGCTAATGCAGCAACTGTTGACAGGCAAACGCAGAGTGAAAATTGATGATAAGGAAGTCGCATGAAAGATAGAGAATTAAGTGTTGTTATTAAAGACATTGCTAATAAAAGGCATGAATTTAATTCTGTTCGCTCTTTATATAATTTTGCAAAAAAAGAAGCGTCTTTTTGGAAAGAAAAAAAAGAAGCAGTAAATGAAGTACAAAGAGTAAATGAACCAACATTTAACCCTCACGCAAATTTCGATCAAATAGTTACTTTAATTGATGGCTGGCAATCGAACTTAGATACTTGGAATGATCAACAATTCAAACAACAGTTCCAACAAGTTCAGCAACAAATAAATGCATTACGCTCTCATTGGTTATGGAGCGGGCACTCGTGCGTAAATACATTTGTTGAATGCTGTAAAGATCAAAATCAACAAACAGCCACGGCATTTCTAAATTATGTAGTAAGAAACCAAGTTACAACCAACGGAAATGACCTGAACGCATTTAATGGCGCAATGTTGGGGTATGAATTCACTCATCAAGATTCAGATCTTATTAAACGTAGAACTTCAGAAAAGAAATCATTAGGACAATTAAGAAATAGTTATGCTAACGCTCAAAATGAGCTTTTCACAGAAGTAGATGAAATTAAGTCAAACATCGAAAGCTGGGATAATGAAACACAAGAGCAGTTTTCTCGATTATACAAAGCCAATAAATACCTCGGTGAGCGCCGTATTAAGCACCATAACAATAAGTTTGATGATAAATTACGTGAGTGGTCTTCAACCATAACAGAGCTGGAGAACACCTATGAAGAAAAGCTTAGATTAGATAAACCTGCTGAATACTGGAAGAAAGCATCTAAAAAGTACGGTCTGCAAGGTAGCTTATGGACTATTGCCATAGTTGCAATGGTGCTTCTAGGGTTAGTTTATTTCCAAGGGTTCTTCACAACTTGGTTAGAAGGAAAAGAAACGGCTGTTAAATTGAATACGATACAAGGTATTATTTTATTTGGAGCATTTGCTGCTGTTTACGCATATTTATTAAAAGTATTGTCACGCCTAGCATTTAGTTCTTTTCACTTGATGAGAGATGCTGAAGAACGGGAACAACTGACTTATTTATATTTATCTCTATCTAACGAATCTGCGATAGATAAAGAGTCTAGGGACATAGTGTTACAAGCCTTGTTTAGCCGCAGTGAAACAGGATTGTTAGCTAACGAACATGGGCCAACTATGCCTATGAGTGAAGTATTGAAAGCCGTATCTAAAGGAAGCAAATAATATGGAGTTTATATTTCATGACTGAAAGCATGGTTAACAAAACCTCTGCGGAGTTTGGTATAGCTAAGTGGTTTGGTGGTTTTAATAAGAAAAAGCAGAAAACTCTCGATTACGGATTTATCGATGGAATTGATGGGCAGTGTATTTATGTCAATAAAAGAGAACTAAAAAATTGCGAAAAGCTCAATGAGAATGATCTAGTTGTATTTGATAAAAAAATTGTAAAAAGCGATAGCTTTGCGACACAAGTGTATGTGCTTAACTTAAGTGATGAGTTAGTTGTTTCGCATATATTGAGTGCTTTAGAAACACCAAAGCAAGCCGAATTAAGTTTGCAAAGTCGTCAATATAAAAGTTTCTTAATAGCGGTTATTAGCGGCGTTCATCAAAAGGAGTTTTTCACCGCCATTTCAGGACAGCCCAAATTACTTAAAACTTTGCTGCCAATTATTAAAGCGAGTTCTAAATGGAACGCTTTATTTGAAGCTCATTTTAACAGTTACAAAATAAGTCAGTTAATCGAATTTGGCATTGATTTATCAGATATCACACCTGACATTATAGACTCTCGTTTAGAAGAATTAGTTAGCTATATTCTTGAACTTGATGAAACTTTCAAAGCTAAGGCTTTACAAGCGTTAATTTCTGTCTGTTCAATTAATACTGCACTCTATTTAGTTTTAAAGAACGTGATCACTGATCACTCTTTTCTAAAGCCAAAAGTTAAAGAATTACATGCGTTTTTGCAAAAGTGGTTTTTAAAAGAAGGTACAGGGGCAACAGAAAGCTTTAGGACGATATACCAAGAACAATGCGGTTCATTTAATCGCTTTGCGCAACATCCTGTTATATTCCCACTTATTTTACCATTTTGGATTAAATTAAAAATATATCGCAAAGATATGAGCTTTATAGATGATTTGAAATCCAATAGCGCCTTAGCAGGCACCGCAGAGTTTTATATTTTAGAGCATTTAGTACCTCTTTTATCTAGTGAAAATTTCAGAGGGGGTTATGCATTAGAAAATGTTATTCGAGATGATATTTGGAAAGGTCTAATTGACAATAAAATAGATCTAAACGATGACTCACTGCTCCAATTATTTCCACAATGCAGAACGATGGGCAGGGTTGGTCGCGGCGTCCCACTCTCATGTGAAGCCTATACTTGGATACCTAAAGATTCTGATGAACGTGTATTTCTTTGTCGTTCGAGTAAGTGTACTAACCCTAAAGTATTTCCAGAAAACGAACATCAGTTTTGGAACTTTACTATTTATGATTGGCTAGCACATTACGGTGTAACGTATCACGATGCTGCTAGCCCTTCCAAAAGAGATTTCCCAATAAAATTAGCAGGATATATAAATAGATTAAAAGAACTATTTCATCGTTTGCACTGTCGTACATGCCATACCATTTTAAGGCCCAAGTTAGAATACGCCAGAGATAGGGCTTTAGTTTTTGATACCTATACAGGTAAGTTTGAAGATAAGAACATACAAGCAGCTTATCGTATTACAACCTTTGAATGTGGAAATGAGAAATGCGAAGAACATGGGAATGGTATTTATGTTACTCATTGTTTGAACTTTAAGTGTCACGAATATATTGATAGCCGCGACAGCCAGCTAAAGTGTGACAATGACAGATATATATGTATTAGCTGTAGAAGTTGCTGTGAAGAGCACGATAAGAACAAAGCACTGACCTAAAAGGTCGTACTTTGATATATACACATGATGATAAATCTAAGTTCATAACATGTATTAATGGAGTAAAAATGGAAAGCCCTATTGCAAACTTCAAAGAAGAGTTTAGCTCTAAAATTCCAGCGTTAACTTTGCTTAGTAAGCTTGGTACTCGTTTATACCGCCTAGTAGTTGTGAAGCAGTAAGAGGCAATCAAATAGCGAGAAAATCAACTAGCCAAGTTATGTTGTTACCTGTTATGCGCGAGTTTTTGAGCAAACAAACGTTCCCGTTTGCAGGTAAAGACATAAGATCATGCATGAACTAAGCCCCGCAATGAATGAAGGCTTAAAAGGGGCAAATGAGAAGCTCTATAATGCCATGATGTATGGCGTTGGGGTAACAGAATTTATTGGTGGCAAGAAAGCATCGCCAACTATTCAGCTTGTTGATTGGCAAACACCTTCAAATAACTTTTTCCATTTTACTGAAGAGATGGTGGTGCAAAACAGTGAAGGCACAGGAAACCGGATTCCCGATATTGTTTGCTTTGTTAATGGCTTGCCTTGGGTAGTGATTGAGGCGAAGCGTCCTGACTCTTCAACTGAAGGTAAATCAGCGTTAAGCGAAGCGGTATCTCAACAGATCCGTAACCAAGGCCAAAAAGAAATCCCACACCTGTTTGCTTATAGCCAATTACTACTCGCAATGAATGGACATGAGGGCTTGTACAGCACATGCGGCACCTCTGAAAAGTTTTGGGCGAAATGGAAGGAAGAAGAAATCATTGAAGCCGAATTTATTCGGTTAAAAAATGCAGGCTTAAGCTCCGAGCAATTAGATGCTATTTTCAACCATCGCCCAGCCATTGCCAAAGACGAGTATTTAACTTTATTGGCAGGAGGCGACCTTGCTGTAACAGATCAGGACAGACTAATTATTAGTTTACTAAGGCCAGACTGCCTACTTGAGATGGCCCGTTTATACACTTTGTTTGATCAAAAAGCTGGCAAGATTGTAGCGCGTTATCAGCAGGTATTTGGTATTAAAATTGATAGAGCGCATTACCAGCTTTGATGAAACTGGTGAGCGCCCAGGCGCACGTAATGGCGGTGTAATTTGGCACACCACTGGAAGTGGTAAGTCATTTACTATGGTCTTCTTATCAAAAGCATTGATCTGGTTGAGAGAGCTTTCACAGTGTCGCGTGATTATTGTTACTGATCGAGTTGACCTTGAAGATCAATCGCAAGTGATGCCTAATTGGAAAGAAGTTAAGGCTAAGTTAGATGACATGGCGGAGTTGTATTTGAATGAGTGAATCTTGCTGACAAAACGATTATGAAATGGAGTTAAAAATTGAATTACTTTTTTATTGATACGTGTGTTTGGCTAAATTTAGCCAAAGATCGAAATGCAAATTATATTGTTACAGCATTAGAAGATCTTCGTGAGAGCGGTGATGTTCATTTTGTAGTTCCGCAACTAGTAAAAGATGAGTTTCTCAGAAATAAAGAGCGCGTTGTTAAAAGTGCTCGTCAACGGCTTGAGCATGAATTTAAGCAAGTTAAGCATGTAGTTAAAGAGTATGGTACTGCCAACCAAGTAGCAATTTTAACTGAGTTAAATGAGATAAATGCAAAACTTCCAATAATGTCTGATGTGACCGACAGAATAGCTAACAGGTTGATTAGTTTTATGGATAAATGTATTCAGTTTGAAATTACGGATGATATCAAACTCAAAGTAGTAGAAAGAGCACTGGAAAAAAAAGCGCCGTTTCATAACTCTAAGAACAACTTCGCTGATGCATTATTGATTGAGTCATTTGGTACTTTTAAAAGAAGTATTCAAAGCAATGATGATGATTTAGAAGATAGTAATTTTTATTTTATTTCAGGAAACTACACTGATTTTAGCGCTAAAGATAGACGTCGACCACATGAAGATTTTTCTGATATTTTTGATGAATATTCTTATTACTTTCTTGATCTAGTTTCCGCAGTTAATAAAATCGATGACGCTTTATTGGAGGAATATGAATTTGAGCTAAATTGGGGAGGGGACGAAACTAGATCTCTTTCTGAAATATTGGACTACATGACAGAGTTTGATAGGAAAATCTGGTACAACCGACATTTAAATTTACTGAATAGAATTAGCTCAGGTGAAATAGAAATAGTGCCTCCTGATTCAGAAGCTTCAGGTTCTAAAGTCATACACGAAGATGTTTTAGTACGGGCAAAGTCATCTGCTAAATTAGTTGAAAAGGAATATTCAGATATTATTCCAAAAGATGACTTTGAATGGGGAATGATAAATGGCAAGTTATCGGCATTAAGGTGGGTACTGGGAGACGAATGGGATATGCTGGATACATAAATGTGTATTCGCAAAAATTAGCTGTACTTGAACTGACAAGCACTATATCAAAATAGGTAACTGCAAGTTCAAGTCTGAGTTAGCGTCGTTTGCGCTTTTGCAGATGAGCTACTACGTCTAAAATTTTCTATTTAGCTGTATTAGCTCATACCTATAGCCTTTATTTTTTTGATTAAGAGTCTGGAAAGTTACGTTTAATAATTTGCTTTAATTCGTAAATTTCCTTATGTAAATCTACAATTGTTGGAATGTTTGAAGCCTCTTGTGTTTCTTGGCGCATTTTAGCGTGTTCGTCTTCCATTACATTAACAACAATGCCAATCACCATATTTAAGAAAGCAAACGCTGTGAAGAAGATAAAAGATAAGTAGAATATCCATGACATTGGATACACTTCCATCGTTTCATATTGAATATCAGTCCAGTCCTCGAAAGTCATTATTCTGAAAAGAGTCAACATAGATATTGCAATATCACCCCATAATTTAGGATTAATTTCGTTAAATATAAAACTACCGATGGCTGCATATATATAGAAAATAATAAACATTAATAATATGACGTAGCCTAGTTGAGGTAGAGCTTTGAGCAATGAGTTAATTAGAACTCGTAATTCGGGTACTACCGATATCATCCTAAGAACCCTAAATACGCGAATTAATCTAGCTAGAAGAGCCATTTCACTATCATTAATAGGTATCAGACTGATTAAAACAACTAAGGTGTCGAATATGTTCCAGCCCTTTTTAAAAAAGTTACGTTTATCATCATCAGCTATAAATCGAACTGAAATCTCAAAGAGGAAGAATAATGTTATGAATATATCTAAAATATGAGTTACTGAAATAGCACTGTCGGGCAGTTGAAATGTTTTTGCCCCAATCTCTAGTGCCGAGATAATAATTACAGCTACAACTGATAATTCAAATGTTTTGTTATTTTTGAGCTTATTCAGCTTTGTTTTCATGTTTTCGTACATTAAGTGTTCAACTTTTATCTAAGCTAGTAAATTTGTTAATTATATAGAAGTAATGACCTATATTGGACTAGCAATTATTTTTTAAATGTTGACTCGAAATTTTCAATCACTTTTTAAGGGAGGTTTATTAATATTTAGTTCAAGAATACGTAATATGTTTGTCAACAGAATTTAATATAAACGCCTAAAAAATATGAATTTTTTAGGTTGTTTTCCTTTAATCTCGACGCATAAACTAACTAATCCTTAATTTTTTCTGTTTACCTGCATAGTCATTTCTCGCAGTTGAGAGCGTAAATTAGCTATTGTTTGTTGAGCTTTTTCATAATCGATTTTCAGCTCTCTAAGCTTTTGCGCTGTCTCAATCTGGTTTTGAGCCACCTCCGAATGCAAAGCAGCTTGAAAATATTCAACTAAGTTTTTGTTTAACTCTTGCTCATACTTTAGTTCAAATTCACCTTTTTTTACTTCCAGCTCTTTTCTTGATAACCGTCGTCCTGAATTGCAAGTATTGCAACGATGTTGCCAGATAGCGTTCAGCGTATCATTGTAGTGTTCAAGATATTTTTCGAAGGGCTTAATATCCATTCGATCTTTCCTGATGTTTGACTTATCAACCCCTGCCATTTCTGCAAGTTTGGCAGGTTTAATTGTTCGTTCACCTATCTTCAAACTCTTTGGTTTTTCAGAGGCCATGATTGTATCTCTAGCCTCAATAAACCTAGCTGTAACTTTCTTGACTATCGCACTTTGTTTAGCCGTCAGCGTGTCCATCCAGGAGGTATCACCAGGGTAGTCAGGAAGCTCAGTATCTAATTGGGAGTCATTTTCCCTTTCGATAGAAAAGTCATTTAGATTAATCATGTTCGTCTCATTTGCTTTAAGATTTTTTCGCTATTTCTGACCGCTGCTTCACTCAGCTTATGTGCTTTAGTTTTAAAAGGAAATTTTTCAAGAAAGTCTTTATGTGATAAAACAATACGAATGATCTCTTCTCTGTGACTATTAGCACTACTAACATAATGAACACACCCTGAGCAAAGCTCGAAACAACCATTTTCAATTTGCGGTAAGCCAGTTTCCTTCTCTAAGCATTTTGATAAAGACTGAGTTTCAGTGTACACCATGCACATGCCATATTCATGAACGGCAATATCCACAATTTTTTCTTCAAACTCTGTCAAAACTGCCTCCACTTCAGATGGTTCAATTACCATACAATCTTTGACCTTTCTCTGAATAGCCAAAGCCAAGCTTCCTGAAAATGAATCATTAACATCCAAAGCCATTCTCTCTATCAGTTCTCTGATGTAGCGTTGCTCAGCACCTTTCTTTATCGATTCCCTATCTTTTCCACCAACATATTCTTTTGTGAATTTACTCTGATATGTATGCTTAAAGTGCTGCCTTATCGCCTCAAAAACACGGCCATCAAAGCGACGAATCGCAAATTCAGCGAACGTATGGCGAAACATATGGGGGTGAACTTTTTCACAAAGTTCAGCTAACTCCTCGCCAAATTTATCAATTGCATCGTCATAATTATCTTGAAGGCTAGTTCTTAAGGTGTTTCCACTTGCAACACTTGCGTTAGTGCCATTTGAGAATTTAGGTTGATGTGTCATCGAAAAAATAGGAAAGCGCTTCCCGTCAGGGCGATTACGTTTAGGGGTGTAGGACATATCACACATTACATCTGCTGCCTTAGCGACTAATCCCCCCATACTCCTTAACGCAGGAACACCATGATTGGTTTTAACTATATCGCTCTTAAATGTCCAGACACCATCACTTTCCTGCTGATAATCGTCTGCAAAAAAGTTTTTCATCTCGCTTATTCTTGCTCCTGTCAGTGCCACAATTATCGTTAAACAAGCATTAAAGACTTTACGATATATTTTTTTGATCTCCTCCCAAGTATACGGAAATTTGTTGACAGGCTTACCAGCCGCTTCTTCAAGTGCTCGTTTTAAAGTGCTGTATTTAAGAATAAATTCTTTCTTTCGCTTTCTCTTTGTCTTTCTCTTTTCACCAATAGAAGATGTAACATCTGGCGATGCACAATAATCATCATAAGAGCTGGGTTTGTCATATCTACCTGAAAAAAACATGGTGTTGTGAGAAACACATAACTCGCTTTGCTGATGTTTGAAAAATGCTCTCAAAATACGACAGTCATCACTTTCTATAACGTTAATCGCGTGCGCCAAATTAAACATATGTGCCGCGAATGGAATTGAACTCCAACCTTCACCGTCTATCCATTTTGAAAAGCTAATTCCATTAGCTACTAGATGCTCTTCAACAGTGTCCTGAATGAAGCTAGCAGGTAATGAAGAGGCCAACCCATCATGAACTAAACCCAGAGCATAAAGTCGTTGAGATTTCCTCAAAATTTCACATGCACTTTCAACAGGGCCTCTACCCACAATTTCTTTAGTAGCATTGTTTTTTTCTGCCGTGCTACCTTCGGTGTGAAAAGCAATACGATTGAACAAAACATCAACGATAAATTCTCGACAGTGTGATTCAGTCCATTGCCTCAATGGTGTATCAGGGTAATGAGACTCTTTCCATACAAAGAGCCTCATCAAATTAGAAGCATATGCCCTGATTGTATTTAGTTTTCCTGTGATTTCCCGTGTTACAGGGTCAACTCCACCGGACATTTCAATCCACAAAGCTTTCAGAAGACCGAAGTCCTCTTTTGATACCTTATGTCGTGCATCGGTAAAATCAATTTCATGAACTTTACTTTCTTCACTTGGATTTTTCGGATAAGAAAATAAATAAAATACATCTTGCGACTGGTCGTTTAATAAAGGAGTATCAGGGACAAGAGTTTTTTTTACATTTGTATTAAACATTTTCTATCCTATACCATTGATGAAAAAGGAAAATCATACTTTTTAGACATTAGTTCACCTTCCTTGATTATCGAGCTAGAGAACTCTGCTAATAGCATGTCGAGGTATGCTCGGTGCAATTGAGCTTTTAATGTTTTCTTTTCGCTATCTAGCTTTAATCTTGGTATTTCATTTTCAATATGTTTAATTTTTGACAAAATAAGCGCCGCTGTTAAAGGTGTTTGAATTACGATACGTTTACCATCAATGTCAACGTCTCCAATATCGCCTATTACGTCACCTAATTCCTGGTTTATGATGCCATACAAATCCTTTTGTTCTTTAATTGTATCTTCAATACCGAGTAACTTCGCAACGGCCTTCAGATTTAGCACTTTAGTTTTATTAAATAGCTCTTCAACAGCGCGCGCATCTTGCTCCATCGCATCACCTACTTGTGCCGCAAAACGACGCATTGATTTGATTTTTTCTGGGCTGCGTGAACGATTTTCATATGTACTTTGTTTAGTTTCGAGACTGTGTGCTGTCAGCATAGCACCAACCTCTTTCTCGGCCTTTTCTTCAAAGGTGGGTTTGTCATATTCTGAGTTTTCTTTTGGCTCAGCGGCACCACTTTTCCCATCTTCGATTTCGATGCGTGCTCTTGCGATTAAATCAATATTTAAAGAAACATGGGGCATTTTCTTGTCGCCACCATAAGAAGGAGAATTTTTCATAGCTATCAAATTATTTACTAAGATCTTTTTAAGAAAAGCTAGAATTGGTGCAGACTCCTCCTTAAGCTCGGCTTTCATGTGTTTATGCACTTCGGTATTTTCATCGAGCAAATCAATAAAAAAATGATCTAAACGTCCCTCTTTCTTTGCCCCAATCTGGCCTTTACCATCGGTTTTGCCACGCAACTTATGGTATTGAATAAGCTTCGGATTGACGCCTGAGTGTTGCTGTTTGAAGTGTTCTAAAAATATCTGAACAGTTTTGTAGGGCAGGGTGCCCTTGTTTAATACTGGCGTAGCATATTTCTTTTTGCCTCGACCTTTAAAATATTTAAATTGCACGCCCTTATTGTTTGAAATAACATCATTGAGGTTCATTCTATCTACGCCGGAACTTTGAATTCTATGGCACGCTAAGATACATTGCATGGCAAAAACAACTTCATGGCTCAATCCGTGTAAGTCGTTCATGCAATAGGTTTTCATGGTTTGAATCCTATACTTCTTTTTATTTATCGTAACCAGGGTTTTAATATGCCCTGTACGTTTGTTGACCCATCGCTTTAGCCATTCCTTACGTCTAATCTTGATATCAGATTCATCTGGTAAAAATTCATCTGGGTAGGGATTGTCATGCATAAACCTTTCGATTAGCCAGTTATCATCAGTAGCAATAATTGCCCTCGCGAGTTCTCCATAAAGCCTTCTTGACACGTTATATTTTGGGTGATTCAGATCGGATATTAGGGCGTATGTCGGATAGTTGTTTGAACTTATTTGAAACGATTCCAAAACCGCTTTTTCTAGACTGCTGTTTTGCAACAACAACTTACGCTTCTCATCAAACGTATTGATGATGTAGCAACATAGCAGCAATAAGGATTCAACCATTTCTGTGCTAGTAAACCCTAGATCATACTTAGTTGATAAAGATTGCTTTGGGTTGGGTTCTTCCCACGTAAAGGTTGGAGCTTTAGTGATCATTACATAAAATTCTGGAATCCAGTATTCACAGTCATACACTTTTTCCTTTTGACCACCATATAATTTTAAAATGTAAATCATGGCAGTAACAGTGCTGTTTAACGTATTACCAGTTTTATTGGTCGTGCTTTTAATATGATAGGTATATCGGGAGAATATATCAGATGGCACACCGCCATACTTCCTTATTAATACAATCGTGTAGTTAAGAAAAGTTACTAATACCCTTGTTATATTAAGCTTGGTTTCATGAGACAGATCGCGAAAACTCTTACGTTTTGTGTAGTCTATATAAAGTAATAAAAAGTTTTGAAAATGCATGTCATCCGGCAGTTCCCATTTAACTTTGCCACCAACTAAAATTACATGCTTCTCATCTTTTCCGGTATTATCTACGACTAGCTTCATTAGGATTTGCTCTTATATTTTTGAGCATATTCTGAATTGTTTAATGACAGCGAATTCATTACGTCGATGCGATTAGATATTACTGCATCATAGAATATGTAGACTTTTGTTGTTCCTTCATCGCTATGGCCTAGCCACTGAGGGATAAACACCATAGGATCTTTATTTTCATCGTAACAAAAGCTAACGCTATTTGTTGCGTAGCATTTTCTAAGAGAATGGTAAACCCTAGCTTTCCAGTTATTCTTATTGCTATTTAATTCAGCCAAATTAGCGGTCTTTATGCGTGTAAACAATCTGCTGCCATAATTTATGTCCGTAAGCGGTTCTCCATTAGCTTTCGCCATCAAACTCCCTTTGAGGCTCTTACCTCTACCCCATAAGAATTTGTTGATCCCAGATACAAGTTCAGGCGATATGTGAACTGTTCGCAACTTTTTGCCCTTACCTATAATTTCTAGTTCATCTGCTCGTATATCGTCCTTATCCTTTTCTGGGAACTGACGTCTTAAGGAAGGGGCATACAAATTGTTGTACAAAACCAGTTCACGGGTTCTAAATCCAGCATAATAGCCAAGTTTCAGTGCTAATTCGTCACGCTCTCTTATGAATGGATTCTGAACTTTAACTTGTGCTAATACTTTATCTTTAAACTCCTTTTCATCCATGTAGATAGTGAGTATTTCTCCCATTAGAAGATCTTTAACGTTTCTCTGTGCTTCACTGTCATCGTAAGTAAAAGACAAATAATCAATTGCATCCGATATACCTATCTTTTTCATGTAAGCGTAGAAATTGTTTAAAACTGTGGCATGATATTCTATCGTACTTTTTTTATTGCCTCTTTTTTGCCCGCGATAAGCATTGAAATAGGCGGTCATATGGGCGTCCGTCACATCCGCGTAGCTCAGGTCATCAGAAGCTTTTAACACTTCAAAGAAGTCTTTCAAGACTTGTGCATAGGATTTCGTTGTGGTTCTGTTATCGGAAATTCTACCATTTCTGGCTACATGAAGAAGAAATAAGGAAGGTGCTAATAAAGGAATATCATTATCAACAACTGTACTTAGGTTGATCCCACCCCCCGCGTATTTTATCCCTTTTACTTGAACGACTCTCACTATCTACCTCTCTACTGGCAATCCATTTATATAACCTATTCTTTTGTTGACATAAAAAATGTAGACCAAAGAAAAGTCTATTGTCAACATAAAGTATAAGAAAAGACAAAGGTATATAATCGGTCCAATCTTCAAACGTTGCTATTCTAAACAAGGTAAGCATTGATATTGAGACGTCTTGCCAAAGAACAGGGTTGATTTCAGCAAACATCATGCTACCCATTGCAGCGTATATATAAAAAATAACAAACATGAGCAGGGCTATATAACCCATTTGCGGAATGGCTTTGAGCAATGAGTTAACCAATAAGCGCAGCTCTGGGATCATCGAAACCAATCGTAACACTCTAAATATGCGCAACAGCCTAGCAATTAACATTGTAGAGCCAGCAGCAGGGTATAAACTGCCCAATACTATGATAGTGTCAAATATATTCCATCCCTTAGAAAAGAAGTCTTTAATGCCTTTACTTGCAACAAAGCGGATTATTAGTTCAATTAAAAAGAATGCAGTAATGCCAACGTCCATCCAATTAAGAGCAAGCTCTACGGTAGGATGTAGTGAGTAAGTGTGTGCACCTACTGTAAGGGCAGAAACAATAATTACAGCTATAACAAATGATTGAAATATCTTGCTTTTGTCTATACGCTGAAACAACTTTTGTAACTGCGACATCATAGTAATAGATCCTTTGGATATTAAGATTTTATGGCGCTAATATACAATAGTATCGTAATAATTTAACGCTTTTTCGATATAGAAAGTGTAAGGAAATTTAATGTTTATCAATAAACTAAAAAGCAGCGCATTACTTATTATTGGATCATGTGTTTTGGCTGGCTGTAGCTCTGATGCACGTTTTCATGAATTACAATCGGCGCGCCTTGATGAGTGTAACTATAAAGCTGACAAAGAATATTACGAATGCCTAGATAAACAAGACTCTAACTACGAAGAGTTTAAAAAACAGCAACAAGCCCAGACTAAATAAGTAACCTTTATATTTATGACTAAAACTCAAAAACAGCGCGATAAGCAAATTCGCTTAGCGCTTACTAATGCATGCGAAGCAATAAAAGAAATGGTAATTGGTTTTGATTATCTAACGCATACAGTTGATTTAAATAACGAAGTAAACACGTTAAAAGTACAATGTTACTTTATTGATGAGGTAGCCCGTGAAGATGCAAAACCGCAACTTGATGAGTTAACGCAGATTATACTTAGCCAGCTAGCAGCTATTAAGTTGAACGCAAAACCAACACACATCTCATTTTTAGCCAATTAACAGCGGTTTAGTTGGTATGACATCACATGGACGTTATAATTAGATAAATTATTTTTAGGGTTTAAATTATGGCTGTTCCTTCGCGTTCGCAAATTTCACCAGGTACCACAGTAAATATTGTATTAAAAGAAGATCAACGCAGCGGCACATTAACAGAAGGTGTGGTTGAGCGCCTTTTAACAAAATCACCAAATCACCCACACGGTATTAAAGTACGTTTAGAAGATGGTCAAGTTGGCCGAGTAAAAGAGATTTTATAATGGCAACGTTAACAGAGCAGGCTTTTTGGGATTTAGTAACAACGCCTGATTTAGGGCTCGATCCGCAAAGTGTGAGCGATAACCTAAAAAACAAACTTAATGATTTAAGCGATCAGCACCTTATTGATTTTGATAAACACTTTGGCATACATATGCGTAAATGTTTTACCTGGGATTTGTTTGGTGCCGCCTTTGTGATGGCTGGATGTAACGACGATTACGGTTTTAGCGAGTTTAGATGTTGGTTAATTTCGCGTGGTAAAACAGTATTCGAAAACGCTTTAGAAAATGCTGATTCGTTAGCGCAGTGTACACCTGTTTATTACTTAAATGAGCAGCCTTACCCGTATATTGATGAGTATGATTTAATAGCCGGTTTATTATTTGAAGAACGCAGCGAAGACGAATTACCGTTTATTCCATCAGGCAGCGATGAACCCAAAGGCAAACGTTTTAAAGACAAACCTAAGTTTTTAAAGCAAAGCTACCCTTTATTATTTGCAAAGTACTGGCAATAAAATAAACAGTGATTTGAGCGCTATTCAAACAATTTTATGAGTTCAATTTCCCTACAAGTAAGCGCATTGATATAAATCGTTTTGTTGTTTAAGTACGTATTAACTAAAGTACTTAACAGCAAAATGGTTTGTAATGCAGTATCTAGGAGGAATCTTTGTGGATTTAAATGTGTTAAATCTAAGGGATTTATTTGCGGCACGAGGTTTATAACCTAATGGGCTCGGTAATTGCTCTTGCGTTATCTTACTGGCTTACACACATGTAAGAATCAGTAATAGTCGAGCAAAGCTCCCTTAGCTGCTCGCGTCTCGGTTCCTGAATACGACTTCTCTCCTTTTATAGTAAATCTCTGTTATAGTTGTTAAAAGTTATAAAAGCTAAGTGATTAGGCATTTTGCTATTATTTAACACGCTGACTCACGAGGATACACCCACGAAATGAAATATTTAACACTCGCTTTATTAACTGTCGCTTTTACAAGTGCAAATGCTTTTTCTGAGCCGAGTAATAAAACACGATTTATACCGCTTTTAAAGTCAAAATTGGGAGCCTACGAAGTTGTGTCGAGCAACTCAGGGTTATGCGTTAACAGCAATTTGAGTTTGACAGATGAAAGTGATTTAAGTGCGGGTTTTAAACTTGGTGAGCAAATTGTATTTGGATCGCTCCACAATGGTACCCGAACCATTAAAAAACCAAACTTTTGCTTTATAACCAGCACGCTTAAATATAAAAGTGATGGCCTTGAAAACGGCTTAAGAATGAGCCGTTGTGAAAGCCCAGCAAACGAAAAAACAATCAGTCAAAGTATCAAGTTTTTAGCCGATAACACACTCAAATACACATTGAGCGAACCCAATGTAGAGTGCACATTTAAAAAAGCAGATGAGAGTAAATAAAGCATCTAGTAAGTAGCAAATCATTCGCAGTATATTTTAGGGATATCGCGCCAACGCGTAGTGTACTGCGGCGACAAAAAATCACGGTTCATGTGCCACCGGTCATTTAATTTACTACTTGCAAGGCTTAGCATTCCTTTTCCGTATCGATTGTTAATTGTGTCTAAGCATTGCATAAGTTTTGGATTATCAGGGCTTTTATTAAATAAGTCATTTTGCTGAAACTGTTCTGATATTAGCTCTACCGCGCCTACACCACATTTATAAAACCGTATACCGGGTTGGTAAATCTTATTAAATACCTCAGATACAGCATTAGCCATCACGCAGGTGTCGTTAGTGGGTGAGGGGAACTTATACACAAAAGACTTTTTATAATATTTATTTTCGTGCGCGCCACTGGCTGCAAAAATATAAAGCTGGTGAGTGAGCGAGTGTTGCGCTCTTAATTTATTAGCCACTGTGGTTACATGGTTAATTAGCGCCGTTTTAAGGGCTGTTGGCTCACATATGCGCTCTCCAAAACTACGGGTTGAATAAATCTCCCGCTTATCTTGTCGTACATCATCCCAGTTTAAACATGTTATCCCGTTAAGCTCGCTTACTGTGCGTTCAACAACCACACTAAATGCACGGCGCATTGCTCTAGGGTTTTGCTGAGCAAGATCCCAGGCGGTGTGTATATTCATTATTTTAAGTTTTTTAGCTAGCCGCCGGCCTATTCCCCAGACATCTTCGCAGCTCATTCTTTGTAAAATAGCTTGGCGAGTTTGTTCGCTATTTATTACTGCTACACCATTAAAACCACTGAGCTTTTTAGCGGCATGGTTAGCGGCTTTTGCTAAAGTAGGGGTCGGGCCAAAACCAACACCTACAGGAAGTTTTGTTTCGCGCCATACTGTGCGCCTTATTGTATGACCGTATTCATGCCAGTCTTTAATTAATGATGTGTAGCCATCAAAGTGCAAAAACGATTCATCAATACTGTATATGTGCTGTGTATCGCAAAAGCGAGCGATGATGTTCATCATTTTGTCGCTTAAATCAGCATAAAGCTCGTAATTGCTAGAGCGAATAACAACGTTGTTTTGCTCAAGTAAATGCTTAACTTTAAAGTACGGGCCAAATTTAGGAATATTTAAGCGCCGAGCAATAGGGCAAATAGCGCATACACAGCCATCGTTATTGGTAAGTACAACCACGGGTTTGGATCGAATAGCAGGGTCAAATACTTTTTCGGCACTGGCATAAAACGACACAGCATCAACTAAGGCATACATTTTAATAACTCTGGGCTTTGCCTGTGCATTCTTATTGATAGCGTTACTACGCCTTCGAGCTGAAACTCGTCTGCAGAGGTGAGTTGTACAGGCTTATGTAAAGAAGACGCTGAAAGCAGCCGTGCATTGGTTTTATCAAGCAGCTTGCATACAAAAAGACCATTTAAGTTAGCAACAATAACGTCACCATTTTCTGCAGGCTCTGCACGGTCAATAACTAATAAGTCCCCTTCAAAAATTCCGACTTCTTGCATAGAGTTACCCGATGCAATACCAATAAACGTAGCATCTGGATGCTTTATTAAAAGCTCATCAAGGGTTACACCTAGCTCGGTGTACTGCGCTGCGGGGGATTCAAAACCACACACGCCTGCTTCTATATAAATGGGAATGACAAACATAACACAACCTAAAACGCATATACTGTATAAGTGTACAGTATATGCGTTTTGTGTAAGTTATGCCAAGAATGTATGGCTGATCAATCCATGTTTTTGATCATTTGTTGTGCAACATCTAAAAAGTCTTTGATTTGCTGAGGATTTAAGTTTTTACACATTTGATTATTTATTTTCTGCTCTGAGGCTAATAACTTATCAAAAAGAACTTTCCCTTGCTCTGTGAGCGACAAAATAAAGCAGCGCTTATCGTGCTCACTTGCCTGTTTATTTATTAAATTTAAGCCAATAAGATCTTTAATTAAACGTGCTATTTGCGCTTTGTCGCGCTGCGTTTTAGTAACAATATCGTTAGCCGTACAGTTATTTACATTCGCAATAATATGTATGCAGCGTACGTGCATAGCATTAATACCAAGTTCGCCTGCGTTAATTGCTTCTCGAATTGTTACACGGTAATTTTGCATTAATTCGAACAGCGTATTTGATAAAGGTGTATTCATAAAACTCTCAATATAGTTGACAAAGTCAATTAATTTGTTATAGTTGATTTTATCAACCAATGGGGCGTTGTGCAATGTCTGCTTTTATAGCAGCCAATTATTATACCAATCTGCTTATATATGGGGTCTATTTAACGTTAAGAAAATTACGCTAGAACTAGGCTAAAATTTTGTATCTAGTTGTTCTAAATAAAAAATTTTTAACAACGTTATAGTGCAATTTAATTCGTTAAATTGATCAAAGATTTATGCAAGTTGGTATTAAAGTCCAAGTTTTGTAAAACGAGGTAATGCATGGGTAAACAAATTCGCAAAGCTAACATATTAAGTACGCAGCAAATCACACCACATCTACAACGCATTGTTGTAGGCTCTGATGATTTTAACGACTTAACCTCACAGCACATTGGTAACTATGTAAAAGTACTGATCCCAAAAAATGGTGAAGTAGATTTTAACTTAAAAACAGCGTGTATGCGATCTTACACAATAAGGCATGTAGATGCACAAACAGGCGCGTTAACACTTGATTTTGTTATAAATATGCACCAAGGTCCAGCAACTGACTGGGCTAAAATTGCAAAAGTAGGTGATGAGGTAGGTATTGCAGGCCCAGGCCCTAAAAAGCTAGATAATTATGGGCATTCGCATTATGTGTTGCTAGGGGATTTAACATCGGTAAATGCAATAAAGGGGTATATACAGCAATTACCTTTATTTTCAAAAATTGATGCCTTTGTACATGTACCCACCGAAAAAGACATTATTGATTTAGAAACAAGCCGCGATGTTAATTGGCTTGTTACCGACAATGCTGACGAAACGCTACTTAGCGCGCTTCAAAATTTGCACATTACAGCAGAGCCTCCCATTGTATTTATGGCATTGGAAGCTGGGCTTGTTCGTAAAGCAAAGACATTGTTAACAGAGCAATTTAATATACCACGCGGTAATATTGTTTCCTCAGGGTATTGGAAAAAAGGCGTGGATTCAGAAGGCTATAAAAAGCTGCGCCAACGTGATGCACAGCTTGCTTGAATACCTTAGAGCAAAATAACATATACCTATTTTGCTTTAATACCACTGTGTAACTTGAATTGACCTAATAGCAGACCCATTTAAGTGTTTTATGCTAATGATGTAATACATTGTTAGCATGCATTTTTAGGAGCTGCTATTTTGTTAAATTCCATTCCTTTTTCGTTATTAGAACTTGCCCCCATGATCAAAGGGGACAGCGTTACTAACACTCTTCATAAAAGTACTAAATACGCCCAACGTGCAGATGAGCTTGGCTTTAACCGTTTTTGGCTTGCTGAGCATCATAATATGCCAGGTATAATTTGTGCGGCCACTTCAATTTTGGTTGGCCATATTGCAGGTAATACCAAAAAGATACGCGTTGGGTCAGGCGGTATTATGCTGCCAAACCACTCCCCATTAGTTGTTGCTGAACAATTTGGTACGTTAGAGAGCTTATATCCAGGGCGAATAGATTTAGGACTAGGGCGTGCCCCAGGTAGCGACCCTGTAACGAGTCGTGCACTAAATAACGATATGAGTCGCGCAGAAAACTTCCCAGGTGAAGTAACTGAGCTGCAAACATTGTTAGGTCCTTACAATGGTACGCATCCTATACGTGCTATACCGGGGGAGGACACAAACGTTCCTATTTGGTTATTAGGCTCGAGTTTATTTAGCGCGCAACTAGCGGCGCAAAAAGGGTTACCGTATGTATTTGCAGGGCATTTTGCACCGCGCTTCGTGCACGATGCAATAGCGTTGTATAAGCGCGAATTTAAAGCATCAAGCGTACTTGATAAGCCATACGTAATGCTTGCACTGCCTTTAGTGGCAGCAGACACCGACGATGAAGCGCAATACTTGTCGACTACTTCTAAGCAACGTGTGCTCGAACTTATACGCGGTAACGAGCTGTGGCTAAAACCACCTGTTGAAAGCATGGACGGGTTATGGAGCGAACAAGAGCGCGCCCATGTAGAGAACTTTTTAAGCCTAAGCGTAGTAGGCGGACATGTAAGTATTAAACACAAGTTAGAGATGATAGCTAAACAGCTAGAAGTTGATGAGTTTATATTTACCAATGATGTGTTTGATAGTGAAAAACGCCACCGTGCACTCGAAATTTTAATGGAAATAAAACACTAAAATATAGTTAGTTAAGCAAGCGTACACTCTGGGCTTGTTAAGATTATAGACATCATCAAAAGTTAAATTAGTTTACTCATTTTATTAACTTTAAGTGATGTCTATATTTATTATTTAAATATTCAAAGTAAATTTGATTGCTATTTTTAGTACATATTTTGCTTTATATACCGTTCTGTTTTTTCAATTGAACTGATTTAAACAATCAATTTTAAGATATCACTTTTGTTTTTTATAATGTAGCTATTAAACCAGACATCATAAAATTAAAGGCAGGTACACCGTGAACTCTCTAAACACCGCAACAGCTAATTCAGTTAACAAAACAGCGCAGCCAAAAGTTGCTCTGATTGCTGAAGGTGGCGGGCAGCGAGGGATATTCACAGCTGGCGTACTTGATGCGTGGTTAGAGCAAAGCTATGACCCTTTTGATTTATTTATTGGTACTTCAGCGGGTTCGCAAAACTTAACTAGCTACTTAGCGCGTCAAAAAGGCTACGCTAAACGCCTGATCAGAGGGCTTTCGCGTAATAAGCGTTTTTTTCAGCTTGGTCGTGGATTAGTGGGTAAGCATATAGTTGATTTAGATTGGTACTTTGACAAAACCACTGAAGTAAACAGAGCTATAGATTTCAAAACAGCGAAAACTAGTTTAGGTGAGCGTGAACTACTTATAACAGCCACAAATGCACGAGACAGAAAAGCTTATTACTTATCGCCTACAGGTGATAGTGGTCAATGGCGTGATTTGTTAAAGGCTTCTAGCGCACTTCCGTTTTTATACAAACAAGGTGTAAAGTTAACACCTTGGTTAAACGCAAAAGCAGCGAATGAAACACATCTTGTTGAAGAACAAGCACAGAGCGATTTTTATCTAGATGGCGGTTTAGCAGCACCACTTCCCGTGCGTGAAGCTTACAACCGAGGTGCTCGTAAAATTGTTGTAATAAGAACGGTTGACGCTAATTTTCAAGCGCAATCTGCATGGGTACAAAAGCTAAGAACATTTGCTATAGCATCAGGCTATTGTCCAAAAACATTGGACTACTTAATACAGCACGAAAAAGCGTATTTAGATGAGCTTGAGTTTATTGCAAATCCACCAAGTGATGTGGAAATAATACAAATTTTTGCAGACGAAAAACTGCATAGCAAATTATTAGGTAGTTCAAATAACGATTTACGTTTTGATCATAAATTAGGTTTAGCTGCAGGTCGGTCTTATTTAGCGCAGCAAAGCCAATTTGAGATCAGCAATACGCATAACTACTCACAAAGCGAGTATCGTTACAATTAAGCAAATTGGATACCCAAATCATGAATAATACTGCGACTTAAAGTTGCAGTATTATTCATTTAAATGCCTTTTATTTAAATGACACCCACCCTAATTTGTACATTTATTAACCTTAGCTATACTTTATAAAATTTTAAAGTGAGCATGATGCCTGTGGCTACTGCACGAAAAAGACAAATAAGCCTCTCCAATACACGTTACTATCACTGTATTTCTCGGTGTGTGAGACGTGCTTACCTATGTGGAATTGATACACAAACAGGCAAAAGCTATGAGCATCGTAGAGATTGGGTAGAGGAGCGTTTATTATTTTTGGCGAAGGTATTTTGTATTGATATTTGTGCTTACGCGGTAATGAGTAACCATACACATTTAGTACTTTATATAGATGACAAAAAAGCAAATAGGCTTACAGATAGAGCTGTTTGTATAAGGTGGCATAAAGCATTTAAAGGGACGAATATATCTAAGCGTTACCTTAAAGGTGAATCGCTATCAGATATAGAAAAAATGTTACTAAAACATAGTATAGTGAAATTTAGAAATCGTTTAAAAGATATTTCTTGGTTTATGCGTTCGTTAAACGAGAATATAGCAAGGCAAGCTAATAAAGAAGACGATTGTACAGGCCGTTTTTGGGAGGGGCGCTTTAAATCTCAAGCTTTACTGGATGAGCCTGCACTATTAGCTTGCATGGCATATGTTGACTTAAACCCTATAAGAGCAAAAGTTTCACAGAGCATTCAAACATCATCATTTACCAGTATTAAAAAACGAATTGAACATGCAATAGCAGGTAATCAGCCAAAGTTTTTAGCTAAATTTGTAGGAAAGCTCTCACAAAAGACAAGTAAAGGTTTACCATTTGAGTTTAAAAACTATCTAGAATTAGTAGAGCAAACAGGAAAGTGCATAAGGGCAGACAAACCAGGTTATATAAATCAAAGTACAACGCCTATATTAAAAACATTAAACATAACCGAAAAAAACTGGCTTAAACTAACAACACGCTTTACTAAGATGTTTCATGGTGCTGTTGGTAAAGCCGAAAAAATAGAAATCTACTGCAATAACCAACATTTCAAACGACGACCCAATATCAAAAATAGCCAAGCTTTAACTGCTTAGTTTTACTATTTAATACAACTTATCTAAGTTTAGACTGAATGTACTCAGGGTTTTAACTCATCTGCGATTTAGATAAATAGAAGCTTCTAATCAATTAGTTGATGTAGCTAAAGAATTAACCGCATATAAAGACACAATAAATAATTTTTAAGTGTTTAGTCCCTCAATTTTTAAAAATTTAAATGGGTGTCATTTAAATATTCTTTTAAATATTAAAAATAACTTAAGTTGATGAAAGCAATATGCTTGTTTCACTATTTAAAATACCGTCAATTTCGCGTACTTGCCTTAGCACTCCATCAAACTCACTTAAATTTGCAGCTTGAAGCTCTGCAACTAAATCCCATGCACCATTGGTGGTGTGTAATTTTATAAGCTCGGGTATTCCGCGCATTGTTTTAATTACTTGTGAGGTAGATTTACCAACGACTTCTATCATCATAATTGCGCGCACGGCTTCTGTTTCTATGTGTTCGTGAACGCGTACAGTAAACCCTAATATTGCGCCTGAGCTAACTAATCTGTCTAACCTATTTTGCACTGTCCCGCGTGATACATTTAAAGAACTGGCTAAAGCTGAAATAGAAGCGCGGCCGTCTTTTCGTAATTCAGCTATTAAAGCATTATCAAGAGAGTCATAAATATAGGGAGTCATAAATCAAACCTTTAAAAGAAGTTACTGACCAAAATACATAAATTGTATATAACTGCATAGCAAAATGATAAAAACTAGTACTATTTGTGTAATTAATTACCATATTAAATAGCACGTAGCCTCGCTAAACTTGTTTTAAATTAACTAATACATTTATTCAAGAGGTTTCAGCATGAGTGATTTTATAGCACAGCCAAAACAAGGCGTTCCATTTGTTAGCGTTCAGGCAATGGCTAAGCTTATAAATAGCTTAGGGGTCGAAAACGTTTTGCTAGATCTAACACATAAATTAGAAACCGACTTTGCCCGTTGGACAGAGTTTGATAAGTCACCTCGCTATGCAGCACACTCACCAGAGGGGGTAATAGAGCTAATGCCAGTGAGTGATGGCCAAATGTTCAGCTGTAAATATGTAAATGGTCACCCAAAAAACACCTTTAGAGAACTTCAAACAGTCGCTGCTTTTGGTATTTTAGCCGATGTAGATAGTGGCTATCCGGTTATGATAAGCGAAATGTGTTTACTAACAGCACTACGTACAGCCGCAACTTCTGCAATGGTAGCTAAATATTTAGCACCTAAAAACTCGACAACCCTTACTTTAATAGGCAACGGTGCTCAATCAGAGTTTCAGGCACTCGCTTTTAAAGCGGTACTAGGTATTACGCATATTCGTTTATACGATATAGATAAAAGCGCCTCTAAAAAAGCATTTGCTAATTTAAGTGCATGCGGGTTAAACGTGATTATTTGTAATAGTGTACAAGAGGCAGTAAAAGGGGCAGATATTATCACTACCTGTACTGCTGATAAAACTAACGCCACTATTTTAACAAATGACATGATCCCACAAGGTGTGCACATTAATGCCATAGGTGGTGATTGCCCAGGTAAAACAGAGTTAGATGCTAGATTGCTTGAGCGTGCTAATGTATTTGTTGAGTACGAGCCACAAACTCGAATAGAGGGCGAAATTCAACAAATGAGTCCAAGCTTTACAGTAACTGAGTTTCATAACGTTATTAATAAGCAGTCGCTGGGGCGTACTAGCCAAGATGAATTAACCATTTTTGACGGCGTTGGCTTTGCGAGCGAAGACTTTACCGCACTGGTATTTATACGCGATGAGTTAATTAAAACGGGCGAGTTTGCTTTGCTTGATTTAATTACACAACAAGCGGACCCTCGTAATTTATTTTCAGTACTTAGTGATCAACCATTAGTAAAAGAGCACGTGGCATGATCGAAGTAAACCAAGCCCCCAATGCTGTAGTGATGGTAAGGCCGCATCACTTTACATCTAACCCCCATACAATGCTCGATAACGCATTTCAAAGTGAATGCTTAGCACAAAATCAAAGTGAACAAGCATTTAAGGAAGTGACTAATGCCGTACAAATATTAAAAAATGAAGGGGTAACAGTTCACCTTTTTGAAGATGAGCAAACACACACTCCCGATTCAGTTTTTCCTAACAATTGGTTTTCAACTCATCAAAGTGGCCAATTAATAATCTATCCAATGTTTGTAGAAAACAGAAGGTTAGAATATCGAAAAGATATTATTGATTTTTTAACGGATCACTATAAAGTGTTTTCAGTGACTGATTATTCATTTTTATCGAAAGAAAATTCATTTCTTGAAGGCACTGGTTCACTGGTTATCGATCATAAAAATAAACTCGCTTACGCGGTAGAATCAAAAAGAACTACCAAGTCGGTGGTTAATACAATATGTGAGCAATTAAAACTATCACCCATAGTGTTTAACGCATATGACGAGCAAGGAACTGCGGTTTATCACACTAATGTTTTAATGTGTATCGCTACAAAATTTGTAATGATCAGTTTAAATATGGTGCCAATTAATCAACGTGCACAGTTAGCTAAACATTTTTTGAAAAGCCATCATCAAGTTATCGATTTAACGCTTGAGCAAATTAATAACTTTTGTGGCAATGCTATTGAGCTACAAGGTAAAAATGGTCGTATTTTAGCGTTATCGGAAACTGCGTTTAATGCACTTACACCGGCACAAATAACAGTTATACAAAAAACGGCTAAGCTTGTGCCATTACCAATACCTACTATTGAGTCGGCTGGTGGCTCAGTTAGGTGCATGATTGCAGGAGTTCATTTGCAAAATAAATAATGTATAGTTTTAAGGCAGCTTAGCTGCCTTATTTGCATTAAATTTTTAGTCGATGTCGCAAGCAAATGCCGTTATACCCAAAAAGGGTATTAATATAAAAAATATAAGAAGGAATTAGCAATGTTCGATACCGTCGTCAAAAGCGTAAACAACCTTTTATGGGGAGAAGGTCAGGTACTTATTTATATACTCTTGTTTACGGGGGTATGGTTTTCAGTACGATTAAAGGCAATTCAAATACTTAAATTTAAACATATGTTTAGCCTTTTAAAAGGCAGTAGCAAATGTAAGAAAAACGATATTTCCTCATTCCAAGCGTTGTGTACAGGGCTTTGCGCACGAGTAGGTACCGGTAATTTAGCCGGTGTGGCAGTTGCAATTTCTCTTGGCGGCAGCGGCGCTATATTTTGGATGTGGGTTATAGCCATATTGGGTATGGCTACAGGCTTTGCCGAAAGCGTACTTGGGCAAGTATATAAAGTGCGTGATAGTGGCGGCGAGTTTAGAGGCGGCCCTGCGTATTATATTCAACAAGGTTTGGGTAGCCGGGCGTTTGCCATTGTGTTTGCCGCGTGTTTGTTTTTAGGTTACGGCTTTACGTTTAGCGCAATGCAAACTAACACAATTACCGACGCACTTAATTACGCGTTTGAAGTTCCTACATTTTATTCAGGTTTGGTTATTACAGTACTAGCAGGCTCAATTATACTCGGTGGCTTTAAAGCAATTGCCCGATTTGCAGAGCGCGTTGTACCAATAATGGGCATTGTGTTTGTACTTGCTGCGGTAATTATTACGATTATAAATTTCACGCAAGTACCCGCCATGCTTAAAGATATATTTTTATCAGCGTTTGGTTTACAAGAAGCAGGCGCCGGTGCAATGGGCGCTGCCATTAAAAACGGTATTCAACGTGGTTTATATTCTAATGAGGCCGGTGCAGGTAGTGTGCCGCATGCTTCAGCAAGTGCTAGCCCAATTCCTAATCACCCCGTAACGCAAGGTTACATACAAATGCTAGGCGTATTTTTCGATACAATAGTACTGTGTAGCTGTACCGCTGTGATCATTTTATTAGCCGATATAGACATAAGCGGCGAAATGGAAGGCATTCGTTTAACACAAAGCGCCATGACTGCTCATTTAGCACAAGGTGGTGTTTACTTTGTAGCAGCCGCTATAACCTTATTTGCTTTTACATCGGTGGTGGCAAACTACGCCTATGCAGAGAGTAACTTGCACTTATTTAAGCTCGACAACAAAGTAGGGCGCAGCATTTACACTTTGCTGTATTTATCAATGATGTTGTGGGGCGCGTCGGCCACCTTAAAAGAAGTCTGGGATTTAGCCGATATTGCCTTAGGGTTAATGACAGTGGTTAACGTTATCGCTATTATACTGTTAACGCCGACTATTTTGTCTGTTACGAGCGATTACCACGCACAAAGAGACAAAGGTTTAGAGCCCGAATTTAAAGTAAAAGATGTAAAAGTACAGGGTAAATGCGAAGACGGCATTTGGGACTAACTCACGTATTTTAAGCACACTTAACTACAAAAAGCGGTTTTATGGCAACATAAAGCCGCTTTTTATATTGCATAAATATTCACTTTTAGTGTTGCAAAAATAACAGAAGCAACCAAAATAAAAGGCACAATTTTTTAGATGATCGAGATTCACGCAGGGAAAACAGCGGCTAAAATTATTAACGAACAGGGCTTTAAACCTGAACTTTTCACCTCTTTTTTAGGTGCAAGTGGCGGTCCTAAATGGTTTACATTATTTGGCTTAGATAAATATATTTTTGGTGAATTTTTTAAAAACCGCACCCAACCACTTAATTTAATTGGGTCATCTGCTGGCGCTTTTCGCTCTGCGTGTTTTGCACAAAACGATCCCGTTGCTGCCATTGAGCGATTAGCAAAATCGTATTCGCAAACTAGATACTCTAGTAATAAACCAACACCAAATGAAATAACAATAAAAGCGCGCGCATTACTTGAAGATGTTTTTGGCGATAACGGCGTAACCGAAATTATAAATAACCCAACATTTAAAGCGCACTTTATAGTAGCAAAATCGAATGGCTTTATTGCCAGCGAAAATAAATTAATACAGTTAATGGGTTTATCAAAAAGTTATATGTTAAACCGCGTTAACCGAAAATTATTAGGCTCGCAATATGAGCGTTTTATATTTGGCCCAGCAACAAGTGACTTATCAATTACCGACAGCTACAATTTTAAAACGCAAAACATAGCGCTTACTCAAAATAATTTAAAAGATGCATTACTTGCATCGGGTTCAATACCACTTGTTATGCAAGGCATAAAAAATATTGCAGGCTCGCCGCAAGGAATATATCGCGACGGCGGAATAATTGACTACCACTTTGATTTAAAAATTAATAATCCAGGACTTATTTTATATCCGCATTTTAATAGCGAGCCAAAAGCAGGGTGGTTCGATAAAAATTTAAAACGTAAAGTGTCACCACTTAATTACGACAACGTGGTAATGATTACTCCATCAAAAGAATTTGTAGCAAGCTTACCGTACGGAAAAATCCCAGACAGAAACGACTTTACCGATCTTGATGCAGATACGCGTATTAAATATTGGAACACCGTGCTTAGTGAAACTGAAAAGTTAGCCGAGGCGTTTGATAAAAAATTAACTGTAAGAGAAAATGTTCTAGATATAGACTATTGCGATAATAGGAAATAATAAATTGAAGAGTTATCCTGTAATGATCGAAAAAAATAAAATAACAATCACAGCCATTTTATATTTTTATGTAATATTCTGTTCAATCTCATATCAATGGGGATTTTGGCTCAAATTTGATATAAATATTTTATCCTATATAACACTGACTGAAATAGCAAAAAATACCGTATACCCAGCGCTACCTGCAGTATTTATATTTCTTTTGTTTTTAGGCACAGCGGCAGGTAGTAATTCAATTACGGAAAATACAAGATTAGAAAAAGGCCCTAATAAAATACAAAGAGTAATAAACTCTATTGTAGCTATAATTTTTATTATAAATACATCATTAATAATATTCATCATGATTAAACAAGGTACTACAGCAAGCGGCTATGAAAAGTTGAAAGGAATATATCCGTTTATATCATGTCTAGTTTATATTGTTGTAATGTTGAATCTTAGAAAGACGAATATAAAAACCTTACCTCATATAGGGTTGTTTACAGCGGTATTTCTACCAACAGTTTTTTTCTTTGGAGGTACTTTAAAGTCGGATGAAATATTGAATGATAGAGCATCTGGGAAGTATGTCGTTTTTGAAAAGGGTATTTGTACCTCAACTAAAAATGAAAAGTATAAGTACATCGAAGTAATTGATAACAAAGTATTCAGTATCTCACTAAAAGATAAGAGCCTCTGCATTAGAAAAGCTGAAAATTTTAAACTAGTCGATTTTAAGATAGATAGCAGTACTATTTATCTATGAACTAATTTTAATAATGAAGTTAATGAATTTGTTTTAGCCAGAGAAAGGCTAGTATATAACAACCCATAAATTACGTTATGTTAAATTAAGTGAGGTTTAATAAAGCGAGCGTGATTATACAAACTAGCTCGCTTTTAGGAGAGTAATTTGGTGGTTAATTAAGCTCTGAATCAACCCAAAACTTAGTTCCCTTTAATACAGCTTGTAGTGCAAGGCCATTTTCGGTTACAGAATATACAGTCACTTGATCTGCAATCGCTTCGGCAACCAGTGCACCGCCTTTATCTTCATATTTAGCTGCCGCATCAGCGTTTCCGCCAAATGCCCAACCATGTTCAATAAATCTATTTAGTGCAGCTTGATTATGAAAAACCATTACAACGTTAAAATCTTTTACACCTAAACCAAGCCCTAAACCGGCTTCACCCATATTCATGTAAGTCGATTTACCAGTAAGGTTATTTTTAACTACGCCGTAACCGCCACCAAAACTGGCTAAAACAACATTTACGTTCGCGTTATCAAAAACAGCGTAACCAGCCGAATTAGCAATTTGTTTTTTAACGTCAGGTTTTTCAGCGTATAATTTATCTAATGTATTTGTTTTCATATTTTGTACAAGTGAACGTTTTTCGCTTGGTGATGCACTACCTGTAGTAGCACACCCAGTTAACGAAACAGTTAAAGCAAGTACGCTTAGTATAATTAGTTTTTTCATGATTTTTTCCTTAATAAGATATAGCAACCAACAACCATAGAATAATCACGGCATTAAAATAATTAGAGCTTTACTATGTCCAATACTAGACAGTATCGGACTTTAACGTTATTCTGTAAGCCTATTATTTAATTGAATATTTATACATTATGCTTGTTGCTTTGGTTGATACGTTAAAACAATTAAGATATCAAATTGCCCATCTAGATGACGGTACTCTCAATTCAGAATACCCAGAACTTGCATCCTTTATACAGGAAGTTGGCTTGACTGTAACTGAATCAAAAGCCGATCTGACATTCTTATATCAGTTTTTATATGTTTATGGCCGCAAGTCAGAAGCCACTTATAGCCGTTTTCGAAATGAACTTGAACGCTTTTATTTATGGTCGTGGTTAATAGCAGAAAAATCAGTATTCGATTTAAAACGTGAAGATATTGAAGCTTACGTTGATTTTATGGTTGAACCTGATAAAGAATGGGCTGCAACTTCAGTGCAATGGCGTTATAAAGATGAGCAAGGAATTCGTAGATTAAATCAAAATTGGCGCCCTTTTATGCTAAAAGAATCAACTGCCAGCCAACAAACTTTATCGGCCATGTTTACTGCCTTAAATGTATTTTATAAGTTTGCCCTACTCGAAGAAAAAACATTCGCGAACTTTGTCCCTGTTGTTAAAAAAAATAGCCCGTATTTAGTTGTTCAATCACAAATTCAAATTCCTGATACATTAAGTGATATTCAATGGGAATACGTTTTTGGTGTAACGCGTGATTTATGCGAACATAACCCTGATTTAGAGCGAAACTTATTTACGCTTGCCTGCTTAAAAGGTCTTTATTTACGAATTTCAGAATTATCTGAGCGGCCACAATGGTCGCCGGTAATGTCTCATTTTTGGCAAGATAATGATGGATTTTGGTTTTTACGTATAATGGGTAAAGGTAATAAATTACGAGATGTAACCTTAAGTGATGATTTTGTTGAATATTTAAAACGATACAGATTATATCGAGGGCTACCTGCCCTTCCTCGGGTTGATGAATCTGAGCCGTTAGTTCATAAAATTCGCGGTCAAGGTGGCATGACCGTAAGGCAAATTAGGCGTTTAGTTCAACAAAGTTTTGATTATGCTCAGCAATCATTACTTGATGATGGTTTTAAAGATGATGCTGAACAACTTGGCGCTGCAACTGCACATTGGCTTCGTCATACTGGTGCCACACATGATGCGCAAACTAGACCGCTTAAACATTTATCAGAAGATTTAGGTCATTCTAAAATTGCGACTACCGATCAAATTTATATTCAAACAAATATTAAAGAGCGAGCAAAATCAGGACTTAAAAGGAAAATTTAATGGAGTATTTAGTAATAGCATTTATAGGCGGACTATTTTTAATTTATTCTTTAACACTTCGCCAATTAGAAAAAACAGAAGTAACAGGTCCAATGTTTTTTGTTGTCGGCGGAATATGTTTAGCTTTTATGCTACCCAACGAAGGACATAAAATAAAAGAAGGCGTTGATCTTTTATTACCATTTATAGAGCTTACGCTAAGTATATTTTTATTTTCAGATGCAGCTAAATCAAAGCTAAGTGTTCTAAGGCATAGTTTTCAGTATCCTAGTTTACTATTGTTTGTTGCCCTACCCTTAACATTATTACTCGGTATTGCTGTTGCTTTATTTTTCTTTGCTGAGCTTTCACTTATTCAAGCGGCGTTGCTCGCAATTATTTTAACGCCTACCGATGCAGCTTTAAGTAAAGGGCTATTAGCAAGTACACAAGTGCCTGAAAAAATACGCGAAGGAATAAATACTGAAAGTGGTTTGAACGATGGATTATGCGTGCCCATATTCTTAATATTTATATTACTCGCTAAAAATCCGGATTCAGCTATTACCGCAAAACAAACATTAAGTGTGTTTGGACGAGAGCTTGGCTTGGCTTTATTAATAGCTATTACAAGTATTGCTGTTTTTATACCGAGTTTAAACTTTGCAATGAAACGTCATTACTTTGCACAAAATACCAGTCCGTTTTTATTACTTGGTTTTGCTATGGCTGTTTTTTCTGTCACTCAGTATTTTCATGGCAGTGGATTTATTGCGGTGTTTATTGCAGGCTTATTATTTGATAAATTTTCGACTGAAGAAGTTAGAACAGAATTAATTGAAGACTCAGAGCACATTGCAGATTTCACATCACTAATGATTTGGTGCTTGTTCGGGTTTGTTTGTGCTTACTTAGTTATTCCGAAATTAAATACTGAAATTATAATTTACGCTTTATTAAGTACAACATTAATTAGAATAATTCCAGTTATGTTGTCTCTGCAGTTTACGGCATTGAATATTAAAGAGCGTTTTACATTTGCATGGTTTGGACCAAGAGGATTAGCATCAATTGTTTTTACATTGATGGTGATTGATACGCAAATAGAAAACAAATATCAAATTGCGACAATAGCAATGACGACTATTTTGTTTAGTGTATTTATACATGGTATAAGTACAAAGCCAATTGCAGACAGTTTCGCTAAAAAATCTAAATAGCTGTTATAAAAATTAGTGAATTTTTTGCCGAGGTATTAAGGCGTTTTTCCAGCCTCAAAAACGATCATTTAATTAAGCGAATGGGTATTAATAAAAAAAGGCGTAACTTATTTTTAAGTTACGCCTTTTTTTAACTTTTATTAGCTAAGTACCTGTGCGAGTAATTCAATTGGGTGTTTTGGTTTAAATTTCTCAAAACGTTTAACTTGGCTGCGACAAGAAAAGCCCGTAGATAAAAGTTGCTCTGGTTTATTTTTATCTACAATTGGTTTCCAACTCATTTCGTAAAGTGCACGTGAGTTATCTTGATTTTGTGCTTCGTGGCCATAAGTTCCCGCCATTCCACAGCAACCTGTATTTGTTGTTTTTAATGTTAAACCAATATCACTGAAAATTGTTTGCCAAACATTTGCTGCTTTTGGCAGTGCAGTTGTTTCAGTACAGTGACTCAATAATGTAAATTCAGTATCTGTATTTTGCTTTGCGTTTAGTGATTTAAACGATTGTGTTTCTAACCATTCATGGGCAAGTTGCACATTAAATTCACCACGGTTATTTTCTAAAATTGTATTATATTCATCGCGGTAACACATAACGAGTGACGCATCTAAACCGACTAGGGGTGCATTAATATAATTTAATTTATTTAAAAACTCAGCTGCATTTTTAGCTGTAACTTTAAATTCATGCAAAAAACCTTTTACGTGTTGCGGTTTACCATTTGGTTTAAAAGGTAATAGCATTGGTTTTTTGCCAAGTTGGGTTATTAAAGTAATAAAACTTTCTACTAGTTCGGCTTCGTAAAAGCTCGTAAATGGGTCTTGTACTATTAATACATATTCACTTTGTTGCTCTGCATTTAATTTATTTAATAAATCAAAATCAAATTTTTGTGTTTTAGTAACACGCTTTGAAAGTGCAGGAATACTTAACTGTGGTGTATCAACATAGCCAACTGTTTTTTTAATAACATTGCTTACTAATGATGTTTTAACAATTGGGTTTATAACTTTTGCAAACTTTGCCATTAATGGCGCGCTGTTTTCTATGTTACCAACCAGGTAATCTTTTAGCGGACGTGCATAATAACTATGATAATAATTTAGAAAGCGCGAACGAAAAGTAGGAACATCTACTTTAATAGGGCAAGCAGTTGTACATGCTTTACATGCTAAACATTCATCCATTGACGCTTTTACTTCGTGAGAAAAGTCGTAAATACCTTTTCGTTTTTCGCGGCTGTGAACAAAACGTTCCCACCAGGTGATTACTTCACCTTTGTTAAGCTGCTTTTCTACTTCGAGTAAATCTACATTTTTTGACTCTTGTAATCGAAGCCATTCGCGCATTAAACTTGCGCGACCTTTTGGTGAATTACGACGATCGCCAGTTACTTTATACGATGGACACATAGGTGAATTTTCATCGTAATTAAAGCATATGCCATTACCATTACAGGTCATTGCATTGTTAAAACTGGTTTTAACTTCTATTGATATTTGCTTATCGAAGTGCGATCTCTTTTGTCCATCAACACTAACTAGTGAGTCTTCACTATCGATAGGAGTGCATATTTTACCGGGGTTAATACGGTTGTTAGGATCGAAAGCTGTTTTTATTTTACGAAGTTGCGTATATAAATGCTCACCAAAAAATTCAGGACTATATTCACTTCGGTAACCTTTACCGTGTTCGCCCCACATTAAACCACCGTACTTAGCGGTTAGTTTTACTACCTGATCTGAAATAGTTCTAAGTAGTTTTTCTTGTTCTGGGTCGCACATATCAAGTGCTGGGCGTACGTGTAAAACGCCTGCATCAACATGGCCAAACATACCATATTGTAAATTATGGCTGTCGAGTAATGCTCTAAATTCGACAATATAATCGGCTAAATTTTCAGGCGGTACAGCGGTGTCTTCTGCAAAGGCGAGTGGTTTTTGACTGCCTTTTACATTGCCTAATAAACCCACTGATTTTTTACGCATTGCGTAAATTTTTAGTATATCGCTTTTATCACTGGTTAACTGATAACCAATAACGCCATTAGTTTGATTTTTTACGCATTCGTCTAGCAGCTTACAAAGTGTGTCTACTTTGTCTTTTATATCATCGTTTGATACTGCATTAAACTCGACCATGTTAAGGCCTTGCATATCTTTATTTGGTACGTCGGTTATTAAGTCCGATACTAAATTCCAAATGATGTCTTCACGCGCTAAGTTTAAAACTTTGCTATCTACGGTTTCTACCGATGTTGCGCGTGCATCAACTAAAAACGGTGAATGACGAAGTGCTGAGTCAAAACTATCGTACTTGATATTTATAAGGGTTTTAAATTCGGCAATAGGCGTTAGGTTTAATTTAGCTTCAGTTACTATACCTAATGAGCCTTCTGAACCCGTTATTAGTCGGCTCATGTCAAAAGTAAGTAAGTCATCACTTAGCACATGCTCTAGGTCGTAGCCGGTTAAAAACCTATTTAACCGTGGAAACTTAGCTAAAATAGCTGCGCGTTCATTAACTGAAATATCTAAAACTGTTTTATATAAACTACCAATTAGAGAGTCTTGCTCGGCTATAATTTTTGCTTTGTCGATGTCTATTGGTGAGGTGCACATAGGTGTACCATCGACTAAATAAGTTGTAAGCCCTAAAACATGATCGCTTGTTTTTCCGTAAACTAACGAACCTTGCCCCGATGCGTCAGTACTTATCATGCCACCAATAGTTGCCCTGTTACTGGTAGATAAATCGGGCGAGAAGAAAAAACCATAAGGTTTTAAAAAGTCATTAAGTTGATCTTTTATTACGCCGGTTTGAACGCGTACCCAGCCTTCTTCTACATTTATTTCGAGGATTTCGCGCATATAGCGAGACAAATCTACAACAATACCTGGTGTTAACGATTGACCGTTAGTACCTGTTCCGCCACCACGAGGGCCAAAAGTTAAAGATAAAAATGGATCGCGAGATGCAGTTTGCAGTGCGAGTTGAATATCTTTTTCATTTTTTGGAAAAATAAGACCTTGGGGTATTTCCTGATACACACTGTTATCGGTTGAAGCAGTAATACGCGTTGCATAACTTGCATCGGTATCTCCACTAAAACCTTGGCTTGCAATGGTATTTAGGTAATTTGCGACAAGTTCTGTCGCGGCATCTTGCTGTGTAATTGTTGCTATCATGACGGCGATATTTTAGGGCATTTGACTAATTATATCATGGTGATGGCGAATAGAAATTGAAGATTTTACAGTTTGTAACACTCTTTTAGTCGATTTTAATGCAGCTTAAATTATACTCAAGTTAACGAGTAATGAGGTGTGTTATATGAAAAAATTACTATTACAGATCAGTGGCGTGTTATTTATTTTGCTAGGATTATTTTTTGCGATCGTCCCTGGCCCATCGCTTATATTTTTTATGGCGGGTTTATTGTGTTTTTCGTTTTACTATCCTAAAGCGCGACATTACTTATCACTTTGTCAAAAGGCGTTAACTAAATCATGTGCTTATTTAGATAAAAAATTAGCCCGTTAACTTACTTTTAATTGGGTATAAAAAAAATGCCAGCAATACATTGCTGGCATTTTTTATAGCTTACCTATTTATTACTTTGCTAATTTTTTAGCTAGGTATAACCATGTTTCTATTACTGTGTCTGGGTTTAGTGAAACAGAGTCAATGCCCTGCTCTACTAACCATGCTGCAAAGTCTTCGTGATCTGAAGGACCTTGACCACAAATACCTACGTACTTGCCTTTTTCTTTAGCTGTTTTAATTGCCATAGAAAGCAGCTTTTTAATTGCTGGGTTACGCTCATCAAATAAATGTGCGATTAAACCTGAATCACGATCAAGACCAAGCGTTAACTGTGTTAAATCGTTAGAGCCGATAGAAAAACCATCAAACATTTCTAAAAATTCATCAGCAAGTAATGCATTTGAAGGCAGCTCACACATCATGATTACTTTAAGACCATTTTCACCACGTTTAAGGCCATGCTCTTCTAGTAATTCAATTACGCGTTTACCTTCTTCAAGGGTACGTACGAATGGGATCATGATTTCTATGTTTGCCATATCCATGTCGTTTCTTACGCGTTTTATAGCTTCACATTCTAGTGCAAAACAATCGCGGAAGTCTTCAGAGATATAACGTGCGGCGCCACGAAAACCAATCATTGGGTTTTCTTCTTCTGGCTCGTATTGCTGGCCACCAACTAGGTTTGCGTATTCGTTTGATTTAAAATCAGACATACGCACAATTACACGCTCCGGTGCAAAAGCACAACCAAGCGTTGAAATACCTTCAACCAGTTTTGTTATGTAAAACTCTACTGGTGATTCGTAACCGGCAATCATGTCAGTAATTTCTGCTTTTAATGCATCTGTTTGCGCATCAAAATTTAATAACGCTTTAGGGTGAACGCCAATCATACGGTTGATAATAAATTCAACTCGCGCAAGGCCAACACCTGCATGCGGTAAGCGTGCAAAGTCAAAGGCGCGATCGGGGTTACCCACGTTCATCATTACTTTCATTGGTAGTTCTGGCATTTTATCAACGCGTGACGTTAGTATTTCAAAATCTAAAATACCTTCGTAAATAAAGCCGGTATCGCCTTCGGCGCACGATACTGTTACTTCTTGGCCCGCTTTAATTAAATCAGTTGCATTACCACAACCAACAACTGCCGGAATACCAAGTTCGCGTGCAATGATTGCAGCGTGACACGTACGGCCACCACGATTTGTAACAATCGCTGCTGCACGTTTCATGATTGGTTCCCAATCAGGGTCGGTCATATCGGTAACTAAAATATCGCCTACTTGTACCTGATCCATTTCTTTGATTGAATCAAGAACACGTACAACACCGCTACCAATTTTGTGACCAATTGCACGGCCTTCAACAAGTACATTACTTGTGCCATTTAATTGAAAACGTTCCATTACGTTTGAGTCTTCGTTTGAGCGGACAGTTTCTGGACGTGCTTGAACTATATATAGTTTGCCGTCGTTTCCGTCTTTTGCCCATTCGATGTCCATAGGACGACCGTAATGTTTTTCAATGATTACAGCTTGTTTGGCAAGATCTTGCACTTCTTCATCTGTAATCGAAAATTTATTAGAAAGCTCAGGGTCAACATCTACGATGTCTACTTGCTTACCGTGTGCTTTGTCTTCTGAGTAAATCATTTGAATGGCTTTAGAGCCAATATTACGACGTACTACTGAAGGTTTGTTTTTAAGGAGTGTTGGTTTATGAACATAAAATTCATCAGGGTTAACCGCGCCCTGTACAACCATTTCACCTAAGCCATAGCTTGATGTAATAAATACAACGTCTTCAAAACCAGACTCTGTATCAATACTAAACATTACGCCAGATGCTGATTTATCTGAACGTACCATGCGCTGTATACCTGCTGATAACGCTACACCACGGTGATCGTAACCTTGGTGAACACGATATGAGATTGCGCGGTCGTTAAATAATGAAGCAAATACGTGTTTAATAGCGACCATGACTGAATCGATACCGACAACGTTAAGGAAAGTTTCTTGTTGGCCTGCGAATGATGCATCTGGCATATCTTCAGCGGTAGCTGATGAACGTACTGCAAATGAAACATCTGCTGCAGTATCGCCATGGAGTTGGCTATATGCGTCGCGAATGGCTTGATCTAGGTTTGGTTGGAATGGTGTGTCGATTATCCATTGGCGGATATCGGCACCGACTTTAGCGAGTGTATTTACATCATCAACATCAAGTGTATCTAGGATGTCATGAATTTTGGCGGTGAGTCCTGATTGATCTAGAAACTCATTAAAAGCATCTGCGGTAGTTGCAAAACCACCCGGTACTTGTACACCAGCGTTTGCGAGGTTTGAAATCATTTCGCCAAGTGACGCGTTTTTACCGCCAACTCGAGGAACATCTTGCATACCAAGCTCTTGATACCAGAGAACGTATTCTTGCACGGATCTTTCTCCAAAAAAAACAAATTGTAGGTCTAACTGTGAGAGTTAAGAAAGAAAACCTTTTATAAAGGTCGTCATCATTCTACACTGGCAACAGTCCTCACGTAAACCGTGGGAAACCCATTTTAGGGATTTAAACGAAATAAAAAGGTTAATTATGAGAACTGCTTTTTATATATCAGATGGAACAGCAATTACTTCAGAGGTGTTTGGGCATGCGACTTTGTCGTTGTTTCCTATCGATTTTAATCATAAAACAATTCCATTTGTAGAAACTGAAGATAAAGCGCACGAAATTAAAGCTTTAATTAATGCAACCGCTGCAAAAACAGGTGAAAAGCCTTTCGTGTTTTTTACTTTTGTGAATCACAATTTAAGTGAAATTATAAAATCGGCTAATGCAGTTACGTATGATTTTTTAACTACGTATAGCGAAAAAATAGAAAAAGAGCTCAATGTAGCCCCTGTTCCAAAAATGCATCGTACGCATTCTATCCACGAAAAAAGTTATGATTTTAGAATTGATGCGGTTAACTATGCTCTTATGAATGATGATGGCGGAAATATTAAAAACTTTTCCGAAGCAGACATCATTTTAATTGGCGTTAGCAGAAGTGGTAAAACACCGACAAGCTTATACTTAGCACTGCAGTACGGCATTAAAGCGGCTAACTACCCTATTACAGAAGAAGATTTAGATAATGAAGGTTTGCCTAAATGTTTAGTTCCTTATAAACATAAGTTATTTGGGCTGACGATTGACCCTGAGAGGCTTGCGGCTATAAGGCATCGACGTATGGCTAACTCTAAGTATGCTTCAATTAAACAGTGCCGTATTGAGGTGCGCGAAGTGGAAATGTTGTATAAGCGTCACAAAATAGCTTACTTTAATTCTACGCATCATTCTGTTGAAGAAATATCTGCAAAAATACTGATAGAAACAGATTTAGAGCGACGTAAGTACTAACTTACTCATCAAATTTGAAATAAAAAAACCGCAACTAAGCGGTTTTTTTAGTATCAGTAAATATTATTTACGTGCGTCTTTTAGTAAATCAGCGACTAAAAAGCCTAACTCTAATACTTGGTCGGCGTTAAGGCGTGGATCACACTGTGTTTTGTAACGCTGTGCTAAGTCATCGTCAGATAAACCGTAAGCACCGCCTGTACACTCTGTAACGTGCTGACCAGTCATTTCTAGGTGAACACCACCTGCGTATGAACCTTCAGCTTTGTGTACAGCGAAGAACTGACTGATCTCGCGCATGATATTATCGAAGTTACGCGTTTTGTAACCTGAAGTCGCTTTTTCAGTATTACCGTGCATTGGATCTGAGCTCCAAATTACTTTACGGCCTTCTTGTTGAACTCTTCTTACTAGTGCTGGGAGTTTTTCTGGCAGTACGTCTGCACCCATACGCGTAATTAGCGTTAAACGACCAGGAATATTATCTGGGTTTAATGCGTCAATTAAACGAATTAAATCGTCTGGGTCCATACCTGGGCCAACTTTAACACCAATTGGGTTTTTAATGCCTTTAAAGAATTCAATATGTGCATGGTCTAGTTGGCGTGTACGTTCACCAATCCAAACAAAGTGAGCAGAACAATCGTACCAATCACCCGATAAATGGTCGCGACGTGTTAGTGCCTCTTCGTAACCAAGTAGTAAAGCTTCGTGAGAAGTGTATAAATCGGTTTCTTTTAAGCTTGGCGCAATTGTAGAGTTAATTCCGCACACTTCCATAAACTCTAGTGCGTCTTGAATTTTATCTGCAAGTTGTTGGTATTTTTCTTTAAGTGGATTTGCAGCAACAAAGCCCATGTTCCAGCGGTTAACCTGGTGAAGATCGGCTAGGCCACCTTGTGCAAATGCACGTAATAAGTTTAACGTAGCAGCACTATGATGGTATGCAGTCATTAAACGTTGTGGGTCTGGAATGCGCGCTTCTTCTGTAAACTCAATATTATTGATGATGTCGCCACGGTAAGATGGTAAAGACACGCCATTAATTGTTTCTAAGTCTGCTGAACGAGGTTTAGCGTATTGACCAGCCATACGCGCTATTTTAACTACAGGGCATTTACCGCCGTAAGTTAATACAACAGCCATCTGTAAAATTGTTTTGAATGTATCGCGAATATTAGCGGCATTAAAATCGCTAAACGACTCGGCACAGTCACCACCTTGAAGTAAAAATGCACGACCTTCGCACACGTCTTCAAGTTGTTTAAATAGGCTTCTTGTTTCTTCTGCAAAAACTAGAGGCGGAGCCGTTTTTAATTGGCCTTCAACTGATTTAAGTATTTCTTGATCTGGGTACTGTGGCTGCTGCAGTATTGGCAGCTCTCTCCAGCTATTTGGGTTCCACGATGACATAATTTTTCCTCATTCCTACATTACCTGATAAGAAGAAATTAACGTATGCAGACCCCTATGTTCAAGGACTAAATTCACTATTTTCTAATTATTTAGTTATGAGTTAAGTATAAAAGTAATTTTACTTAACTCAGGTGGTTATATAACAATCACTTTAGTTTTATTTCAAATAAACTAAAGTGATTTAAAACATACAATTAGAGTTAATTAGTTTCAATTTTAACACATTGAGAATAAATAAGGCACAAGGGTATATTATATGTATCTTACCTAAGAACACATCATACTTAAATTGCATTAAATGTAATCTTAACTTTACGCGCTAAATTAATTATTAACTAACAGGGGCTATGTGCAGGTCTAAATATATGATATAGCATTTTGTGTTGCTCATTTATATGCACTTTAAACCTAGTAGAATAACGCTGTTGATTATTTTGATGCCAGAATATACTTACAACTGACACAGGTTTAATCTGCTGATTCAGCACTCATCTTCCCACCCTGCCGTCAGCGTTATTTAGCAAAACTTAACTGCCAGGCATGCCTTAAATGGCTCTCATGTAAAAAGCATGTACGACATGCTGAGCTTTTGGATGATATACCCATAGTTAAAACACGTTATAATATTAATCACTAATTAGAGAAACAACCAAAACCAACACTATTATTTAGAACTTAACCGCACCAAGTCCATTTTACATCCCACATTTATTACACTATATGGGCAATTTAGCCCTAAGCGGGCTAGCTCTTTAATCAATAAAACAGTACTAAATTACAGGAATAAGCATAACCATTCACTTCAGTAAAGAACACATCATACTTATATTGCTTTAAATATTATCTGGACACCGAGCATTACTTTATTAAATATTTACTCAATGCAAAGTGCATGCAATAATATAGGTTTGGTAAGATGTGTTCTTTGAGGTGTGCCGTGGTTACTAAAGTGCAAATTAGGAGTCAGTTTGATTTAATGAACGAATTAACTTTAAGGTTAATTGAGGAATTAAACGAATGTGAGTTTTCCAGAGCAGAGTACTATCAGTTACCTGATGTAAGTAATTTAGATGAAAATAAGGTTCCTGAGTCCATACCAGTCTCTAAAATAACTGGAGCGCCGGCTCAAAAAGCAATTTTAAACTCCTTTTCTGACATTTATAAAAAATCGGGCTTAAGCAGTCGCGTGTTAAAAAGGCACCCTGGTTTACTTGTTATTAAAAATGCAGATAAACAAGCTTTAAATAATCGTATAGCACAAGTTAACAAAGCTAAAGCTAGTTTCAAAGAGTGTATATTGGCAATTGATAATAACGATGCCCGATTTGAGGCTGTTCATAATGCAATACCAAATTTAATAACACTTGCTGCTTATCGTAAGATTCACAGTGAGAGCGAATCACCATTTTCCGTTAGGTTTACTTGGATGCACAAGCACGCAACTAAAACGTTGACTAAAAAAATGGCCCTCGAAATGCTCGACAAATCGGCCAGTTATCGAAATCCAAGAATGATAGATCAACAAAAATGGCAATCACTTGTAGCTCAAGAACAATTACGGGTTGCTAGTTTAGGTGAAAAGGAAAAATTAAGAATTCGTCGCCCTACTCGCGTAAGCCCTCAAGTTAATGTGAGATACACAGCACAAAACCGCTATCATGTGAGCGCCGCATTACCATTTATTCTGATTAATCCAGAACCAGACGTTAAACTAGGTATCTTACCTGATTATAAAAAACCCGAAGCTCATCCTCGAAAACGTGAGTATGATTTTTTAGTTGATAGGCTATATTTAGAACAAGTTGACCGATAGCTATTATGTTAAAAAGGCCACAATATGTGGCCTTTTTAGTAAATATGTACAGTCTTTAAAATAACGTTTATTATTTTTCTACTATCTCTTCTATTTTATCTTCATCAATTAACACTGCATTTTCAACAATACGTTTACCGCCTTGAATCTCAATGCGTTTGTTGTGTTTGTTCAATGTAAGTATTTCATCGCAAAACTGATCAGAGGGGTGCATTTCGTATGTGTAATCAATAATGTTACCAGTTTTGTCATCTTTGACGTTTGTAATGCTGTATTCTGATATAGCACCTTTTTCAATCAAATCTTTCATTGTGGTGGTCATATCACGACGAAGCGCTTTTAATTTATTTTCCGTAATATCATCAGTTGAATAAATAGATCCATATTTTTCCATAATAGAAAGTAATCTAAAATGATACGTTTTACCTGGAGCTGCATAACGCCAAAGGTGGTACAAACGAAGCATCATCCAACGCGATAATCCCCGTTTTAGTTCTTGTGCACTATTAAAGTAATATCCTTTGTATTCAAGGTTATCAATCATGTTATGAACGAACGCATTTAAACAGGCCACACACTTTACATTACCACCTTGACCTTTTTTGCCACTAAAGTGAAGTGACGATAAAAAGTTCATATTTGACTCGTAAAATGAATCATCTATATCGGAGTTTTTAGTATCGGTTGCTGAATATTTAAATGAAAGTTTAGAACCTTGCAATGCTTCAAGTGACTCTTTAATTGCAGGATATGGCATTGACTGCCCTACCGCTTTGAGCTCTTGCGCTAATTCGTTCATAGAAAAAACAACTGCGTATTGAATACCGGACTTAAAATTAATTTTAACTATTTTGCCTTTAGAAGCTAAACGAATAAGTGCTCGTTCTACTTTTTCTTCTCTGTCTGATGGCCAAACAAGATACTCAATATCTTCGCCATCTTTACGAGTACTGACAACAGCAGGGGTAATTTTTATCTCACCATCGTATAAAATACCATCTACTTTCTCTGATATTTTACGCGTAATGATTGTTTTTTTAGGCGCTTCTTCAAGTGGCAATTTTTTATAGCCAGAGCGAACAAAACGGCCCCACAAATCATAATGATTAAACGTGTTTGAATATGCACGTAAACCATGAGCTGCATTTTCAATAGAAATTCGCACGTCTTTGTTGTCTGTAAATAGTGCTAAACTTTCGTTATCAATTGCACTTTCCACCCCGTGGATTTGGCCCCTGAGTGTATCGGGCAAATTATCTACCGAGATGTTGACCTTTCGGCTCATTGTTCTTATTTCCATTTTTATTGCGACATCTAATAACAACACATTAAACAACAAAAGTTAAATGTTTAAGTTAGTATAAAAGTGATCTGACTTTAAATAAAACGTTTAGATCACTATTATACTAAGTAATGTATATATCTTGCGATTTCAGATCATATTTTTACTAACTGGGTCATCACAAATCTGTTTTTTACTAACTCAGCTGTTATTTTGTCCATCACAATGGCTTTATTTTAAAATTTAGCACGACAAATTCATACTAAATTTAATATCCCTGTGGATAAAGACTTATCGAGTTAGCATAGATCTGATCTGTACCAAGTACAGATCAGATCTATACTAATTAAACGAACCTATTGACGCTAAGGTTAGTGCATAACTTTATAATTTACTTAGTAAAAAGTTGATCTCGAAGGCTCTTTTTGTTCATAACCTTATGCGCAACCTGTGCATAACTTGATTTAAAAAAGAAGGCTTAGTAAAAAGGTGATCTGCAGGTAGATAAAGATCTGATCTTAACCAAGTATAACGCTGATCTGCTTTTTTTTATATTGTTTATATTAATCATAATGTTATGTGTTAATTTAAGGCCCTTAACCTTTACTACCTTATATATTTAACCACCTTTAAACTTCTTTATTTATACTAAGCAATATTAAAGGTGTAAAAGTATTTTTAAATGTCTTCTTTTTAAAATGCATGTCGTCATAAATAGTTGTTTACAGCAATTTGAATGGACATTATACTAACTGCCTAACTTTGAGGAAGAAAGTATGTCTATCAATAATAACGCGCTAAGTACCTACCGGCTTTTAAAAGCAACTGCCGAAGTAGCTGAAAAATCATTAGAAGGTCGTATTCAGCACTATCGTGCTCATCTTAAATCAGAAGAAAAAGAATTAAGAACTTATACGCAAAAAGCAGCTGCCGATTTATTAGGTTGTAATAATCGTACTTTAAAAAGACGTCATGACAATGGTGACTTTGATGATTTAAACATAAAACGCGGCGCCAATGGTCATTATGCTTACACATTAGTAAACATTTTTGCTATGGCTGATATTATGGATATTAAACCAGATCATCGTACTGGTGATGACAAACTGCAAGTTATTGTCATTAATTCTCTCAAAGGTGGCTGTGGCAAAACAACCAGCATGGTTAATATTGCAGCAGCCCTGGCAACTACAAATATTAAGCGCTATCGCATTGGTATAATTGATTTAGATCCTCAAGGTTCTTCTTCAAGCTTTTTTCCTTCAAGCGAGCATGACCCAATTACTGTTGGTGATTTAATGCGTGATTGTATAGATTTAGATGAGGGCGAAACATGGCCTGAATTTGTTTCAAACTCATTTTTATCAACGCACATCCCAAATATTCGTGTACTACCATCAGGTATGGACGATTTTTATTTTGAGCACGAAACTGCAACATTACTCAAAGACACCTCAAATTATGAGCAAACTCGTCATTACCATAAGTTACTTGAAAAAGTAATTGACCCTGTTAAAGACGAGTTTGATATTATATTAATAGATACAGCTCCAACTCTTAACTTTATGTTTTATAATGCATTAATGGCTTCTACTGCGATGCTTATCCCTGTTCATCCAGAAGCTGTAGACTTTGATGCTAATAATAAATATTTAAAACGACTAGGTGAGATTTACCATACCGTTGCGGCACTTGGCCATGAGGGATGGGACTTTATGCAGTTTTTAGTGACCAACTATGTAAAAGGTAATCACTCACAGCGCGATATTGTTAAAGATGTTCGTAGTGCATTCGGTCGCCAAGTTATGAGTTACCCAATCAACCACAGCTCGGCGATTACTGCTAGCTCTTCGTCTTTCAATACTATTTTCGATCAAAAAGCGTCAGACAGCTTAGCAAGCCGTGAATCACTAATGCGCGCTCAAGAAAATATTAAAGATGTGGTCGATGAGCTAGAAATGCTTATTCGTTCAAATTGGCAGTCAACTCAATCAACACTCAATACCCCTAAGTAAGGATGTTAAATAAAAATGGCTAAAAAACGTAAAAATGACACCCGCTTAGATCCATTTGCAACAGCTGTAGGAAGTAGTAGCCTTGACGCATTACTTGAACAAGCAAATGCTGGTGATGTAATTCGCATGCCAGCACCGAGCGATCCTGAGCGCCAAATTACACTTGTTTGCAAAGTGATCGCACACGCTGACATTGAATCTACAACAGGTGTGTACGGTAAAAATCGCCGTGTACAAGCACTTCTTAACGAAAAGTCAGTATCGGATATTCTACCTGCCATTGCAGAGGATGGCCGTAATCAGCACCCTGCGTTACTTTGGGATCAGGGTGATAAAAGCCTAGTTTTAGCAGGTTCTCGTCGTCGTATGGCCTGTATTTTAGGTAACGCCGATTATTTAGTACTTAGTTCAAGTGACTTTTCTGAGCAAGACGCTAAAATTTTAGCTGTATCTTCAGATCAATATATCGCTCCAAGTTTATGGGAGCTAGGACAAGCTTACCAGCAAACTAAAAATGAGCTTATTGAACAAGGTAAAAAAGGATCTTACAGAGAGATTGCTGCAATTGAAGGTGTATCACACACCGCCATTGCTGATGCTGTTAAAGCGTATGAACAAATACCTGCTGAAGTTATTGCACTCTACCCTACTGCGAATCACGTGGGTCGCGAAGTGGCTAAAAAGCTCATGAGCGCAAAGGAGAGAGACCAAGAGACGTTTAATCAACTTGTTAGTGACCTAGCTAGTGATGAAGAGCTAAACGCCATTACAAGTGACGACAAGCGTGCAATGGCAATCACCAAATGCCTAACTGCTGAGCCTCAAGCTGCTGTTAAGCGTGAAGCTGTACTTGAAAATAAGTTTGTATCGGTACAACGCAATTTAAAAAGTGGTGATGTGTCTATCAAAATCGACAATAAAGTGATGACAGACAAACGCTTAGAACAATTAACTAAGCTATTAAGTGCCTTTAATTAGTTAGTTAAATAATGATCTGTCAGACATGTCTACTTAGTTAAATACTGATCTGACAGATTGTTTTGTTAGTAAAAATCTGATCTTTACTAGCCTAATCCTACCTTAAATAATCATATTTCCTCTTCAAGATCACTTTTTTACTAACTAATCGCCCCCTTTTAGCTATTTGCTCTTGGTTTATTATTATTGTTAGTAAAATTGTGATCTATAACGTGTCGTTTAATCTTTATATTTGTATGTAGTGCCTAATATTTTGCGAAATTTTATACTCATTTTTACCTATAAACCGATTTTTTACTAAGCTATCAGCTCCAACCAGTTTATATCTTGTTAATAGTGCTTTAGCTCAGAGCACATAAGGCATATACTGGCAGAATTATTTTTAAAATTTAATGCTTAGAGTGACATGTCTGCTAACTTATCAAAAAATGATTTAATGGCTATTTTTGAAGAAATTAAAAATGAGCAGGCTACCCAGTTTCCTCTTTCTGAACGCTTTATTAAAAAACTTTTCCGCGAAAATGTCTTAGATAAAGGCAAAGAGTACTACAAGAAAGGTCAAATCACCTGGCTAGAGCATACCCCTAATTTTTCTGTTGTAGACTCTACCGTTCAAGTGGATAACGGATCATCGTTTAACCAACGTATTGAGATCAGTAAAGTACCAACTGGTTATTCTGTTGATACACACTGTACGTGTAATGCAAAAACCAAATGCCGACATTTAGCTGCTATTTTGTTTAAGCTCAAAATAGAGCACTCTGGTGAATACGGTGAAGATTACTTCATTAATGATTGGTTTAGTGAATTAAGCGCTCTTAAAAGTGGTGATCAACATACACCGTCGCAAGTATTATTATTTGTATTAGATATTGAAAATAACAAAGTATTTTTAACACCTAAAATAGCTAATTTTGAGACTAAAAAAAATTATACGTTAGGCCGAAACCTCACTGAGCAACAGTTAAATAGTTTCGTAACGCCAAATGATTTACTCGAAAGTGATTTTAGGTTATTTAGTTGGATACGTTCACAAAATGCAGTAGGAAGTATTGAGCTAAAAGGCCAATGGGGCTTTAGTGCCCTGCAACAATTGATAGCTACTGAGCGCTTGTTTTTTCAGCGCTCTCGCGTGCCAATTAAAGCGCAATCTGGCCAAGCATTGAGTTTTAGTTGGGAGCAAGATAAAGATCTATCACAATTAGTTATTAAGCTTGAGCAAACCCAAAACTGGGCTTTATTAAAAACAACACCGCCTACTTACCTCGATTTAGATCATTTAAAAGCAGGTCGTCTTCGTACACCATTGAGTGCAGACGAAATAGCGCATTTACAAACTATGCCTGCTTTGCATGACGCTAATTTTGACAGAATATATAAACAGCTTGCCGATAACTTTGGCGCAGGTGTTATACCGCACCCTACTAACTTGCAGCCCACGTTACCTAAGCTATCTAGTAACGCTGTTTTAAAAGTAACAATGGGCGAGCAAGGTTTATCACTTTCGCTGTTATTTAAGTATAAAAATAAAAACTATTTAGCTGGTTCTGCCCCAGCAAGTACTATAAATAGCGCATTTGAAAACACCGTAACTAACGAGCTAATCAATCTAGGGTTTGAATTTTGTAAAGGGGGTTTACAAAGTGAGCTTGTATTTACAAAGCAATCTCCTATCCATTTGCATTGGCTAATATACGAAGTACTCCCTGGCTTTAAGCAGCGTGGTTGGCAAGTCAGTGTAAGTAAAGTAACAAGCCCAAATCCACAATGTGAAGTGAGTTTACATGCGCACCGTGCAGCAGGGCATCAAATGCACTGCAAAGTATTGTTGTGTGACGCAAAAGCAGCGCTGTTGTTTACTAATGCTGATTCGCTTTATCAGTCATTGAATCGCCAAAGTGAACTGTTTTATTACTACCCACTTGGTCGTCAATTTGGGGTTATTAATAAGTCTGCTATTAACTTATTAAACGAATTTAAAGAACGCTTTGAATTTGTAAAAACACGTGACGAATTTAATATTCCGCTTTCGTATTTACCTGAACTAGTAAAGCACACAGCTATTAACGTAGAGCTTCACGACGATTCACTTGAGCTATATTTACAAGAGTTAAATAATACCGATAAGGCAATGCCTAAGGTTTCATTACATGGCTTAAATGACTCAGTAACACTTCGTGAGTATCAACAGCAAGGCGTTGATTGGCTTAGCTTTTTAAAACGTCATCAATTAGGTGGTATTTTAGCTGACGACATGGGGTTGGGTAAAACACTCCAAGTTATTGCATTTTTAGCGAGTACATTTAACCGCCCTCAAGCAGGCCCTACACTTATAGTGTGCCCAACTAGCTTGGTGAGTAATTGGAAAAACGAAATTACTAAGTTTGCTAAAAGTTTAAAAGTAACCACTATTTTTGGATCAAACCGTAACGATCCTTTACAACACTTAGCACAAGCGCAATGCATTCTTACTACATACCCGCTTTTAAAGCGTGATATTGCATATTATTCGCCATTATATTTTGAAAATATTATCCTCGATGAAGCACAATACATTAAAAACGATACCGCACAGGTCTCACGATTAGTTAAACGCTTAAATGCCGACTTTAAACTTTGTTTAAGTGGTACTCCAATCGAGAATAATTTACTTGAGCTTAAATCGTTACTCGATTTTGCTATGCCATCGTTACTTGGGTCTCAAGCGCACTTTAAGCAGCACTTTCAAACGCCTATTGAGCGTGAAGCTGATATGCAGAGGGCTGAGCAGTTAAAAGCGTTAATTATGCCCTTTATAATGCGCCGCACTAAAGCACAAGTAGCGCAAGAGTTACCTGAAAAAACAGAGCTTACAAAAGAGTTTGAGTTTGAGCCTAAGCAAAAAGAAATGTACCAAGGCATTACACGTTCATTAGAAGAGAAGCTAATAGACTTATTTGCCGAACAAGGCGCACAAAAAAGTAAGCTTGCATTTTTAGAGGCGCTTTTAAAGTTAAGGCAAATTTGTTGCCACCCTAAATTAATAGAACCAGATACTCAAGCAGGCTCTGCTAAGCTTGAATGGTTAACAACACACTTACCGCTTATGCTAAGCCTGGGTCGTAAGATTATTATATTTAGTCAGTTTACATCGGCTCTCGATTTAATAGCCCAACGCCTTGAAGAAATAAACATTAACTTTAGTATGCTTACAGGGCAAACGCGTCAACGAGATAAAGTAATCGACGAGTTTACCAGTGGTAAGACATCCGTGTTTTTAATTAGCTTAAAAGCCGGTGGAACAGGCCTTAACTTAACACAAGCAGATACTGTTATTCATTTTGATCCATGGTGGAATCCCGCAGTAGAAAAGCAAGCGACTGATAGAGCCTACCGTATTGGTCAAACTAATCCTGTATTTGTTTATAAGCTCATAATGAGTAACTCAATAGAGCAAAAAGTATTTAAAATGCAGCAAGACAAGCAAGCCCTTGTTGATGCATTATTTACTGATAAATCAATGAGCTTTACAAAGTTTGATGAGCAGCAAATGTTGTCATTAATTAAAAACTAAAAAAGATCTAAAAAGTTTTGATCTTTTTATGAACTTAATTAAAAAGCGGACGTCTATCATTATGCTTGTTGATTAATTGCAGTTAACACAAGCATCATGTTGATTTCCCATTTAGTTACTAATTTTAGTAATGATTGAGCCAGCCCATTTTGAGTTGGCTTTTTTTATGTCTAAAATTTAGCGTGCAGCACTTATTTTAAAAGTTTTTATTTTTTTATGAACTTAATTCAAAAAGACGCGTCTACTATTATGCTTGTTGATTAATTGCAGTTAATACAAGTTTTCATGTTGATTCCCTATTTAGTTACTAATTTTAGTAATGATTGAGCCAGCCCATTTTGAGTTGGCTTTTTTTATGTCTAAAACTTAGCGTTCAGCACTTATTTTAAAAGTTTTTATTTTTTTTGAACTTAATTAAAAAAGACGCGTCTACTATTATGCTTGTTGATTAATTGCAGTTAATACAAGTTTTCATGTTGATTCCCCCTATTTAGTTACTAATTTTAGTAATGATTGAGCCAGTTCATTTTGAACTGGCTTTTTTTATGCCCATAATTTGATTTGTTTAAATCAACCCGAATAAAAATAAATGATCTTCCGCAAATTAATTTGAATTAATTATTTTGTTATCCGGTCTACTCTAATGCCTGTTGTTATATAGCCTCACCTAATAATATTAGTTATTTTGGTGATTATGTATTTAAGTTGCAGCTTGCTCGGGCAGATGTTGATTATCCCTTTGATTACTTAACTTAGTAATATTTGACCAGCTTATTTTAAGCTGGTTTTTTTATGGCTGTAATTTCTTAACTCCCCTACTTCTGTTGTTGGTTATTGGTTATGATGGCATGTCTCTAAATTTTATAAGTTTATTTTATGCTCACTCAAGTACTCACTAATATTGATTGGCTAAGCGCTGGTGCTGGTGTTGCTTTAGGCGCCCTATTTTACGGCGCTGTATCAACACGGCTTCGCAAAAAGCTACATCTACAAATAAGCGAACAGCAGCAACAGCTTTCCCTGTTACAAAACCAATTTGATAATAAAGAGCTGCAATACAGCGCCTTGCTAGAAGATCATGAACTGCTAGAACATACCCACCAAGAGCAGCGCGATGAAGCGCAGCATTTTAAAACGCGTTTTAGCGAACAAGAAAAACAAAGCATTCAATACAATCATTTTTGGCGTAAAGCCGAAGGCGAGCTGACAGCGCTTCGTGAACAATATAATCAGCGCGATGTTGAATATAATAATATGCGCACTACCCTTGAGCAAAAACAGCAAAACTTTAGCGAGCAACTCGCGCAAATTGAGCAAAGTAAAAATACGCTCAAAAAAGAGTTTGAAAACCTAGCCAATAAAATTCTAGAAGAAAAATCACAAAGCTTTAAAACCTTAAATCAAGAAAGCATTGAGCAATTATTAAAACCAGTTCAAGGCGAGCTAAAAGGCTTTAGAGAAAAAATGGAATCAATGCACGTTGAAGATATAAAACAACGGACTGCACTTAAAACCGAGCTACTGCATTTGCAAGCTAAAAGCCAAGCTATAACAGATCAAGCCGACAAGCTCAGTAACGCCCTACAAGGGCAAAAGAAAACCCAAGGTAATTGGGGCGAGCTTATGCTCGAAAACGTATTAGATAGTGCTGGCTTACGTGCAGACGTTGATTATAAGCGCGAAGTGTCGTTTAACACTGAAGATGGTCGCTTGCGCCCTGATGTAGTTGTGTACTTACCACAGGGTCGCCACTTAGTTATTGATGCTAAAACATCATTAAATGCTTATACACGCTACGTGAATGCTGAAAATGAGCTAGATGCTAATCAAGCAATTAAAGAGCATGTAAACGCCGTTACAGCGCGTATTAATGAACTTGCAAGTAAATCGTACGACCGTTTGCCAGGTATTAACTCGCCAGAAGTAGTTGTTATGTTTGTACCAATAGAATCAGCTTTTGTAGAAGCACTCAAATATCAAAGCGATATTTACCAACAAGCAATCGAAAAAAATATACTGGTAGCTACACCCACTACCCTGCTTACTAGTTTAAATATTGTTAAACAGCTTTGGCGTTTTGAAGAGCAAACCAAATATTCAAAAGAGCTGGCAAGTCGAGCGGAGCGTTTTTATAACAAGCTCAATGGTTTTTTATTGAGTATGGAAGGCGTAGGTAAGCAGCTTGATAAAGCGAAAGAAAGTTATGATAAAGCATTTTCGCAGCTATACCGTGGTAAAGGTAATTTAATTAAACAAGCATCAGAGTTTAAAGAGCTAGGTGTGTCGGTACAAAAAGAACTACCTAGTGAGAGCGTAGAACGTGCTCAATTAGAATTAGATTAGGGTCTGTTGATCTTTCAAGGTTAAATTTGCAGCAGTCTGTTTGGTATTTAGGCAAGGCAGAGCCTATGTAGTGTGGTTATTCCCCATAAATGGGCGATAACGTAGCATTAATGCCAAACAGGCGCTGCCCAAAGGGTTCTTTCTAGGGGCTATTTACTCTTTGTTGCTCGGTTTTTACTTAGCCCACTAGGTTACAAACCTCGCGCCGCGATTAAATAGCCCCTAGTTTGAACAAATTTTAATCCGCAAAGATCAACAGACCCTAACCCTGATTTATTTTTATTTAGTTTATGTAAGTTAAACCTTAAGGATATTTATGAATAACAAGATTGTAGGAATTGTTTTAATCGTTATAGGTATCGCTTTAATTATGTGGGGATACGACGTGTATGATTCGGCGGCTTCGCAGCTTAGCCGTGCATTTAGTGGCGACACACCAATAGAAGCATGGGCGGGTATTATTGGCGGTGCTATCTGTGTGTTAATTGGTATTAAAAAGCTCAAGTAACCTGAACTTGAATAATAGATCTATTTAAGCAGCTATTTTCAGCGCTAACTACGTTGAATTTAGTTGTAATAGGCTGCACTGCACAGTGTTACTTGGCAAGATAAAACTCTTACAGGGCTTGCCAGTAATTGCATTGTGAAAGAGACAAATAGGCCGTGTATTGCAAGGCAAACCTTCAATAATAAACGCTTCAGTAATATTTACCCCAATTATTTCAACTACGCTCGGTTAAATTAGCTAAGTGTTGCCGCAATCGCTTTGCTAGTGAGATTATTTGTGCATCTTTAATTTATTACGATTTTGTCTACTTATTTGTACACATCTAATAAATGTAACCATTTTGTGTTGTATAAATGAGTATTAAAGCGTGCACCAATTTGGAAGTATGCTTTTTTATCAAGCTATTAAAATGCACTGTTTTGTACATTTAAAAGGACTATACGAGTAAAGAAAATAATCAGTTTTAAATGTTAATTCAAACGTCTGTTCAGCGTTTGTTAATTTAACTATCTTATTGATAGTATTGATATTTATTGTCTTCTTGTTGCTTGAATTTGGTTGTTATTTATACTAGCTTATAACGTAGATATTTAACCTACTCAAGGAGAATAGTCACATGGTATCTCGCAGAAATTTTATTAAAGCAGGGGCTGCTTTAAGTTTAGGCTCTATTTTTAGTGCTTCAGCTTTGGCTGAGCAATTAAAGGTAAAAATGTCTAACGGCAGTGTTATGCAAACTAAAGGATCAATAGATAAAAGCGCTGCTCTACCCACAAACGATGTTACTAACGCTAAGCATTACCGGCCGGAATCAAGAATGGGCTTGGGTGGCCTTGCCGCCGGGAATGGCTTTAATACTATATCAAGCGATACAGAAATTTTAACAATGCTAAATGCAGCATGGGATTCTGGTATTCGTCATTTTGATACGTCACCTTTTTACGGTTTGAGTTTAAGCGAAAGGCGCTTCGGTGATTTACTTCGAAATAAAAAGCGTGAAGATTATGTTTTATCCTCAAAAGTAGGCCGCCTTCTTACCCCTTCAGCAGAGCCTTTAGAAAATAGTTGGCATTGGGCTGATCACTCACCGTTTCATTATAAGTATGATTATTCAGCATCAGGCACGCGCCGTTCAATAGAAGATACTTTGCATCGTATTGGAGTAGCTTCACTCGATATTGTCTATATTCACGACTTATCACCACAAAACAGCGATATGGGAGATGACTGGCTTAAGTATTTTGATCAAGCGGCTAAAGGTGCTATTCCTGAGCTGACTAAAATGCGTGATGAAGGAATAATTAAAGGCTGGGGTTTTGGAGTAAATACACCTCATGCTGTTTATAAAGCGCTTGATATGTCAGACCCAGATATTTGCTTACTAGCGCTGCAGTATTCAATTTTAGATCACAAGCAGGCACTTGATAAAACCTTTCCTATGCTTGATAAACGAGGTATTTCAGCAGTCATTGGTGCGCCGCTCAATGGTGGTTTTTTAGCCGGTCGTAATCGCTTTAATTACTCGCCTAAAATTCCAGGGCCTATGCAGCAAAAGTTTAATGCAATAAGCGACATTGCATCTAAACATGGGATTGATATTAAAACAGCTGCACTGCAATTCGCAGAGGCGCCTTCAACGGTATCCTCAATTATTCCTGGCGCACGCACGGAGGAGCAAATTAAAGCTAATGTAGCTTCAATGAAAGTTACCATACCAAGCGAATTTTGGAGTGAGTTGAAATCTAAACAGCTTATTGCCCAAAACGCCCCCATACCTGCATAACAAAATAGGTGTGCCATTTGCTTGGCACACTTATTCATAGCTAATATATGGTTTATTTTTAAGCAACGCTTCTCGCGTGAGCAAGCTATACATCTTGTGTCTCGATAAATTATAGACACAAGGCGCAGAGCTAATAGGTAGGAAAAATCTACCGATTACACTACCTCAAGCAGTAAAATATTTTATATAACAGCTCGTAACCTTATAAACCAAATGAACATCTCAGTGAGTATGTTAAAAGAGGATTGTTTAGTTGTGGTTGGCCAAAAGCATTATTACGTGCCTATTACATATTACGCATATCGGTATCATGCTGCGTTTCACCCTGGCGGCCAGAGCGTCTGGAATAAATTAAAAGAGCTAAATGTATAACGCAAAAAGTTACTGTAAACCCCCATTACAGTTAGCCGGTAAACTGTAAAAGAGTAAATTAGCCCTACTTAATAAATTAAGTAGGGCTAATTAGGGCGTGTTGATCTTTGTGGATTGAAATTTGTTCAATCTAGGGGCGATTAAATCGCGGCGCGAGGTTTGTAACCTAGTGGGCTAAGTAAAAACCGAGCAACAAAGAGTTAATCGTCCCTAGAAAGAACCCTTTGGGCAGCGCATGTTTGGTATTTATGCTGCGTTATCGCCTATTCATGGGGAATAACCACACTACATAGGCTCCGCCTTGCCTAAAAAACAAACATACTGCTGTAAATTCACCCACCAAAGATCAACACGCCCTAGTCTGGTTTAATTAAAAACCAAATTTACCGTTGCTGTTCTGCCATTGTGCTTTTGCAGGAATAGTTTCAATAGTGTCCCAGTGTTCTACAATTTTGCCATTTTCTACACGGAATAAATCATAAAACGATACATGCTTATTCATAAATGTACCTTCGTTTACTGCTAAAACAAAGTTACCTTGGCCTAAAATAATATGGTTTTTGCTTACTATCATTGACATGTTTAACTTAGCGAGTTCACCAAGCGCTTTACCTAAGCCGCTTAAATCGTCTGCAATTGCAGAGTTGTGCTGAATATACGCGCCTTTTTCACTGCTAATAAAGTCATTGATTTTAGCCATGTTGCCGTTAATTAAAATGGTATTTACAAAGCCTTTAACTAGCGCTTTATTCGCTTTTGTTTTACTCAAATCGGTAATCGCTGTTGCGCCATCTAACTGCGTACGGCCACTTGGATTTACAGGTGTAATGGCTTGTAAGTTATCCCAGTGTTCTATAATTTTACCGTTTTCAAACTTAAAAATATCAAAGCCAACTTTCGGACCAAAAAAGTTATATTCAGTATGTGTAACTGTGTAGTTACCATCAGAAAAAGCGCGTTTCACTTGCGCTTTTGCGCTGCCTTTAGGTAATTGCTGGAGTACTTCACCAAAACCTGCAAGGCCATCTTTAACGGCTAAATTATGCTGTGTGTATTGAGTTGGGTTTATATGGCTAATGGCTTTGGCATCGCCTGTTTCTATGCTTGAAATAACTGCAACCGCTTTATCGGTATTACTAAGTGTAGTTTGTTCAGATGTGGTTTTTTGTACACTTGCACATGCAGTTAAGCTAATAACTGCAGTCGCTAACACACTGCGAGTAAGTAGTGATAATGGTTTCATTGTAATGCCCTTAATTATTGGTATGCAGGCATTTTATGTAATATTTATAATGTGCAGTAGAGTGTAAGTTGGCGCTAAAATGGTAAAAATCGAACCCCGCCAATCTAAGCTAAGTCGGCTATAAAATAGTGGCACTATGGCGTACTTGAAACTGACTCGGTGTAGCTCCTGTTTGTTTTTTAAAATATTTTACAAAGTTGCTAGCATCTTCAAAACCAAAATCGTAAGCGAGTTTTTGTGTTGTTACATTGCTTATTATTAAGCGGCGTTTTATTTCTATTAAGGTAAACGCGTCAATCATTTGCTTTGCTGTAAGGCCGGTACTTAATTTACAAATACTATTAAGGGTTTTGTAGGTTGTATGCAGCTTGTTTGCATACCAGTTAGCATCGCGAATAGTTAGAAAATGGCTCTGTAGCAACTTATAAAAAGTACCCAGTTTAATGCTTTGCTCTGGGTTGATATTATCATGACGCAGTTCTGGGCGTAGCCTATGCAATCCTAAAGCCAGCGCGCTAAATAAATACATAACAATGAGTGGGTCTGATTGCGGGTGTGCAATTTCTATTTCCATTTCGTTTATGGCATTTATTACCCGCGCTTGGCTATGTTTATTTAGCTTAAGTAATGGCGTATGTTGTTGGTTTAAATGGGTTGGTGTGTAATTTGGTAAGCGCATATTGGTATGCACGCGGTCTAAAAATGTTTGCGTAAACAATACAACATACCCTGTTGGTTGCTTACTAAAGTCGAATGCGTGCACTTGGTCGGGTTGCAAAAAAATAAGTGTGTTTGGCTCAAATGAATATTGTGTAAAATCAACCATGTGCTTTCCATTGCCCTGTTCTATATAAATAATCATATAAAACGAGACTCGATGCGGCATTTGCGGGTCGTGAGAAATTATATCTCGCTCGTACAAATTACTAAGAGGCAATATTTCAAGCTCAGCTTGCGCTGACTTATCATGGTTAAAACCAATGTTAGGAATATCCATTCGGGCTTATTTTTATGTGTTTTATAAAGTGTATGTGAGTTAGCTTTAGCTTATCAAGCACATTGCGATTTATTAACCCACTTTTTGTATGGCTGATGCTTATCGTACAGTACATTAAAGATATACGTGTAAATGAGTATAAATACTAAAAAGCCTGCTTCTAATGCAGCAGCAGCCAGCCATGTAATATCTAAATACCAAGCGAGCACTGGCAGCGTTATTACCACCATACCCAGCTCAAAGCCACATGCATGAGTAACACGAGTTAGTAAGCTGCGATCTTTTCGGTTATGTCCTGCTATTTTATCAAACACTATGTTGTAAATGTAATTCCACAACATGGCAAAAATTGATAAACCAATGCCTACTATTGCCATTTTTCCTGTTGCAAACCCACCAAAATAAACTGATGCAGGTACAACAAAAAATAATGCAATCATCTCAAATATTAGGGCCTGAAAAATACGTTCTGCTGTGTTCATATACAAATAACTTCTTAAGTTGATGACGATGGCTGTATTTTCATTCATTATAAAGATATGTGTTAGTTACTTAGTATCGGGAAAAGCGATATGTTTAGTATTGAACAACTTCAGGCATTTGTGGCTACCGTTGAAGCTGGATCGTTTTCAGCTGCTGCGCGCGGTTTAAGTAAAGCGCAGTCGGTAATAAGCCAGCATATTATTAATTTAGAAATAGACTGTAATGCGACATTATTTGAGCGCACAGGGCGCTATCCACAATTAACCGAAGCCGGTAAACAGTTACTACCCCAGGCTAAGGCCGTGCTTAATCAACACCAGCGATTAACAAACTCTGCATTAACACTAAACGAAAAAACACCAACCGAAATCACTATCGCACTTGACGAAGGGATCCCGTTTAAAACTATCGCGAGTATTATTAGCAAGCTGCAAAGTAAGTATCCTTACGTATCGCTTGAGTTTTTAAGTGCATCCAGCCATGACATAATTGACATGCTAAACAGCGAAAAGCTTATAACGGGTATTATTTTTAGTGAATTAAATATACCGAGTTACTTAGACTATGAATGTATTGGAACGGTAAAATTTGATTTATATGTTGCTAAGTCGCACCCTTTAGCGGGGATCAGATGTGAGAATATGGATGGTCTTCGGCTACATAGACAACTTCTTCTTCGTTCGCGCAATACACAAACAAGCAGCTTTCAGCTAAAAATTAGCCCAGAGATTTGGTATGCCGATAATTACTTTGTATTACTCGAGCTAGCAATACAAGGTAACGGGTGGTGCTTATTACCAAACCATGTAGCTCTAGATGCAGTACAAAGTGGTGAGCTGGTTAAACTTCCTCTTGAGTTTGAAGAAATGGGTTGGTTGGCTAATGTTGATGTATTACAGCATCAGCGGCATAGTAATCAAAAAGTGTTTAAAGCGCTTCGAAGTGTATTACGAGGGCTGTTATAAAATTTCTATTGTGGAATATTATTTCCATAATGATTGGGTTTTTTACCTCTTTTTTAACTGTGTCAATAAAGCCAAAATAGCGTCATTAACACAGCGTATTAAACGACGAGAGGCAAAACACATGAAAGCAATTGGATATCAACAAAACTTACCTGTTTCAAACGAGCTATCACTTCAAGACATTGAACTTGAAATGCCAACAGCACACGGCCACGATATTTTAGTGGAAGTAAAAGCAGTATCTGTTAATCCGGCTGATTTTAAAATTCGTGAATCAATGCCAGCGCCAGAAGGCGAATACAAAGTACTTGGCTTTGATGCTACAGGCGTTGTTAAATCTGTAGGCGAAAATGTGTCTTTATTTAAACCTGGCGACAAAGTTTGGTATGCCGGCGATGTAACGCGTTCAGGTAGTAATACACAGTTTCAATTAGTTGATGAGCGTATTGTAGGTAAAATGCCAACGACGTTATCTAACTTTGAAGCCGCAGCGCTTCCTCTTACTAGCCTTACCGCATGGGAGTTGTTGTTTGATAGATTAAACGTAGCTGAAAATGATGATTCTAAAAGTATTTTAGTGATTGGTGCTGCCGGCGGTGTAGGCTCAATTATGGTGCAATTGTTAAAGCAGCGCACTAAGCTTAAAATTATTGCTACAGCGTCTCGCGCCGAAACCACGTCGTGGTTAGAGGATTTAGGTGCCGATACTATTATTAATCACCGTAATTTATTAAGTGAAGAGTTTGCAGCTAAAAATTTAGGTGAAGTAGATTATGTCGTCAGTTTAAATAACACTGCTCAACACTTGCCTGAAATAGTTAAAGTGATTAAGCCACAAGGTAAGTTTGCACTGATTGACGACCCTGAAACACTTGATATTGTGCCATTCAAAACCAAATGTGTGTCGGTACATTGGGAGCTTATGTTTACTCGTTCATTATTTAAAACAGACGATATGCAAGAGCAACACGTTATTTTAAATAACGTAGCGACGATGATTGACGAAGGCCTGATTAAAACAACATTTGGTGAGCATTTAGGCACTATTAACGCCGTTAATTTACGTAAAGCGCATCAGCATCTTGAAACGCAAACGGCTAAAGGTAAAGTTGTTTTAGAGGGCTTTTAAATAACCACTTTATAAGTATATTTTGAGTACATAAAAAAGCCCCTAACGGGGCTTTTTTATATCTGCTATTTGTATAACTGTTTGTAATTAGGCATATGTTCAACCCAAAATGGCGGTGTACCAATATACTCTTGCACGGTTTTAATAAACTCACTTACCAACGGGGTTTGTTTACGATGAGGGTAAAGCGCGTAAATACCTGTGCCCATAGTTGATAGTTTATAATTAGTTAAAAGCGGCACAAGGCCCATTTTATCAATAGGTTCTTCTAGATTAAATAAATCGAGCATTACATACCCAAGCCCTGCTTTTACTGCATCGACCATAGCGCGTACATCACTCACTTTGTAATTGCCTTTCATTTTATGTATTTTTTGCTCATCACCATGAGGCTCAGTGCTTAACTTAATTTGGTCGAGACTTACATCGCCATTGCCATAAATAATAGCGGGTAAAGCTAATAAATCTTCTGGCGTGCTTGGCATTCCGTGCTTTTTTATAAAATCATGTGATGCAACAAGCGCAAAGTGCATATTAGCAATTTTTCTAGCCATTAAATTAGAGTCGTTTAGTTTGCCTATTCTAAAGGCTAAATCGTAATGATCGGCAATAATATCGTTACGCTTATCGTCAAGCATCAAGGTTATTTTTACCTCAGGATACTTTTGCATAAATATATTAATAGCGGGCTGAATATACTGCTGACCAAAAAACATACCGGAGGTAATGCGCAAAATACCTTTTGGCTTTGCCTGATACGAGTCGGCTATGCTATGGATATCAGAAAGTGTATCGATAAGAATATGCGCTTGCGTTAAAATTTCCTCTCCTGCTGAGGTGAGCGAAAACGAGCGCGTAGAACGATTTAACAATTGCACACCTAAACTGGTTTCGAGTTTTTTAATTTGTTTAGACAGCGACGAATTATCCATATCATGCAGTGCTGCGGCTTTGGCAAATGAGCCTTTTTGCACTACATCTACAAATAACGTTAATTGATTAGTTATCGACATATCACTCTCCTAAATCCCAGTAAGGTGTATCGCCATAATAGCCACTTGCAAAATCAACAAACGCACGTACTTTACTGGGTAAAAACTGTCTGTTTGCATACACCATGTAAAGCCCCATTGGCTCGGGTTCATGGTCTTTTAAAATGCGCACTACTTTACCTTGAGCCAGCGCTTCCCCTGCTATAAATGTTGGCTGCATAGCAATACCACCACCCGCAATGGCTGTATTTAGTAGTAAGTCACCATTGTTAGCCACAAAGTTACTTTCAAGCTTTAGTTCGCTTTTTAACTCATTAACTCCAAATAATCGTTTTGTGGGCTCACTGTGGGAATAGCGTAAATAATTATGTGACTGTAAATCTAAAAGCGTTTGTGGCGTGCCATGGCGTTTTAAATAGTCGGGTGATGCAAACACAGCTAAACGTATAGGGGCAATTTTTTTAGCTATGAGCGTTGAGTTTTTTAATACGCCAATGCGCAGAGCAATATCAATACCCTGCTCTACTATATCTACATATTGGTCGGTGAGCCGTAAATCTAACTTTAAATTTGGATACTGCTTTTGAAAATCAACCAGCAAACCTGCTAAATGCTTAGTACCAAATGACATAGGTGCACTAATACTAAGCACACCCGATACATTTTCGCTTAAGTTATTTAGTGAGTTTTCCATGTCTTCAATATCAATAATCACTTGCTGACAACGCTGATAATATTGATTTCCAGCTTCTGTAACACTTACTTTTCGCGTTGTACGGTGTAATAAACGCGTGCGTAGATTATCTTCCAGCGCAGAAATATATTTGCTGACTAACTGCGGCGAAATATCGAGTTTATCGGCCGCTTTTGAAAACGATCCTTCTTGCACAACGGCTAAAAAGGTCTTCATGGTGGTGAGTTTATCCATTTTTAACAATATTTTATTGATAATGTATAAATAAATACCATATTTATCGTCAAAATAAAAACTAATATAGTGCTTAATAACACATCTATTTGTTTAAGGTTTTAGCATGACTCAGCCCGCTTTATTTATATCTCACGGCTCGCCAATGATGGCTGTTCAGCAATCGGCTACGTCAGATTTTCTTGCATCATTAGGTCAAACGCTTAGTAAACCACGTGCTATTGTGGTTTTTTCTGCCCACTTTGATGAAGCGCACGATATAGTTATTACATCAGGAGATGCGCCGCCTACTATTCACGACTTTTATAACTTCCCCAAGCCCCTGTATGAAATTCAATACCCAGCACCAGGAGACCCTAAGCTTGCTAATACTATTAGTGAGTACTTTTACAAAGCGGGTATTAAAACGGTGCAAAGTGCAGATCAAGGATGGGATCATGGTGTGTGGATCCCGCTGCGCTTAATGTACCCCGCAGCTAATATTCCCATTGTTCAGGTGTCTATTAACACGCGTTTGGGCGCTCAGGCGATGTATAAGTACGGGCAGTTACTTGGACCACTGCGCAGCGATAACGTATTAATTATTGGCTCCGGCGGGATTAGTCATAATCTACGTGAAATATTTAAAAACCCTTCTACACCTAATCGTGTTCAAATGGTTGATGAGTTTACCCATTGGGTTGAGCAAAAATTAATAGCGCAAAACACCCAAGCGTTACTTAACTATTTAGATGAAGCACCCAATGCTTTATTTAATCACCCTACCCAGGAGCACTTTTTACCTCTTTTTGCAGCGCTTGGAAGTAGTGATGGTAAAGCCAAAAAAATACATGAAGACATCGAAATGGATATTTTAGCACTCGATGCTTATAAGTTTTATTAATTTGAGCGTTCGTTCAAATTAAGTTAAGCTGTAAGCAAGTACTCTAAAACCAACTTAATTTATTTTATTGCGGAGCAAACATGGCAACTACACTTGCATTTGACGTATACGGTACGCTAATAAACACTCACGGCGTACTGTCCTTACTCGACGACATGATTGGCGATAACGCCCAAGCATTTTCAAATACATGGCGTGAAAAGCAATTAGAGTATTCATTTAGACGTGGATTAATGCAAAATTATATTCCTTTCTCGCTATGTACAAAACACGCACTCGATTACGCCTGCTTAGCGCACAAAACCGAGCTAAGTGAAGATCAAAAGGGGCAACTGCTAGAGCTTTATAAAACGCTTCCTGCGTTCGATGATGTAAAAGCAGGCCTTGAGCAATTAAAAGCGAAGGATTACCGTTTGTTTGCATTTTCAAACGGCGCTGCCGACGCAGTTCATACCTTATTAGAAACTGCTGGCATTAGTGAGCTTTTTGAAGGGGTAGTAAGTGCCGACGACGTTAAAACCTTTAAACCAAACCCAGGGGTTTATAGCCACTTTTTACGCGAAACTAATTCAACAGGCGCAAACACGTGGCTTGTATCAAGTAATCCGTTTGATGTAACCGGTGCTATATCGCACGGTATGCGCGCGGCGTGGATTCAACGATCTAAAGAATCTATTTTCGATCCGTGGGAAATACAGCCAAATACTATTGCAACCGACTTACTCGATTTAAAAGCAAAATTAGAAAGCGTTAACTAGGCCGTACTTTTATATCCCGTTTACAGTTTTAGGTGTAAACCTAGCTGTAAACGGGGTCCAGTTTTTAAATTTGTTAGCCACTTATAATATGCCTGTTGTAACTTACCTCTCCTCACTTTTTTAAATATCGCATTATTAAAAAATCTAATTAAATAGTATGCGCTTTAAATATTTGCATAACTCATTTTATATACATCGGTAGTTTTAAAAGTAATTCCTTATAACTAATTACTTTCCCTTAAGTACGATAATAACCCTATATTTAGTCCTTAATCATTATTGATAATGCAAATTGTTACCATTAAGATCCTTGAACCCAAATAAGCACCAAGGAGCGAAATATGTCACAATTACAAACTGCACAGCTCAGCCCTATCCAAAACCAATCTTTATTTGAGCAAAATGGCCTACCGCCGCAATTTAATCTCGATCAGTTTATTAATTATCAAATAGCGTCGCTGCAGGGGCTTTCGGCTGTACAACAAGCCATGGCTAAAGCGCAAAAGCCGTTTTCTGGTGTGTCGGTTAATACGCTTGCCGCCACTGTTAATGATGTAGATTTAGCCAAACCTCTTGCTGATTTTCCTGCGGTATTAAACGAGCTTAAAAGTGTGTATTTAGATCACGCTGTATATTTTCATCACCCGCGTTATATGGCGCATTTAAATTGCCCTGTTACATACCCTGCGGTTGTGGCTGAGCACATAATTGGCGCAATTAATACCTCGGTAGATACCTGGGATCAAAGCGCTGGCGCGACCCTTATTGAACAAAAGCTAATTGATTGGAGCTGTGAAAAAGCAAAGCTACCTAGCACTGCTGATGGCGTTTTTACTAGCGGTGGTACACAATCGAACTTAATGGCAATGCTTGTTGCACGCGAAGTAGCTGTAAGCCGTTATGCACCAAATCACGAAGTAAAACTGCAAGGTTTGCCGGATGTAGCCTCGCGATTTCGTATTTATTGCTCTGAGGTGGCGCATTTTAGTATTCAAAAGGCAGCGGCATTACTGGGCTTAGGTTATAACGCGGTAGTGCCCGTGGCTACAAACAATAAAATGCAAATGGATATGGACGCATTTAACCACGCAATTGCGGATTCTAAAGCTAAGGGCGATTTACCTATCGCTGTGGTAATTACCGCAGGTACAACCGATTTCGGCTCAATTGACCCTATTGAAGAGATAGCAAAACTTGCTAAAAAAGAGCAGCTTTGGTGCCATGTTGATGGCGCATACGGCGGCGGGTTACTAGTAAGCGAGCATCACCGAAGTGCTTTAAACGGCATAGAGCAAGTAGATTCAATTACCATTGATTACCATAAATCATTTATGCAGCCGGTTAGCTGCAGTGCTTTTTTATTAAGTGACAAACACCACTTTAGCCATATTACCCTTTACGCCGACTATCTAAACCCATTAGCTGAGGCCGGCAATGGCACGCCAAATTTAGTTGATAAAAGCTTACAAACCACACGCCGTTTTGATGCCTTAAAACTTTGGTTAACACTGCGTACTATGGGCGAGGCGCCACTTGGCCGAGCGTTTGATAAAGTAATTGGGCTTGCTCGTCAAACCCACATTGTGCTTAACGACCACCCTGATTTTGAAGTTATAAATTACCCAGAGCTTAGCGCGCTAGTATTTCGCTTTGCGCCAGAAGAGCTAAAACATAATCCCGATTTACTCGATATCCTAAACCTGCACGTACGCCAAACATTTTTAAATACCGGTGAAGCCATGATTGCGCGCACCAAAATTAACGGCCGTCACTACCTTAAATTTACGTTACTCAATGCGCAGTGCCAATTGAGCGATGTGCGCGCCGTGCTTGAACAAATTAGCACTATTGCGTGGCAAACGTATAAGGAGCAAAAATAATGAGTAACCAACCTTATGATTTTATAGCCATTGGCCTTGGCCCGTTTAATTTATCGTTAGCGTGTTTAAGTGAACCATTAGAGGGCGTTAAAAGCTTATTTTTAGAGCAACGTAGCCAATTTGATTGGCACCCAGGAATGATGCTAGAAGGTGTTACTTTGCAAACGCCGTTTATGTCTGACTTGGTGACCCTTGCAGATCCTACTAGCCAGTACAGTTTTTTAAATTATGCCAAGCTTAATAATCGCTTATACCCATTTTATATTCGCGAGAGCTTTTTTTTACTGCGTAAAGAATACAACCTATATTGCCAGTGGGTGTGCTCGCAGCTTAGTAACGTAAGCTTTGAGCAAAGTGTAACTAAGGTTGAATTTTGCCAGCAAACTCAGTGCTATACCCTTACCTGTCAAACCCCAAGTGGTGAGCAACAATACCTTACGCGCCACTTAGTGCTTGGCACTGGCCCTGCCCCATATATTCCTGATTGTGCAGTGCAAAGTAATTCTAATAACGTAATGCACAGTAGCGACTTTTGCCACCGCCTTGATGAGCTAAAAACTGCTAAACGGGTTACGGTTGTGGGAGCTGGGCAAAGTGCTGCTGAAATTTATCACACCTTATTACAACAAGCTGTGCCACAAGGTTTGCAACTAGATTGGATTGCGCGATCGCCGCGTTATTTTCCGCTGGAATACACTAAACTCACCCTTGAGATGACCTCTCCTGAGTATGTTGATTACTTTTATAATTTAAAAACTGAGCAACGAGATTGGCTTAACCAAAATCAAAAAAACCTATTTAAAGGCATTAATGGCGATTTAATTAATGACATTTTTGACACCCTTTACGCGCAAAGCCTAGATGGGCCTATTTCTACCACATTTAAAACTAACAGTAAGCTTACTAATACACATAAAAGTGCTGGGCGCTTAGTAACTGAGTTTTATCATCAAGAGCTAAATGAAGCCTTTGAAATAAAAACCGATTACTTAATTTGTGCCACGGGCTTTAAATACAAGCGCCCCGCTTTTTTAAACCCTATTGCGCAGCAGCTCCCAGAAGATGAACAAGGCCGCTATTTAGTTAGCCGCGAGTATGCGGTAGATAGCGACCAAAAACGTATATTTGTACAAAATGCAGAGCAGCACACCCATGGTTTTGTAACCCCCGATTTAGGCATGGCGTGTTATCGCAACAGTATAATTTTGCGCGAAATACTCGGTTATGCGCCGTATCAGGTTGAGCAAAAAATTGCTTTTCAGTGTTTTGATTTAAGCGATGTAGAAACCCATTCACAGCAAAAGAGTAACGCCGCATGAGTTTACGTTTAGCACTTATTTTGCTTACGGTTATTTCGGTGGTGTGCGACACCTTATTACTGCCGTTTTATCCGCAATTTTTTGCCAGCGAATTTTCTGTAAGTAACCCCACACTTATTGGGGTGTTTGTAGCTAACTGTTGTATTACCGTTATGCTCGCGCTGCCACTATGGGCAAAGGTTGCCAAAAAATACCACGAACTGGCTCTTTGGCTTGTAACGCAAGTGATTGCCGCCTGCTTTGGTTTGCTTTGTTATTTTGCAACTAATGTGTGGGAATTTTGGTTTTATTATCAGCTTATGTTGGTGTTTAAAGCCAGTTACCTACTTATTTACCCGTTTGCACTGCGTTTAGAGCAGCAAAGTAAGCACCTTTCTATTATTGGCTTGTTTTCGGTACTTATGCACTTTGGGGCTATTGGTGGCGCGTTAGTGGGCGGGTACTTTTTTAGTCTAAACGAACCGCGTTATGCACTGTTATTAAGTGCTGCGGGCGATGTAATACAAGTGCTGCTATGTGCCTATTTAATGATGAGCTTAAAGCTAGGTATTTATCAGCACGCTATTGAAAGCGAAAAACCGCGCACTCGTACACCGTACTTTATTTGGCAATTTTGCTTTATAAGCGTGGTAGTTTACTTTAGCGCATTTTTAATTAGGCCATTTTTTACGACCCATTGGCAAGGAATGAGCGCGCAAAGCAGTGCGTTTGTAAGTGCGCTTGTGTACGCCATTCCTGCTTTTTCAGCCCTACTAATGCTTTTGTTTAACCACTTTAGGCAGCACTTGCCTCTTCCTACGCTTAGCCGCACTAGTACGTTTGCGTGCGCGCTTATTTTTGGCGCTATTGGACTTTATTTACAGGCGCAAGAGTCGGTGTGGTTAGTTGTCAGCTCTCGCGTTTTATACGGTATAGCGCTGTTTCAAGTCATGGTTTTATTAGAAGTGATGCTATTTGCTAAAAGTGAGCCTGCTCACTACGGCAGTGATTTTGCCAAAGTGCATATTGCGCAAAATATTGGCGTTATTTTAGCGTCGTTATTGGTGGGTATGAGTGTGGAATATTTTAATACCACCGTGCCTTTTTACTTTGCTGCCGTTGGCTTTGCAAGCCTTGGCGCTATTTTGCTATGGCGCGTTAAATTTGTTGGCCGCACTGCACACACAGCCACTTAATAATTAAACGTTTTAGGAGTTTTTATGAATTTTTCATCTTTTGTAACCACACTACAGCACACAGGTAATGTAACTATGCGGTTACTACAGCAAAGCGACATGCCTATTATTTGTCAGTGGCTTACTCTGCCTTATGCGCATTTTTGGGGTATGAGTAAACACACACCCGAGCAAATGTGCAGCGCCTACCAAGATATAATAAACAACCCGTATCATCATGCGTATGTTATTGAGCAAAGTAATGAGCTACTTGCCCTTGTTGAGCTTTACAGTCCCAAGCACGACAAGCTACTCGCAGCCGCCTATGAGGTACTGCCAAACGATACCGGCATGCATATTTTACTCGCTCCAAATACACAGCCTAAACGCCATTTTAGTTTTGAAATAATGCAGTGCGTATTGCACAGTATTTTTACTCATAATGCCGATGCACGCGTAGTGGTAGAGCCCGATATTGCCAATAGTAAAATTCATGCCTTAAATAAACGTTTAGGGTTTGTTCATACCCAGCAAATAACGCTTGGTGATAAAAACGCATACCTTGGGTTTTGTAATAAAGCCGCATTTGAAACGCACGTTAATTTACATCACAAAGCGCAAACGCCAATAAACACCGACTATATAAAGTTTGACCACTGGCAATGGGCAAACAGGCACTTACAAAGTAAACCCATTAGCGAGCTTGTACACGAGCGCTTATTGGTTGCAGAGCAAACCCCACATGGTTTTAAAGTCAATATTGAAGGGGGTTACTTTCTATTTAATGGCCGCGCTATGGCGCTTAACCACATAGATATAGACGAGCCAAGCTTATGTTTTTATAACCTTAACAATGAGCAAGTAGCGCTTGATGTACTGCACTTTTTTAGTGTGCAAGGCCCTGCGCTGGGTTTAACTGGCGAGCGTTTAGCCACCTACCTTGAAGAGCTTAACGCCACACTTGCCAGTGCCTGTTATAAACGCGAAAACAACACGCTTAGCGCAGCCGAACTTGCGAAATTAGGGCTGCAACAAATAGAGGCTGCAATGAGCGAAGGTCACCCTGCGTTTGTGGCTAATAATGGCCGAATTGGTTTTAGCAAAAGCGACTTTTTACGCTATGCGCCAGAAGTAGGCAAACCGTTTAAAGTGCTGTGGTTAGCGGCGCACAAAACAGTATGTGATTTTGCTTATAGTGAATACTTTAGTGACTACCCAAGCCATATTAGTGGCGAGCTTGATTTAACCACCCGTGATGCGTTTAACAAAGCGCTAAAAGCGCAAAATCTAAACCCCGACGACTACCTATTTATGCCGGCCCATCCGTGGCAGTACCAGCATAAATTAAGTGTGGTATTTGCCAACGAGTTTGCCAATAACCGCTTAATGTATTTAGGAGAAGGCGACGATTTATATCAAGCGCAGCAATCTATTCGTACATTATATAACTGCTCGCACCCGCATAAACCTTATTTAAAAGTAGCGCTGTCTATTTTAAATATGGGTTTTATGCGTGGGCTTTCGCGTGCTTATATGGCGGTAACCCCGGCTATAAATGATTGGGTATTTAATAAAGTAAACTACGACCCCACGCTTAGCGCGTGCAATTTTACAGCCCTTAGAGAGTACGCCACCTTAGGGTATGCGCATCATACCTTTGAGCAAAGCGCATTGGGCGATACGCCGTATCGTAAAATGTTTGCTTGTTTATGGCGCGAAAACCCAAACCATAACTTACAAAATAATGAGCAGCTCACCACCATGGCCGCATTACTGCACCTAGATAACAACGGTAAAAGTATGGCAGGTGCATTAATAGATCAAAGCGGTTTAAGCACACATGCTTGGCTGCAACGCTATTTTAACGCCTATCTTATCCCGTTAGTGCATTGTTTTTATGCCCATAAATTAGTGTTTATGCCCCACGGCGAAAACCTCATTTTAAAGCTTAAAAATTCAGTCCCTGTGGGCGCCTACATGAAAGACATAGGCGAAGAAGTCGCGTTGCTTAATAGCACTGAGTCTTTGCCAGAGGAAGTGTCGCGTATTCATATTGCTATGCCTAAAGAGCTTGAGTTACTGAGCATATTTACCGATGTATTTGACTGCTTTTTTAGATACCTAGTGGCTATTTTAGTAAGAGAAGAGCGTATTACCGAGCACGATTTTTGGCACGGCGTTGCGCAAAGTGTTAAAGCGTATCAACAGGCTAACCCTGCCTTAAATGCGCGTTTTAAAGAGTATGACTTTTTTAGTGATGAATTTGCACACTCTTGCTTAAACCGCTTGCAGCTTGGCAATAATAAACAAATGGTTGATTTAACCGACCCTGCAGGCAGTTTACAGTTTGCTGGAAGTTTAAATAACCCGGTATCGGCAAAGCTGTATGGCTAAGCCAGTAACCCTTGCGCACTTTTTATTTTGCCCAAGTGAGCCAGCTACTGCGGCTCATCCAAGCTTAAATTTAGTGCGCAAATTAGCGATTCATTGCAAGGCGCATTACCCACATGCGCCAGGGCAATTTATTAGCCGGCATTTATATTTGCAGCTTTGTTGGCAAACTATTTATGCCTATTGTTATTGGCATACTTCTAAACAAAATGCACATAACCCCATGCAATTACAGCTTAAAATTAATGGCGCTTATAGCCGAGGGTTTAACCTCAGCGGTGCGCCTATATTGAGCAAAACTGAGCAAAATAATGCACTCATTGAGTTTATTAACTGTGTAGGTAAGTGGATAAATAACGATTATGCGCTGGGTCAAAAAGAGCAAGGGCGCTTATTACTCGACACCCTAAACAGCGCATTTAAGCGTGCACATAGCTTAAATTTAGCAAGCGCTGATCACACTACACATTGCCATCAACAGCTACACAATTTAATCAGCAATCACTTTAATTTAAACACCCCATTCAAACTAACGGCCGAGCGCTTAACGTGCTGTCGTTATTATTTAGCAGGTTACAAAAAATGCCAAACCTGCCCAAAAAAGGATATTAAAACCAATGAACACACGCCTTAAAACGATTGACCTTGCCCGAGGTGCGAGCGTTTTTATTATGATTTTAGTCCACACTTTATGGATGTACTCGAGCAAGGAGCTTCAAAGTGAAAGCCTATTTGGTGCTGTTATTCATATACTTGGCAAAGGCACCGCCTCGTTTTTGGTGGCAATGGGGCTGTCTATGGCGCTTTCGCGCAGGCAAACACCCATGTTATTAATTAAGCGCGGCATACAGCTTTTACTACTTGCATATTTAATGAATGCAGTAAAGTTTTGGCTACCCATTGAGGTATTTAATACCATGCCTGAGGCATTTATAAATGCCTATGGCTGGCAAAGCCCATTGAGTGCTGGGCAATTACAATTTATGGTGCTCACAGGTGATATTTTACAACTTGCTGGGGTGAGCTTAGTGCTGTTTGGGGCACTTAATATTGCCCGCTGGAAAACCACATGGATTGCATTCTTTGCTATTGCAATTGCACTTGTAAGCCAGTTTGTAAGGGGGCAGCAGTTTGCGCTTTCGCCTTATATTAGCGATTTGTTTTTTGCTAATAACTACCAAGTTTATTTTCCGGTATTTCCGTGGATAAGCGCTATATTAACGGGTTACGTGCTTGGGCGTTTATACATAAATAGCCAGCATAATGCAGCGTACTTATTTAGCGTGTGCGCAAAGTTAGGGGCTGCATTATTAGTTATTGGTTCAGCATGGTTATTTATTGATTTTAAAGGCCAGTTTGGTAACTTTTTTCACTTAAATGGCGGCGGTATTATTTATTTAATTGGCTTAAATTTATGTGCTTTAGCTTTTATAGAATACACCATTGCTAATAAATTTAATGGCCCTATTACCCGCGCTCTTTTATATGCGAGCAAACATGTTACCGCTTTGTATGTTATTCAGTGGGTGCTTATTTGTTGGCTTATGGGCGTGTTTGGTTATCATACGCAGTCGCTTGTGCCAACGCTGTGCCTAATGGCGCTTATGAGTTTACTCACTTTTGCAGTACACAAAATGTATTTGCAAACTAAGCTAACCTTACTTGGTTTTAAGCAAAAACCTAAACGTGCAGCTTAAACTGTAAAGGGGTTTTACGGGCGCAGTTACACGCGCCCTAGCCTGCCTTTATTGCTTCAATTACTGTATTCATGCGCTTTGCCATTGGTCTATTTCGGTGATGGCACACATAAATATTTTCGCTGATAGGATTAGCTAAATGGTGCGTTTTAATAAGCGCAGGTTTATTAAATGCGCTAACGGCATGCGCAGGTAAAACCGTAAAACCTAGCCCTAAACTTACCGGCTCCAATATTAAACTTATCTGGTTAGAAAACCCCGTGCGTTTAATTTGATCAACATGTTCAAATTCACTGTAGTTTTCGCTTAGTAGGAGCTGTGCGTGGTGTTTTGCATCGGGGTGGCCAATAAAGCCAAGCTCACATAAGACCTCCCACGTTGGGTTTTTAATATGTGCGGGGGTGACAAGTAATAAGGCTTCTTTACCAATTTTGTGGCTGGTAACTTCGCTAAGCGTCGGAGCTTGAGTTAAAAAGCCTATGTCGGCACTGTGGTTTGCCACAGCTTGCTCTACACTTGTATTGGGTGCAAAGCGATAATCAATATTAAGCTCGGTATGCTTTGCCTGCAGCGCTAATAATTGGCTATAAAATTGTAGCCCACAACTACCTGGCGATTGTATTTTTACCAAGCCGCTGTAAGGCGAATCATCTTTTAATTGTTGTTCTAAAAATTGCCATTCCTTTAATAACAAGCTGCCTTGTTGATACAAGTTTTGCCCATGTACGGTAAGGGTAAATTGTTTGCCGTGGCGCTCTAATAGCGCGCAGTTTACTTGCTGCTCTAGCTTTTTAATGTGCTGGCTTACACCAGATTGGGTCATGTAGAGGCGCTCGGCGGTTTGGGTAAAATGATTTACCTCAACCAAAGTACAAAACGTGTTTAACCATGTTGGATTTATCATTACAAAACGTACTCAAAATGATGATTAATGATAATTTTACTTAATGTTGGTCGATTCGTAAACTAACTCCATCAACTAGTCACAAGATAAGTCACAAGTTAAAGAGGAAGCATTATGAGTCATACATATCCACGTAGTTTTTCGCACATTGGTATTTCGGTTCCCGACGTTGAAAAAGCAGTCGAGTTTTACACTAAGGTTATGGGTTGGTACACAATAATGGAACCGACTTTAATTACCGAAGACAAAAGCCCAATTGGCGAAATGTGTACAGAAGTATTTGGCGAAAAGTGGGAAAAATTCAAAATAGCGCACCTATCTACAGGGGATCGTATTGGTGTCGAAATTTTCGAATTTAAAAACCAAGAAAACCCAAAAGACAATTTTGAATACTGGAAAACCGGTATCTTTCATTTCTGTGTTCAAGACCCTGATGTAGAAGGTTTAGCTGAGCGTATTGTAGAAGCTGGCGGTAAAAAACGTATGCAAGCCCCTCGTTATTACTACCCAGGTGAAAAGCCGTACCGCATGATCTACATGGAAGACCCGTTTGGTAACATCCTTGAAATTTACAGCCACAGCTACGAGCTTATTTACAGCGCAGGCGCTTACTAAATAGCACTTAGCTAAAAACAAAGACCGCAGTATTTATTACTGCGGCCTTTTTGTTTCAGTTATAGAGTTTTTAAATACACTTCACCGTCTTGTTATTCTCTATAACTTGTTTTTGCTTAGCTTGTGCAGCATGTTTTGCCCTGAGTTGAAAATATTATCAACCTCCAGAAAAGCACTACCAATCGAACTGTGTCCTAGTGAATTTATGAACGACATAATGTATTTGTCAGGAACTTTTGCTCTTATCCACAAACAGGCTACATGTCAGTACCGCTGAGATTAAAAAACAAAACATTACGCTTAATGTAAATAATATAAAGTTTTCATTTTTTGATATAGCTGCTCCTTTAAGGAGTATTTCACCGCTATTAAGTGCATCTACTCCTACATAGATCATCAACGGAATTACAAAAAATGCATTGCTGAGCTTAATAAGTAAGTCTTTTGATGAAAGACTTACTAATTGAGAAGCATTATGCTCTTCCTCGTCTCTATTTAATAGTTCGGCTTTTAATAGCTCAAAGCGTTCAGGGTACAAAGCCCTATCAATAGACGTGATAGCTTCTTGCAATTCAGTAATAGAATATTCTGAATAATTTGGTTCCATCTATTAAACCTTCTCCAGTGCCTAACGCTTACATAAGCGGAAAAATATAGTTGACCAAAATGGTTTTAGGAACAAAAAACAGCCAGCTATAATTTTTTCATTTGATATTTACGTTAGGTTTTTTAGTTAACTGTATATAAAACAAGTATATATAGCTAATGGGCCAAAGTAAGAATATGGAAGCTACTAGTTTAAAGTGTCCATTTTTATATGAATGTGGTTGTGCTGAAAACCAACTTAATAAAGCTCCAATTACACACAAAATCTTAAGAATGTTACCAAACCAGTGTTCATTAAGGAAACTCATAAAACTGGTGTTTTGACTTGCAAATATAAATAACAAAAGAGCTGAGGTACCAAATAAGAGACAGCTTCTTGATTCTGAACATTTTAGTAAGAATAGGCTAAAGCCATCTTCTATGTTTTCACTAAAAAGTGGATGCTTCATAGAACTCCATTTAACATCGAACGATTTTATAGGCCGCGAATCGAGCATACTTCTGCCGATGTCACGCTCATGTTTCTACTTTATACAGTTTTAACAAATTACCTAAGGCATTGCTATCAAAAGCTATTTAATATTTACAAGCAAAGTTAAGGCATATAAATGCGCGTTTCGCTCATTTCCTTGATTATGTAAGTAAGCAGCTGTTTGGCTGGCTTAATAGGTATTATAAGTATATGATATTGATAATTATTTGCATTAATAAGGTTTTGAAAGGTGTGTATGAAAAAGTCTATGTTAACTTTGGCATTAGTTGCTGGTATGAGCGGCTGTAGCACAACCACGATGCTGCCCGATAACAGCTCATCGTTATATTTTTCAGCACTTTACAATGCACAAGCAAAACCTGTTGGCTCTGTATCATTAGAGCAAACCCTTTTAAATGCCGATGTGGTTTTAGTGGGTGAATGGCATACGCATCCGGGCGTGCATTTATTTCAGGCTGAGTTATTTGCGCAATTAAGCAAAAGTAATAAACACACTGCCCTTTCGCTTGAACAATTTAGCCGCGCCGATCAGCTTACTTTAAACCAGTATGTTAAAGGTGAAATTGGTGAGCAATACTTAATTGACAACACCCAAGCGTGGCCAAATTACAAAAGTGATTACCGTGCGCTGGTAGAGCTGGCAAAAATGAACAATAGCGATGTAATCGCTGCAAATGCGCCTAAAAATATTGTTACCTGTATTGGCAGGCAAGGCATAAGTTACCTAAATAAACTTGATGATGAACAACGCCGCTACATTGCAGCCACTATTGATACCTCCCCCAGTGATTACAAGCAACGCTTTATGGCATCAATGCACCATGGTTCGGTGAGTCAAAACGAAAACTATTATGCTGCGCAAGTTACCTGGGATGAAACCATGGCAGAGTCTATTGTTAACTATTTAAATAATCATAAAGATGCGCAGGTAATGCATATAGCGGGCGATTTTCATGTGAAAAATGGCGAAGGTATAGCGCGCGTTATTAAGCGTTTAGCGCCAGAGCTAAATGTTGTGTGGATATCGCCGGTAACAAGTGTGCAAGCTAATCAAAGTGGGTACCAATTACAGGTTAACCCTTTGCCTCCTCGTTATGTGCAAAAAGAACATCAACAAGCGGCTTTTAAAGCGTTAGGCAAGCGAAGTGAGCGAGGCGAGCAAACAGCTTGCTTATAAAATAACGACATAGTTGGTGAATCTCTTAACCGGGGCTCAGGTTAACTATGTCGTCATGTATTTAGTTTAGTTACTACGAGCTTGGTTGGTTAGCTCAACCAGCGCTTTACGTACCTCTAACGGGCTGTTGCACTGGGTTTTAAAATTAATAAAGTAATTACGCTTTTGGCTTTGTATATAAAAGCCTGTGGGTAATAAGCCGCTCATTATGGGTGTGTTGTCGGCAACGTTATAGTGCTGCATTAATATGAGCGACATAGCATCTTGGTGATCTTCATTCATATGGTTAATCATGCTTTGCTGTTGGCTTTCGTCCCAGCTTTTTGCCTCGTTTTGCCATTCGTTTTGCTCAAGCCAAAATATTTTGCCAAAGCCGCCAATGTAACGCACACGCACTACGTCTAATTGCCATAACTGAAAGTCGTGCGCATTGCGATAGCTTGCGGCTTCCGGGTATAGGGCAATATAGTTATTAAGTAAAGTGTGTGCTTGCTCACTTGGCACAACAGAGCCATCGCCTACAAGCGTTACCCGCCCGTGCTCGTTTTGATCGCCGTAGTCGGCGGCATCATATACAGTTAGGCTCATACGAGAGTCGTGCTTTAGATTTTTAGTGTGCTGGGCTATATCGCTAATAAAAAAGTAAACACGGCCTTGTTCGTCGCACATATAGGGGGTTACTGAGCCAAACGGGTAACCGCGTAAATTATTAGAAATGGTCGACATGACACCAGCATTGGTTTTGTAAACCAATGTGCGTGCATCGTTTAACGCTTGCTCTCTCATAAAAACTCCTGACGTTGAGAAAAAACCATGGGTGCATCGTTATAAGGATGAGGGTTTACGTGCAGTTTCATGGCGTACATTTGTTGTAAGTTTTGTTCAGTTAATACGGTGTTTATAGGCCCACTTTGCAGCACTTTTTTGTTGTGCAGTAAAATAGCATCGGTTGCATAAAGGCTGGCCAAGTTTAGATCGTGTATTGCAATAATGGCGCTGTTACCCTGCTCTACAAATGCTTTAACGCAGCTGAGCAAAGCATGTTGATGGCGCATATCAAGTGCTGATGTAGGCTCGTCGAGCAGCATTAGTTTTGGCTCGGCCGATTGTGTAAAGGCGTTTAGTTGTGCCAAAGTGCGCGCCATATGCACACGTTGTTGCTCTCCGCCCGAAAGCGCACTTACGCGGCGAGTTAAATAATGGCTTAAATCCATAATAGCGGCGTATTTATTTACTTTTTCGCTTTGCATTTTTAATGACTCTACATACGGGTAGCGGCCCATTGCAATAAGCTCAAATACAGTAAAATCAAACCCTACGTGGTTTGCTTGCATCATCACTGCGCGCTGTGTGGCTAGGCGTTTTTTAGCCTGATAGGCCAGCGGCTTAGCATTAAAAAGTACACTGCCTGTAAAGGAGTGCATACCTGCTAAGGTATGCAGCAAGGTAGATTTACCTGCGCCATTTTCACCAAGTAGTGCTACAAGTTGCCCTTGTTTAGCGCTGCCATTAATAGCGTTTAAAACGCTGTGATTATCAAAGCCAACGCTTAGATTGTTAAACGTGATCATGACCAACCTCGCTTATTTTTCACTATTAAATACATAAACAATGGCGCACCCAATAATGCAGTAATAATTCCAATGGGTAGCTCTGATGGCATGATCACAATGCGTGCTAGCCAGTCAGAAAGTAGCAATACCACTACGCCAATTAACATACAAAGCGGCAGCATATTACGTAAATGCGGCCCCACCATTAAGCGGGCAATATGCGGGACTACTAAACCAACAAACCCTATTAAACCAGTAAGCGCCACAACCGCCCCAACACCCAATGCAACAAGTATAATTACATATAATTTAAGTTTATTAGTGTCTACTCCTAGGTACTGAGCTTGTGACTCGCCAATAAGGAGTAAGTTCATGGGATTTTTTAATCGCCATAGCCCAACTAGGCTAATAAGTAGTAATGGCAAAGCTTGAATTATCGTACTCCAGCTTGCTCCGCCTAATGAGCCCATGGTCCAGTAATTTATTAATCGTAATGCACTGTCATCGGCAAAAAAGCTCAGTAGCCCAATAACCGCAAATGCTAATGCGTTAATAGCAACCCCGACTAATATAAGTGTGGTGATATTAATTTGCCCTTGCTGCTTAGCAATAAAATATACCAGCGAGGTAACACCAAGCGCCCCTAAAAACGACGCATAAGGTAAATACAACTGCGCGTTAAAATTAAACTGCGCGCTAAGTGCTATAAACGCCACAGCAACCATAGCCGCACCCGCACTAATGCCAATAATAGATGGGTCGGCCAATGGGTTGCGGCACAGTGCTTGCGTTGAAGCGCCTGTTTGAGCAAGCACCAACCCTACAAGCACTGCAAGGACAAAGCGTGGCAAACGTATTTGCATTACGACATTTATTTGCAGCGCATCAAACTGATTAAAGCGCTCGGGCGCAAGCCAAGCAATGGCTAAACGCCAATCCCACCCTGCTGGCCCATAACCTATGCTAAGTAGCGCCAAAGCAAAAATACACACAGAGGCTAATAGCATCCATTTATGGGTTTGGCTAAGTGTTACAGGCTTAAAACGGCTCAATGTTAGGGTGTTCATAAGTGGGCTTTGTACTCGTTAAGCTCATTAATTGCTGTGGCAATACGTGGCGACATGCCAAGCGAAAGTAGGCTATCCATTACAAGTAAGTTACAGGTTTGCGCCGCTTTTAATAAACGTAGTGTAGGCTGCTCACAAAAAGCCTGCTTACCGCCAAGGCTGTGTACAACATGGGCTGGGGCTACTAAAAAGTCGGGCTGATTTATAGCAAGTACTTCGGTGTTAATTGCTTTAAAGCCTGAATGCGTAGCGCCTATATTGGTAATGCCTGCATAGCTAAATAATAAATTAGGGACGGTTTCTTGCCCGGCTGCAATAAGCCCGCGCTCATTAGCTGAGAGTAAAAATAGCGCGCTGTGTGTTTGCGCTTTTGCTTTTTCAGGTAACGATTTTGTAATGTGTGTAATAAGTGTTTGTGCTTTTTGCTTGGCGTTTAAGTCGGTACCAAGGCGTTTTATAAGCTCAAGTAGCTCGTTAACTGAGGTCGGCTTTTTATAATGAATTAGCTTAACCCCTGTTGCCTCAATTTGCTTAAGTGCTTGGCTTCGCCCTGCGCCTTCAAGCGCTAACAAGGTGGTTGGACGCATTGAAAGTACGCCTTCTGCAGCTAAATCGCGATAATAGCCCACTTGCGGTAATTGCGTGGCTTGGTGCGGGTACATGCTCGATTGATCAACAGCTACAAGGGTATTTTGTTTGCCTAGCGCATAAATTATTTCAGTAAGGGTGCCGCCAGCGCTAATAACGCGCTCTTGTGCAAGTGCAGATTGGGCCATTAAAGCAAACAATATAAATAGGTATTTCATTACACACTCCGGTTTTATTTTTTGGCTATTATAACCAGTTAAATCTAAATGAAAATGATTATCATAATTAATTGATCTTAATTTGACTTAGTTGTAACATCTCCGCCATAAATAATAACTATTATCATTTGGAGTTAAAATGAATCCCTCTGCGTTTAGATTTACTGCTATAGCAACCTTACTACTCGGCTCGGGCACTGCCATTGCCGAAAACATAATTGACGATCATATTGTTGTAAGTGGCTCGCGCTTTGAGCAAAAGCTTAAAGATGTAACAGGCTCAGTAACGGTTATTACCGAGCAAGACATAGAGCGTCAGCTAGCTGTAGATTTACAAACCATGTTTAAATACGATTCAAGCATTGCAACGACAGGCAGTGGCGCAGGCGCGCAAACACTTACAGTACGTGGTGTTGGTGGTAACCGGGTTGTATTTATAAAAGATGGCCGACGCACCAACGATGGTTATGCAGGTGGAGGGGGCTATTTAGTTGGCCGTAATTATTTTGACGTAGCAGGTGTAAAACAAGTAGAAGTAGCCAAAGGTGCTGCATCGTCATTATATGGCTCTGATGCACTTGGTGGCATTGTAGTTATAACCACTAAAGATCCAAGTGATTATTTAAAAAATAACAGCAGCTTTGTAAAAATGGCGCTTGGGTATCAAGGTCAAAGTAATCAAGTTGCCGCCGATATTACTGCTGCAAAAGACTTAGGCGACTTTGCAGTAAGCGCCGTGTATAGCCACCGCGATAGCGAAGAAGTACAAAACTATGACGAAAACTTGCCCGGTTATGATGCTAAGTCGGACGCTTTATTAGTTAAATTTGAGCAACAGCTTGATGAAAAACGCACACTTAAATACACCCTTGATTACTTTAATCAAACAATTGAGCAAGTAATAACCCCCACCGTTCAAGAAACCGAAGAAGATGACACGAGTTGGTCACTGGCGCTCGATTACCATTCAGAAGTAGCTACAGCTGCGTTTGATAAATGGTACGGGCAAGTGTCTTATAGTAGTTACGAGCAACAAAGCGATCAAATTAGTGGCGCAAGCACCTACACCGATTATAACGACTATCGTTTTGAGCAAAATATTTTAGGTTTAAAAGCGGTATTCAATAAAGGGTTTAACGCAGAGAGTGCCGATCATGAAGTGGTGTACGGGATTGATATAGACTTATACGACACCACCCGGCCACGCTTTAAAACCCGTATTTTAGCCGATGGCACTGTTGATTTTACAGACCAAAAACAAAAAGCATTCCCGGGGGCTGATACCTCTTTAATTGGCGCTTATGTACAAGACAGTATTTCGTTTAATAATAGCGCGTGGTCGGTTATTGCGGGTGTGCGATATGATTACTACACCCTAGAGGCTAAAAATGATGAGCTATACGCCGATGCGCAGCTTGGTGATATTACCGAATCTGCTTTTTCGCCTAAGCTAGGTGCTATATACCAAGTGGATGATAACTTGTCGTTGTACGGGCAATACGTACGAGGCTTTAAAATACCACCACACGACCAAGCCTATCAAAGCCACGGCGTTGAACCGTTTTATCAAATATTACCAAACGCCGATTTAGACCCTGAAAGCAGTGATTCGTTTGAGCTTGGGCTAAGATACGCCAGCAGCGATATTAGCGTAAATTTAAGTGCTTTTTATGCAGCATACGATGACTTTATAGAAACCGCCGTAGTGGGTGTTGAGCCAACGTACATTCCTGGCGTAAACAAAACGCTGTATCAGTACCAAAATATTAGCGAAACACAAATAAGCGGTGTGGAAGCCGGAATTGCCATGTATGTAGCTGAAAATATACTACTAGAGGCAAACGTGGCTTACGTTGATGGTGAAAATAAAGAAACCGATCAGCCACTTACCAGCATTAGCCCGTTAAATGGCTCAGTATTGTTAAGTACAGAACAGGGTAATATTAACTGGACCGCCGCGTTGCGTTTGGCTAAATCGCAATCGGATGTAGTACTTGATACAAACGGTAATAAAACTACGCAAGGACATGGCTACGGCGTTGTTGATTTATACGCAAACTACGAATGGCAAGCATGGCAGCTAAATGTAGGTGTACTTAACTTGCTCGATAAAGAATATGTGCCTTTTGAGCTAATTGCAGGGCAATCGCAAAGTGCTGATTTTAGCCAATACACCCAACCTGGGCGTAACTTTTCAGCCAAAATAAGCTATGTGTTTTAATTAGCTCCTAGAAAATTAAATAGCAACAAACGCTGCATGAAGCTGCAGCGTTTGTTGAGTTTATTTTTTGATATTTATAAATGACACCCATATTAATTTTTTAGTAAAGCGAGTTGCCTAGATTCTAATTGGAAGTGCATTAATAGAGGTTGTACAAAGTGGCTAGACGTTGGCATATTTACCAAACTTTGTGATTGATGATTTAGGGCTTAAAAAATTTACTGTAAAGGGGGTTAACAGTCACTACAGCGAAGAGGTAGTAATGATTTACAAACCATCAAAAGCTGATGGCTGGCTTAATAAACTCATGCACTCTTTGTAAAGGATTTATCAATTTAAGTTCAATGCAAAATATTACTTAGCTAAGCTATGCTTAGCTAATATCAGCAACAATGCACTGATTACGGCCATGTTCTTTTGCATGGTAAAGTGCTTTGTCAGCACATTTGTAAACCTGGTCTATGTCGTTACTGTGCTCAGGCCAAGTTGCAATCCCAATTGAAATTGTTATAAAGCCGATAGTTTCCATATTTGTAGACTCAACAGTTTTACGTAGTCGCTCTGCTATTTTGAGTGCACTTTGGCTGTTTTCATTAGGCAAGACAAGTACAAATTCTTCACCACCTATACGTGCTACGATATCGTCTTTTCGAGATAATTTTTTGATAATATCAGTAAGCGATTTAAGAGCTTCATCTCCTTTATCATGGCCAAAGGTATCGTTAACTCGCTTAAAGAAATCGATGTCTATCTCTAAAATAGCAAATGGAGTTTGCTTAAACATCAATTGGTTTAATAAACCGTTTAAACTCCTACGGTTATGAGTATCAGTTAGGGGATCTGTTTGCGCATCATGACGAAGCTGACCTATCTGCATTTGCAAAGTATTAACTCCATTGAGCATTGCAATTTTTAGTCTTTGGCTTTCAAAGTACCAAGATTTAACACTTTTTAGCTCTTCAATACTTGTTGGATCGTCAAGTGTATTTGCTTTGTCTGCTAGTTGTTTTAAAGGCCTGGAAATAAAGTGAGCAAAAAAACCGATTAAAAGAAACGTAATAACAGCCATCGGTAATGTACGTTTTATTACTTCAGTTATGAGTAAATCAAGTGACGAAAGCGTTGCGCTTACAGGGCGCTGAGCGACAATTACCCATTTTGCTTTAGGTACGGAGGAAAAGCCTGCTAGCATTTCTATCTCTTGGCTATTTTTAACAATAGAAGTACCGCTTTGGCCTGTAATCATATTATTAGTGATTGAATTATTTGTGACGACTGTCCCTATTAGTGCCTGATCTGGGTGATAGAGAATTCGCCTACTGGCATCGACCACATAAATATATGTTCCACCCTCATAATAATGCTGCTCTAATAAGCTATTTAAAATATTACGCTCCTTTAGATAAAGAGAGCCACCAATATAACCAAGGTAATCTCCAGTTTTATCAAACAAAGGATGAGAAATAAAAATAATAAAGTTCCCAGCAGCCGACATATAAGGCGCGCTGATTAATGGTCTTTTTTCTTGTAGCGCTTGTACAGCGCCAGGTGAGTGGATTGATTCACCAATAAGTTGCGGAAATTTAGGAGAGGTTGCGACAACAACACTATGCTTATTAATTACAACCGAGTTAAAGCTATTCGTTTGTAAGTGTAAGCGGGTCGCTTCTTGGTTTAATAAATCTTCATCATCAACTCTTTGCTCTATTTTTTTAGCTGAATAGGCCAGTTGTTGCATTGCGGATTCTAAAAAATTATCTGTTGCTGATGCCAGTTTATTGGCATAAGCATAGTTACTTTTTAGCGTGTAAGCTGTTAACTGCTCTTTTTGTACTTGGTAGGTAGAATAAAAGCTACTTACTAAAGTACTAATAGAAGCCGTAATCGCTAAAAGCAAAATAAGAAATCGAAGATTTAAGGCCGTTAATAATTTTTTTCGCAAACGTATGCCATCCTAAGTACAGGTATTCAGTACCCGAACCTATAATTGTATATAAAGCCCGCAATTATACCCTCTTGAAAATTTATTATCTAATATTAACAAAGCCACAAAAAATATAACTAAATATAACTTTTCGCTAATAGCAAGATTATGAATTTTCTTTAACTTTTACAATACGTTATTGGTTCCTCTGCAAAAAATCCTTCTTTTGCAGTTACCTCAAAAAGTAGTTAAGCTGCTTACACTTATCTACTTTTTAGCTTTGGAGTGTGTTTTGCTAAATAAGTGTATTGTATCGTCTATCGTTTTTTTATCTGGGTGCTTAATGCCATTACAATCCTCGCTTGCTAAACCCGTGCTTTCTCTTGAACAAAAACTTGGGCAAAAGCTAATACTCGACTTTCGTTACTTCTGCCAGCAAGGAGTAAGTAATAAATGCCGAACTCCAATGACCGAGTTACCTAATGAGCTCGCTACCGCTATTGCAAAATACGATATTGGTGGGGTAATTTTATTTTCTGAAAACACACAATCGATAGAACAAACCATTACGCTTAATAGCCAATTGCAAACAGCTGCAAGTAAGTCCAGTAGTAAGCTGCCGCTATTTATATCAATAGATCAAGAAGGCGGACGTGTAGCGCGTTTACCCCGTGATGTTGCTACCTCATTTACCGGTAATATGTCGATTGGCGCAACCTACAAAAAACACGGTATAAGCTTTGCGACAAAAACAGCAACAGTAATAGCTAAAGAGCTAAATTCGCTGGGTATAAATGTAAACTACGCGCCCACGGTTGATGTAAACATGAATCCCGATAACCCAGTTATTAACGTACGCTCGTTTGGTGAAAACCCAGCATTAGTGAGTAAATTGGGCGCCGCACAGGTTGCAGGATTTGAAAGCAATGGCGTGATTACCTCGCTAAAGCACTTTCCGGGTCACGGCGATACAAACGTAGATAGCCATACGGGTTTGCCTAAAGTAAACCACGCAAAAGAAGTTATTTACGAGCAAGACCTAGCACCGTTTAAACACATTATCGCCAAGCAAAACCCAGGAATGATAATGACGGCGCATATTCAATATCCCGCGCTTGATAGCACAACGTTTATAAGTGTTAATGGCAAAACTATGATAAAACCGGCAACAATGTCGCGCGCAATCATTACTGATATTTTACGTGGCGAGCTTAATTACCAAGGAGTTGTAGTAACTGATGCGCTTGATATGGCTGGTATTAGTAACTTCTTCACACCAACTCAAGCGGTAATAAATACATTTGCCGCTGGAGCTGACATTGCCCTAATGCCTATTGAAATTAGAACACCAGATGATTTAAATAAACTCGATGATCTTATTAAAGATCTTGTTGCAGCGGTTAAATCAAACCAACTTGATGAGCAAGAAATAGCACAATCGGCACAGCGTATAATTGCACTTAAAAATAAATTTAGATTAAGCACTAATTTTGACCCTATTACCGCGCTCATAAATGCAAAGCAAACAATTGGCAGTGCAGCACATCGCGAAATAGAAGCGCAGCTTGCTGTAGAGGCAATAACGCAGGTTAAAAATAATAACAGTACTTTGCCGCTTAATTTAAAAGCAGGAAGTAATGTTCATATTATTATGCCCGACACGCGTAAATGTATGGCAATGCAGCAAGCGATTGAAGCTATCAGCCAGCAAAAACTAAACTATAGCTGTAGCAGCCTACAAGGGTTTAACCCTGCACAAGCTAAAACACAAATACACGCTGCTGATGTAGTTATAGCCGGCAATGCAACGCCTAATCAAAGTGCGGTAGAAATTGGCGGTATGGATGATTTAAAAGACGATCCTAATTTTGCACTTAATAATGCAGAGCAACCAAAAGCACTTGAGTCATTATTAAAAGTGGCAAAAGAAGAAAACAAAAGCACTGTATTTATAAGCCTAAGAGCACCTTACGACATTGCTAAATTTGGCGATTATGCAAATGCCGTACTTGCATCGTATGCATATAATATTGATGTAGATAAAAACGATATTGTATCTGGCCCTGCTTTTACCGCACTTGCAAAAGTGTTACTAGGAGAAGCACCGGCTAACGGCGTATTACCTGTCACAATAAAACCGCAAAAGGCGCACTAATATGAAACTCAATTGTGATTTAGGCGAAAGCTTTGGCGCGTGGAAAATGGGGCTAGACGATGACGTTATGCCACATATTGATATGGCTAACATTGCGTGTGGGTTTCATGCAGGTGACGCCGATGTAATGGCAAGCACGCTCACTCTTGCCAAGCAACATAACGTACAAATTGGTGCTCACCCAAGCTACCCAGATAAGCAGGGCTTTGGTAGGCGCTCAATGGTTCTTAGCGAAAAAGAGCTTACAAATTGCCTGCATTATCAAATAGCCGCTATCGAGGGTATGGCAAAAGTACAAGGTTTAACACTTAGCTATGTAAAACCCCATGGCGCACTGTATAACGACATGATGGCAAATGATAAAATATTACAAACCGTTATAAATGCAATTGCCAGCTACCCAATAGATTTAAAGCTAATGATTTTAGCGACTAAAAATGCCAATAAGCACATTCAAATAGCTAAAAGCTCAGGAGTTGATCTAATACTCGAGGCATTCGCCGATAGGCAGTACACCGACGACGGGCATTTAGTGTCACGAACACTTGAGGGTAGCGTTCACAACAAAGCTGCATTACTAAAACAAGTAACTCAGCTTTTATCCGATGGCAGCGTGACAACACGAACTGGAAAAAAACTAACGCTCAACGCCGATAGCTTATGCGTACATGGCGACAACGCTGATGGCATAGCGCTTATAAAAGACATAAAAGCCCTGTGTAACTCAGCTAACTAAATACTTTTACACAACCACAAATAGAAGCTGTAAACCCCCTTTACAGCTTTAACTCATAGATTTAAATAAGAGCTTCATCGCATCCCACTGTTAATTTAATAATCCCTAACATATAACTACTTAGCAAATTAAAAAAAGTAACAACAGGGATAAAAATGAAAAAGCTTATAACACTTAGCCTCATTTTAGGCTGTAGCAATTTAGCCTACGCTGAAACAAATACACTACAACTGCAAGACGTGTTTAATTTAGAATATGCTAATCAAATAGATATAACCGAAGACGGTAAAACTGTTTATTTTGTGCGTAACCGCATGGATATAAAAACAGATCGCAAAGTGGGTAATATTTGGTCTGTTGATTACAAAACCAAACAAATGCAGCCGCTAACATCTGGCGTACATATGGATTATTCGCCAGTACTCTCTCCTGATGGTCAACGCCTTGCGTTTATATCAACCCGCGATGGCAGCAGCCAAATATATATTAAATGGCTTAAAACAGGTGCTATGGCAAAAATTAGTAACTTAACGAGTAGTCCACGTTCGATTACATGGAGCCCTGATTCTAACCAATTAATATTTAGCATGTTTGTTCCAAGCGCTAATTCAGCGCCAGTGAGCTTACCAGGTAAACCAAAAGGCGCAACCTGGGCAGAGCCCGCCAAATTTATTGATGATGTGTATTACCGTTCAGATGGTGGCGGGTACACACAAAAAGGTTTTAGTCAGCTATTTACCATAGATGCTAACGGTGGTAATGCTAAACAACTCACTGATGATGAATTTGATAACGCGGGCGATGTAAGTTTTAGTAAAGACGGTAAATCACTTTATTTTTCTGCGAACAGGCACACAAACAACCAGCTAAAACCCACAAATAGTGAAATTTATAAACTCGAGTTAGCCACACAAAATATAACTGAAATTACTGATCGAAATGGTCCTGATGAGCAGCCTAAAGTATCGCCCGATGGTCGTTACTTAGCGTACACAGGTTACGATGATAAACGCACTAACTACGAAAACGCTCAGCTTTATATTCGTGATTTAAAAACAGGTAACACAACTAGCTTAACGCCAAACTTTGATCGTAGCGTAGGTCAAATAAAATGGAGTGCCAATTCAAAAGGTGTGTACTTTAGTTACGCTGATAAAGGCCAAACCGCCCTCGCCTATCAACCACGCAGTGGCAAGCGTAAAATAATAACAACCCAAATTGGCAGTGTTGCCTTTGGTCGCCCTTATTCTGGTGGCGACTTTGATGTAAGCGAAGATGGCGAGGTAGCCTTTACCCTTGCCGATACCCAGCGCCCTGCTGATATAGCAACAATTAAACGCGGTAAAGCGCAGCGTTTAACTACCCTTAATGCAGATGCATTGGGCAACAAAGCTTTGGCTAAAGTGGAAGAAATTTGGGTTAAATCAAGCCACGATGAGCTTCCTATTCAGGGGTGGATTGCCTACCCGCCAGAATTTGATAGCAGCAAAAAATACCCGCTAATACTAGAAATTCACGGCGGCCCTGTCGCTAATTATGGCCCGCATTTTAGCGCTGAAATTCAACTTTTTGCAGCCAAAGGCAATGTCGTTTTATACATGAACCCACGTGGTAGTGATTCATACGGTAAAGAGTTTGCACAAACTATTCATCATAATTACCCAAGTAACGATTTTGACGACTTAATGACGGGCGTTGATGCGCTAATAGGGAAAGGCTTTATTGACGAGTCTAAATTGTTTGTAACCGGTGGTTCTGGCGGTGGCGTGCTAACAGCTTGGATTGTAGGTCATACCGATCGCTTTGCTGCGGCTGTAGTTGCTAAGCCTGTTATTAATTGGATCAGCTTTGTACTAACTGCCGATTTTTACCCGTTCTTTGCTGATTACTGGTTTCCGGGTAAACCATGGGATCACATTGAGCATTACATGAAACGCTCGCCTATTAGCTATGTTGGAAACGTCAAAACTCCTACTATGTTGCTCACTGGGGAATCTGACTACCGTACACCAATTTCAGAAACTGAACAGTTTTATCAAGCATTAAAACTACAAGGCGTTGATACTGCAATGGTGCGAATTCCTGATGCATCGCATGGTATTACAGCTCGCCCATCAAACTTAATGACCAAAGTTGCTTATATTCAATGGTGGTTTGATAAACACACTAAATAACCTAAAATTAGTATAACATTTATAGCTCAAATAAAAGCCACTTTAAATAAGTGGCTTTTGTATTTATCGCCGTAGTATTCAAACTGTAAACCCCCTTTACACTTCTGTGACAGTTAAATATCGGACTTAGCTAAAAATTCAGTTAGTAAAATTTCGGTTTATAGCATTTTTTGTAACTTGAGTTGGTAAAAAATCGGTTTGAGTCACTGTTTATAGCCTCTCAGTTAGTAAAATTTTGTTTTATCGCACGGAGAAGTTAGTAAAAAATCGGTTTATAAATTCGCTAAGTTTGTCTGTTAAAGCAAAAATCAGTCACTTACCTGCCTTTTAAAGTTGTTGTAAACGCTTTTTACAGCAAAATTACCCCAAATATGCCGTTTTATAAAAGGTTAGTTAAACTCTGATCTGTAAATTCACTCAGGTAGTTAAATAGTGATCCAACATGATTTGGCAAGGGCGTGTTGAACTTTGGTGGGTTAATTTGCAGCAGTATGTTTGGTTTTTAGGCAAGGCGGAGCTTATGTAGTGTGGTTATTCCCCATGAATAGGCGATAACGTAGCATAAATACCAAACATGCGCTGCCCTTTGGGTTCTTTCTAGGGACGATAAACTCTTTGTTGCCTACATGGATGTAGGTAAGGGGCGTGAGCAGGACGCGAAAGCTTTGCTCGGTTTTTACTTAGCCCACTAGGTTACAAACCTCGCGCCGCGATTTAATCGCCCCTAGTTTGAACAAATTTCAATCCACAAAGATCAACACGCCCTAGTTAAAGTCTGATCTGTGATTGTGCTTAAATGTTCTAACTTTATTTAAAACAATAAAAAAGGGCCTATTGGCCCTTGAGTAACACTATCTAGTTAGGAATTAAAACTGGTTCATGGTGTTGTCTTCACCACCGGCTTTTAGCGCGTTATCACCAGAGAAGTATTCTTTGTGTGTATCGCCCATGTTAGACCCTGCTAGGTCTTGGTGCTTAACAGAAGCTTGCTCGCGTCGAATTTCTTGGCGTTGTACATCACGCACGTAAGCCAGCATACCCATATCGCCAAAGTAACCTTCTGATAAAATATCAGTGCTTAGCGCAGCTGTATGGTACGTAGGCAGAGTAATTAAGTGATGGAAAATACCTGCTTCACGTGCGCCATCGCGCTGGAAGTTTTGCACTAGTAAATCGGCTGCTTGTGCAAGCTCTGTTGCATCCATTTCTGGTGCCATAAGGCCTTTATTATCGCCAAGGCTTGGGTAAGCACTAAGGTCACGGCCTGCTTCTTCCCACTCTTGATACACTTGCTCACGAAACTTAAGCGTCCAGTTAAACGAAGGCGAGTTGTTGTATACCAGTTTTGCATTTGGCACGTGTTCTTTTACACGATTCACCAGTTCTGCAATTTGTTTAACATGTGGTTTTTCTGTTTCAATCCACAGTAAATCAGCGCCCGACTGCAAGCTAGTAATACAATCTAATACTACGCGGTCTTTTTCAGTGCCTTCGCGGAACTGGTATAAACCGTTATCTAGGCGAGTTGGTTTACATAACTGGCCATTAATTTTCATTGCCGTATCGCCTTCATTTAAATCATCAACACCGTTAATTGGCGTAGTTTCTAAAAATGCATTGTATTGGCTTGCTAAGTCGCCTGGTGTTTGCGACACAGGTACTTTTTGAGTAAGGCTGGCGCCTAATGAATCTGTACGTGCCACAATAATGCCGTTATCAATACCTAGCTCTAAAAAGGCGTAACGTACTGCGTTAATTTTTGCTAAAAAGTCTTCGTGTGGAACGGTCACTTTACCCGCTTGGTGACCACATTGTTTGGCGTCAGATACTTGGTTTTCTATTTGAATGGCACACGCACCGGCTTCAATCATTTTTTTAGCCAGTAAGTAAGTTGCTTCTTCGTTACCAAAACCGGCATCAATATCAGCAATAATTGGCACAACATGGGTTTCAAAGTTGTCTATTTTATCAATAACAGCTTGAACATCGCCGCCGTTCGCTTTTGCTTCATCTAGGTCGTTAAACAAGTGGTCTAGTTCACGTGCATCTGCTTGCTTTAAAAACGTGTAAATTTCTTCAATTAGTGCAGGTACCGATGTTTTTTCATGCATGCTTTGATCTGGCAGCGGACCAAATGCAGAGCGAAGCGCTGCAACCATCCAGCCACTTAAGTATACATAGCTGCGTTTAGTTGTTTTTTGATGGCGCTTAATAGCCATCATCATTTGTTGGGCAGTAAAGCCATGCCAACAGCCTAAAGATTGCGTGTATTGGCTTGTGTCGGCATCATATGCAGCCATATCTTCACGCATTACGTCTGCTGTGTATTGCGCAATTTCAATCCCTGTGCGAAAACGGTTTTGTAAACGCATGCGGCTTGCGTATTCAGGGTTAATAGCTTTCCATGCGCTGCCTTGTGTTTGGCAAAGAGTAGAGAGTGTGTCTGTTTCGCGTTGATATGTTGTCATAATAAAATCCTTCGAACGAGTGTGTAATACCAACCTGCATAAATCTTTGATCAATTTAACGAATTAAATTGCACTATAACGTCGTTAAAAATTTTTTATTTAGAATAACTAGATACAAAAATTTTTGCCTAGCTCTAGCGTAATTTTCTTAACGTTAAATAGACCCCATATATAAGCAGATTGGTATAAATTATTTTAATGTTGTGAGAGTGGCTAGGAGTGTGTTCCGTAGCGCTTAATTCAACATTAGGCTCCTTTTCTAGATTTAGTAAATTTATAGTTGTTATTATGGCTATATATTTTGTGAATGGCTAAAAAGCACTCAACATTGCCTTTTTGAGTTATTGTTGCCTTACGCACAAGCACACAACAACATTGCGACCGTTTAAGGAAGGCAACTATGTCCCACACTCTCACACATTCAGGACTCAGCGTAGACACACAACTCGCTGATTTCGTTAAAAATCAATTACTCCCTGGTACTCACCTAAGTGAGTCACAATTTTGGCAAAGTTTTGCACATATCGTTCAAACACTTACCCCTATTAATAAGGCACTGCTTGAAAAGCGAGAGCTGCTTCAACAGCAAATAGACGACTACCATCTTGCTAATAAAACGTGGGATAGCGTTAAGTACCATGCCTTTTTGCAAGATATTGGTTACTTAGTTAAAGAGCCTGCCAACTTTGAAATTGAAACCCAAAATGTAGAGCCCGAAGTGGCCCTTACAGCAGGCCCTCAGTTGGTTGTGCCTGTAAGTAATGCACGCTTTGCACTTAATGCCGCTAACGCTCGCTGGGGCTCGTTATACGACGCTTTATACGGTACTGATGTGTTAAGCGAAGATGACGGGGCTGAAAAAGGTAATACCTACAACCCTGTTCGTGGTTTTAAGGTAATGGCCTACGCTCGCCAGTTTTTAGATAAAGCATTGCCGCTGACCAATGGCTCCCATATAGAAAGCACGAATTACTCAGTAGTAGATGGCGCACTTTTAATAACCTTGCGTGACAGCTCTCAAACCACATTAGCTAACCCATCTCAGCTTATTGGCTATCAAGGAGAAGCACAAAACCCAACTGTAGTGTTATTAAAAAACAATGATTTACACATAGAGCTACATATCGATCACCACCACATTATTGGCCAAGCTGATAAGGCTGGTTTAAAAGATGTAGTGCTAGAGGCCGCGCTTACCACCATTATGGATTGTGAAGATTCAGTAGCTGCGGTAGATGCAGAAGATAAAGTACAAGTTTATAAAAATTGGCTTGGGTTGATGCAAGGTAACTTAGTTGAATCGTTTAAAAAAGGCGATAAAACTGTTGAGCGTACCCTGCAAAGTGATAAAACATACACCGCACTTGATGGCGGCACCGTTACTTTAAAAGGCCGTAGCATGATGTTTGTAAGAAACGTTGGCCATTTAATGACGAACCCTGCTATTACCGATATGTACAATCAACCGGTATTTGAAGGCATTATGGATGCAATGTTTACAGCCACTGCTGCCCTGCACGACCTAAATAAAAAAACAGGTATCAAAAACTCAAGCGCGCAAAGTATTAATATAGTTAAACCAAAAATGCATGGCCCTGAAGAGGTAGCATTTACTAACACTTTATTTAGCTTAGTAGAGGAAGCGCTAAGCTTACCTAAAAACACGCTTAAAATGGGGATTATGGATGAAGAACGCCGCACTTCTGTAAATCTTAAAGCGTGTATTTATGCAGCTAAAGAGCGTGTTGTATTTATAAATACTGGATTTTTAGACCGCACAGGCGATGAAATTCATACCTCTATGCAAGCGGGCGTTGTGCTTCCAAAAGCACAGATTAAGCAGCAACCATGGATACAAGCTTATGAGGATCGCAACGTCGATATTGGCCTTGCTTGTGGCTTAAGTCATAAAGCACAAATAGGTAAAGGCATGTGGCCAATGCCAGATAAAATGGCATTAATGATGGAGCAAAAACAAGCTCACCCTAAATCAGGCGCTAATACAGCATGGGTGCCCTCCCCTACAGCCGCTACCCTGCATGCAATGCATTATCACGATATAAACGTATTTACTGAGCAGCAAAGTATAGCTAAACGTACTATTGCGAGTCTTAATGACCTGCTTACACCGCCGCTAATGGCAGACCCTAAAACGCTTTCAAAAGAAGATATTCAAAGTGAGCTAGAAAATAACGCACAAGGTATTTTAGGTTACGTTGTACGCTGGATTGATCAAGGCGTAGGTTGCTCAAAAGTACCTGACATTAACCATATTGGCCTAATGGAAGACAGAGCCACACTGCGTATTTCAAGCCAGCATATGGCTAATTGGTTGCTAAATGGCGTGTGCTCACAAGCGCAAATAAAATCAACAATGGCTAAAATGGCAAAAGTGGTTGATGGCCAAAACGAGCATGACACTGCGTATACACCCATGGCAACAAGCGAAGAAACCCTTAATAACAGCATTGCGTTTCAAGCCGCTACTGCGCTGGTTTTAGAGGGCGTAACGCAACCTAGTGGTTACACTGAACCACTACTACATAGCTACCGTATAAAATATAAAGCACAAAAAACGAATACGCTTTAACTGCTTAATCAAAGTTAAAATTAAGTACTAAACCAGCTTAAAAGCTGGTTTTTTATCGCCTAAAATTAGAATAACAGCACTTTTAAGGCACTTTTAAGGCATTTTAAAGGTATATAGATAATACACATGAATATCTAACATTTATTCAAACGTAAAAAAGCGTGTTTTACATACACAAAACACGCTTTTTAAAGCTTTTTAACCGTTTATATTTAATTTTTTACAATGGCATTGTGATAAATATTTTGTACATCGTCACAATCTTCAAGCATATTTATAAACTTATCAAAGTTAGCAATAACTTCTTCGTCTTCAATTTCAATATTAACTTGAGGGATAAACGTAATTTCGTCTACTTCAAAGTTAATGCCTTCAAATGCGTCTTCAAGGGCAGTTTTAGCTTTAAAGTATTCTGTTGGCGGTGCAAATACCGATATTTTACCGTCCTCGGCTTCAACATCGCTTACATCAACATCAGCCATCATTAATGCTTCTAATACGACTTCATCGTCATCGCCTGCAAAGCCAAGTACCGCATAATGATCAAACATATGCGCTACACAGCCAGGAGTACCAATTTTTGAGTCTGTTTTAGTAAATGGTAAACGTACATCTTTGATAGTACGGTTCGGATTGTCAGTTAAACAGTCAACAATAACCATGCAATTACCAGGGCCATAGCCTTCATAACGGGCAACTGAATAGTCTTCTCCTGCGCCACCGGCTGCTTTTTCAATTGCTTTTTCGATAACGTGTGCAGGTACTTGGTCTTTTTTAGCTTTTTCGATTAGACGGCGAAGTATTTGGTTTACTTCGGGATCGGGATCACCACTTTTTGCTGCAACGTAAATCTCTTTGCCGTACTTTGAGTTTACTTTTGTTTTTGCATTGGCTGTTTTGATCATAGAACTTTGACGAACTACAAATGCTCTGCCCATTTTGTGCCCCTAATGAATACGTTACGTTTTGCGGTATTTTACCAATTCAAAACGTATTGGGCTAGCTCCGCAATGGGCAAAACTTGATTAATAAAAACTTTTATAACTACATACTCATTTCAGAATAAATCAAATGGCATGCTATTTAACATAACTCTATTTTTTCAGAATAACTCTCAACTAATGTCACTAAGTCAGCAAAGTCATGTAAAACGTAATCGGCCTGATCGGCGTAAGCTGGCGTTAACTCTGGAGCGTATAAACATGCACGCATATTTGCATTATGCGCAGCTTGAATATCGTAAAGGTAATCGCCTACATAAAGCAAGTTTCTGGCATTTATGTTCCAAAGTGTAGCAATAGCATTTAACGCACTAGGATCTGGTTTTGCAGGTGCATCGCTTCTTGTTAAAACTGTACTAATAGGAAGTGGGTTATTTTGTAATTTAATTGCAGCCGCTTTATCAAAATTGCGAGTAACAATTGCCATCGGTATATTTTTAGACTTTAAAGCATTAATAGCTTCACTCACGCCGGGTAAAATACTGGCATGTTGTGCATCTATTAATTCGTGTTGGTGAACTATATTCATTGCCTCTTCACGCATATACGGTGAGGGCAACTGAGCAATGTAATCAAGCAAGTCTTGCTCGCAAGGGCAACCTATTTGGGCTTTAATTAATGTAAAATCTAGTTCGGATGAAACTAATGTTCCATCTAAATCAAAAATTACTCCAAAAATAGCCTCAACCTGAGTAGTCATATCATTCCCTGAATTTAGTTATTACTAAATAAAATTTAAACATAAAATTCTCTACTGCTTATGCCCAAGCCAGTTATAGCTAAAGGGATAAATGAAACTAACTATATTTAAATTATTTATTTGCACTGCTATCAATCTATTGATAATACAGTAAATATAATTGGTAGTTGTAGCATGCGCAAAAAATGGTAAATATACAAATTGAACTACCAGTTTTTACGTAAATTTACATATACCAGATCAAAAATGAACGCAGTTTAAACGTATGAAGAAAACGCGCACATTAACTGCAGTGCGCGTTGGTTGGGGAAGTTTTAACTGTTAATTTTGCTCAAAGTGGGCTTCGAGCCAAGTATCATCTTGTGCAAAGTTTAAAGTTTTAATCTTACCTTTGCCCTCAACGTTTACCATATTTACCTGAGATGGCCATAAATCACGAAGCGCGCCATTGCTCATTTTAATTCCTTCAATGTTTTCAGGAATTGGTGCTTCTTGGTAAACCCAAAAAAACTTACCATCAACTTGTGCTCCCACAAAGTTAAGTGGTAAAGGTTCACCACTTAACGTTTGTAGAGCAACATGCGATTCAACATACTTAGCAAAACGTTGCTGATCGGCTTTATTACTAATAATATCGATTTTGCCTTCAAATAATGTTCCTACGGCGTGTTCGGTATCATGTAAATAAAAGCGATGCATTAACTCAATATTATGCGTTCGTTTATTAAAAAGCACGGTTGTAACTGACGATTTTAGTTGATGCGCCATACTCGGCGCAGCAACTAAAAGGCAAACAATAATAAGCAAAAAGCGCATTATTGCGGCTCCTCACCGTTATCTTTTTCGTCTTTCTTCTCATCAGTTTTAAGCTCAGTTTTAATATCTTGCATGATATCGCGACTTACTTTAGCTTTACTCTTTTCCTTTTTAAACACTTCAATACGTGAAGGAATAATACGACGAGGGTAGTTATTATTTTCAATATCTACATCCGCAGTTTCCCAATTAGGATCTACAGTAACGGATACAAGCGGTTTGTTTTTATCGGTAACAATTAGCTTTTGAACATTTTTATAATTACGACGCCAAATTTCAGCAGGAATATAACGCTCTTCGGTTGTGCCATCTTCATATGTTAGCTCAAGTAATATAGGCATTACCAAACCACCAAGGTTTGAAAATTCCATAACGTAGTAGTTTTTATCTTCTTCTAAAGCACGTTCAAGCGTTTTACGCTCCCACGGCTCTAAGCCTTTTAAAAACTTATTGTACGAGTTACGTTCTTTATTGGTTACAGTAAATCGGTCGTTTTCGTCATAAAAATCGGTAACATCAGGGTTTTGCTCAACCCATGTTTTTTTACCTTCGGCGCGGTTACGCTCAACAAATAATGACGTAGGCTTATCTGCTTCAATATCACGTAAACGGCTGTAATCAATATCAGGGTTTTTAGTGTCTAAACGTAGTTGATATACTTTATCTAAAGAGATATCAACATGGTCTGTGGTGTAAAACCAGCCACGCCAAAACCAATCTAAATCAACACCAGAGGCTTCTTCCATTGTGCGGAAAAAATCAGCTGGGGTAGGGCGCTTATATTTCCAGCGCTGAGCATACTCTTTAAATGCAAAGTCGAATAAGTCACGGCCTAAAATTACTTCACGTAAAATATTAAGGGCTGCGGCAGGTTTAGTATAAGCATTAGGGCCTAAACGCAATACGCTGTCTGACTGAGTCATAATTGGTACTTGGACTTCAGACTTCATGTAGCTCACTATATCGCGAGGCTCAACACCCCAAGGAATAGTAGGATCCCATTCACGACCAGCAACACCATCTAAAAAGCTGTTTAAGCCTTCATCCATCCACGTCCATTGGCGCTCATCTGAGTTCACAATCATCGGAAAGTAAATATGACCAACTTCATGAATAACTACGCCAAGTAAAAAGCGCTTTTCAGCCTGAGAATAAGTACGAGTACCGTCATCTTGTAACTTAGTACGCGGACCGTTAAAGGTGATCATTGGGTATTCCATACCACCAACGGGGCCATTAACCGACTGTGCAGTTGGGTACGGGTAATCAAAAGAATACTTAGAGTACACTTCCATTGTGTGTACTACCGCTTCAGTTGAGTACTTTTTCCATAAGTCACCACCTTCTTTAGGGAAGAACGACATTGCCATAACTAAAGGCTGAACGTCACCACCTTGCTGATAACCCTTTGCATCCCACATAAACTTACGAGACGACGCCCAGGCAAAGTCACGTACGTTTTGCGCTTTAAAGTGCCACGTTTTAGTTTTGTCGGTGCCTTCTTTTTCGTTTTCTAGCGCTTCTTCTGCGTTAACAATAAACACAGGACGCTTAGATGTTTCAGCTTGCTTTAAACGTTTGCGCTGAGTACTTGTAAGTACTTTACTCGCGTTATCAAGCTTACCTGTTGCCGATACAATGTGATCCGCAGGAACGGTAATCTCAACATCGTAATCACCAAACTCAAGCGTAAACTCACCAGAGCCTAAAAATGGCTTGTTTGTCCATGCTTCGTAATCGGTATAAGCCGCTAAGCGAGGGAACCACTGAGCAATTAAGAATATGTCGTTGCCATCTTCTTCAAAGTGCTCGTAACCAGAACGTGCACCTACAGCATCTTCTTCAACAATGTTGAAGGCAAAGTTCATGCTAAATTCTACTTCTTTACCTGGTTTTAATGGCTCGTTTAAATCAATGCGCATTAAAGTATCAACTACAGTTACGCGTAGCTCTTTACCATCGTCATCCTTTACGCCACTGATTGTATAACCCAGTTCGTTGTCGCTCATAAATTGCTGACGGCGTAAGTCACCTAAACTTAATTTAGCAGGCTTTTGAGCTGGTAGACTTTCTAAAGTGCTTTTAAACGTTTTAGTTGTTTCGGCAATAGAATCACTTTTAAAAATATTTTGATCTAACTGTAACCATAAATATTTAAGTGTATGCGGAGAGTTATTTTTATATTCAATGCTTTGGCTACCGGTAATACGGTGCTTTTTTTCATCTAGCTTTACATCAATATTGTAGTTTACACGTTGCTGCCAGTATTTTTCACCTGGTTCGCCAGCGGCACTACGATAAACGTTGGGTGTAGGAAGCGCTTCGTCTAATTGACGAAATTTATCAACAAAAGAACCTTTTGTTTGCTCAACCGAAGACGCCATAACCGCACTAGATATTGCCAAAGGCAATACAAAAGCACTTAGCGTAAGACCTATTTTTTTCATTGTTAGTCCTAATATAATTTTGTGAGCATACTTTGACAAATATACCAGTTAGCTTCAATAAATTAGCGACCAAGTACCGTATTTTTAGGGTGATGTTCACTTAGTTTGCTAGATTGAAAAGTACAATTATTTTGTAACAAAATACGAATAAATAAAAACTGTAAAGGGGGTTTACAAAAGTGGGATTTAATAATGGTTTTGAGCTATTAAATACAAGTTTTAGAGCTTGGAAAAAGCACATTAACTTTACCTACTTTGCTAAAAAAGTATTGCTTTAGCATTATCAGGTAAACCAATAATCCTATGTATAAATGCCTCAAATTTGCAATAAGTAAAATGAGCTAAAAGCCCACTCTACTGAACAAAAATACAGTGAAAACAGCTGAATTATTGGCTCAAATATTGCCGAACTTCCTTAATATTCGCTATTTTTACGATAAATGATAAATAGTTCAATTTTAGGTTGATCTTTAGTGCAGTTTATATTTAAAATCGCCAACCTTTTTATTTGAGGCAAATAAATTCGTCACATTTATCCTCAAATTAATATCGATTACTAGCAAGAAATGCGGTGGGCTTATGGATTTTTACATCCTAAAAAAACAACAAGAACTAATTGCGATTCCAGCAAGTGAGAATAACTGTAAGCAGTATCTCGATTCGGGTTATTTTTATATCGATAAAGTAGCAGCGTGCAACGAAACTAATGCATTAAAGGCGCTACACGCAAAACAAACTAAAACGTTAAAAATTCCATTATTAATGGCACTTTTAGCATTACCGGTTGTTTTTTCAGCTTGGTACAGTTTAACCTAAGGTAATGCACGGCTTAGGCTTGCATCTTTAACTGCCTTGGGTATATTGGCGCTCTTACGGTTTAATTAAGAGCGCGACATGAAAGTCCTCCACACCTCAGATTGGCACCTTGGCCAACAATTCTACGAACACGACCGCCGTGTTGAACATCAAGCCTTTTTTACATGGTTATTAGCCACTCTTGTTGAACAACAAATAGACTTACTTTTAGTTGCTGGCGATATTTATCATACCGCGACTCCAAGTGCTAGCGCCGAAAATCAGCTTTACCAATTTATTAAAGACGCCAAAAAGGCATCCCCACAATTACACGTAGTAATTATTGCGGGTAATCACGACTCTGCAAATCGTATTTTGGCAGCTCAGCCATTACTAGCGCAATTTGATACGCACGTAGTAGGGCGCTTTGATGTCGCAACACCCGATGAAACTGTTATTACCATAAATACCAATGGTAAACGCGCTGTAATCGTCGCTATGCCATTTTTACGTGCAAGCGATGTAAGTTTACTTAGCCAAACCGAAAGCGGCCCTAGTTATGCTCAAGGCGTTGCAAAAGCTTACGAGCTTGCACTAGAACAAGCTACTAATATAAACGAGCAAAACTCACCATTAATAGTTATGGGGCATTTACACGCAAAAGGCGGGGATATCTCAAGTGATTCTGAGCGTAACTTAGTAATAGGTGGTGAGGAGTCTATTTCAGCCAATGTATTTGGTAAACAAGCCAACTATGTTGCCCTTGGGCATTTACACAAAGCGCAACAAGTCGCTAAAAGCGATATTATTCGCTACAGCGGCACACCTATACCTATGTCGTTTTCAGAGCGTAACTACACGCACCAAGTAAATGTTGTTGAGTTTATTATTTATGAAAAACAACACATTAGTACAACTGTAAACCCCCTTTACATTCCGCGCTCTGCCGATGTAATTGTTTTACCAAAAGGGGAGTGTGTACCATTGAGCGAACTATGCGAGCAAATTAAAGCGCTCGACACCGCACAAAATACAACAGCGCCTTATTTACGTGTAAAGCTTAAATCAAGCGATACCGACACCACCTTCAGAGAACAAATAGAACAAGCACTTGAAGGCAAGCATATTAAATTTTGTGGTATTGAACGTGTACGTGAACAATCAGCGCAAAATGACGACAACACCGTATTTGAAGATTTAAGCGAAGTTGAAATGCTCAACCCACTAAACCTATTAGAACAAGCATTTGCAAACGATAAAGATATGGCAGGGCAAAGCGTACCCGATGAGCTAAAAGCACTTTTAAGTGACGTGATAAACGAGCTAACGGAGCAAGAACAACTATGAAAATAACCGCTGTTCGTATTCATAATTTAGCTTCAATAGTTGATGCTGAAATAGATTTTACTAAAGCCCCATTAAAAGACGCAGGCTTATTTGCGATAACAGGCGATACCGGCGCTGGTAAAAGTACCTTTTTAGATGCCATTTGTTTAGCCCTTTATACAAAAACAGCGAGGCTACGCGGCGATAAAGGTAACTTAATTGAGTTTAATGGCGACAGCATTAAGCTTAATGATGCGCGGAACCTACTACGCAGAGGTACATGGGAAGGCTACGCAGAGGTTGACTTTTTAGGGCAAGATAAACAGCTTTACCGTGCGCGTTATACAGTTTCACGCACTCATAAAAAAGTAACAGGCAAACTTAAAGTAGCAGAGCACACATTAGTTACCCTGCCAGACGAAACCTTAATAGCTGACAAAAGCCACACAATAAAAGAAGTTGAGAGCAAAATAGGGCTTAACTTTGAGCAGTTCTCCCGTGCCGTACTTTTAGCGCAACATGAGTTTGCTGCATTTTTAAAAGCCACTGGCGATGAGCGAGCGCAACTTTTAGAGTGCTTAACAGGTACTGATAAATTTAGTCGTATTGGCGTGCGTATTTTTGAGCGCCATAAAGAGCAAGTGGCAAAGCTTGAAGCGCTTAAAGCAGGCCTTGAAAGCTATACCTTATTAACACCAGAAGAACTCGAGCTACAACAAACCAAGTTAACCGATTTAAAAGCGCAAACCGAATACACTAAAAAAGAGCTGACCAAAACTGAAAAAGCACTTAACTGGTATCAGCAAGCTACAGTACTTGAGCAAAGCTTACTGCAGGCACAGCAAACCCAGCAACAAGCAAGCTCAGCGCTTGAAAGTATTACCTCACAAAGCGAGCAGGCAAAACAAGCCAAGCAGGCGCTTGAAATAAAAGATAACCGCAGCCGTTTTACTCAATTAACCGATCAAAATACGGCGTTAGAGCAGCAAATAACATCACTTAAAAGTGTTGATCATTTAGCGGTAATTAACGAGTGTAATACCGCGCTTGCTAAGCATACTGAGCTACTTAATAACGCCAATGAGCAAAAACAAAATGCAGCGCCCGTTATAGCAAAAGCGAGAGAGCTCGACAGCAGCATTGCCTTGCAAACTCAAGCTGTAAAAGGCACAGAGTCGCAAATAACCAAAGAGCAAACTCAACTTGATGAACTCACACAGCAGCTTAAACAAAGCAATAACGAGCTAGAACTCGCTAATACCGACTCAACTAAAAGCCAGCAATGGCTTAATGAGCATGCACAGCTGCACGTTTTAGCAAAAGACTGGAGCTACTATCAGCAAAGCTTTAATACCTACTTAAATGCACAACAGCAATTAACTGCAAACCTTGCACAAAGCCAAACTCTTAATACCGAGCTTGCAGGTCAGAGCGAGCGTTTAAATACACAAAATAATAAAGTGCAGCAGTGCGAGGCGTTACTTACGAGCGAGCAGTCAGCTTTGCAAGTTTTAAATACTCAGCTTAATGAATTTAATGCAGAGCACTGCGACGCGCAGCTAAAAAGTATTGATTACTTAAAAGAGCAGCGAGAGCGCTATAAGCAATTTAATGCAGAGCTAAAACAAAGCACTCAACGCCAGCAAGTACTTAATCAGCAGCTAAATGAAAGCCAGCAAGCCCATGCTTTACTTAATCAGCATTTAATAACCAGCGAGCAAGCACTTAAAGGCAGCGAGTACGCACTTAACCAAGCGCGTTTAAGAGCCAGCGAAAACGTAGAGCATTTACGCACTGAGCTTCGCCCTAATGAGCCTTGTTTAGTGTGCGGCGCAACGGATCACCCGTATGCGGTAAACCAAAATCAGCAATTAAATAACTTAATTACTGATTTTGAAAATGCTTTTAATACAGCTAAAAAGCAATTTGACCATGCACAAAGCGAGCTGCATAAGCACCAAACTCAACATGCTGTGTTAACTGCTGAACACGGACAACTTGAGCAAATAATACAAACAGCAAAAGCCAAACAGCTCGACATTAAAAATACCATGCAAGGCGCACGTAGTGAGCTTAACGACTTAACGCCTGATCAGCTTGAAGTAACTTATAAGCAATTAACGCAGCAAAAAGCGCAATACTTTGAGCAACAAAAACGTCAACGTACACTGCAAACCAAAGTAAACGAGCTACAAGCAGCACTTAAAGCAGAGCAGCAAGTACAGCAGCAACTGAGTAATAAACACCTTGAGCTTACACACCAGCAAAACCAGTTAACGAGTAAGCAAAGCGAGCTAAGTGCGCAAATTAACGAGCTTAGTACAACACTCAATAATCAATTTGAAAACAGTGATTTTTGGCAGCAACTACAAGCCAATACGCTTGAACTTACCGAGCTGAACGAGCAGGTTACGCAGTATCAGCAAACTCAAACGCAACTTGAGCAAAGCCAAAAGCGCCAAGACACAGCTAATGAGCAAATAAAGCAGCTTAGCCCGCTTGTTAGTAAAAACGAGCAATCGTTAAAAGCACTTAATGAAGAGTTTGTAAAAGCTAAAGCGCTATTAAACGCTACGCAAAGTGAGCGCTTAGCTTTATTTAATAATGAGCAAATAAGCGCAGACAACTACCAAGCAAAACTTACAAGTGCGCAAGAGCAAATGCAATCGCAGGTTCAAGCGAGCCAAAAAGCCTATGACGACGCTATAAAACAACGAGATGAGCACGCTATAACGCTTAAAAATGTGGAGCAACGCTTACTTGAAAACAGCCAAGAACTAGCAACACTTGAGGCACGTTATAACCAGTGGTTTGCTGACTTTAAAGCGCAATACAGCGATGTAACGCACGAACAGGTCAAAATTTTACTAACGCTAAGTAGCGAGACTATTAAAGCGCACTTAAATCAACACGAGCAGTTAACTCAAGCGTTAACAGATGCAAATGCCGCATTAAAACAGCAGCAACTTACGCTTGAAAAACACAACAGTAGCGATAAGCCAACACAAAGTGCAGAGGCTTTAAGTACGCAATTAAGCAGCTTAAATGAGCAACAAACGCAGCTGCAAAATTCATTACTAGCAACTAATACCGCTATTGAGCAACACAACCAAAACGCAAAGGCGCTTGAAGGCAAACAAGCTGAGTTAACTACGCTTAAAACACAGGTAGAGCAGTGGCACTTACTTAATAAAGTATTGGGCGATGCAACGGGTAAAACCATGCGTAACTTAGCACAAACACAAACATTAAAAATATTACTGCACTATGCCAACAGCCATTTAAAAACACTCAACAAACGCTACGAATTAACCGCCATAGCGCAAACGCTCGACATTGCAATTATCGACCGCGACATGGCCGACGAGCAACGCTCTGTTAATACGCTCTCAGGCGGTGAGTCGTTTTTAGTATCGCTAGCGCTTGCACTTGGTTTAGCATCGCTTTCGTCTAACAAAGTACAAATCAATTCTTTGTTTATTGACGAAGGGTTTGGTACGTTAGACAGCGAAACCCTAAGCATTGCAATGGACGCTTTGGATTCTTTGCAAGCACAAGGCAGAAAAGTAGGCGTTATATCGCACGTAACACAAATGAGCGAGCGTGTAGCCACTCAAGTGCATGTAGCCAAAGAGCCAGGTGGATATTCCACAGTTGAAGTTTTATAAGCAACATTACTGAAAACAAGGAGATACAATGCCAACGTTTACAGGCGAGCAAGCAACACAATACGATAGCCGCATAACCCGTTTAGTTCCTGGTTATGAATTATTACATCAGCTTACTAATGCGCAACTACAAGCAACGCTAAGCGACAATGCGCATATTTTGGTAGTAGGGGCAGGCACAGGCAAAGAAGTACTTGCACTGGCTGCACTAAACCCTACATGGCAATTTACTGCGCAAGATACATCAGCCGATATGCTCGCTATCGCAAAGCAGCAATTTAATGAACAAGGCATAACAAGTCGCGTAGATGTACATAATGGCCCCGTTGATAAGTTATCGGTTAAAGCCGATGCCGTTTTATGTTTACTAGTAATGCATTTTTTAGAAGATAACGGCGATAAAAAAGAGTTATTAAAAGCAATTAAAGGAAGCCTTAAAAAAGACGCAAACCTTTATATTGCGGATTTAATGCGCCCCGAAACTTCATTTGAGCGCGAAGCCCAGCTTACAACGTGCGCGCAATTGGGTTTAACCGAAACAGGTAAAACACAAACAGGGCACGACTTAGAAAATGAGTTTTACCCGCTTGATAGAATGCGCTTAAGCGAATTGCTAAATGAGTGCAAATTTGGCATTCCGAAGCTGTATTTTAAAGCACTAGGCTTTAGCGGATATGTAGTTTAAGTTTCACAAGCTACATATCCGCTATTTAGCACCAATAAAAACACCGAGTGAACAAACTCGGTGTTTTTATATAACCCTCTCTACACCACGTTTTTATTTTATACGTAGGTCGGTTAAGCGAAGCGCCACCCGACGATCTAATATCCACATCACTCAGATCATTACTGTGCCAGCAATCCTAACCAATCTCACCAAGTGCTTTCATCGCGGCTTGTGCTTTATCTGTTTGTACAAAAATATGGTCGTGATAAAACGCAGCTACCACATTAGCGCTAATGCCATGCTCAGTCAGCTTTGCAGATACTGCAGCTGTTAGCCCAACGGCCTCTAAGCTTGAATGTACGTTAAGGGTAATTAAATTATATTTACCCTCGTAAGTAATACCTGCTTTATCGGCGGTTTCAGCTTTTAAAATAAGGGTTAGCCCTTCTTCTTCAACATAAGTGGCAAGTGGCTCTAAGTGAACATAATCAGCCAATTTCCCTGCTAAGCAACAAAAAATATACTCGCCTTGCTTAAGCGCTGGCTGCATTGATTTTAATAATTCGTTTAACTCTAAAATTCCGGCCATGGTCGTTCCTTACAATGTGTTATTTTTTTAGCTGCGCGACTAGCTCGCTTAATCTCGCAATTTTTATATTACTTAACTGTCTATAATCAAAATATGGGCACACAATAATGTTGTTACTGGTGTCTATTGCAAACTCGTCGTCAAGCCAATCAAATTGTGCATGCAACTTACCTTGTTGTAATAAGTTTTTAGCGTGCGTACGCCCAGCAATTATATGTAGCTGGTTTTTATTGCTAGTAGCTTTATCTGGGCAAGTAATAGTAGTGTCAGGCGCGCTAAATAGCAGGGCGGTTTTACTGTTTTTTTGCAGTAAAAATTCATCGCGATATTGTTGCCAAGTAGGGGCTTGTTTGGCAAATGAATAATGCTCACTTGGCAGGGCAAATAGCACTTTTGCATACACGTTAAACACTTTGCGCCAACCATTACCACAGTGCTGGTTTATGGTATTTATTTGCTCATTTATAACCGGTTCTAGGCATTCAAGTGTTTCAAAAAACGGCATTGGCGGCGCTTTTGCTACGTATACCGCCACGCTAAATTGCGTATCACCTAAGCCAACTAATTGGGTATTCAAGTTAGTTAGCCTTGTTTTGCGCTAAAATACGGTCGAGGTTATTTGCAAAGTTTTGGCGATCGGTTTGGCTAAGTGGCGGCGGCCCACCACTCATTTCTACGCCACTTGAGCGCATGGTATCCATAAAGTCGCGCACGTTAAGTATTGAGCGGATATTCTCGGTGGTATAAAGCTCGCCACGTGGGTTGAGTGCTTGCCCGCCGTTATCAATTACTTCACTTGCTAGCGGAATATCGCCTGTAATAACTAAATCGCCTTTTTCAACACGCTTTACTATTTCGTCGTCGGCTACATCAAACCCTGACGACACTTGTACGCGGCTTATGTATTTTGACGGCGGAATACGCATTGCGTGATTAGCCACTAAAATAGTCTCGATTTTCATACGCTCTGCAGCTCTAAAAAGTATTTCTTTTATAACAACAGGACACGCGTCTGCATCTACCCAAATTTTCATGCTATGGTCATTTTTATTGCTTTAGAATTAATATGATCCTATAGCAAATTTTTTTAATCGGCTAGCAAACTTTATATCCATCTATATTTAGATAATACGTACTATTTATGTAATTAAAAAAGGAGCTTACATGAAGGCTATAAAATACGGTTTACTTATTACAGGGTTGTTTTTTCTTAGTGCCTGCACCAGCCCTCCGGAGGGAATAACACCCGTTAAAAACTTTGATATACAAAAATATAAAGGCAAGTGGTTTGAAATAGCGCGTCTTAATCACTCATTCGAAGAAGGTATGGAGCAAGTTACCGCGACTTATTCAATTAACGACGACGGCACAGTAAAGGTCCTTAACAAAGGGTATTTAACGGATGATAAAAAATGGGATGACGCCGAAGGCTTAGCCAAGTTTGTTGAGGGCACTGACACCGGGCATTTTAAAGTCTCGTTTTTTGGTCCATTTTATGGCGCTTACGTGATTTTTGAACTTGACCAACCTGATTATCAATATGCATTTATAACCAGTTACAACAAAGATTACTTGTGGTTTCTGTCGCGTACACCAACGGTTAGCAAAGAGCTTAAAGAACACTTTTTAACTAAAGCTAAAGAGCTGGGCTTTGCTACCGATGAAATAATTTGGGTAAACCAAGAGACTATGTAAAGGGGGTTTACAGTTAGTTATATACGTTTTTAAAGTAGTAATAAAAGAGTCACCTAACTGTAAAGTAACTTAAATATATTATGGTTATATTGTGTGTACTTGCCGTGAGACAGCAAGTATTGGAAACACTGAATATCCCCTATTTTTGGCAAGCTATATAGCTTGCCATTTTTTTTGCCTAATCTATGGGAAAGTAACGGATCACGTTTTTACTAACTAAGGCTAGTTTAATGCTAAAAACAACCCACTTAGTACAACTAACACGCTATTTAAAACACTAAACCACTTTACGTAGCCTACTAAAAAATTATAAAAAACCATTATAATTAAGACACTTAGGCTCATAAAGCCGCAAAATAGTAATGTTCCATATCCACCTTGAGTAACTATACAAAGCACCAAGCTTAGTAAAATACTGATCCAAGCAGCTAATAGCAGCTTTTTACGTTGGGATTCTGTAGGGCGTTTTTTAAATACATCTTTAAAATGATTATACTTAGCCAACGCAAAACAGTTAAAACTGAGCAGGCATAGGCTAAACCCAAGTAAATCAATCATGGTTTTTGCCTTTTAAGGTTATTAAATTGACTAGGGCTGATTATTTTTGAGTTGTTTTTAGCAGTACGTAATTTTTCGGTTTGTATAAAAAACAATATACTAAATAACAAAAACAGTGCATCAAAAGTAAATAAAGCCCACTGTTTGTGCATCAAATAGTTAATTAGATTACCGTTAGTTGTAAGTGCATTAATAACCGGTACGCTTAAACATGCAACAGCATTTATAGCTGCCATAACTCGCCATTGCAGTGTGTCGCGCTTTATAAGTGCTAAAAGAGCAACCGCTAGCCATGTTAAAAAGAACGCGAGTATTTCTTTATCGGCGCGCTCTGCGGTAGTTGGGCTAAGTAGTCTGTTAGCAATAAAAAATGCACACGTTGCCAGTGGTAGTCCCATAATAGTGGCTAGGTTTAACCCTTCAACTAGTTTTAAACCAAACGAAGGTTTAACGTTATTTTTAGTTCGCTCGCGAATTCGTTTAGCCCACATAATACAGCCAGAGCCAATCATTACACAGCCTGCAATACCGCCTAATACGTATAACCAGCGCAACAACCACGTAGCTAAACGTCCTGTATGCATTGAATTAAGTGATTCGTAAAGCGCTTTGCTGCTAGTTAGCTCGTCATCAGTTTTAGCGACCATTTGCCCTGTAGCACCACTAAATATTAAGCGTGGTGCTTGGTCACGTAGTGTTTTACCTGCGCTTACCAATACGGTAATTGTTGAAGCTGCCATATTTGGTTGATTAACTTGTACGCGAGTAATATCTGCATGAGGCCACTTAGTATAAACCTGATCCAAAATACGTTGTATTGGCACCATTGGCAATTCGCCTTGGGCTTTATCGGTCATGGTATTGCGAGGTGTTACATCGTTAAAAAAGCCACGCATGCCGTCATCATAAGAGGTTTGCGCAGGGTAGGGAAACAACATAAATATGAGCGTAATCATGCCCGTGTAAGTAATCATTAAATGAAAAGGCAGGGCAAGCACAGAGCTTAAATTGTGGGCATCTAACCACGTACGGCTACCTTTATTACGTCTAAAACTAAACATATCTTTAAAAATACGCTTATGAATAACCACACCCGATATAATGGCAATTAGCATAAAAAAGCTAGCAAAGCACACAATCCAGCGTGCGGTTATTGCATCCATGTAATGTAAATCATAGTGCAGCCGATAAAAAAAGTTACCGCCTTTAGTATCTACAAAGGGCTCAAGCTCTTGCATGGTATTAGGGTTTAGCTGTGTGTTTTCAAACTTACTGCGGCGCTGACCTGGCTCTTTTGGTTTTGCATAACCATAAATTAAATAAGGAATGCGTGGCTCAGGTAATGTAATACGCCAGCTTGATGAGTTAGCTCCATGGCTAGCTAGGTAATCGAACCCTGTAATTATTTGTTGTTTTTGCGCTTCTATACGCTGTGTTTGGGCTTGCACATTATGTATGGCTGGTTGATTCCATAAGGTTATTTCGTCTCTAAAAAAGCTAAGAGTCCCTGCAAAAAATATTAAATATAATAACCAACAAACGAGTAATCCTACCCAAGTGTGCAACCAAGTCATCGATCTGAAAAAGCTGTCTTTCATACCCAACCCTTCAGTAATGCAAGCAATCCAATGAACGCTCCCGTACTTAGTAAAATACTGATCCACACTGTTTTTAATGATTTAACGCTAAAGGCATAAATAAATACTACGGCATAAATTAAAATGCTGATTGAAACACTAAACAGCACAGCGTCTTGTTTAGCTATTGGCAACACAAAGCTTAATAACGCAGTGCTTGCAGAGGTAAAAGCATAGCCACCAATTATGGCAATAAAAAAACGTAAAAATACCAAAACTCGATAACTGCTTACGCTTTTTACTATAAGCGCAATCACGTTAACCTTATCGAATGGCGCACTGTGCAAAGGTGCCTGCATAGTTAATTAATCCCTTTATTTAAAGCTGAGGATAAAACAAAGGCGCTATTATATATGTTACAAATACAAAAGATAGTTATTCTCATTTGTGATGTTTAACTTTTGAGTAAGTTATGCTTACTTAGTTACTTAGTAAAATACTGATCTGATATTATTTAATGATATTGCACAGGCTCTATGTAAAGCTTAAGGTTAATAAACTGAGTAAAAATAAAGAGTGAATAACGATGAGCGATCACGAAAAACTAAATTACGTTGAGTTCCCTGCATGCGACTTACCCGCAACTAAGGCCTTTTTTAGTCGTGTATTTAATTGGCAGTTTACTGACTACGGCCCAGAATACACGGCGTTTAGTGGCCAAGGGCTCGATGGTGGCTTTTTTAATGCGCCGCTTAAATCGCTAACTCAAAATGGTGCTGCGTTATTGGTTTTTTATAGTAACGACATTCACGCCACGTATAAAAAAGTACAACTCCATGGTGGCACAATATTAAAACCTATTTTTGAATTTCCGGGTGGTTGCCGGTTTCATTTTGCAGAGCCGAGCGGCAATGAATTTGCTGTATGGGCCGAGCAACACTAGGTTTTACAAGGCTTGTAGCGCGAATGAGCTTAAAGATCACGATTTTACTAACTAACGCTCGTTTTAATTAAAATAAACCGATTTTTTACCAACTCATTTATCCTAAATGGCCATTTAGGATAAATATTAAGCATTTAAGGCCAAATATACATGAATAGTCACCAATTAATAGAGCAAGTTAGTAAATGCGTGATCTGTGAACCTCATTTACCTTTAGGGGCTCGCCCTGTTATACAATTTAACCCAAACGCACGCATTTTAATTGCAGGGCAAGCACCTGGAATCAAAGTTCACGAAACAGGTGTGCCGTTTAATGATGCAAGCGGAAACCGCCTGCGAGAATGGCTTGGGCTAACAAGGGATGAATTTTACGATGCTAATAATATAGCCATTTTACCTATGGGCTTTTGCTACCCGGGTAGGGGTAAGTCGGGTGATTTACCACCGAGAAAAGAATGTGCCCCTGCATGGCGCGAGCAGTTATCGGCTGCACTACCAAATATTGAGCTGACAATAGTGCTTGGTAAATACGCGCAGGCGTATCATTTACCAGAGACTAAAAAAATGCCACTTACGGAGTTAGTAAAATCGTGGCGTGAGTATTGGCCAAATTATTTAGTGCTTCCACATCCGAGTCCGCGTAATAATATATGGCTTAAAAAGAACCCATGGTTTGAACAAGATGTACTTCCAGAACTAGATAAGCAAGTTGCTGCTATTTTAAATAAGTAATACTTCTAGCATTAGGATTTATTGTAAAGGGGCTTTATACCAATCCGCAATAATACTTAATCAGTTTGCGGGGCTAAACGTGTCGCTACCTGTGTTAAAAAATTCTCATTTACGACTGCATGGATGCAGAAGGTAGAGCAATGCAGGAGCAATTGCCGAGAACAACTAAATAGCGAATTTTTTGCCTAGCTATCAACACGTTTTTCCATCCACAAAATAGATCACTTAATTAAGCGAATTGGTATACAGTTAACTTAAAAATTAACACTCTAATTAAATACAATAACAAACGAGGCTGTCTAATTTGAATGCATCTATATTAACCGAAGTAATACTTCCGCTCGCTCTTGCACTTATTATGTTTGGTATGGGTCTTGGGCTCACAACAACCGATTTTACTCGTCTATTTAAAAACCCGCTTGGCATTGTCATGGGTTTAATAGGCCAACTTGTAGCAATGCCTTTATTAGCATTAGGGCTGTGTTATTTATTTAACCTACCAACGCCTATCGCTATTGGATTAATGATATTAGCTGCTTGCCCCGGCGGTACTATGTCAAATGTAGTAAGTCAGCTTGCTAAAGCTAATTTAGCGCTTTCGGTAAGTTTAACCGCTGCCTCTACCGCAATTAGTATAATAACCACACCGTTTATTATTGGCTTTGCTATGAGTCAGTTTGCCCTAGCAGACGATGCTACTTTTTCTATTTTAACTACTTCATTAGGGCTATTTTTTATTACCTTAGTGCCAGTTGCTATAGGCATTTGGTTGCGTCACTTTAAAAGTGATTTTGCCATTAAAGCAGAGCCGTTTTTTAGACGCTTCTCGTTGTTTTTTATGCTTATGATGATTGCCGCACTAGTAATAAAAGAGCGCGATTTATTAGTTAACTCATTTAACGACGTATTTTGGGCGTGCATAGCACTTAATATTGGTTCAATGGTTGTTGGCTGGTTAATTGCTAAATGTTCAAAATTAAATTTAACTGATTCGCTAACGCTTTCAATTGAGGTTGGAATTCAAAATGCATCGTTAGCTATTTTAATCGCTATTAGCTTTTTAAATAAACCAGAATACGCAGTTACCGGTGGCGTGTATGGCCTTGCCATGTTTATAGGGCCACTGCTATTAATTGGCGGGTTAAAGCTTAAAAATAAACGTACCGCTAGGGCTGTTAACTAGGGCTTTTAATTAGGGTATGTTAACCAAGTTACTTTAATTTATGGCTGCGGATAACGTAGCCTTAAACTCCAGTCTAAAAATACCACCAGTTAAATGTATGCTCTGCACTCATCGCGCCAATAAGTTGTAAGCTTATAAAGCACTCTTAAGCTTGAATATTGCGCCAGGCGCTGAGCTTGCTCGCGCAAGGAGCGAAGCTTCTAATTACTAAGGCGCATTTTAGGATGGGATAAGAGTGTAAGTAATACGGTGAAAAACAGTTAATTATGTGGTTACTAAAACTGCGCCTCAAATATGAGGCGCTACTTTAAAACTTACTATTTGGTTTGCATGTTTTTAGCGCGTTCTTCTGCATCTATTAATGCTTGCGATTTAGGCGCGCGTTTTTTCTCTTCTATTTTGGGCTTTTCAGTTGAGTCAGGATCCCAGCTTGAGTCTAACGACAAGTTAGCAAATGGATTGTTACTGTCTGCTTTTTTAGGCTCACTTTGTGGCTCATCAACTGGCGGTGTTGTTTGTGCTTGCTCAGGTGCTGCGCTTTGTTTTTTAGGCATCGGCTTTTCACCAGGTAATGGTGCATCTGGGTTAAATGTACGTACCTCTGGTTCTTTAAAGTCTTGCTCTGTTGTATATGTAGTCGATTGAGCGTCAGCTATTTGCTCTGGTGCGTGTAAATCTACAACCGGCTCACTCGCTCTTACTGGCTCAGGAGTACTAATAACCGGCTCTACAGTGTTGTGTTCGGCTTCTATTGGCGCAGGCTCCGTTACTTGCGCTGTATGGTGCTTACGTTGTTTTTTTACAGGCTTTGCATCTGGATCAAAGTCGCGTACTTCTGGCTCATTAAAGCTGCTGGCATTTTTAATACGCTCTAAGGTTGTTTTTGCTGCTGCTTCAAACTCGGCTGTATTAGGCTCAGGTTTTTGTTTTACTTCGTTAAATGTAGCGGTACTTGTTTGCTCTAAAGTATCTGCTGGCTCTATTTGTGCAGGCTCAATTTCTCTTGTTTGCGATGGTGTAACTACGTTGTTTTGCTCATCTGAAATTTGCGGTGGTGTATGTTCAATATCAGCATTTTGTGAAGTGTTCGTAGGCTCTAAAGGCTCTTCATTTGCCTCTACGCTGCTCTTAACTGGTTTATTATTTTGAGTTACTTCGTTGATGAAGACAGGCTCAATCTCTGGCTCTTTTGTTGTTTTAGTTTCAGGTTTCACTGGCGTAGCAATTTTTTCTGATTTAACTTCAGGTGGAGCCGCTATAGTCGGTTCTGCCATCGCTTTACTTTGTTTTGCACGGCGCAGGCGCACGACTATCATAGCGCCAATAAGTACCACTATAACAAGTATTAAAGTGGGTAAAAGTAACGAGCTTGGGCTCTGCGCTACAGGTTGCGGCGCAATTACTGGCGCTGGTTTAATTAACACAGGTGCTGGTTTTACAGGTACAGGCTTTTCAGGCGTAGGTTGAACGCTTTGCTCTGGCGTCGCCGGTTTTACTTGCTCTATCACAGCTTCGCTTTTTTGCTCTGTAACTACTTGCTCGGGTACTACTGTTGTTGGCTCTGCATCAATTACTATTTCGTTACTATTGGTATTTAGCTGATCGTTAATTTGTTGTTTTTGATCATCAGTTAAATTAAGTGTTTGCTCGTTGATGCTATCTTTAACAGCTTCTTCAGTGGGTTGTATTACAGGGGCAGGTTCAACAATTTTAGGTTGCGGCTGAGTAATAATCGCCGGCTCTGGCTCTATTATCTGTGGCTTTGGTTGTGCTTGAATTTCTTTTGGCTTATTACAGTTGTTTTTGTAATCACGCGCTGCCTTACGATATTTTTGACTCGCTTTATTATTACTATTTTGCTGCATTTCTTGTTTAATTAAAATGCACATAGCTTCGTTGTATGCAGCACTTTGCGCACTATAAAATAGGGCAAAGCAAAGGGTAAATCTAATTAGTTTTGATATCATAAAGTTATGCGCGCTTAAATATTAATAGTTTGATTTTAAGCGCAAAATTGAAAATTATCCAGAGTAATACGACTAATCAATAACCATAAGGCTGCGATATTCATCGTAAGCAAATTGGTCGGTCATACCGCTTATATAATCTTGAATTAATCTACAGCGATAATAAAATTCATACGCTGCAAAGTGATCGGGCTCTTCTTGCATCGCATCTATTGCGTGTTGGTAACTATTTAAGTGCTTTTTAGAGAGCTTTTTAACAAGTCGCGACTCAATTAATAAACGTGAATCGCCATTTAGAGCGCGCCTAAAGTCATCGCTGTTCAATTGCAGTAGCGGTTTGTAGCAATCTAGCAAGCCATTAATTATTCTATAACCTTGCAGCTCTAATTTTTCGACCTCTTTATTTGAAAAAACATGCTCAAGTGCCACTTGCTTTAGCATTTTGGTTACAGCGTGTAGATGGCTCCTATCTTCTAAAAGTGCTTGGTTAAAATCGCCATGGTAAATAGGTTCTATGTTCTCAATAAAGCGTTTTGCAGCATGTCCAACTAGCGGATGTAAAAGTGCTACGCGCAGGTATATAAAAAATTCGCTGTTAAAGTTATACGGTTGTGCTTTGGCGCGCTCATGTGCGTAGTCAACTGCTTTATCTACAAAAGTTTGGTGCTCAGTGTCGTCTATTGTTAGGTTTATGAGTGCTTTTTTATAATGACTTTTAAGCTGTGTACATAAGAATTCGGTGCTTATGATCCCTTTTTCAACAGCATCCTCTATATCGGCTAGGCAATACGAAATGTCGTCGGCGGCTTCCATTATATAACTTGCTGGATGGCGGCAATATGGCTCAATAGTGAGCTCTTTTTGTAGTGCTTCAACAAAGTTTTTTTCGCTGTAGTAGTAACCTACTTTTTTCATTAGGTAGTTTTTATTTTGCGGTATATCTTTTGTATCAAGCCCTGCTGGTCGAGTGTATTTTAAAATACCAGCACTTTGGCTGTAAGTTAAATTAAGCGTTTGCAACGAATGAATTATACGTATGCCTTGAGCGTTGCCTTCAAAGTTACAAATATCAAGCGCAAGGTGTTTAAAAACAACACCTATACCGGTATTGGGCTCTTTGCAGCGCTCGGGTGTTACGCTTGCTAGGTTGTTATTAAACCAGTGGTTTATTGCAGCTTCGCCAAAATGTCCAAACGGTGGGTTGCCTATATCGTGCATTAGGCAGGCCATTTCTACTAAGCTTTCTAGGGGGCGTTCTAGATCGGTTAAGCCGTAATCTTTTTGTTGTTGGTAGCTTAAATTAGCAAAAATACGTTGCACTATAAAACGACCAACCTGTTGTACCTCAAGCGAGTGAGTTAAGCGCGAACGAACAGCTGCGTTACGCTCAAGCGGAAACACTTGGGTTTTTTGCTGCAGCCTGCGAATAGCGGCACTGTTAATAATACGGCCACGGTCGCTTTCTAGCGCCATTTGTAAGTTGGAGGTTGTGCGATACATTCGTGCTGGCGTTATTTTTTTACTAAAATCTATGGTCATCTTTATACTTATCCTTTTTACAATTGATGACTGGCATAGTTTTTAGCACATAGTCATTTGTCTTTAATATACAGGGTTTAATCTATCAGTTTGTATCATAAAGTAACAACTTGCTTTAAAATAATTTTTTGAGTAATTGTTGTGCATTTATAGGTGTTTATAATGAAACAGTGGATTTTAAAGGCAGTATCAATTTGCCTAATGTTAGGAATGAACAGCGCGTTTGCTGCAAAAGAGCAAACTGTGGTGCTTGTATCAATTGATGGCCTGCGTTGGGATTATATTGAAAAACACGGCGCACCAAATTTAAAAGCAATGGCCGAGCGCGGTGTTCGCGCACAAAAACTAATACCTGTTTATCCAACTAAAACGTTTCCTAACCATATTTCTATTATTACGGGCTTACTGCCAGTAAACCATGGCATTGTTGATAATAGCTTTTGTGATAAAGCGCGTAAAAACGACTGTTACAGCATGGGCAAAGCATTGGGCGATAGCACTTGGGTGAAGGGGATTCCGCTTTGGAATTTAGCAAAAATGCAGGGACTTAAATCGGCTACTTATTTTTGGCCTGAGTCAGATGCGTTATTTAACGGCATGACACCAGATTACTTTTATCACTATTCTAAATACAGCGATTACCAAAGCCGTGTTGATCAAATTATTCAGTGGTTAAGTTTACCAAAAGCACTGCGCCCACGTTTTATTGCGAGTTACTTTTCGCTAGTTGATAGCATGGGGCATGAATTTGGGCCAGACGCACCACAAACGCGAGATGCAGTTAAACAGCTTGATGAATTAATGGGGCAATTACAAACTCGCTTAAGTAAATTAGAGCAAGAGGTAAACTTAGTTATTGTCTCGGATCATGGTATGGCGAGTATAGATCCAGATAAAAGTATTGATGTAACCACACTGCCTCAAGATGAAAACTTTTTAGTTAAAAACACCGGTCCACGTTTACTCATATACACTCAACCCGATGCAATAAATGCAGATATAGCCGGCTATAAAGCTCGTTTACAAAAAGCAGCAAACGGTCGTTATACAGTATTAACTGACGAGCAGTTAGCAGCGTATCATTACAATAAAGGCACTCGTGTAGGCGATATTGTGGTGCAAACTACAGCGCCAGCGGTATTTACCAATGGTAAAAAACCAACCTATTTAGGGACTCACGGTTATGCATATACCGAGGATATGGCTGCATCATTTATTGCTGTAGGCCCTGCATTTAAACAAGGTGTAAGCCTTAAAGAAGTGAGTAACCTAGATATTTACCCAGTACTTGCAAAAGTGATGGGGCTTAAATTGTTAAACAAAGTAGATGGCAATGGTAAAACATTAATGCCAGCAATTAAGCAAAAAGTGGTTGTGCATTAAGCCGACCGGTTTTGTGATATTTAAAGCGGCTAATAGCCTAATGCCGATCAGTTAAGAAAATGACCGGTTGACCGATCCAAACGATCATGCAAAATCCGTAGTTAGGAAACTAACTACGGATTTTTTTGTGAATATAGAACAAGCACTGCAAGCAACACTTGAAG